>Ga0075015_100000188_pt1 | contig 19161 bp, 15 predicted proteins | sample AleBraG_ABR_2013_FD_71476 | JGI IMG/M metagenome (GOLD analysis project Ga0075015, IMG submission 71476) | Freshwater sediment microbial communities in response to fracking from Pennsylvania, USA - Alex Branch Run_MetaG_ABR_2013 | ecosystem: Environmental > Aquatic > Freshwater > Creek >...
GTGGTTCAACGCGGAGAAGGGCTTCGGCTTCATCTCCCCCGACGGCAGTGACACGGACGTGTTCGTGCACTTCTCGGCCATCCAGGGCAGCGGCTACCGCTCGCTCGAGGAGAACCAGCGAGTGGAGTTCGAGATCGGTACGGGCCAGAAGGGCCCGCAGGCGGAGAACGTTCGCGCCGTCTGATCTCCCCCTTCCACGTTCGAGGCGCCCGTCCCCCTCGGGGGGCGGGCGCCTCGTCGTCGTAGGGGCGGCGTAGCCGGTCAGCCCTCCCGGCGGCGGGCGAACCGTGCGAGGCCCGCGCCGGTGGCCAGCAGGACCAGGCCTGCCAGGGCGGTCGCCGGGGTGCGTCCGTCGGCGCCGCTGGGCGCCAGCCCGCCGTAGACGTCGGTGACCGCCACGGTGACCGGGCTGCCCGCCTTCGTCGTGAACGTGACCTTCGTGCCGCTCACGGCCGCGGCCGACCCGACCTTCATGGTGGTGGAGTCGAGCTGCACGGTCGAGGTGGCACCCGTCGTGGTCTCGGTGAGCGTGCACGAGGTCGCGTCGTTGACGATGAACGGCTCCTCCGTGCCGTGCGTGCCCGTGACGCCTGCGGCCAGGACGAAGGTGCCGGTCGAGCCGTCGGCGCAGACCAGGCTCAGCGCGACCTTGCCCTGCTGGCCCGCGTGCGTGCCGGAGATCGTCTTGGTCACCAGGACGGCGGCGTCCTTGACGACCTCACCGCCGCCGCCGCCGGTGCCGGCCGCCACCAGCTGGTTGTCGAACACGCAGCGGACTCTCGGGTGCGCGTCGGTGAGCTGCACGAGGACACCCGAGACGGCCGGCTGCGCGACCGTCGGCACGACGAGGTCCGTCGTGACGTCCGTGCAGGTGATGGCGGTCTGGTTCCAGGTGCTGTCGGTCGTGGACGGCGGGCTCAGCTCGGCGATCAGGTAGGTCGACGCCTCTCCCTCGCCCACGGCGAGATGCTCCAGCGTCGGGAAGCCGGAGCGGGCGGTAGCAGGGGTGACGACGCCCTCGGCGGTGGTCGTGGCCGAGTAGTTGGTGAACCCGACGATCGGCTGCGTGCCGTCGAGGAGCTGGTCGGCGCGCAGCACGGGGAACGCGAAGTAGCCCACGCCACCGGCGCTGCGCTTCTCGATGAGCACCTGGCCGCCCTGGGTGAAGCGGTTGGCGAAGGTGCAGTCGACCGTCTGCCGCGGGCCGATGGTCCGCTTGGCGGTCACGTAGGTGGTCCCGGAAGGACCGGCCGAGGTGGTGAAGGCGATGTCGTCGCCGTTGCACTGCACGGACTCCGCGGTCCAGTGCCCGCGTGCGGTGGGGGCGGGGAGGGCCTCGCGGGCCGTCCACAGCCCGGTGGGGCTGGCGGGCGTCTGGGCCACCACGACCTCGGAGCCCTCGGTCTTGGTCGTGGCGCTGTACTTGTGCGTCGCGCCCGTCGGGTCGGTCAACGTGAACGCGAAGGTGCCCACGCCGCCGTAGGTGACCTTGTTCAGTCGGAGCTCACCGGTGGGCGGCGGGGTGTCCTTGTTGACGTACTCGCAGGTGACGACGGCGCCGTCCCCGACATGGACGACGGCCTTCTGGCCGGTGATGACCCAGGTGGACGCCGGGCCGGCGCCCGGTGGTCTCGTCTCGGCGCAGGTGAGCGACACCGGGGTGAAGCCTGCGGCGGGCTGCTCCTCGAAGTCCCAGGCGTCGCCTGCCGCGCGGACGAAGGACGCCGACGCCGGGGCGGTGTCGCTCTGCGGCGTGAGGAAGAAGTCGTTGGTCGTCGTGTAGGAGATGTTGCCGACGAACCGGAACGTGGCCGGACCGTTGGTGCCGGTGGCCAGCGACTTCTTGACGATGATCGTGCCGGCCTGGGGCGGCGGCTTGACGGCGTAGTAGTAGCAGAACACGTGGGTGCTCTGGCCGGCGAAGCCGATCCACTCGACGTTGTCGCCGTTGAGGTTGTCGATCGAGCAGCGCAGCGCGCCGAAGCCGTACTCGCCGGGGAACTGCGCGTTGAGCAGCGGGTCGGTCGTGGTGCCGCCCTGGGTCCACAGGCTGCTGCCCTGCTGGGCGCGCTTGGCCTGGTCTGCGGTGAGGGTCACCGTGACGGCGTCGGCGATCGTGCGTCCGGTGCTGGCGCCGCTCGCGTCGAGCTCGGGAACAGAGGGCTGGACGGTGATGGTCTGGCCGTAGTCGCCGGTGACCGTCGAGAGGTAGCTGGTCGCCGGTGTCTTGCCCTTGATGCCGGTCCCGAGCCGGAACTGCCACCCGTCCAGCGGCGTGCACGCCGGGTCGTTCGGACCCTCGATCGACGGCGACACCGGCTGGCCGTCCTTGTAGACGGTGTCCTTGCCCAGGTCGCGGAGGCTCTCCTGGATGTTGTTGCGCGCCCTGTTGGCCATGATGTCGGCATAGCTGGGGCACACCCGCGCGACGAACGTCACCTGGTAGGTCGGCGCCGTCGCCGCCTGCGCGGCCGGCGCCACCGCCGCACCGGCCGCGGCCGAGAGCGCGAGCACGGCCGTGGCCGTCACCAGGGACAGGGGTCGACGAAGACGCATGGCCGAAGGGTAGAGAATCCGGGACGGGGTGTCAGGCCTTCACCCCCCGTGTCGCCCGCTGGTGATTCTGCGACCCGTTCCCCGACGACCGTTATGACAGCGTTTGCGGCTGGGTCGTGCACTCGTGTGGTGCCGGTCACGTCGCCGAAACTGCGTGCGTTCCCAGCCAGCCCGAAACCCCGTGGCATTGGTCACAAAGGCCCCCGTAAGCGTTCTCGGGAGCCTGGTAGCGCTGACGGGAGCGCCTGAGTGCGGCAGGCTTGCACTTGGAAAGAAGCTCGTACATCTCGCGATAGGACAGTGACGTCATGTCGACGGTTCCCGGCCTCGAAAACCCGCCCACCCGCAACAAGAAGCTGCTCGAGTGGGTCGAGGAAGCAGCGGCGCTCACCCAGCCCGACCGGGTCGAGTGGTGCGACGGCTCGCAGGAGGAGTGGGACCGCCTGACCCAGCTCCTCGTCGACGGCGGTGTCTTCACCCGCCTCAACGAGGACAAGCGGCCCAACTCGTTCCTCGCGCGCTCGAACCCGAGCGACGTGGCCCGCGTCGAGGACCGCACGTTCATCTGCTCGCTTCGCGAGGAGGATGCGGGTCCGACGAACAACTGGTCCGACCCGGTCGAGATGCGCGCAACCCTCAAGGGGAAGTTCGCGGGCGCCATGCGCGGTCGCACGATGTACGTCATCCCGTTCTCGATGGGTCCGCTCGGGTCGCGCATCTCGCAGCTCGGCGTCGAGATCTCCGACTCGCCGTACGTCGTCGTCAACATGCGGATCATGACCCGCATGGGCCAGGCAGCCCTCGACCTCATCGGTGAGGACGGCGACTTCGTCCCGGCGCTGCACTCGGTAGGTCACCCGCTCGAGCCGGGCGAGGCCGACGTCGCGTGGCCGTGCAACGACGACAAGTACATCGTGCACTTCCCCGAGAGCCGCGAGATCTGGTCCTACGGCTCGGGCTACGGCGGCAACGCGCTGCTGGGCAAGAAGTGCTTCGCGCTGCGCATCGCCTCGGTGATGGCGCGCGACGAGGGCTGGCTCGCCGAGCACATGCTCATCCTCAAGCTCACGCACCCGAACGGCGACGTGAAGTACGTGTCGGCCGCCTTCCCGTCGATGTGCGGCAAGACGAACCTCGCCATGCTCGAGCCGTCGCTGCCGGGCTGGAAGGTCGAGACCGTCGGCGACGACATCTGCTGGATGCGCTTCGGCGACGACGGCCGGCTCTACGCCATCAACCCCGAGGCCGGCTTCTTCGGCGTCGCACCCGGCACCTCGATCGAGACCAACGCCAACGCCATCAAGTCGCTCGACGCGAACTGCATCTACACCAACGTCGCGCTGACCGACGACGGCGACGTGTGGTGGGAGGGGCTGTCGCCCGCTCCCGCGCACCTCATCGACTGGAAGGGCAACGACTGGACGCCGGCCGCAGGCAGCGTCGCCGCCCACCCCAACGCCCGCTTCACGGCGCCCGCGGGCCAGTGCCCGTCGATCGCCCCGAACTGGGAGGACCCGGCCGGCGTCCCGATCTCGGCCATCCTGTTCGGCGGTCGCCGCGCCACCAACGTGCCGCTCGTCGCCGAGGCGTTGTCGTGGGAGCACGGCGTCTTCATGGGTGCCACGATCGCGTCCGAGAAGACGGCTGCGGCAGAGGGCACCGTCGGCGAGCTGCGTCGCGACCCGTTCGCGATGCTGCCGTTCTGCGGCTACAACATGGCCGACTACTGGGGCCACTGGCTCTCGATCGGCAAGGCGACCGACGCTGACAAGCTGCCGCGCATCTACCAGGTGAACTGGTTCCGCAAGGACGAGGCGGGCAACTACATCTGGCCCGGCTACGGCGAGAACAGCCGCGTCCTGGCGTGGATCGTCGACCGGCTCGAGGGCCTCGCCGACGCCATCGACACCCCGATCGGCCGCGTGCCGGTCGAGGGCGGCATCGACGTCACCGGCCTCGACATCGCACCCGAGGTCATGGCCGACCTGTTCGTCGTCGACCGCGGCTCCTGGCTCGCCGAGGCCGACCTGACCGCCGAGTACTTCACCAAGTTCGGCGACAAGGTCCCCACAGCCCTCACCGACCAGCTCGCTCAGATCAAGACCCGCCTGAGCTCCTAGCACCACCCAGTCCCACTCCCTTCTCCGCCCTCCAGGGTGATCACGGGAGTGGGACAGCGTTCTGGACCAGAACTCGTGATCTTGGTCCACCTGCCGGTGGTTCACCTCGGTCGCGGACGGCTCCTTGGCGCCGCATGGCGAGTGCCGCACGGACGTCGCGGACCGTGTCCGAGGCGGAGGTCCGTATGCCGATGCACACAGCCGGAACGTGCGGCTGGAGTGCGAACGGGACGACGTCGAACAACGACCCGAGGCCGTGCCGGCCCAGACGCGAGCAGCGGTCTCAGCGCTGTGCCAGGCCACAGCGCTGCCGCCCGATTGTCAGCCTCGCGCCGACGATCAAGATCACGAATGGAGACCCCGGAACACCGTCAGACTGCCGTGATCACCCATAGGGGGAGTCGGGGAGTTCGACACCGCGGGGGCTGAGGGTCAGTGGCCGATGGTGGCGACCATGACGGCCTTGATGGTGTGCAGGCGGTTCTCGGCCTGGTCGAACGCGATGTTGACCTCGGACTCGAAGACGTCGTTGGTCACCTCGAGCCCCCCGGTCATGCCGGTCTTCTCGGCGATGTCCTTGCCCACCACCGTGTTGGTGTCGTGGAACGCGGGCAGGCAGTGCATGAACTTGACGTTCTTGTTCCCGGTGGCCTTCAACGCCTTCGCATTGACCTGGTAGGGCGTGAGCAGCGTCACGCGCTGGTCCCAGACCTCCTTCGCCTCGCCCATCGACACCCACACGTCGGTGTGGACGTAGTCGACGCCCTTCACACCGGCGGCGACGTCCTCGGTGAGGGTGAGCCGCGCACCAGACGACACTGCGCGCTCCTTTGCGATCTTCTGGATCTCCTTGCTCGGCCAGAGCGCCTTGGGCGCCACGATGCGCACGTCGGCGCCCATGATCGCGCCCATGACGTAGAGCGAGTGGCCCATGTTCGACCGGGCGTCGCCGAGGTAGGCGTAGCTGATCTCCTCGACCGGCTTTCCGCGGCCGTGCTCGATCATGGTGAGGAAGTCGGCGAGCATCTGCGTGGGGTGCCACTCGTCGGTGAGCCCGTTGTAGACGGGTACGTCGGAGAACTCGGCGAGCGTCTCGACGGTCGCCTGGGCGCTGCCGCGGAACTCGATCGCGTCGTAAAAACGCGACAGCACCCGCGCGGTGTCGGCCGCCGACTCCTTGTGCCCGATCTGCGAGGAGTTCGGGTCGAGGTACGTCACGCGCGCGCCCTGGTCGTAGCAGCCGACCTCGAAGGCGCAGCGGGTGCGCGTCGAGGTCTTCTCGAAGATGAGCGCGACGTTCTTGCCCGTCATGCGCTGGACCTCCGTGCCGGCGTACTTCGACCGCTTGAGGTCGCGGGCGAGGTCGAGCAGGAACTTCAGCTCCTTGGCGGTGAAGTCGATCTCCTTGAGGAAGTCTCGGTTGCGCAGGTTGAACGGCATCGGGCTCTCCAGGTCGGGTGGGGGTGGACGTGTCGGCGTCAGGACACGGCGTCGCGCTCGATGGGGCAGCTCATGCACCGCGGTCCGCCACGACCACGCCCCAGCTCAGAGCCTACGATCGTCACGATCTCGATCCCGTTCTTGCGCAGGAACGTGTTGGTCGTGGTGTTCCGCTCGTAGCCGAAGATCACCCCGGGTGCGACGGCCAGGAAGTTGTTCCCGTCGTCCCACTGCTCGCGAGCGGCGCCCATCTCGTCGATCGGCGTCTTGAGCTCGCGGATCCTCGGTACGCCGATGGCCTCGGCGACCACCGGGAATAGGGACTTGTTCTCGTGGATCTCGTACGCGCCTCCGTCGTCCTTCTTGGTCAGGGTGTACGACTTCAGCTCCGGAGGGAGGAACGGGTAGACGCTGAACGCGTCCCTGTCGATCATCGTCATGGCAGTGTCGAGGTGCATGAATGCACGCGTCTTCGGGAGTTCGACAACGATCACCTTCGTGATGTGGTTGCGAGGGTCGCTGAAATAGCCACGGACCAGCATGCCGATGCCCTGCGGCGTGGTGCGCTCGCCCATGCCGATCATGACGGCGCCGTTGCCGATGACGAGGATGTCGCCGCCCTCGCACGTCGCCGGCTGATGGTGCTCGTCGTCGTTGCCGTAGTAGAAGGTCAGCTCGGCATCGCGGAACTTCGGGTGGAAGTTCCAGATGGCGCGGGAGTGGATCAGCTCCCGCTGACGAGCCGGCTTCGCCATCGGGTGCACCGAGAGACCGTCGTAGACGAACGCCGTGTTGTCGCGCTGGAACAGGTGGTTCGGCAGAGGGGTGAGCACGAAATCGTAGTCGTCGAGGTAGTCCCAGAACAGCGATGATCCGCGAGGGAGCTCCAGGTCCCGTTTGAGGATGCCGCCGATGAAGTAGTCGGCCATCGTTGCGCCGTCCACGCTCTCGGCGAGATCGCGCAACGGCTGCACCAGCTGCGGCCCGACTGTGTGCTGGTTGGTGACCCGCTCGAGGACGAAGTCGCGGCCCTCGTCGCTCGACAGGACGTCGGCGAGGAGGTCCGCGAAAAGGTGGACCTCCACGCCCTTGTCCTTGAGCTTCTGCGCGAAGGCGTCGTGCTCCTCGCGGGCGCGCTGCGCCCACATGACGTCGTCGAAGAGGAGGTCGTCGACGTTCTGCGGCGTCAGCCGGGACAGCTCGAGCCCGGGACGGTGGAGCACCACCTGCTTGAGGACCCCGACCTCGGAGTCGACGTGGTAGGTCATCGTGTGCCCCTCTCGTTGCTGGTCAGCGGGTGACGGGCTGGTACGGCGGGACGGGCTCGGGCTGGGTCATCCGGGTCTTCTGCGCCAGGTAGACCGGAATCCCGATGAGGAACGCGGCGCCGGCCATCACGAACGGCGACCAGATCTCGAACCACGACTTGTCGGCGCCGGTGTTGCGCGAGTAGATGATGAACAGGATCGAGAAGACGAGCGCCACGAGCGCCACGATCAGGTCGCGCGCGAGGCGAGGCGTGTGTACCGGCTTGTTGTCCGCGAGGCGCCACTTGATCTGCGCGGCCGCCGAGAACGCGTAGGGGATCGCAGCCGTGATGCCGGACATGTAGACGAGGGTGTTGAACACCGTGTAGCCCGTGTTGCCCCAGTTGGCGAACACGACGGCGATCGAGGCGAGCAGGGTCGAGGAGATGATGCCGAAGGCCGGCACGCCCCGGGCCGAGATCCGGCCGAAGGACGCCGGGAAGAGCCCGTCCTTCGCTGCCGCGAGCGGCATCTCCGCGCAGATCATCGTCCAGCCGTTGAGCGCACCGAATCCGGAGACGATCACGCAGGCTGCGACGACCCAACCAGCCCACGTGCCGCCGGTCATGGCGTCGGCGGCCGTCGAGTACGGCGCCGAGCTCTTGCCGAGCACCGCGCTGGGGACTGCGCCGAAGACGGCGATGAGCGAGAGCAGGTAGACCGCTGCTGTCGCGAGCGTGCCGTAGATCGTGGACTTGGGGACGTTGATGTCGGGGTCGCGCACCTTCGCCGCCGCGACCGATGCGGTCTCGACGCCGAGGTAGGAGAACAGGCAGAGCGCCATCGCGCCGAGGATCGCCTGGGCGTTGCTGTCGCCGCTGAGGTTCATCGGGCTGAAGTTCGCGCTCTTGATGGTGAGCAGTCCGATGGTCGACATTAGCGCCAGCGGGACGAACTTGATGATCGAGGTCCAGAGCTGGACGGCGCTCATGCTCTTCACGCCGACGAGGTTGATCGCCGCCGGGATCCAGAGGCCCACGAGGGCGAAGATCACGGGCCAAACCAGCAGGCCGTTGTCCCCGCCGATCGTCGTTGCGAGCCACCCGGCGTCGCCGTTCTGGGCCTTGATCCAGCCCTCGATGACGTACTGCACGTAGAAGACCCAGCCGACGACGATCGCGGCGTTTCCGGCCCATGCCGTGATCCAGTACGACCATGCGTTGGCGAAACCCGTCGGGTTGCCGAAGGCGGCTCGGGCGTAGGCGTACGGTCCACCGTCCGCCGGGAGGCGCCGCGACATGGCGGCGAACATGTAGGCGAGGGCCAGTGCCCCGACAGTCGTGAGCCCCATCGCCAGGATGCTGATCGGGCCGTACGCGGCCAGCGATCCAGGGAGGTTGAAGATGCCGACCCCGATGATGCTGCCGACGATGAGGGCGGTGGCCTGGGGGAGGCGCAGGGTGCGGTTGGTGGGTGTTCCCAACTCGGGCGTCGTGGGGGCGCTCGTCGTGTCGCTCATAGGGACTCCTGGAGCCGACGATGTGACACTCCGATCCTGTCCCTCCCGGTAGACGGACGCGCGCCGTGCCACGGGTCGGACACCGACGTCAGCCCGTGCGGCTGTCCCGGCGGGCCATCGACGTCCGTGCCGTGGGACGAGGGGGCCACGACCGACGATGTGGGCCCCTCGGACCAGGGTCGGAGGGGCCGTGACGGCGCCGTGTCGGCGGCGATGTTCAGGTGGTGTGGGCGTCGTGCGCGGCGCGCAGGCCGGCACCCTTCTCGCGGCCGTACTCAGTGAGCGCGCTGCGCACGTAGATGCGCTCGCGCTCCTCCTCGGTGAGCCCGCCCCAGACGCCGTACGGCTCACGGGCGCGGATCGCGTAGTCGGCGCACTCGCTGCGGACCCCGCACCGTGCGCAGACGGATTTGGCGGCGCGGTCGCGCCGGATGCGCGAGAGACCGCGCTCGTTCTGCGGGTGGAAGAACAGGGCGGTGTCGGCCTCGCGGCAGGCGCCGTGCTCCTGCCACTCCCAGGTCGCGTCGAGCGGAACCTGTGCCAGCGGTTGCTGCGGCATTGCGGCCTCCTCGGATCACGGATCTCCGTGCCCCCACGGGGATGTGATCCCGTGCACTACGCCCAGTGGTTGAACCTTTACTGAAAGTCAGAGTACGCCGGGTTCGGCCGTTCGGGGACGGATTCGGCGACCGGTCGGGTGATGTCGCTCACCTGCCGTGAGCGCGACGACCCGGCATGCTTGTCCCGTGACGATGGAGCGCCTCGACGTCCCGCCAGCCGCCCCGCTGCCGGGGCGGCTGCTCGTCGCCGCGCCGGTGCTGAGCGACGAGAACTTCACCCGCACCGTGATCCTGCTGCTCGACCACGACGAGGAGGGCAGCCTCGGCCTCGTCCTCAACCGACCCTCGCACGTGCCGGTCGCTGCGGTTCTGCCGCCGTGGGACGGCCGGACGACCGGCACCGACGTCCTGTTCACCGGTGGTCCGGTCTCCGACGACAACGCCCTCGCCCTCGGGCTGCTCCCGGGCCCGGTGGACGGCCCGGAGCCCGAGGGGTTCCGCCGCGTGGCCGGTCCGTTCGGGCTGGTCGACCTCGACAACGACCCCGCGGATGCCATGGCCGACCTGGACGCCATCCGGATCTACGCCGGCTACGCGGGGTGGGCCGCGGGTCAGCTCGAGGACGAGGTCGCCGAGGGTGCGTGGTACGTCGTCGACGGCGGCCCCGCCGACGTGTTCTCGGCGTCCCCCGAGGATCTCTGGCGGGCCGTCCTGCGACGCCAGCGCAGCGAGCTCGCGTTCGTGGCGACGCCGTCGACGGACCCGTCGCTGAACTGACGTCGGAGCCGGGTCGAATCAGCCGCCGGCCGCCGTACCATGACGCCATGACGACGCCGTCCGAGCCCCTGGCGATGCCCGAGACCGACACTCACACGGGCGTGCTCGTGGAGGAGCGTCCCGAGACGAGGACCGACGACGGCGACCACGAGCGCTTCGCGCACTACGTGCAGAAGGACAAGATCGTCGAGTCGGCTGTCACCGGCACCCCGGTCGTGGCGCTCTGCGGCAAGGTCTGGGTGCCGAACCGCGACCCGCAGAAGTTCCCGGTGTGCCCGGACTGCAAGCGGATCCTCGACGAGCACTGGCCGGCGAAGGACGACGGAGACGGGTCCTGACCGGGTCCGACGGGCCCGACCACGGCGAGGACCGCGTCCGCGTCCACGACGAGCGCGACCTGCCGCCGCTCGTCGCGACCGGTTCGACGGTGCACGAGATCGACCACGAGCTGCTCCCCGGCCCGGTCGCCGACGACGAGTCCGCCCAGGACCGCGCCGGTCTCATGAGCCCGGCGTACCGTGCGACCACGATCGGCGTCGTCGCGATCATGACGATGTTCGCCTTCGAGGGCATCGGCGTGGCGTCGGCGATGCCCGTCGTGGCCCGCGCGCTGGACGGTCTCGGCTCCTACGCCTGGGCCTTCAACGGCTACGTCGTCACCAGCCTCGTCGCGATGGTGGTGGCCGGCGAGTGGTGCGACCGCGCCGGTCCCCGCTCGCCGCTCGTGCTCGGTATCGCGCTGTTCGGCGTCGGCGCGTTCGTGGCGGGTGCCTCGTGGTCGATGATCGTGCTGATCGTCGCGCGGGCTACGCAGGGTTTCGGCATGGGGCTGGCGATCGTGTCGGTCTACGTCGTCATCGGGCGCGCCTTTCCGGACTACCTGCGGCCACGGGCCTTCGCCGTGCTGTCCGCGGCGTGGGTTCTGCCGGCGATCATCGGCCCGCTGATCGCCGGTTTCCTCACCGACCACCTGTCGTGGCGGGCCGTCTTCTGGCTCGTCGTGCCGTTCGTGATCCCGCCGTTGCTCCTGCTCGTGCCTCGCGCGGGCGCCTTCGGTGGCGCCACCGGTGATGGGCCGGCACGTCGCGGCCGGGTGCGGATCGCCATCGTCGCCGCGGCGGGCCTCGCGCTGCTGCAGCAGGCCGGCACCCAGCGCGGCTGGGCGGGCCTGGTGCTCACCGTGCTCGGGCTGTCGCTGCTCGCGCCCTCGCTGCGTCACCTGTTGCCGACCGGCGCGCTGCGCTTCGCTCGCGGGCTGCCCACCGTGGTCATGATGCGCGGCATACTCGCCGGCGCCTTCTTCGCGGGCGAGGCGTTCGTACCGCTCGCGCTCCAGACCGTGCGCGGCGCGTCGACCGCGCAGGCCGGCGCGGTGCTCACGGTGGGGGCGGTCGGCTGGGCGCTCGGCTCACAGGTGCAGGGCCGCCTCTACGGCCGGGTGCCGCGGCACCGCCTGGTGCAGATCGGTGCCTCGCTTGTCGCGATCTGCCTCGCGACGGTCACGCTCGCGCTGGTCCCCACGGTGACCTACTGGGTCGCCGTGGCGTCGTGGGTGATCGGTGCCGCCGGCATGGGCATGACCTTCGGCGCTGTCGGGACGTTGGTCCTCGATCTGTCCGAGCCCGAGGACCAGGGCGCGAACGTCGCGTCGTTGCAGGTCTGCGACTCGGTCGGCTCCGTTGTGTTCGTCGGCATCGCGGGTGCGATCTACGGTACGGCGCTGGCGGCAGGAACGGTCTCGGCGTCGACCTTCACCACCATCTGGCTGACCATGGCCTCCGTCGCCGTGGCAGGGGCGCTGCTGGCAGCGCGGATCGCGCGCCCGCAGGCGGCCTGACCCCGGCGCGGCCCGGCCCGCGTTAGCACGACAGCGGAGTGACACGCCCCACCGCCCACCCGGGCATGTCGTCCGCGCGGCTCCCCTAGAGTCGCGGTCCTATGGCTCCCGCGACCGCCTCCGTACCCCGGCCCGTGCCGGTGCCCCGGGGTGCCCAGTCGAAGCTGCGCGCCTGGCAGACGGCCGCGCTCGAGGCCTACCGCGTGGTCGACCCGCGGGACTTCCTCACCGTCGCGACCCCGGGTGCCGGCAAGACGACCTACGCCCTGCGCCTCGCGTCCGACCTGCTCGAGCGGCGCGTCGTCGAGCGCGTCGTCGTGGTGGCGCCGACCGAGCACCTCAAGACCCAGTGGGCCGAGGCCGCATCGGCCGTAGGCATCCTGCTCGACCCGGATTTCTCCGGTGCGCGCGGCACCACGAGCAGCGACTACCTCGGCATCGCGGTCACCTACGCCGGCGTCGCGGCCAACGCGCTGCTCTACCGACGTCGGGTCGAGGACCGCAAGACCCTGGTGATCCTCGACGAGGTGCACCACGCCGGGGACTCCCTGTCGTGGGGGCAGTCCGTGCGCGAGGCGTTCGAGCCCGCCACGCGGCGCCTGGCGCTCACCGGCACGCCCTTTCGCAGCGACGTCAACCCGATCCCGTTCGTGTCCTACGTCCCCGGTCCCGACGGCGTAGGCCGCAGCGCCGCCGACCACGTCTACGGCTACGGTGACGCACTGCGCGACCACGTCGTACGACCGGTGATGTTCCTCGCCTACAGCGGCCGGATGCGCTGGCGCACGCGCGCCGGCGACGAGGTCAGCGCCGTCCTCGGCGAGGCCCAGGCCAAGGACGTCACCCAGCAGGCCTGGCGCACCGCGCTCGACCCGCAGGGCGAGTGGATCCCGCAGGTGCTGCGGGCGGCGAACCGACGGCTCACCGAGGTGCGCAAGCACGTGCCGGACGCCGGTGGTCTCGTCATCGCCAGCGACCAGACCAAGGCACGGGCCTACGCCAAGCAGCTCGAGGCCATCACCGGGCGCAAACCCACCGTGGTGCTCTCCGACGACCCGAAGGCCAGCTCGAAGATCAGCGCCTTCTCGGCCGGCACCGACCGCTGGATGGTCGCGGTGCGCATGGTGAGCGAGGGCGTCGACGTCCCGCGCCTCATGGTCGGCGTCTACGCGACCTCGACCTCGACTCCGCTGTTCTTCGCGCAGGCTGTTGGGCGCTTCGTCCGTGCCCGTCGTCGTGGCGAGACCGCCGGCATCTTCCTGCCCAGCGTGCCCGTGCTGCTCCGCCTCGCGGGCGAGCTCGAGGAGGAGCGCGACCACGTACTGGGTCGCGCGGCATGCTCCGACTGGTCCGAGGAGGACGTGCTGGTCGCGCAGGCGCTGCGGCAGCATGACACCGCCGACCAGCTCGTCGAGGATCAGCTCAGCTTCGAGGCCCTCGAGAGCGAGGCCACGTTCGACCGCATCCTGTTCGACGGCGGCGAGTTCGCCACCGCGCCCGGCACGGTCGAGGAGGAGGAGTTCCTCGGCATCCCGGGCCTCCTCGACGCCGACCAGGTGTCGGACCTGCTGCGTTCGCGCGGCAATGGGGCGAAGCCCGCCGCCGCGCCGGTCGTCGTCACGGTCGACGTGCCCGCCCTCAAGCGCGAGCTCAACGACTGCGTGAAGGCCTACGCGCGCCAGAGCGGGAGCTCCCAGGCGCAGGTCCACGCCGAGCTGCGCCGGGTCAGCGGCGGTCCCGAGGTGGCGCGCGCCAGCGCCGCCGAGCTGCGCACCCGTATCGAGCGGGTTCGTGCCTGGGCCGTGGGACGCCGCTAGCCTCGAGGGGTTCGGTGGTCCACCTCGCGCACGGAGGTGGGGGACATGGCGAGAAGGTCCTGCCGTCGCCGCGGCGCGAGGCCGTCGCCAGTGCACCGATCAGCCTCGCGGGCTGGCCGACCCGGACGGTTGAGGCATCACCGCAGGTCACGTGCACGTCACGGCTCCGGGGCGGTGGACGGGACCCCGTGGAACCCCTGGCAGAATGACCCCGGCGCGGGGACGTCCCGCGCCTTCCCGGAGGTTACATCGTGCGTCGGTCCCTGATCGCGTTCGCCCCGGCGGTCGCCCTGCTCCTCGCAGCGTGCGGCTCGTCGTCGGGCGGCTCGTCCTCGTCCACCCCTGCGGCCTCGGGCTCCGGCTCGTCGTCCACCGCGTCGCCGTCCTCGACCTGTTCGCCGTCGTCGCTGCAGACGATCGTGCCGGGCAAGTTCACGGCCGCCACCGGCTCGCCGGCGTTCCCGCCGTGGGTCATCGACGACAAGCCGGAGAACGGCAAGGGCTACGAGTCCGCGGTGACATACGCGGTGGCCAAGAAGCTCGGCTACACCGACGCGGATGTCGTGTGGATCCGCACGACCTTCGACAGCGCGATCGCACCGGGCCCGAAGAAGTTCGACGTCAACGTCCAGCAGTTCTCCATCACCGAGGACCGCAAGAAGGCGGTCGACTTCTCCTCCGGCTACTACGACCTGACCCAGGCCGTGGTCACCTACGCCGGCAGCCCGATCGCCAAGGCCACCACGGTCGCGGCGCTCAAGGACGCCAAGCTCGGCGCGGCAGTGGCCACGACGTCGCTGGACGCGATCGACAACATCATCCAGCCGAGCGTCAAGGCGAAGGTCTACAACAGCAACGACGACGCTGTGGCCGCACTGAAGGCAAAGCAGATCGACGGGCTCGTCGTCGACCTGCCGACCGCGTTCTACATCTCCGGCGCGGAGCTCACCAACGGCGTCATCGTCGGGCAGCTGCCCAACACGGCCGACCAGAAGGAGCAACTGGGCTACCTGCTCGCCAAGGGCAGCCCGCTGACCACCTGCGTGACCCAGGCCGTCGACGCGCTGCGCGCCGACGGCACGCTGGCCAAGCTGCAGGACCAGTGGCTGGCCCAGGCAGGCGCACCCGTCCTGTCGTGAGTCCTGACATCGCCTCCGGGGCCGACGCGTCGTCGGCCCCGGAGGCCTGGACCCCGAGCGAGCAGGAGCTCGACAGGAGGGAGGCGCGCCGCCAGCAGAGCCGGCGCAGCATCGCGGTCGCAGCGATCTCCTCGGTCGTGGTGATCGGCGGGATCGTGGCCGTGGTGCTCCGGTCCTCGGGGTGGCCGGTCGTCCAGGTGACCTTCTTCGACCCCGCCGTCGGGCGCAAGGTGCTTCCGCTCATCTGGGACGGGTTCAAGCTGGACCTGCTCCTCGTGGTCATCGCGACCTTCTTCATCGCCCTCCTGTCCCTGAGCATCGCGCTCGTGCGGACCTCGACCGCGCCGGCGCTCGCGCCGTTCCGGATTCTGGCGACGGCCTACGTCGACGTGTTCCGCGGAACGCCCCTCATCCTCGTGATCTACCTCATCGGCTTCGGGATCCCGGCGCTCAGCCTCGCGGTCGTCTCCTACGCCGACGTCGCGGTGTACGGCACCGCGGCGATCGTGGTCACCTACTCGGCCTACGTGGCGGAGGTCATCCGTTCGGGCATCCTCTCGGTGCACCCGAGCCAGCGTGCCGCGGCGCGGTCGCTCGGTCTCTCGCCGTCCTTGACGATGCGCCACGTCGTGCTCCCGCAGGGGCTCCGCCGCGTCGTCCCGCCGCTGCTCAACGACTTCGTCTCCCTGCTCAAGGACGTCGCGCTCGTCTCGATCCTGGGCGTTGTCGAGGGCGTGCGCGTCGCGCAGGTGCAGGCTGACAAGATCTTCAACTACACGCCGTACGTGGTCGTTTCGATCCTGTTCCTCATGGTGACCATCCCCCTCACCCGGTTCACCGACCGGGTGCTCATCCGGTCCATCGCGCGGCAGAACGCGGGGGGCACCGCGTGAGCTCGTCCGCTCCCCTCCTTGAGCTGCGTGGCGTGCGCAAGAGCTTCGGGTCCGAGCTCGTGCTCCGCGACGTGGACCTTGTCGTGCCCGAGCACACTGTCACCGTGCTCATCGGCGCCTCCGGGTCCGGCAAGTCGACGCTGCTGCGCTGCATCAACCAGCTCGAGCTCATCGACGACGGTCTCGTGCTCTTCGACGGCGTCGATCTCGCGGACCCGCGACACGACCGCGACCAGATCCGCCAGCGCATCGGCATCGTCTTCCAGGCGTTCAACCTGTTCCCGCACATGACGGTGCTCGACAACATCACTCTGGCGATGCGCCGCGTGCACAAGGTGCCACGGGCCCAAGCGGAGGCGACTGCTCTCGAGCTGCTCGGCCGGTTCTCCTTGGCGGACAAGGCGCCGCAGTACCCAGACCGGCTCTCCGGCGGCCAGCAGCAGCGCGTCGCGATCGTGCGAGCCCTCGCCGTCGCGCCGAAGCTGATGCTCTTCGACGAGGTCACCTCGGCGCTCGACCCGGTTCTCGTCAACGAGGTGCTCGCGGTCGTGCGCGACCTGCGTCAGGACGGGATGACGATGGTGATCGCGACGCACGAGATGGGCTTCGCCACGCAGGTGGCCGACGAGGTCTGCTTCCTGGCGGGCGGCGTGATCGTCGAGCGAGGATCGCCGGATCACGTGATCCACGCCCCGAGGGACCCGCGCACCCAGGAGTTCCTACGTCGCGTGCACGAGGCCGGTCGCCTCTGACGTCCCGGGACACGCTGCGCCGGTCCCGTTCGCGAATGCACCGCCCGTGGCCGTGCGGTCCTACGCTGATCGAGTCGTACGACCACCGGGTCGTGCTCCGTCGAAGGAGAACGCATGTCATCGACCGACGTCAGCCCTGACGAGCGCGAGGCGATCGCCTCGATCGGGCGGAGCTGGTGGCTGCTCCTCGCCGTGGGTGTCATCACGCTGCTGCTCGGCATCGCCGCCATGGTGTGGACCGACAAGACCATCACGCTGGTGGCCGTCCTGTTCGGCATCTACCTGCTGATCAGCGGCATCTTCCAGATCGCGCAGTCATTCTCGCACACGAGCAACCGCGCACTTCTCGCGATCTCGGGCATCCTCTCCATCATCCTCGCGGTCTACATGTTCAAGGCGATCAGCCACGACAACGAGGCCGCGCTGCTCGCACTGTTCATCGGCCTCGCATGGCTCTTCCGCGGGATCGTCGAGCTCATCGTGGGGCTGCAGAGCAAGGGCGTCGACGGCCGCGGCTGGCTCATCACAGGCGGCCTGCTCCTGATCCTCGGCGCGATCGTGATCTTCGTGTGGCCCAACCTCGCGGTCGGCACCATCGTCTGGATCGCCGGCCTCATGCTCGTCGTCCTCGGCCTCAGCGAGATCGTCGGGGCGTTCCAGGTCAAGAGGCTCGCTAGCGTCTGACGAACGATGCCGCCGGCTCGGTCCGGCGGCATCGTGCTGTCCCGGCCCGGTCGCGGCGAGCCTGCGTGGCGCGCGACGACGGCCTTCGGTCGGGCAGAGTGGGGCAGAGCGGGCGAAGGACGTGGCGACCGGTGAGCGGTCGTTCGCACGCGCCGGATACCGCTGACGAGACGGAGGTGGCGTGATGGTCGCGGAGACGAGCCAGACACTGGACCGGGGGCTCACCGTCCTCGAGCTGCTGTCGGACGCGTCGGACGGCCTCACCGTCACCGAGATCGCCGCCCGTCTCGGCGTCTCACGGACGGTCGTCTACCGCCTCGTCGTCACCCTCGAGCAGCACGCGCTGCTGCGCCGCGGTGGAGACGGTCGGTGCCGGCTCGGGATGGCCGTCCTGGCTCTCGCGCGCCAGGTGCAGCCCGTGCTCCGCGAGGCGGCGATCCCGGCGCTGCGCCGGCTGGCCGACTCGGTCGGTGCTACCGCCCACCTCACCGTCGTCGACGGCTCGGACGCTCTCGCGGTCGCGGTCGTCGAGCCCACCCGTTCGGACTTCCACGTCGCCTACCGCGTCGGTGCCCGGCACGCCCTCGATCGTGGTGCGGCCGGCAAGGCCGTGCTCGCGGCCCGGGCCTCGGGAGGCCGACCTTTCGACCCCGGCTGGGTCATCTCCACCGGTGAGCTCCAACCCGGCGCCTACGGCGTCGCGTCACCGCTGCTCGGCGTGGCCGGCATCGAGGCGTCGGTCGGCGTCGTCGCACTCACCGAGCTGCCCGTCGACGACGTGGGACCGAAGGTCATGCGCGCGGCCGGGGAGGTCGCGCGTGCCCTGCGCTGAGGCGTGCGCGCGACGCGTCAGTAGCAGCCGGTCACGGTTGCGGGCACGACCTCGACGGCCTGGCGGACCGCGGCCGTGGAGTAGCGCCCGGTCGGACGGTCGATGATCGCGAAGGCGCGCAGCCTCTTGTCGACGCCCAGGGCGTAGCCCGCGAGCGCGATCGCGTCGTAGAGGGTTCCCGTCTTCGCGAACACCCGGGCACGGGCGCAGCGCGTGGGCTTGCTGAGGAAACGACTGTGCAGCGTGCCGCTCACGCCCGCCACCGGGAGCATGGCCTTGAGCGGCGCCAGCTCGGGGTGTGCGGGCAGTTGGGCGTAGCGCAGGATCTGGACCAGGCCGCGGGCGGTGACACGGTCGGAGCGCGAGACGCCACTGCCGTCGTAGAGCGCCCAGCCCGTCGTGTCGACGCCGAGGCGATGCAGCTCCGCGATCGCGGTCACCCGGGCACCGGCCCACGAGCCGGGACGTCCGGCGGCGATCGCGTTGTTGCGGAACAGCATCTCGGCGACGTCGTTGTCGGAGACCAGCAGCATGCGGGCGAGCGCGGCGCCCGAGGTGTTGCCGATGAAGCGTGAGATCTCCGGCGCGCCCGGGGCGGTGGCCAGCCGGCCGTTGTAGCGGCTCGTGAGGGCGACGTCGGTGCGCCCGGCGGTCAGCGCCTGGAGCTCGGCGGCGAGGCGCACGGTGAAGTAGACGGCCGCGTCCTTCGCGGTGTCGGAGCCGTTGCGGAAGTCGCGCACGAGCGGGCGCACGGGGGTCACCACCCACGGCACGTAGTCCTTCGTCCACCCGGTCGCCGGGGTCGGGGCCGGGTAGAGGGTGTCGTCGAGGCGCACCGACACGACGATCGACGTGGGTGGCCGGGGGATGACCGGTCCGGACGGCCCCGGCGGCGGGGTCGGCGCGGGCGTCGGTGTCGGATCGGGCGTTGCGGGGCCGGTCGCTCCGGACGCACCGGAAGCTCCCGACGCGCCGGATGCTCCTGAGG
>Ga0075015_100000189_pt1 | contig 19138 bp, 22 predicted proteins | sample AleBraG_ABR_2013_FD_71476 | JGI IMG/M metagenome (GOLD analysis project Ga0075015, IMG submission 71476) | Freshwater sediment microbial communities in response to fracking from Pennsylvania, USA - Alex Branch Run_MetaG_ABR_2013 | ecosystem: Environmental > Aquatic > Freshwater > Creek >...
CACCACGGGCAGAGTCTGCGCCACGCGTACGAAACGCATCTTCGCCATCAACTCCGGGCGCGAGAGCGTCTCTTCGAAGAAGAACCTCAGAGCCGTGATCGTCGCGTTGAGTGTAATCGGTGAGACGCCCCGATCCACGAGGTGCAGTTGATAGCGGCGCAAATCCTCAGCGCTCGCCGTATCCGGCGAGCGTCCCAGCCATCCAGTAAAATGCCGCACGGCGCGGATATAACTACTCTGTGTCTTCGCCGCGAACTTGCGCGCGCGCATGTCTTCGAGCATGCGTTGCCGTAGCGGTGAGACCTTGGGTGTAGTAGTGTTCATGACTGAAGCTCCAGTGACAAAACAAGGCGGATCGCCTCGTCTCGCAACATACGAAACAGAGCTACAGAACTCACATCTACTCAACAGCTCAGCGACACCACCCTACCGCGCGAGCGGTTTAGTCCACTGACCCTAACCGGCCATCCACCAATGACGGCTTCGGAGAAGCCTAATTCACCACAGCAATCTCCGCATGCACCGCATGGAGAAGATCCTTCGGGAACGGCTCACCGGCAGCCGCGAAGTTGCCCCTCCCCGAACAGCTGCATTACCGAATTCCAGCGGTCGCGCTACGCGGCTGCGTGTTTGGCAACCCCGTCGCGGCGCATCTTGATGAGGTGGGACTGCAGAATTCCGGAATTGTTCTCGGTGCAGGGTTCTAACTGAAGTACCCGGATGAACGTTCGGTCTTCTTTCACGTAGAGTGCAATCGGTGACGATGCCGACACCGGATGAATTTACGGCCTCGAACATTGCCCAGGTCGGCTGATGCGCTGCTTAACAATCTGGGATATTCTCGGCCGGGACGCTAGATGCGCAATTGCGGACGGGTTCGATTATCTGGCCTCGGCGGGCGGTCAAGGACGCCGGACCCTCTCATTTCTCCTTCGAATTCTGGAGCTGATCGATGAGCCGTACATTCTGCACTTTCTCGCTTACTCGGCGATGTATCGCCGCGGTCGCGGGGTTCGCCATCGCAGCGCTCCTGGCGAATCGGCCCGGCGGGTCTGGCGTGGCTGAGGCCGCCGCGCCTGCCGGTACCGATGGCAGCTGCACGATCGACATCAGCATACAAACGACGCCGGCCTTCTCGGAGCGGCTGTCATGCCGCTATTCGAATTTCCCGGACTTCCAAAGTGACGATCTAACGTGGGAAACCCCGCGTGGTGCCGCCGGCCGCACCATAAACCTCGCCACCGGCAAGTCGACCGTGGACTACGCACGAGTCAGACTGAACGACGACATACTGCCCCTGGCCACCAGCGAGGGAAGCAAAGACATGTTTCCGGTCGCAGGCCATGTCTATGCGCTCGATTCATCGGGTCAGATCAACTGGAGCGCGATGGTGGAAGTCTTCCCGGACCCGAGGGAACTCGCGCCGGTCGAGTGCAAAGGCGGCGCAAGCCGCGCGGCCGTCGCCGGGACGTCGTTCAAATCCACCTGGACCTCGCTGAATCCGAACTCTAAGGTGGTCCACGGCTCCGCCGAGGCGTGGCTGAGCTGCACTAAGATCAACCTTAAGGGACCGAATGTTCCGCTCGGCCTGATCGGCAATATCGTCGTGAAATTTTGAGCCCACAGTTTGACGCCGGCCTGGCGTGCGCCGGTGCCAGCGGCCGGCAGCTTGCCAATCGACTGCAGTTCCTTAGTCGTGAGCGCGTAGCGCTTCGATGCGAGCGAATCGTACTCGTGGTATCAAAGTCCTGACATGGTGCAAGCCGCAATCAAGGCAGCCACCATAACCAATCTCATTGTCCTATTACTCAGTCAAAGTTATCCGACCAGGCAGATAGCCGACAGATAAAGCCCTGACCTTCACAGCTGTCCCGAACGGCATTTGATCTGACAGACATCGTCAGAATTCACAATGGTGCAACGCAGCGGGTTTTCTACGTCGTTGACCCACTGCGAGCAACCGCGACCGGCAGCTTTAGGCAATCGGATTTAGTAAGACGGCTCTGACGTCAGTCGCTCAGATCAGCTGTAAAACCGATAGGCCTGCTTTTTTTGTTCGGTTCGGTCATGAGTTTTCGAATGGCGTCGAACACGACTTTAAACTGTTGGTCGTATTTGCTTTCCAAGGCAGCCAGCTGGCCGGCCAAATCCTTATGGCTAGAGAGGACTTCTCGTAGGCGCGCAAAAGCGCGCATAATCTCAATATTGACCCGGACCGCACGCTTGCTTCTCAGCACACTGGAGAGCATGGCGACCCCGTGTTCAGTAAACGCGTAGGGCGGTCGGCGAAGACCCATGACTGCGCGCGAATTGGACGTCACAATTTGTGATCTCCATTGTGCGAATTCTGATGCGCTCAGTTGAAACATGAAATCGGCAGGAAATCGATCAAGATTGCGTTGTACAGCTTGATTTAGAGCTCTTGTTTGCACCTGATACAAGGCTGCGAGCTCGCTGTCGAGCATGACCTTGTGACCGCGAATGACGAGGATGTTTCGCGCAACGACTTCAGTGCTGATAACCGAACTTTTGCTGCGTGCCATTTCATCATTATACCGCTATGCAAGTGACGTATTGGCGCCGAGAACTATCAATTCGACCCGCAAATGCCCAGTTATTGGGAATTGACGGCGAGCAAAATGCGGCATCCACGGGCGGATTTCCAAGTGATAGGTTTGATCCTGAGGCCAGTCACAGCCGGCCGCTTACCGGGATCGGTCACAGGTACGGCGCGACTGATTCCCTGACGTGGGAAAGATGCCCTTCGGCATGCTCCCGCAAATCCCCGCGATCGACATCTGCCCAGCAAAATGCGGCTGTCTTTACACTCGCCATGCCGCGGCAGATCCACATTAGCCTTTCGTTTACAGCCGCGCCGTAGGCGACTTCGACCTCCTCAGCCATATGTGCCAGATCCCATTCTATGGGGCCGGTGCAAGTCGTTTCAAAGTCGATAAACACGGCCTTTTCTCCCACCAGCAACACGTTGTGAAAATGCGGAGAACCGTGGATGACGGCATGTGACCGCGCTGGCGCAAGCTCCAGTAGGTCAGTCTTGAGTTGATCGAGCGTGTTCGCCAGTAAAAGCCGATCGACCTCCGGAAGCGCGGGAATTCTAGCCGCGTCTGCCAATAGCGAGCGTGCTGATTCGAGTTCCTGGAGAAATGACGGAAGGGTTGACCGCAATGTGGGCGAAATCCCGCTCATAGCAGCATGCAAACGTCTCAATGCCACAGCGACCGCCGCCTCGTTGATAGCTAAGTCGGCCTGTTGCGGGTGGTATCTCCAGAAAGTCACGTCGAGGCCTCGTCGTGAATGAACAATTGCCGGGATCTCTGAGGCTGGAGATACCACCGGTCCACCGACCGAACTAAGTTCTATAGCTACTTGCAGTTCTGTTTGCAGGCACGCAAGTCGTCCGTACCCGACCTTGGCAACAATCGGGCTTGGACTGAGCCAGGCGACTACGTTATTTGTGGAGCGAAGCGGTACAGCTTGGATACCTCGTAGTCCCGCCTCGTGTGCAACGTCGATCGCGACGCTCAGCGCGTCAGCAATAGACTTGTTCATCGTCTTGCCATCGCCTGTCGAATGATCCATCTGCGCCTCTACTGGCCCCAGTGACTAGCCGGAGCCATATAATAGGATCGGAAATTTAGAGTCGGTGACTGACAGCTTGCTGGCAAGCAATTTGAGTGAGCGACCGGCTGCTCTGGGCCGTAAAGAGTCGGTCGATTCGCTCCTAAGCTGACGTTCAGCAGCGGAGTTTCTGGGGGGGGCGTGAACAAGAAAGCTGGCGGTCTGTTCAACGCCACACTAATGCGGCCATGCCCAGAGGATGGGAGGCTGCGCAACCCGCTGGAGAAACGACCCGAGGCCGCGACTACTTCACCACCGTGAGCTTTGCGCGCCGCGGGTCGCGTTTGCCCGCCGCCGGAGCCTTGGCCGCACCACCGGTCATCGGAGCGGCCGCTACGCTCGGCGGCGGATCGGGCTCGTTCTCGTTGAACACCATGCCCTCGCCGGTTTCGCGCGCGTAGATGCCCAGCACCGCTCCCATCGGCACATGCACATGGTGCACCACGCCGCCAAAGCGCGCGTCGAACTCGATACAGTGGTTGAGCAATTGCAGCCGCTGCGTCGCATTGAGCGACACATTCAGGACGATCTTGCCGTCTTTGATATAGCCGTTGGGCACCTGCACGCCCTCGCGGCCCGCATCGACGATGACGTGGGGCGTGAACAGGGCATCGCCCATCCATTCGTGCATGGCACGCAGCAGGTACGGACGACGCGACGGGCCAGTGCTCGCGCTACCGCCGCCGCTAGCGCCGCCGGTGCCGCCCTCGCCCACGCTGCCGCCCCCTTTAACGCCGCCCGCGTCGCCGGAACCGCCGGGCCCAGCCATCAGGCCGCACCCATCTCGATCTCGACATCCGACAGCGAAGCGCGAATGCTCGGACGCGCCAGCACCGTCGCAGCGTAGCGCGCCAGCGGCTGCGCTTGCGGCGGCAGGTCGATCTCATAGCGGCGCATCCGCCAAAGTATGGGGGCGATGGTGGCATCCACCAGTGAAAACTCGTCACTCAGGAAGTACGGCTTGACCTTGAACACCTCGGCCGTCTGCAGCATCGTGTCGCGCAGCTCTTTCTTCAGCCGCGCCTGCTGCTTGCGATCCACTTCCTTCTCAATCTGATCGGCCAGCCCGTACCAGTCCCGTTCCACCCGATACATGGCCAGGCGAAACTGCGCCCGTTGTACCGGGTCAACGGGCATCAGCGGCGGGTGTGGGAATCGCTCATCCAGATAATCGATGACCACTCGCGCGTCGTAGAGCACCAGATCGCGATCGACCAGCGTGGGAAGAGATCGGTAAGGGTTCAGATCGAGCAGGTCTTCCGGGTAGCGACCGGGCACCACACTGATGATGTCGATCTCACTAGCCTTTTCGGCCAGTACGATTCGCACCCGGTGACTCTGCAGTTCACCGGGGGCGGAAAACAGCGTCATGACGGACCGTCGGCTAGCCATGTTCAAATGCTCCCATGGCAGTGAGGCGCGGTGACCGCGTCAGTGAACATCCTTCCAGTATTCGGCCTTCATCAGCCAGGCGATGCCGCTGAAGACCAGCAGGAACAGTACCACCCACACGCCCATGCTGCGCCGTTCAACTTGCACCGGTTCGCCCGCATAGTCCAGAAAATTCACCGTGTCGCGCACGAAAGCGTCGTACTGCGCGGCATCGAGCGTGCCTGGCGCGATCATCGTGAAATGATCGAACACCTTGGTGACGACAGGTTTCCCATCGACCATGGTGTCGACGTTCTTGTACACGGCGGCTTTCACCCCTTCGAGCTCCGAGAGCACCGCCGGCATGGCCACGCTGTCCAGGGCTAGATTATTGCTGCGCGTAGCGCGTGTGGTATCGGCGTAGAAGGTCTTCAGGAACCGGTACAGATAGTCCACGCCGCGCGCGCGGGCCATCAAGGACAGGTCCGGCGGTTCCTTGCCAAACCAGGCCACGCCGTCTTCGGCGCGCAGGCTGGTTTTAATATAGTCCGCCGGCGTGGCGCCAGAGGGCACCAGGTTGGTAGTCAATAGCGCCGTGGGGATCTTCAGATCCTCGCCCAGTCGCGACCAGCGCAAGTACTTGAGCGAGTGGCAGCCTAAGCAATAATTGGTGAAGTTGCGGGCGCCGCGCTGGAGCGAAGCGACGTTATCCACCTCGTTTCCGGCGTGCCAATCCTTCCAACTGACTACTTCAGCGGCGCCGGCCGCGCCTTCCGCATTTGCTGCGCCAGCTGCGCCCGCCGCCGCGGCCTCTGCCGCGTTCACCCGCGTGCTCAGCCCCAATGTCAGGGCCAGGGCCAGCGTGATGCCCAGCGCCACAGTTCGACTCAATCGTATGAATGAATTAGTCATGGAAGCGGACTCTCTTCGGCACAGGCTTGACGCGATCCCAGCGCGTATACCAGGGCATCAACAAAAAGAACGAGAAGTACCCCACCGCAAATACGCGCGCGGCGGTGACGTAACCGCCGGTGGCGGGCTTGAGCCCCAAGTACATGAGCACCAGGAATGACACCGTGAACACGGTCAGGAACCCCTTGAACCACCAGCCGCGATACCGCACCGACTTCACCGGCGAGCGATCCAGCCACGGCAGGAAGAAGAACGCCAGCACGGCCAACAGGAGCAGCAGCGCCCCAATCCTCTGGTTCGGCACGGCGCGCAGAATGGCGTAATAAGGCGTGAAATACCATGATGGCGCGATCGGATCAGGCGTGGAAAGGGGATCGGCCGGTACGAAGTTGGCCTCCTCCATGAACAGATTCCCGAAGGTGGGTACGAAGAACACCACCACGGCAAACAGGGTCAGGAATACCCCCACGCCCACCACGTCCTTGACCGTGTAATACGGATGAAAGGGTATGCCGTCGACAGGCTTGCCGTCGGGGCCGAGGTTTTCCTTGATCTCGATGCCGTCGGGATTGTTCGATCCGGTCTGACGCAACGCCACCAGGTGCAGCGCCACCAGCAACAGCAGCACCAGCGGCACCGCCACCACATGCAGCGAGAAGAAGCGATTGAGTGTGGCATCGGCCACGCCATAGTCGCCGCGTATCCACTCCACCAGCCCCGGTCCAATGACCGGTATGGTGCTGAACAGATTGATGATCACGGTCGCCGCCCAATAGGACATGTTGCCCCAGGGCAGCACGTAGCCCAGGAACGCCTCGGCCATCAATGCCAGGTAGATGAACATGCCAAACAGCCACAGGAGCTCGCGCGGACCCTTGTAGGAGCCATACATCAACGCGCGATACATGTGCAGGTAAATGACAATGAAGAAGGCCGACGCCCCGATGGCGTGCAGATAGCGGATCAGCCAGCCGTAGCTGACTTCGCGCATGATGTATTCCACCGAGTCGAACGAGGTGAACTCGCCGACCTTATAGAACATGGTCAGAAAAATGCCGGAGAACAGCTGCATCACCAGCACCAGCAGCGCCAGCGAACCGAAGAAGTACCAGACGTTGAAGTTCTTCGGCGCGTAGTACTCGAGGAGCTGTTCGCGGACGAACTTGTCGACCGGCAGGCGCTTGTTCAACCAGGCATTAAATCCAGCCATCACGCTGCTCCCTGGGTGGCTGACTCATCCTGGCCGATGAGCAGCGTTGTGTCGTTTTTGAAGCTGTAAGGCGGAATGCGCAGATTCGCCGAGGCCGGTGAGCCGTCGAACACCCGTCCGGCCAGATCGAAGCGCGAGCCGTGGCATGGGCACAAGAACCCGCCCGGCCAATAGGCGCCGATGGCCGCATCGCCCGGTTCGAACTTCTGCTTAGGCAGGCACCCCAGGTGCGTGCAGGTGGCGATCAGTACCGCAATATCGGCGCGGCGCGAACGCATCTCGTTGGCCGCGTACGCGGGCTGGTCCGATTCGGTGGATTTCGGATCCTTCAGCATCGCATCGTGAGTCGCCAGCTTGGCCACGGTTTCGGGCGTGCGCTTGAATATATATATGGGCTGCTTGCGCCACACGTAGGTCAGCATCATGCCCAATTCGAGCTTGGACAGGTCCACGGTGATGGGTGCGCCGAGTGCCTTGGCGCGTTCCGACGGGCTCCAACTGGCCACAAACGGCGTGGCGGCCAGCACTACCCCCACCGCAGCCGTGGCAGCGGTGGCCACGGTCAGGAATTTGCGGCGATCCTGGTCCACCGCCTCGTCACCACCCATCACACCGGCATCCGTCATCGCGCTACTCCACTACCTGCCCTACGTATTAGGCTCACGATTGTCTCGGGAAGTGTCGCATTATACACATCCTGTTGTGGCGCCCGGCGCGCCAAAGTCACGTCAACGGAGTGGTCATGAATTCGGGCAAGGTTGGGCGCAGCGTAGTTTTCCTGGCCGGCACTGTGGTGGGAGGTCTGGCACTGGCATTTGTGGCGGTATTTTTCCGGCCCGACCTGCTGATTCGCTCGCGTCCTGCAGGTCCAGCCCCGACTGCCCTGTCGCCCGAACCCGGTGCCCCCGCACCCGGCGCCGATGCGGCCCCGACCACCCAGCCAAGCGCCACCGGCGGTTCGAGCACAGCAGGCAGCGTGGGCGCCGCGGCTACTGCAAGTGCCACGGACGCCGCGCCCATAGACCAGGCTGTAGCCGGCGGCCTCAACGCTCCTTTTCACACCTTTGCGGCCGCGGTGCATCGTGCCGCTCCGGCGGTGGTCAATATTTATACCAAACGCGAATTCACCGAACGCGTACAACCCAGTCCCCTGGACCAGCTGCTGGGCGATTTTCGCTCGCGGGTGCAGCGACGTGTGCAGGGAGCGCTGGGCTCGGGCGTAATCGTCGATGAAGCCGGCCATATCGTCACCAACTACCATGTCATCGCCAACGCCACCACCATCAATGTGCAGCTGGCCGACGGCCGAGTGACCGAAGCCCATGTGGTGGGGAGTGATCCGGACACCGACCTGGCTGTACTTTCGATCAAACTCGCCAAGCTCCCGGTCATGACCCTGGGTCATTCCGATCGACTGCAGGTGGGCGATGAGGTGCTCGCCATAGGCAATCCCCTCGGACTCCAGCAGACCGTGACACACGGCATCGTCAGTGCCACCGGCCGCAGCCAGCTGAACATCGCCACATTTGAAAACTTCATCCAGACGGATGCGGCCATCAATTCCGGCAACTCGGGCGGCGCGCTGGTCAATGCCGCCGGCGAACTGGTGGGCATCAATACAGCCGTGATTGCCAAGAATTCGGATACGACCGGCGTCGAGGGCATAGGCTTCGCCATTCCGGTCAACCTGGCGCGGGGCGTCATGCGCGACATCCTGGCCTATGGTCGCGTGATCCGCGGCTGGACCGGAATAGTGGCCGAGGATTTCAGCCCCGAGCAGGCTGAACAGAACGGGCTGGCCCGTGGTGGTGTGGTGATCACCAACTTCTACCAGGGCAGCCCGGCCATCGATGCCGGGGTGCGCGTTGGGGATATTCTGCTGGCCGTGAATGGCCACGAGCTGAGCAGCCAGCAGGATGCGCTCACCCAACTGGCGACGCAGAAGCCCGGCGGCGCGGTGAAATTGCGACTGCAGCGCGGCACCAACGTCCTGGAACTCACCTGCCGGGTAACCGAGCGCCCATACCGTAAGGATCGCGGCGACTCGACCTAGCGGGGCGGGTCCGAGGCCTGCACCGCTAGTTGGGCATGCGGCGAATCTGCGCCCCCAACTGCGCCAGTTTTTCCTCGATGGCCTCATAACCACGATCAATGTGGTAGATGCGTTCGATATCGGTGCGTCCCTCGGCCACCAGGCCCGCCAGCACCAGACTGGCCGAGGCGCGCAGGTCCGTGGCCATTACGGGCGCCGCCGTGAGTCGCTTCACGCCGTGAATGATGGCCGTGTTGCCCTCCAGGCGGATTTCGGCGCCCATGCGGCGCATTTCCAGCATGTGCATGAAGCGATTCTCGAAAATGGTCTCCACCACCGTGCCCACACCAGAGGCCACCGTGTCCAGTGCGGCAAATTGTGCCTGCATGTCGGTGGGAAACGCAGGGTAAGGAGCGGTACGCACGTCCACGGACTTCGGCCGTTTGCCACGCATGTCCAGCTCCACCCAGTTTGGTCCCGTGCTCACCGCAGCGCCCGATTCCGTCAGCTTGGCCAGCACAGCGTCGAGGTGACCCGGTCGCGTGTTCTTGATGCGCACATGCCCACCGGTGATGGCCCCCGCCACCAGGTAAGTGCCCGCCTCGATGCGATCGGGCAGTACTTCGTATTCCGTACCGCGCAGGCGCGTGACCCCTTGAATGACGATCTTGTCGGTTCCCGCTCCCTCGATGCGCGCACCCATGCCCAGCAGGAAATTGGCCAGATCCACCACCTCCGGTTCCCGCGCAGCATTTTCGATGACGGTCTCGCCGTCGGCCAGCGAAGCCGCCATCATGAGATTTTCCGTGCCCGTCACGGTCACCGTGTCGAGCACCAGGCGGGCCCCACGCAGTCGCGCCGCGCGCGCCCGAATGTAGCCGCCTTCAATGTGTATGTCCGCGCCCATGGCCTGCAAGCCGGCGACGTGGATATTCACCGGCCGCGCGCCGATGGCGCAGCCCCCGGGGAGCGAGACGTCGGCACGACCGTAGCGCGCCAGGAGCGGTCCCAACACCAGTATGGAGGCACGCATGGTCTTGACCAGCTCGTAGGGCGCAAAGCACTCCTTGATCGTGGATGGATCCACCTCGATGCGCATGTGCTCGTCCACCGTGACGGTCACACCCATGCGACCGAGCAGCTCGATCATCGTAGTGACATCCTGCAGATGCGGCACATTGCCGATGGTGACCGGGCCATCCGCCAGCAGCGCCCCGGCCAGGATGGGCAGGGTGGCGTTCTTGGCGCCGGAAATACGGGTTTCGCCCTCGAGCGGCACCCCGCCGGTAATCTGCAGCGTATCCATCGGCTAGCTCCGTGCTTCGCGCGATACCGAAGCGCGTGCAGCCTGTTCCTCGGGCGTCTGGGCCTCGATGGATAGCGCGTGAATCTCTCGCCCCACGCGCTCCCCTAAAGCCCGGTACACCAGCTGGTGGCGCGCCACGCTCCGCAGTCCCGCAAAGGCGCTACTGACGATGTGTGCGGCGAAATGCGTCTGATCTTCCGACTCGACGCGAACCTGAGCGCCGGGTAGCGCACTTTGGATCAACTCAGCCACTTGGTTGGGATGCATGCCCCATCTTAGAAGAAACCGCGCGGCAGAGCGATTGGTACCGCCGGCGCGGGTAGCGCAGGCGCGCCCGTACCTGCGGCGCGCTATGATGACTACCCATGGTCCACGCAAGCGCCGCCGCCCTCGATTCGCCTCAGTTGCTGGCCAGCGCCCGCCGCACGCTCCAGCAGGAGCAATCCGGCATCGCCGACATCGCCGCTCGCCTGGACGATCGCTTTGCGCGGGCGTGCGGGGCGCTGCTGGCCTGCCAAGGACGAGTCATCGTCACGGGGATGGGAAAATCCGGCCACGTCGCGGGCAAGATTGCCGCCACACTGGCCAGCACCGGCACCCCGGCGTTTTTTCTGCATCCGGCGGAGGCAGGACACGGCGATCTGGGCATGATCACGCGCCAGGATGTGCTCCTGGCGCTGTCCAATTCCGGTGAAACAGCCGAGCTCCTGCTGCTCCTGCCGCACCTGAAGCGACTGAACGTGCCGCTGATCGCACTCACCGGCCGAAGTCAGTCCAGTCTGGCGCAAGCCGCGGATGTGGCCCTGGACGTGAGCGTCGCCCAGGAGGCCTGCCCCCACAATCTCGCCCCAACCACGAGCACCACTGCGGCTCTGGCCATGGGCGATGCGCTGGCCGTCGCGGTGCTTGAGGCGCGCGGTTTCAGTGCCGAGGATTTCGCGCGTGCACACCCTGGCGGTGCACTGGGCCGGCGCCTGCTCGTCCATGTGGAGGATCTCATGCGCCGCGATACCGCACTGCCGCGCGTCAGCCCCGAAACACCGCTGGCCGCCGGACTGGTGGAAATGAGCGCCAAGGGCTTAGGGTTGGCGGCCGTGGTTGATGCCGATGACCGGCTGCTCGGCGTGTTTTCCGACGGCGACCTGCGCCGGGCGCTGGACCGGCGCCTCGACATTCACGCCACCACCATGCGCGAGGCCATGACCGCGGGCGGGCGCACCATTGGTCCGCGCGAGCTGGCCGTGACGGCCGTGAATCTCATGGAGACCCATCGTGTCACCGCACTGCTGGTAGTCGACACCGGGCAGCGTCTGATCGGCGCCCTCAACGTGCACGACCTGCTGCGCGCTGGCGTGGTCTGACCCCGTGGCGCGCAAACCCACCGCCCTGGCCGCAATTCGACTGCTGGTGCTGGATGTCGACGGGGTGCTGACCGACGGACGACTCCGGTATGGCCCGGCGGGGGAAACCGAAAAGCTCTTCCACGTGCGCGACGGCTACGGGCTGAAGGCTCTGGCCAGCGCCGGCGTCACCGTTGCGGTGATATCCGGGCGGGAGTCGGCCGCGGTGGCCCGGCGCTGCGCGGAACTTGCTGTGGATGAGTTGCAGCAGGGCGTAACCGACAAGGCGGCCGCTTTCGAGTCGTTGATCGCGCGCTTAGGGCTGGAAGCGCGTGCCTGCGCCTGCGTCGGCGATGACACGCCGGATGTACCACTCATGCGCCGCGTCGGGCTGGCCATCGCCGTGCAGGATGCGCATGCGGACGCCAAGCGCTGCGCCCACCGGCGCACGCGTCTGCCCGGCGGTGCCGGCGCGGTGCGGGAAGTGTGCGACTGGCTGCTGGCCGCGCGGCGCGTGCGCCCACGCTGATGCGCCGTTCCTGGTTGCTCCTGGTGTTCGCCACGGCCTTAGGTTTGTGGCTTTGGCAAACGCGCAAACCCCCTGCAGCGGTGAGCGCGGGCGCCGCGGGCGCTGCCGGCGGCACCGAAACCGGCTACGTTGCCGTGAACGCGGAATTGATGGACACGGATGCGGACGGCAAGCCGAAATACCAGCTGCGTGCCTCGCGCATCGAACAGCACGAACTCGACGCCGACGTGGCCCTCAGCGGGCCGCAGTTTCAATACACAGGACCCACTACCTGGACGCTCAATGCCCAGCGCGGTGTGCTGCCCGCAGACGGCCAACAGGTCAATCTATCGGGCGAAGTACTGATCGTCGGCACGCGGCCCGGCGAGGAGGCGCTGAGCATCCGGAGCGATGAGGTGAGCGTCGATCTGCAGCAGCAACGGCTCGACACCGCTTCGCCGGTCGTTATCGATTGGGGTCACAACGCCATGACCGCCACCGGTTTACATGCGGATATGAAGGCCGAAAGTCTGCGACTAGAATCCAAAGTTCATGGCGAATTCGCGCATTAGATCTCTGGACTGGCCTCGATCGTGCACAGCGATCGGGTTGCTGGTGGTGGGCCTGTGCCTGGTGTCGCCGGCACCGGTGGATGGGGCCGCCACGGACAGTGTCGTCACGGGCAGCAGCACCGCCGGCGCGGCGGTCGCGCCCTGCCCCGTCGGCAACTTGAGCTACGACGCCAAAGACGGCCTGGAGTATCAACGCGACAAAATCGCGTTGCACGGCCTGGTCATTCTGGCCTGCGGCACACCGCTGCGGGTCGCGGCGCAGCTGGCCGAAGCCTCAGTGCTGGATTTCAGCGACAGCCACTGGGTGCTCAGTGGCAATGTGGAGGTGCGCGTCGCCCAGGGCAAACTGAACGCCGACAAAGCCACCGTGCATTTTCTGGCCGGCAAACTTCAGGCGGCCAGTGCCAGCGGATCGCCCGCGACGTTTGAAAGCGACTCAGGACTGCGCGGTAGCGCCAGCACCGTGGAATACGATTTACTCGCCGGCGAGGTGCGCTTAATCGGCGACGACACCCACGACGCCTGGGTGACCAAGGACGGGTGCGACGAAATGCACGGTGGCCGTTTCGTCTACAACCTGGGTCGTGGCACGGTGTCCGCGCAGGGCTCGCAAACTGGCACCGCGGTCGGACGCGTGCAGGGCACGATCAAACCGCAGTGCAAACCCAGCGGCGCCGGCGATGCACCCAGCGGCAGTGGCGCACCCAGCGGCAGCCTCGCACCCGGCGGCAGCCTCGCACCAGGCGGCGGCACGCCAAGCACGTCAAGTTCGAGCGGTGCACCCACGGCCGGCACAGCCAGCAGCAGCGGCGGCGCGCCATGAGTACCTTGAGTGCCCAGGGACTGTGCAAGGCCTACCGCGGCCGCAACGTGGTGAATAACCTGTCCCTCGAAATTCACACTGGCGAAGTGGTGGGGCTGCTGGGGCCCAACGGCGCCGGCAAGACCACGGCTTTTTACATGATGGTGGGCTTGATAGGCGCCGACAGCGGCGCGATCCGACTGGACGAGCGCGACCTCACGGCACTGGGCATCGATGCGCGCGCACGGCTCGGACTGGGTTACCTGCCGCAGGAGGCGTCGGTGTTTCGGCGACTCTCGAGTGCCGACAACATCATGGCCATTCTGGAACTCCGAACGGATCTGGACGGCGCGGCCCGTGAGCGCCGCCTCGAGGTTCTGCTCGAGCAGCTGCACATCGCCCATGTACGCGCCACGCGGGGAATGTCGCTTTCCGGGGGTGAGCGCCGCCGCGTGGAAATCGCCCGCGCGCTGGCGGCCGAGCCTCGATTTATATTGCTCGACGAGCCCTTTGCCGGCGTCGACCCGCTGTCAGTGGCCGACATCCAGCAAATCATCCGTGACCTGGCGGCACGCGGCATCGGAGTGCTGATTACTGACCATAACGTGCGGGAGACCCTAGGGGTGTGCTCGCGCGCCTACATCGTCAATCGCGGCACTGTGATTGCCTCTGGTACCGGAACGGAAGTGCTTGCCAACCCCCTGGTCCGTGAGGTGTACTTGGGCGAGAGTTTCAGCCTGTAGGGTCAACATTGAAGCATAGGGAATATTACTGTTTTCAAGCACTTATCTTCGGCCGCGGCGTCCGTGCCATGATCCGTCAGAGACGCAATGCTTAAAGCTTCCCTGCAGCTCCGATTAGGCCAGCAGCTGACGATGACCCCGCAGCTGCAGCAGGCCATACGCCTGTTGCAGCTGCCCACAATTGAGCTGCTGGCACATATCCGCGAGGCCCTGGAATCCAACGTCATGCTGGAGCAGGACGAGGAGGCCGAGGCCGCCTCTTTCCAGCCCTTGGCCACCACTGAAATGGGAGGCGAGCAGGCCTCCACCGAGCCGGCCGCCGAAGTGGAAGTGATCGACGATGGCTGGAACGACCAGAGCGTCGGCCCGGCAGAGAATCCCTGGAGCCCCGGTGACGATGAGCGCCAGCAGGAGTTTGCCGATTCAGGCGGACCGTCACTGCGGGAGCACCTGCTCTGGCAGCTGGAGCTGGCCCAGCTCGACGAACGTGAACAGGCCATCGGCCGGGCCATCATCGATGCCATCAACGACGACGGCTATCTCGCCGATTCGCTGGAAGAAATTGCCGCCACACTTCGTCCCGAGCTGGATTGCGGGGACGCTGAGATCACCGCCATGCTGGGGCGCGTGCAAACCCTCGACCCTTCCGGCGTGGGCGCCCGCACACTGAGTGAGTGCCTGTGCTTGCAGCTGGCGCTGCTGGAGGTGGACACGCCGGGTCTGGCTACCGCGCGCATCCTGGCGCGCGAGCATCTTGAACAGGTGGCGCATCGCGATCTGACCACGCTCCGTCGAACCCTCAATGTGACCGACGAGGAGCTGGAAACGGCACTGGTGCTGGTGCGCGCCTGTCATCCACGCCCCGGCTCGGTGTTGAGCTCTACGGCGCCCGAGTACGTGGTACCCGATGTGTTTGTGCGTCGAACGGCGCGCGGCTGGTCGGTGGAGATCAACAGCGCCACCGTGCCGCGCGTCCGCTTGAACCAAAGCTACGCACACTTGATCGGTCGCGGCGCGGATCACGCCACCATGCGCACCCAACTGCAGGAGGCACGCTGGCTGCTCAAGAGTCTGGAGATTCGCCACGATACCTTGATCAAGGTGGCGCGCTCGATCGTCGAGCGCCAGGCGGAGTTTCTCGAGCAGGGCGAGGAGCACATGCGACCGATGATACTGCGTGACATCGCCGAGGCCATCGGCATGCACGAGTCCACAGTCTCGCGCATCACCTCCGGAAAGTATATGCACACGCCGCGCGGCGTATTTGAATTGCGCTACTTCTTTTCCAGCCAGGTGGAGAGCGCGGACGGGAGCGCCGGCACTTCTTCCACCGCCATTCGCGCCAAGATCCGCAAATTGATTCGCGAGGAGAACCCGCTTGATCCGTTGAGCGACAGCCGCCTGGCGGAATTGCTGTCTGGTGAAGGGATACCGGTGGCGCGCCGCACGGTGGCCAAGTACCGGGAAATCATGGGACTGGCGCCCTCCAACGAACGGCGTCGCGCGCCGCCCGCGCACGCCCACGCGCACCAGGGAGGATCGCATTAGGATCATTCGAGTCGGCTATTGTTTGAGTCAGCATTTAATCAAAATTGATTTCCGTCAGTCACATCGTAAGGAGTAGCCCATGCATTTGAGCGTCACCGGCCATCACGTCGAGATCACGGCTTCGCTCCGTAGCTACGTTGAAAAGAAGCTCGAACGCCTGGTTCGTCACTTCGATCACGTTATCGACGCGCACTGTGTGCTGACCGTTGAGAAGCTCCTGCATAAGGCTGAGGCGACCGTGCATTTGCGCGGCGAAACCGTGCACGTACTGGCGGAGGATGGCAACATGTACGCGGCCATCGATGCGCTGGCCGACAAGCTGGACCGACGCGTGCGCAAGCACAAGGAGAAGGTCACCGACCACCATGCCGCCGAGGCGCAGAAGAGTGCGCGGGTCGCCCCCTGAGGCAATGAGGTGCGCTTAGTCATCGTCAGTGGGTTGTCCGGCGCCGGCAAGAGCGTCGCCCTGCACATGCTCGAGGACCTGGGCTACTACTGCATCGACAACATGCCGGCAGCGCTCCTCAAGCCATTCATCTCCCACACCGTGCGTGGGAGCGAAAAGATCTACGAGCGCACCGCCATCGGTCTGGACGCGCGCAATACGGACGTCGAGATCGCCTCCGTGCCCACCCTCGTCGATGAACTCAAGCGCAGTGGTATTGAGTGCGAGGTGCTGTTCCTGATTGCCAATGACGAGGAATTGCTGCGACGGTTTGCCGAGACCCGTCGTGCCCATCCCTTGAGCCGCCAGGGCGAGGGCCTGCGCGAGGCCATTACCGCCGAGCATCGCCTGCTCGAGCCGGTGCTCAATCACGCCGACCTGGTGATCGATACTTCGCGCATGGGCGTGCACGGCCTGCGCGATCTGGTTTATCGCCGACTCGATCGTCGCTCCCAGGACCAGCTCTCGCTCCTGTTCGAGTCCTTTGGTTTCAAGCATGGCATCCCCGGTGACGCCGACTTTGTATTCGACGCCCGCTCGCTCCCCAACCCGTACTGGGAGAGTGCCCTGCGCCCGCTCACCGGGCGCGATCCGGCCGTAGTGCGCTTTCTGGAGGAGCAGCCGATGGTGCGCGCCTATATAGACGATGTCACCACCTTCATGAAGGCGCGCATTCCCGAGTACCGCGCCAGCGCGCGCCGCTATCTGACCATCGCGGTGGGCTGCACCGGCGGCCAGCACCGCTCGGTCTACATCGCCGAGCAACTCGCCGCCCGCTTTGCTTCCGAACAGGCCGAAGTGCGGGTGCGCCACGCCGAGCTGCCGGAAGCCGCCCCGCCGCCAGCCGCGCAGCGCACGGTGCGATCCAGCCGCGGCAGGGCCTGACTCTCCCGGCGGTGCCCGGCGATCTGGACACATTAGATGACTAGGCATATGATCTGGCTATGAAGCAGATCGCCGCAGCCCGGTTCAAGGAACAGTGCCTGTCGATACTCGACAATGTTGGCACCGAAGGCATTGTCATAACCAAGCGTGGCAAGCCGGTGGCGAAGCTGATTCCAATTCGGGCCGAGTCGGCGGCTCTGATCGGATCGTTGAAGGGGCGATTGACCATTAAAGGCGAAATTCTTAACACCGGCGTCAATTGGGATGCTCAATCTTGATACTCATGTTTTGTTGCACGCCGTCGGCGGTGAGCTGACGGCGCGAGAGGCGCGCCTGCTACGCGCTGATCGGTGGAGCATTGCCGGGATTGTGCTTTGGGAGATCGCCAAACTGCGGCAACTCGGCCGCATAGTCCTGGACTTGGAGGATTCGGAGGTGTCCCGAGTTCTGGCTGCAATACATATATGGCCCATTACGGCGGAGATTGCCCGCGCCAGCATGCGCTTGGATTTCCGTGCTGACCCGGCCGACGAGCTCATTGCCGCCACGAGCCTGGTGCATCGAATACCGCTCCTGACCCGTAATCGAAAGCTGATGGGCTCCAAGCTCGTACCATTGGCCAAGTAGCCGACGGCCCAGTACGCCGACATGACGATGCGTCGCGCCTACCCGCCCGAGCGTTTCGCCTGAAAGCCGCGCCGCAGCAGCTCTGCCACCAGCGTGTCACGATGTTCGCCCTGAATCTCGATGGTGCCCTCGCGCACGGTACCGCCTGAGCCGCAACGGCGCTTGAGTTCTCCCGCCAGTGCGGCCAGTTCGGGCTCGCCCAGCGCCAGCCCGGTGATTACCGTGACGGCCTTGCCGCCCCGCCCGGCCGTCTGTCGCACCACCCGCACCGCGCTCGCGCCTGTGCCACCACTCTCGACGCCGGTGCGCACAGGCTTGCCCCGCGTGTCCTTGCAAACGCACTGGGCCACCGGGCGCTGACAGCCTGGGCAGATGCGACCGATGTCGCTGCGGTAGACGATGCTCATCGTCACCCCTTTGCATGTGGTGCCACAAATATACAGGACCGCACCGTTGACAACGCGGGCGGCCCTGCAATTGTCACCGATCTGTCGCGCGCAGTCTTCAGTTCATCCTGGCAGTGAGTGTCACGCCGTAGGTGCGCGGGGCACCGAGAATCATCGGGAAGTAACTTCCCTTAATCGCCTTGTCGCCGATGTTGCGCACCCATGCACTGATAGTGAATTTGTCACCCGTAGGTTTGTACAACAGCGTGAAGTCCTCGGTCGTGTACGACGGCTGGAGGGAGTAGATCGTCTCGATCGGGTGGACGTAGTAGCTGTCCGAGAAGTGCACACTGGGTTGGGCGCTCACAACGGACCCGTTGGCAAACGCAAATTTGTGTTCGTAACTAGCCGATCCGCTGATCTTTGGCGAGCGGGGCTCTGGTGCATTGGTGATGGTATAGGTGAACAGCTCCGGATCGAAGTTCGGCGGTGAGCAGGCGGTCGCACCGTTCCCATTAATGACCTGGTTACTCTTGAACTTAGAATCGGCATAGGCCAGAGACACGTTCAGTTGATCGTCGTTGGTGACATTGGCGGTCAGCCCGAGATCGACGCCAAAGTTGCTGGCCGCAAGGTTGTAGGTTGGCGGAAACGCCGGCGGTCCGTTAAAATTGCAATTGGGGAAGTAAAAATCCAACAGCTGATAGTTCTTGAAATCGTAGTAATACATATCGGCGTTCAACTGCAGCCGATTGTCCAGAAAGCGGTTTTTGCTGCCGACCTCAATGTCGGTAACCTCTTCAGTCTTATAT
>Ga0075015_100000190_pt1 | contig 19079 bp, 21 predicted proteins | sample AleBraG_ABR_2013_FD_71476 | JGI IMG/M metagenome (GOLD analysis project Ga0075015, IMG submission 71476) | Freshwater sediment microbial communities in response to fracking from Pennsylvania, USA - Alex Branch Run_MetaG_ABR_2013 | ecosystem: Environmental > Aquatic > Freshwater > Creek >...
CCCCGAGACCGAAACCGGTTCCATCTCCAGCCGGGGTTTGGACAGCAATCAGCTCACAACGCTGGTCGAGCGGAAAACCGTGCTTGCCTGCGGGCCTGGTCTGGGCTCTCATCCGGACACCATTCAGTTTATCCGGAGGCTGGTCGACGAGATTGAGCAACCCATGGTGATCGATGCCGACGGCCTGAACGCGCTGGCGCGCAAGGAATTCCACCGCAGCGCCATACGCATCCTCACTCCGCATCCCGGCGAAATGTCGCGACTGGTGAAACGGCCGGTAGCCGAAGTACAGGCGGACCGCATCGGATACGCCCGCGGCTTCGCCATGGAGCGCAACGCCTGGCTGGTTCTCAAAGGAAGCCGCACGGTGATTGCCGCCCCGGATGGCCGCGTCTGGATCAACCCCACGGGTTCGCCGGCCCTGGCGACCGGCGGCACTGGCGACGTTTTAACCGGCATGATCGCCGGCCTGCTGGCGCAATTTCCCACGCAGGCGGAAGCGTGCGTATTGGCAGGCGTCTACCTGCACGGCCGGGCCGGAGAATTCGGCGCCGCCGAGATGGGTGAGCAGCCGTTTGTCGCTACCGATATTTTCCGCTTTCTGCCCAAGGCATTGCGTGAAGTCGCGGACTTATCAGACTAATTCCGAAGAAGAGACGATCGCGCTTGGCGAGCAACTCGCAGCCGAATTCTCTTCGCCCTGTCTGGTGCTCTTGATCGGCAATCTGGGCGCCGGCAAAACTACTTTGGCCAAGGGCATCGTCAAGGGACTGGGCGCCGCCCAGCCGGAGGAAGTATCCAGCCCCACTTTCACACTGATTCATGAGTACAGTCCGCGCGTTTACCATATCGATCTGTATCGCCTGGAGGACTCGCGCCAGTTGGCCACCCTCGGGTTGGATGAATTGTTGGAACGCGATGCGGTAGTCCTAATGGAATGGGGCGAGAAATTTCCGGAGATCCTGGCTAATCCGCATATCGAGATCCGTCTCAAGCCCTCCAGCGAGCACTCCCGGGTAATTGAAGTTGTGCATCCCAGCGTTTGAGCGGGGGCGGGGAACGTCACGGCAGCTTCAGTTGCTTCTCTGGCTTGCCCGATTCAACCCAGCAAGGCGAATGCCCGTACTGCGGAAACAAGGAATGCGAGCACGTCTCGGTTTGTGCATCCTCATACATGTATTCCGTCTTGCCGTTCTTCATCGGGACCGCATAGTATGGCTTCACAACCAACGTCCCGAACTGTGGGCGGCCTGAAGGAATGGGGACGTGGATCGACACATAATCCGCGGCAAACAGCAGCGCCACCAGCAGCAACAGACCCACTGCGATCTTCCTTACGATTGATAGAATCATGACCGGTGGCTTCTATAATCAAGATTGATAGACGTTCATACCCATGTCCTGTGGGGCCTGGATGACGGCGCCAAAACCCGTGACGACAGCCTCGCCATGTTGCGCATGGCGGCCGATTCCGGAACCACCGGTATGGTTGCCTCCCCGCATGCCAACCTTCAGTTCAAGTATGACGCGGCGCTGGTGGACGATCGCATCGCCGACCTGACCGCGGCCACCGGTGGCGTGCCCACGCTTTACCGGGGTTGCGATTTTCATCTGAGCCTGGAAAACATTCAGGACGCGCTCCGTGCTCCTTCCAAATACACCATTCATCGAGGTCCCTATCTGTTGGTTGAGTTCGCGGATATCTTCATCCCCCCCACGACCGACGATGTGTTCCGCCAGTTTCTCGATCGCGGCGTCATTCCCGTCTTGACCCATCCGGAGCGCAATCCCATTCTGCAGGATCATTTGGCGCGAGTGGGCCAGTGGGTGGAAATGGGCTGCCTGGCGCAAGTGACCGCGCAGTCGCTAACCGATCGCTTTGGCAAAGCCGCCCAACGCGCGGCCTGGCAACTTCTGCGCGACAACCTGGTCCATGTGATCGCCAGCGATGCCCATGATACCGTTCATCGCCCTCCGCGCCTGGACTCGGCCCGAGCTATACTGACTCGAGAATTCGGGCCGCACACCGCGGCCTTGCTTCTCGATCGAAATCCGGAAGCGCTAGTAGCGGGCATGCCCGCCATTCTGCCGGAAACCCGGCAGCGGACGACTGAAAGACGATGGTATGAGTTCTGGAGATAAGCACCGCCGGTTTTCGCCGGCCGAAAAATCCGCAGCCGTACTCCGTCTCCTGCGCGGGGAGCCGATGGATGCCGTCGCTGAAGACCTGGGGACCAGTCCTTCCAGAATCGAACGCTGGCGCTCCACCTACACCGCCGCCGGGTTTGACGCTCTCAGCCAGCAACCGGGCCACACCACCCGCTACGACAAATTTGAAAGAAACCTCGGCAGAGCACTCCCTTGGCTGGGCTTGCTGCTGGCTATCACGTTGATCGTCGCTTGGTTAACCCACATGCTGAACACCGCCCACGAATAGGCCAAAAAGCGGGCACCGAATATCCTGGCAAAGAGCACCCATCAAAGCAAGAATTCGCCAAATTGGCCAAGCAGTACTAATAGTACTAAGATTGGGTTCGTCCACCGCATTAGTACTAGACATGGATGCGGGGAAGCGAAAGGGCGAAGGCCCTGAGCCGCTAGTACCAAATGACCAAAAGTTCATTTTTTCATCAACTTGTAGCCTCTTTCTCATTGCTTTTGGTTCTAGTCCTTCTTATACTTAACAGTAAGCGTTGGTCAACCAGCGCCGCCTGCATTTATTGCTGGTGAGAACAAAGTTCTGAATTTTTTGTAATGTAATTCTCGGAGGAGGATCAAATCGGCAATGAAGCAATTCTTGGTGGTCTTAACGTTGGCGGTAATTGGCAGTGCGGTGTCCCAAGCGGGCCTGACGGTAAACAATGATTCCGTCAGTCCGATCGTCAACTTGGGAGGCGGGTTATACCAGTTCAACTACACGCTGAGCTTGGCCCCGAACGATGAGTTGAATCCCGCGGCGATTAACGGCGCACTGTGTACTACGGGGGGCGCGCCAACTGCTTGTTCGCCGAGCACCACGTTCGCAACCATCTATGACATCCCGAACTTGGTCATAAGCGCCACCACTCCCAGTGTTGGTGGAAATGCCGGCTGGGGTGTGGTGACTCAGTTTGTCGGCATAACGCCGGCCTATCCGAATAATGGCGGCAACGTGAACCCGCCGAACGGGGATAGCGCGGCTTTCGAGAACGTGACGTTCTACTACACTGGCGGCACAGTTTATTGTGGCAGTTCGACGTCGGGTTGCGTAGGCACCCTTCAGCCAGTTTCCGGATTCACCGGTTTCTCTCTGCAGGTATCGAACTCAACCGGCCTACAGACAGTGGGCTCTTACACCTCATCGGTAACCAACTCGGCCCTCAATGCCGGAGGAGTGACCGGAATTAACGCGGTGAATTACGGTTCTGGAACCCTGTTCGTTCCCGCTGTGGACACTGCTCCGGAACCCTCCACGATCGCCTTATTGGGTGTCGGCCTCGCGGGCTTGGGCTTCGTGGGCAAGAAGTTCCGGCGGCCGTAGTCATCCTTTCCACGTTTTTCCCAAAACGGCCGGTGGGTTCACCTACCGGCCGTTTTCGCGTTTAAATGGACGTATGAAGCTCCCTGGCTTTTTGCTGCTGGCGCTGCTCCCGCTGGCAAGCATGTGCGGACAGGAAATCGCCGCTGGTAAAATCCTGCTTGCGGACCCCGAACTGCCCGATCCCAACTTCTCTCACACCGTAGTGCTTTTGGTTCATGTGGCAGACGATGGAGTGATGGGCCTCATCCTAAATCGTCCGGCCAAAGCGGCGCCCAAAAACCTTGGCCGAGCGGTCTATGCTGGCGGGCCGGTGGAGAATCACTTCGTGTCCGCGCTGTTGCGATCCACCACCAGGTTGCCCCGCGCCCTACGAGTCGAAGGCGATGTCTACCTGTTGGCGGATCAGGGTCTACTGGAAAAACAAGCGCAAGCCGCCAAGGACGCCACTTCTTTTCGTGTTTACCTGGGCTATGCCGGATGGGGGCCGGACCAATTGGACCAGGAACTGGCCGCCGGCGCCTGGACCATTTTGCCGTGGAAAGTGGAAACGGTTTTCGACGCCGATCCCGCCACGCTCTGGGACCGTCTCAATGAGAAGGCTCATCTCCGCATTGCGGGCATCACTCGTAGCGCAGAGCGCGGATCGGGTCCACCCGAGTAGCCCGGCGGGCGGGCAAGTATCCCGCCAGTACCGCCACCGTTGCGATGGCCAGCGTCGCCACAGCGAGAGAGGCCGGGTCAGTCGGCTGGATGCCGTAGAGCTGAGCCCGCACGTAACGGGTCAGGATCCAGGCAGCCGGAAGCGCGGTGCAGATGCCGATGGCCAAGAGAATTAAGACTTCCCGCATCACCAGCCAGACGACGTCGCCGGTCAGGGCGCCGATCGCCATGCGGATACCAATCTCCCGCGTGCGCCGCTCCACCGTGTACGCCATCACTCCGTAGAGACCGATCGCGGCCAGCGCCGTGGCCAGCAAGCCGAAGGAGGTGGCGAGTGCCGCCACCAGCCGCTCGGTCACCAGGCTATCGTCCATCTGTTTGGAAAGCGTGGTCATCTCGAATACCGGCAGATTGGGATCAAGCTGCTGCACCGTTCGCCGCACCATCCCGAATACCTGATTGGGATCGCGGGCGGTACGAACATAAGCAGTCATGCCCGCGGCAAAATCCATCTGGTCAAACGGGCGAAGCATTTCCGTGGGGATCTCATCGCGCATGCTCTCGTACTTGGTGTCGCGCACCACGCCGACAATGGTGATGTCGGTCTTGGTGCCCGGATCGCTGCCCATGCCGACGCGGTGCCCCAGGGCGTTGAGCGAACCAAAATATTTTTTGGCGAACGATTCATTCACGATGACCACCAAGGGAGAGCCCGCGCTGTCGGTCGGCTTGAAGTCTCGCCCGGTCAGCAGAGGAATCTCCATCGTGGCGAAGTAGCTCGGCGAAACGAAGTTCATGTGCGGATCGGGCAATTCGCCCTGCTTGGGTTTGTACGTATCGATGGTTACCCACTGGTCCCATTCATCGCCCTCCAGCACCGGCACTACCGCCAGGCCCGAGTGCTGCACGCCCGGCAGGCCATCCAGCGTTTCCTTCAAACGGCGGTACAGCGCGCGGGTGCGATCGGGTTTATAGCCATTGAGCGTTGGGTCGATCTTGAAAGCGATCAGATTGGAGGTGCGGAAGCCTGGATCGAGGTCTTTCAGGTTTCCTAAGCTGCGAATGAACAACCCCGCGCCGATCAGCAACAGCAAAGACAAGGACACTTGCGCCACCACCAGAGACTTCCGCAGACCGGCCGAGGTCCCGCCCGCCAGGGATCCCGCCTGGTCCTTCAGGGTCGGCGCCAGATCCGGCCGGGTAGCCTGCAACGCCGGCGTCAAACCGAAAACAGTGCCGGTGAGAAGCGAAAGCGCCAGATTGAAGCAGAGAATGCGCCAATCCGGCGTCGATGAGATGCTGAGCGGTGTGCTTCGCGGCGGAAGCAGGCCGATCAAAACGCGATCGATCCAAACTGCCAACGCCAGTCCCGCCAGTCCACCCGCGATCGCGAGCATCAGGCTTTCCACCAACAATTGCGAAATGATGCGCCAGCGGCCGGCACCCAAAGCCAGCCTGATGGCGATCTCCTTTTGACGGGAAGCGGCGCGCGCGATCAGCAGATTCGCGACGTTGGCGCAAGCAATCAGCAGCACCAGCGCGACAATGGCCATCAGCACCAGCAGCGGCGTTGAGAACTGCCGGCGCAAATACGAGCGCCCCGCCGAAGCCGGCAAAACGTTCATGGACATCTGCAGGAACCGCAGCTTCATGTCTGGAGCCGCCTTGGAAAACGCTTTCTGCTGCGCCTCCATTTCAATAATCTGATGAAACAGGGGCTGCAGACCCGCCTTGGCGGCTTCCAAACTCACTCCTGGTTTGAGGCGGGCAAACGCGGTCACCCAGCGCGACCGGCGGTCGCTCAGGTCCAGATAGCCCGCCACTTGTTTGCTCATCGTCATGGGAATGCGCAGTTCCGGGGCCGACGCCGGATCGGTGCTCGCAAAACCAGCCTGGCTGACGCCCACGATGGTGTACGGATATCCGTTCACCATCAGCTTGCGGCCGATTACGCCTGGATCGCCCCCAAACCGGCGCTGCCAATATCCGAAGCTCATCACCGCCACAGGATGGCCGCCCTGCATCTTGTCGTCGTCTGCCGTGAACACCCGGCCCAGGGCTGCTCCGACTCCCAGAACGGGAAAATAGTTCCCCGAGACTACTTCGCCCGAGATGCGCTCCGTGCGGCCGCCGTAGCTCACGCTCATGTCGACTTCCCGCATGCAGAACATGCCGCTGAAGACCGGGTTTCGGTCGCGGAAGTCCTGATACATGGGGTACGAGATCCGGTTTGACCCCGAATTGCTTCCGTAGTGCTGGCCAACCGCGCTCAGCAGGACCAACTGTTCCGGATGACGCACCGGGAGCAAGCGGAGCAGCAGTTGATCGGTCAGCGTGAAGATGGCGGTATTGGCGCCGATGCCCAAAGCCAGCGACAACGCCGCCACGGCCACAAAGGCCGGCGACTTAGTCAACGTACGTGCCCCAAAGCGGATGTCCGCGAGTAAGTTCATTTCTTTTTGCGTATGTAAATGTTGCCGTTGAACGTCTTGAACGTCAGATCCGGACCTCCGCCATTCAACGCCCCTGTGGTCGTGCCGTCCACCTTCACACGGTACTTGCCGCCTTTACTCCGGCCATCTTCCACTACTGGAGCCGCGGCGCTCGCGCTGACCTTGATGTCAAAATCGGAGAAGATTTCGCCGTTGTCCGTTTTCATCCGCACGTTGCCGCGCGTGTCGCCGGGTAGGGTCACATCAACGTCGCCGTTCAGGGAGCTAAACGACATGGGCTTATCGGCAGTCACCTTCTCCAGAGTTACCAAGACCCGCCCATTGAGCGAGTGTGCGATCACCGATCCGGACACGCCGGTAGCCGTGACCGCCCCATTCAGGTTCTGCAATTCTATTTCGCCACTTACTCGCTCCACCTTGATATCGCCTCCGTTCATGCACTCGATCTTGAGTGAGGTGGCAAACGGAACTCGCACCAATAGATCGCGGCCGCGCCCCAGGGAACTGTGAATCTTGACTGTGTTGTTCTCTTCTTCGACCGAAACGCCCATGCCAGCGGGCTCGATGCGCTTCATGCCCTCGGCATTCCGCGGAACCGCCCGCACAGGCCGCTCCCCGCCGCCTCCGCGAGGCTCAATCCGGACATCCTTGCCCTCATAGCCCTCCACCGTAAAGCAGCCTTGCATCATGGACGCAACCAGACGGCGTGGTTGCGATGCGTCGCTAAAAGGGACGGTGATCCGATTACCGGACTCCTGTGCGCTCAGCGCGCAGCAAAACGCAATAACAGCAACTAGTGCTTTCATTTCTTATCCTGATTTCTGATGAAAATATCTCCGTTCAGGCTCTTGGCAGCCACTGGCACGGCCCCACCGCCGATACGCGCCGTGGTCGCATTGCCGTGGTGGTAGACGAACCTGCCGTTGCGCTTTTCCGGCGGCTGCACAGCCTCCGGAGCGGTCGTAAGTTCAAAGTCGGTATACATTCCGCCGTTCATCGTCTCCATGCGAACGTCCGCCGACAGGCCGTCGTGAAAGGCCAAATCCACATTGCCGTTAATGGTCTCGAAAGAGCTGGCCGACGGCGGATTCCGGGCGAAGATCGCCTTTACCGGTCCGTTCACCGTGCGCGCGCGGCCCGATCCAGCCAGGCCGGTCATCTCAATCGGGCCGTTCACATTCCTGATGTCGAAGTCGCCGCCAATTCCAGCTACCACGATCTTGCCGTGATTCACGGTGGACAGGTTCACTTGCGCGGCGGCAGGAACGCGCAGCTTGAAACTGTATTGGACGGTATACCCATCCCGCTGGGAATGGCCGTGGTTATTGCGTGAAGGCTCATCGACAAACAGCTTTACCGTATCGCCGGACTGGTCCGTCTTCAGCGTCACCTCGCGATTGGCCGCCGCCAGGCGCTCAGAGCTTTCCGCACGGACACTCCTGGTTACTTCCATCACCAAGTCGTTGCCGTTGTAACCCGACGCTTCAATATTTCCGTTGATGTTGTCGACAACTACCAGACGCACTCCGGAAAACGTCTTGGAATCCGTGCTCCGGTCCTCCACATCCCCGCTTAGCGGCAGTAACGCCAGTAAACCAATCAGCCAAGTCTTCATCGCAGCCTCCCTAGCGCCCGCTGCGCCCGTTGCCGGACTTCGGGGTTCGCGGTTTTGTCGTTGAGCAAGCTCTCGAAAGCCGGCATTGCGCCCCGATCCCGCATCTCCGTGAGTTGGTCGATCAATGCGATCTGCACCATGGGGGAAGCCTGCCGGGTAATGGCCTGCGTCAGACCTCGAGTAACTACGGTGTTGCCGGAAAACGCGTGAAGAGCGTCAACAGCGGCCAGCCGCACGTTCACGTTCGGATCGTGATTCACGGTATAGAGCAGCGCCGCCAGCACCTGCGTGTCCGGCTGTTCCACCCGATACGCCCAGTTGACGCCCTTCAGCCGGTCACTGGCGCTCTGTTGTTGCAGTAAAGAAAGTGCGACCATTTGCCGCATACTCGTAACCTCGTTGTGCAGTTGTCCTAGCTGTGAGTCTTCCCGCCTATATTGCAGAAAGAAACCCGTGAGAAAACCAATCGCCAGCGTTGCCAGGCTAAGTCCAAATTGCAGCGCGGGCCGCACGCTCCACCATTCCAGAAACGACCGGCGCTTGGCCAACCCCGATTCGACATACCCTTGTTGATACGCTTGCAACTTTTCGTAGAAGCGTGCGCGCAAACCGGGGCCCGGCTCGTAGGAAGGAATCTTCCCCAGGCCGCGCCAAATGGCGTTCAGTTGTTCATTCTCGTTCCGGCACTGCATACAGGCAGCCAGATGCATCTCTACATTGGCGCGCGTCTCGTCGTCCAACGTATCTTCCCAGAGTTCCGGAATTCGAATTCGATACTCTTCGCAGTTCATGAGGCCCTCTTTCCCGCCAGTTCCAGGTAAATTCTTCCCAAAGCCTTGATCGCCCGATACACTCGCACCTTGACCGCGCCCACATCGCATCCTAAAAGTTCCGCGATGCTCTCATACTTCAAATTCTGAAAACGGCTCAGCACCAGCAGTTCGCGTTTGTCCGTAGGCAACTGGTCCATTGCCTGTTGCAACAGACGGATTTCCTGACGCCGACCCAGCGTCTCTTCGACGCCGGGATTCCCGCTGGCGGGTTCTTCGTCGGAACTCTCCACCAGATGCAATTCGCTCCTTTTTCTTTGAGCCGCCTCGTTATTGGTATTCCGAGCGATCTGGTACATCCAGGCAGCGTAAGGACGATGGTTGTCGTAGCTGTGCCGGTACTTGAGGATTCTGAAGAACACTTCCTGCGTGAGATCCTCGCTCAGGGCCGCATCGCCATTCATGTGCCGGAAGAAATTGTAGAGCGAGCGATGATGCCGCTCAAATAAGAGAGCGAGTTTGCGCAGATCGCCGTCGCGGACCTGGGCCATCAACGCTTCGTCGGCCGGAATCTCCACACTTGACACTACTGCGTTTCGGGCGAAAGGTTACATCTTGAGCCTCGCCAAGGTGACAGCAGTGCGTTTTGTGGGCGGGGCGCCGGGCCCGATCGGAGGCAGAGGGCTCAGACCCCGATTGGCCGATTGGGAGAGCCGGAGCCAGAGGTGTCTGACACCTCTGCCCCCACAGCCCAGACCCCGGGCCAGTCGCCTGGGTTCCGCTGCAGTTCGCTAGTTGCGTTGTGGACTACTCGTCCGCGGTGTTTCCGGCTACGGCCGTCTCGGCCACTCGGACGGCAAGGGCGGATGTGCCGCTGGAGCGAACCTGTGCGGCTATGCGATCCGCGCCCGAGAACGAGCCATACGCGCCCACCACTACCCGCCAGATTACCGGCGTACCCGGGCGGGCGACGATGCGAGCGGAACCAACCAATTGGTCCATCTTTTGTCGCATTCTTTCGGCGTTGTTGCGATCCCCGTAGGCTCCGACCTGAACCGCGTAACCACCCGAGACCGCCGCAGTCATGTGAACAGCCTTCAGTTTTGCCGGGATCTCAGCCGCGCTCAACTGTTCGAGGTTGGCTCGCATCACTTCTCCCAGCACCACCTTGGCAACGGAAGAATTAACCAGCGGCACGCCGCCTTCCAGCACTTCCACCCGCACCGGCGCCGTGCCGGGATCGATGACATCAATGGCGCGGGCAGCGGCCCGCGAGAGGTCGATGACCCGTCCATCGATGAAAGGACCGCGATCGGTGATCCGGACATCGATCACCTTGCCGTTTACCAGGTTCGTGACCCGCACCCAGGACCCAAGAGGCAAAGTCTTGTGGGCGGCGGTGATCTGCTCCATGTCGTAAATGCTTCCGTCCGCGGCTTGGCGGCCGTGGAACGGATATCCGTACCAACTGGCAAAGCCGAATTCAGCGGAGAAGCACGCCAGGGGCGTGCAGGCGAGGAGAACCGCAATTAGCCAACGCATCTCCACTGTGATCGGCAGAAAACGACGATAGCTACGTAGTTGGCGCAACATTAACAGAACTCGATCAAGGTGTCCATTATACGAGTATCGGAAGTCCGGGAAGAATCTCACTTAGAACGGACAGGGAACTGTATTATGGCTTACTGTAGAGCGAGAGGGTAGAGCTCGTGGGTGTGGGTGATCTTTCTAGGCCTAGGGCTTACCCTCGCGCGCCAGCTTCACTTTTCCCTCGTCCAGTTTTTTCTGGACGCGGGCCACTTCTTCGGGTTCCACATCTCCCGGAGCGCTGGTTTGCCACTGGTTGAGGGCGTTCTGATATTGGCCGATGGCCTCGCGCAATTTGCCTTCTTGGGCGTAGACGTCGCCCAAGTGCTCATGCACAGTCGGGTCCTTGGCCATGGAGTCGAGCGCTTTTCGCAACTGCGCTTCCGCCTCCGGTAGCTGGTTCAGACGGAAGTACACCCAACCGAGACTATCCAGATAGGCTCCATTGCCCGGTTCGCGATCCACAGCGCGTTGGATCAGATCGCGGGCTTCGGACAGACGCACGTTGCGGTCGGCCAGCATGTAGCCCAGGTAATTCAAAGCTGCGGCGTTGTTGGGATTGGATTCAAGCGCTTTGCGGAACTCCGCTTCGGCGGCGGCGTAATTCTTCTGCCGCTCAAACATGGCGCCGCGCATGAAGTAGATGTTTTCTTTCTCTTCCTTGGTGGTGGAGAGTTTCTCAGAGGCGTCCAGGGCTTTGCTCATCTCCTTGTAGTTCTTGCCCTTTTCATAAATTTGGGCCATGGTGAGATAGGTCTCGCGATCGGTTTTTCCATCCAGCAGCTTTTTGGCTTCGGCGATGGCCTGGTCGGTCTTGCCTTGGTCGGAGAGAATGCTGGCGCGCGCGGCCCGAATCTGCCGGTCGTTGGGGAATTTTTTCTGGGCCGCTTCACCCACGCTCTCGGCTTTGGCGAAATCCTTGGCCTGGCCGTAGGTCAGAATGATTTGGGCATGTGCGCCAGGGGATGCGTCGGGATCCAGATCCACGATTTGCTTGAAGGTGTCCACTGCCTGCGGATACTGTTCGTTGCTGCGATAGAGGAAGCCTAAACGCTCCAGCAGTGTGGCGCGATTGTTCTTTTCGCCCGCCGTGTAGGTCTTCTTCTCGGTGCTCTCCAGCATGCGCTTCATGACTTTGATCGCGTCCGGCGTTTTTCCTTCGGCGTCGAGGAGATTGACTTCGTTGTACTGGTATTCCAGATTGCTGGGATCGATTTCCTTGGCTTTGTCGCCCGCCTCATGGGCCTTGGCGAAGTCGTGTTTCTGCCGGTAGATTTGCGAGATGCGGAGATAGGAAGCGTCGTCTTTGGGGTCTTCGGCGATCAGTTCGTTATAGATCTTGAGGGCTTCGTCCAGCTTCTCGGCCAGCAGCAGATCCTGGGCCAGCGCCTTCTTCATGTCGGTGTTGCCCGGCTGGAGATCGGCGGCGCGGCGGAGGGTCTCGGCGGCCAGAGCGTAATCCTTCATCTGCTCATAGGCGCCGGCCAGTTGCGCCAGACTGCGCGGATTCGGATCTTTTTCGGAAGCCTTGCGAAGCAGGTCGGTGGCCTGTTTGGTATCGCCCAAATCGGCGTAAACCATGGCCAGCCCGGTCATGGCTTCGACGTTATCGGGGTCGATCTCCAGTGCTTTTTTGTAGTCCTTAACGGCTTCGGTAGAACTCTGAAGAACTTTGTTCAGGCGGCCCAGCATCAGCCAGCTTTCGGTGTCCCGGGGAGTCTTGTCGGCGATCTTTTGATACTGCTCGATCGCTTTGCGGACCATGTTTTCGTCGATCCGGTTCTGCTGGGCGTCGCCGATAAGACGGGTGTAGATGCGGGCGAGAATGCGATGGGCCCCCAGATCGTCGGGGTTCTGCTTCAGCGTTTCTTCGGCTTCGGTTACCGCATCGCGCAGCCGTCCCGATTGCACGTAGAGGTCCGAGAGTTCTTCGGCGATAAAGGACGCGCCAGGATCGTCTTTGAGGGCGGCCTTGTAGTTCTCCACCGATTTGTTGAAATAGTCGCCCCGATTGCTATAGGCGCCTGCCAATTCGGCGTAGAGATGACCTAAGGAGTAGTGATAGTAGGCTGCTGCCTTCGAGTCGTTGCCAGCCAGGGATTTGGAAGCCTGCTGGGCTTGTCCGGAAAGCGTAAAGACAACGAAAAGGTAGGGAAACAGCCTCAAAGAGGAAAAGGGCGGCATGCGGACAAAACCTACTTTCTGCATACGGGGATCGATGTTCACTCGCTGGCCAGATGAGGAGTTCACGTCGACTCACTTTCAGTATAAACCCGGGCCGGGGGGATTCGGTTCCCGTTTGTGGTCAAGGAGCAACCAGAGAGGCCGATAAGCTTCTTAGATTCGCCCTTGGTGCGAGGATGATCCGGCTTACCCGACTAAACCATCTAACGTTTCTTTTGAACTCGGACCGCATCGAGCATGTCGAGTCGACGCCGGACACGGTCGTCGTGATGGACAACGGGCAGAGATTCATGGTCCGAGAGACGGCCGAAGAGTTGCTCGCCAAAGTAATCGAATTCCGGCGCCAGATTGGGCTGAGAGTCCACCATGGCGATGAAGCTGGAACATAAGCCATGGCCGAAATACAAAAGCCGAAACATGGACTGGATTTTGCCACCATCGGCGGTGTGGCGCTGGCCCTGGCGGGAATTCTGGGCGGGCTCACGCTGGAAGGCGGCAAACTCCGGGACATCGCCCAGTTCACCGCGGCCATGATTGTGCTGGGCGGCACCTGTGGAGCGGTGTTCATTAGCACTCCGCTCTCGACCATCACGGGCGCGCTGGTGCGTCTGCGTAGCGTGGTGTTCGCCCAGTCGCAACCGCCCGAGGAGTTGATTGAAGAGATCATCGACTATGCGGTAAAGGCGCGAAAAAACGGCATTGTGTCGCTGGAGATGGAAGCGGCCGAGATCGCCAATCCGTTTCTTAAAAAAGCGCTGACGTTGGCGATCGACGGTACCGATCTCGAGGAATTGCGCCAGATGATGGGTCTGCAGATGGACCTGGAACGGCGCCGCGCCCACAGCGAAGTGAAGGTGTTCGAAAGTGGCGGAGGATATGCACCGACCATCGGCATCATCGGTGCGGTGCTGGGCTTGATTCAGGTGATGAAGAATCTCGCCAACATCGACGAAGTGGGCCACGGCATCGCGGTGGCATTTGTGGCCACGGTCTACGGTGTGGGGTTGGCGAATATTTTTCTGCTGCCGGCCGCGACCAAGCTGAAAGCCCGCATCGCCCAGGAGATGGAAATCAAAGAACTGATTCTCCAGGGAGTGATCAGCATCGTAGAAGGTTTGAACCCGAAACTGATCCGTAGCAAACTGGAAGCGTTTATCGCGGCTGCTCCGGCCCGCGGCAGCAAGAAACCCGTTCAGGAGCCGGTGGCGGCGGCTGAACCCGCTACCCAAACCTGACAGGCAAACAGAAGATGGCGCGCCACAGACAAGAACCGGAGGAACCCGAAAACCACGAACGTTGGCTGATCTCCTATGCCGATTTCATCACTCTGCTCTTCGCATTTTTTGTCGTGATGTTCGCCAGTTCGCAGGCGGACAAGTCCAAGGCGCAGCGTGTCTCCGATTCCGTGAAGAGTGCTCTTGAGGGTTCGCATGCCAGCGCCGTGGTGGCCGCCGTGCTGGGTGGCGCCGTGGAACTGAAAGGTCAAGGCAACGGAGCGATGAAAGGCCCGGGCGGCGAACCCCGCGCCAACGAAGCCGAAAAGAAGAATCAGATTGTCGAGTTGCTGCCGTCGTTGAAGGTCTTGTCGAAAGAATTGGAGCAGGAAATCAAGAGCGGGAAGATCGAGATCAATATGACCGCGCGCGGGCTGGTGGTCAGTTTCCGCCAGGCCGCTCTGTTCCCCTCCGGCACCGATGAAATCGCCGCCGAATCGCGCGATAGTCTGAGCAAAGTGGCGAGTGCGATGCGCAGAATTCCGAATCCGGTGAGGCTGGAGGGACATACCGATTCCATTCCCATTCATAACGCGCGCTTTCGCAGCAACTGGGAACTGTCTTCGGCCCGAAGCATAGCCCTGCTGACGGTCATGACCACCGAATTCGACGTTCCGGAAACTCGCCTGTCGATCGGGGGCTACGCCGACAATGCGCCGCTAGCGGACAACGAAACTGAAGAAGGGCGGGCTCGGAACCGGCGAGTGGATATCATCATCCTGAATGAAACCGGATTGAAAGGCGAGCCCGCTCGGCGGGCCCAATAGCCCGGTCGGCATCCTAAGTCGGTGTCAGACACCTCTGGCACCCAGAAAACCGGAGGCAGAGGGGTCAGACCCCGAATTGAGCCACGCGGAGGCAGAGGGAGGCAGAGGGGTCAGACCCCGCGATTGAGCCCGGATTAATTAAGCCGCCATGAAAACACACATCGCGGATCCCAATTGCGGACAGTCAAGTCGCTTTTTCCCCGTCCTGGACGCTAGTTTTCAGTAAGATAGGTCTTGGAATCGGGATTGCCAAGGATCCGGAGAACTCTCATGGACGTACCTCGCGGTAAAGAAGTCGCCCGGCGCAAGCTGATTAAGCGTGTCGCGGCGATTGTTGTTGTCTTAGCGGCTATTCCGCTCATCACTTGGGGACTTTCGCGCCTCAAGCCGGCTGCGCCGACCGTCGACCGGGCCACTGTTTGGGTGGATACCGTCAAGCGTGGGCCCATGGTCCGTGAGGTTCGCGGTTTGGGCAAGCTGGTGGTGGAAGACTACATCTGGATTCCGGCCCAGTTTGAAGGCCGCATTGAAAAGATCAATTTTCTGCCCGGGTCGAAATTGCACGCCAGCGACGTTCTCATGATCATCAGCAATGCCGACATGGCGCTGGCGGCCAATGACCTGGAATGGCAGGTCAAGCAAGCCGAGGCCAATTACACCAATTTGCAGGTCACCCTGCAAAGTTCGCAACTGGCTCAGAAATCGGTGACACAACAAGTCAAGTCCGACATGTCGCAAGCCGAACTGCAGGCCGATCGTGACAAGCAGCTCACTAAGTTGGGCTTGAAGTCGGACCTGGAAACCAAGATCTCCGTCGCCAAGTGGGAGGAACTGCAAGGGCGCTATCAACTGTCCAAGGAACAGCTCGACATCAGCGATCAATCGATCAAGGCCCAACTGGACGCGCAAAAAGTGCAGATTGAGAAGCTGAAGGCGGCCTATGAATTGAAGCGCCAACAGGTGCAGCAACTGGTGATCCGCGCCGGCGTCGACGGCGTATTGCAGCAGTTGGGCGCGGGCGCGCCTCTACCGCCGCTCGAAGTGGGACAGCGCGTGGCGCCCGGAACCATCCTGGCCAAAGTAGCTCAACCTTCGCGGCTAAAAGCGGAACTACAGATTCCGGAAACACAGGCCAAGGATGTGACACTGGGCCAGGTTGCCTCCATCGATACGCGCAACGGGATCATTTCCGGCAAAGTGGTGCGCAAGGATCCGGCCGCGATCAACGGGACCATTACGGTGGATTGCAGCCTGGAGGGCCAACTGCCGGAAGGCGCGGTTCCCGACCTCAGCGTGGACGGCACCATTACCATTGAGAAGCTCGCCAACGTCGTTTATGTTGGCCGGCCGGTGATTGGGCAGGCGGGCGCGAAGGTCGGCCTGTTCAAGCTGGATCCGGATGAGAAAGAAGCGCAGCGGGTCAGCGTGACGCTGGGCCGCAGTTCCGTCAATACGATTGAAATCGTCAACGGGCTCAACGTTGGCGATAAAGTAATTCTTTCGGATATGCAGAATTGGGATGCGCACAATCGCATTCGACTCAACTAAAGGAAACCCCATAGGAACCCTATGCCGAACGACGCTTTAATTCAGCTTGACGGTGTGACCAAAGTCTTCGTCACCGATGAAGTGGAGACGCATGCCCTGGCCGGCATCCACATGGAAATTAAAAAGGGCGAGTACATCTCGATCGCCGGACCTTCCGGATGCGGCAAATCGACGCTGCTGGCCATTCTGGGTTTGCTCGATTCGCCCAGTGGCGGGACTTACACCCTGAACGGCAACCCGGTGCAAAATTTAAAGCTGTCTGAGCGGGCTCGCATCCGCAATCGGGAGATCGGCTTTATTTTCCAGGCGTTCAACTTAATCGGCGACCTCACCGTCTACGAGAACGTGGAACTGCCGTTGACGTATCGGGGCATGCCGTCGGCCGAGCGCAAAAAGCGTGTCCATGATGCGTTGGAGCGCGTAGGCATGGGACACCGCGTCAAACACTATCCTTCTCAGCTTTCCGGCGGTCAACAGCAGCGAGTAGCCGTGGCGCGCGCGCTGGCGGGCGACCCATCCATCCTGCTGGCGGACGAGCCGACGGGAAACCTGGACTCAACCAATGGAGAAGCGGTGATGGATCTGCTCCGGGAACTTCACCGGGGCGGCGCCACCATCTGCATGGTGACTCACGATCCGCGGTACGCGCGTTATGCCGACCGCAATATTCGCTTGTTCGACGGGCGCATCGTCGAGGAGAACGTGGAGGTGGTTTGATGCGTAATTTTGATGCTTTGGCTGTGGCGCTGATTTCGATGATCCTACTGGGCTATTCTGAGGTTCATCTGACGCCGCAGCCCTCGCTCGGGCGGGCCATTCGGATTCAGCAGACGGTTGTGCGCCAAGAAGTTCGGGAACAGATTCGCCAACAACTGCGTAATCAGGTCCAGATGATTCTCAAATGCCAGAACCGATAGTCACTCTTCGCAACATCGAGAAGTACTTCGAGCACGGCCCCACCAAGACCTTTGTGCTGCGCCGGGTCAACCTGGAGATTCAGCCCGGCGATTTCGTCTCCATCATGGGTCCCTCCGGAGCGGGCAAATCCACGCTCTTGCACCTGCTTGGCATGCACGATAGCAGTTGGACCGGCGAATACTATCTGCTGCAGCATGCCATCCACCGGATGAAGAAAAACGAGCGGATGGAGGTCTACAAGAAGTATTTTGGCTTCGTGTTCCAAAGCTATCATCTGCTGGACTCGCTGACGGTTTACGAAAACCTGGACATTCCGCTCTCCTACCGCAACATCAAAAAAGGCGAGCGGGACAGCATCGTCTGCGACACCCTCGACCGCTTTCAGATTGTCGGCAAAAAAGATCTCTATCCCAACCAGCTTTCCGGCGGTCAGCAGCAATTGGTGGCTATCGCGCGGGCGGTGGTGGCGAGTCCGAAGATCATCCTCGCCGACGAGCCTACCGGCAACCTCCACTCCAGCCAGGGCAAGGAGATTATGGAGTTGTTCCGGACGCTGAACGATCAGGGGACCACCATTATTCAGGTCACCCACAACGAGAAGAACGCCGAGTACGGAAATCGAATCATCAATATCGCCGACGGCTGGATCTCCAATGAGGTCTCCGGCGTCGCCAAATCTTCTGTCTAGGAGTTTGCCATGCGTGCTTGTCTGCTGCTGGCGCTCGCCGCGGCGCCGATGTTTTCGCGCGGTATAGAAAATCGCTGGACGGCTCAACTGGCCGCCGGCCAAACCGTTGAGATCAAGAACATCAATGGAAGTATTCGCGCCGAGCCCGCGTTGGGGGATGACGTGGAAATTATCGCGCTACAAAAGGGCGATGCGCAAGTGTCCATTGTCCAGCATGTAGGCGGAGTGCTGGTGCGCAACGGCGACAACGTGCAGGTGGACTTTCTGGTTCGCGTGCCCAAGCACATCCGGTTGATCGCCCGCACCATCAACGGCGCGGTGGACGCCAAACAACTGGACTCGCAAACGGAAGCTCACACCGTGAACGGCGACATCCACCTCAGCACAACCGGATCGGCGACGGCGGAAACCACGAATGGCTCTATTGAAGCGGCGTTGGGAGAGATTGCCAATGGCGCACAGTTCCGGACGGTCAACGGCCGCATTTCACTGCACCTGCCGTGTGGACCGGCCATGGTCCGGGCCCATACCGTGCATGGGACCATCGCCAGCGCGATTCCGCGCCCCAAGCACGCCAGCCACGCGCCCGAACTGCGCGTGACTACGGTGAATGGGCCGATTGAGCTGAATCGGGCGCACGAACTGTAGTCGTCTGATCAAAAACCTCGAGAATTCGCCCAATGGTGGAGCGTCGGGACATGAAAGCGCCCGACTAACAGAGAGAACCTTACCGCTCTCCGCCCACTAGTCTTCTTTAGTGAAGAATCCGCTCATTCCCCCGCTGCTGGCGTTCATTGCCGGCATCCTGATCTCGCGCGCGGTTGCGTTTGAGGCCCGCGAACTCATTCTGCCTTTGATCGGATGCCTGGCGCTCGCGCTGTGCGCGCTTTGGAAAAGTCGTTTTCTGGCCGCTGCGGCCGGATTGGTCGTTTGCGCGCTCGCCGGAATCCTGACCGCGGTGCTTCATCGTCTGCCTCCGGCTCCCACGGTCAACGTCCGTTCGCGGGAGACTGCTCTATTGTCCGGATGCGTGGTTGAGCCGTCAATTTTCTATGCCGGCCGCGACCAGTTCACACTGGAGCTAGCCTCCGGAGC
>Ga0075015_100000191_pt1 | contig 19060 bp, 16 predicted proteins | sample AleBraG_ABR_2013_FD_71476 | JGI IMG/M metagenome (GOLD analysis project Ga0075015, IMG submission 71476) | Freshwater sediment microbial communities in response to fracking from Pennsylvania, USA - Alex Branch Run_MetaG_ABR_2013 | ecosystem: Environmental > Aquatic > Freshwater > Creek >...
GTGTGTCCGTCCTCCTTCTACCGCGCGGTGGTGGGCAAATCGACAGAAGCGCCAAGGGGACACGGCTGCGATCGCGTAGAGCGAAGGAGTTCGGACAGGGGCCCGCAGTGTCCCCGTCCTCGGCGGCGATCGCGGATCACGCTTTGAAGTATTTCTCGCGCTCGGCAAAGTAGCCGCGGATGGCTTCGGCCAGCGTCGGCATGGGCGGGATGCCGGCACGTTCGGCTTTGGCGTTGGACAGGACTGAATATTTCGGCCGGCGCGCGGCGGTGCGATGCTCGCGCTCGTTGGTCGGCTTGAGCTCCGGTTGCAGGCCGGCGATTTCGAAGATCAGCTTGGCGTATTCGAACCAGGAGATGGGAGTGCCGCCTCCCAGATGATAAACGCCGGAGAGATTCCGCTCCACCATATCCGCGGTACGTGACGCCAGCGCTGGAGCATAGGTGGGGGTGGCGACGTGGTCTTCCACCACGCGGATGGGTTGCTTGCTGGCGGCGAGGCGCAGCATGACTTCGACGAAATTGCCGCGCGCGGTGCGGAGACCCCCGGGGCCGAACACGCCCGAGGTGCGGATAATCAGCGGGTGCTCCAGGTAGGCGGAGGCGTAGAGTTCGCCGGCGAGTTTCGAAACGGCGTAGGCGCCAAGCGGGTGGGTGGCGTCCTCTTCGGTGTAAGCGCGGCCGGCCCTGCCATCAAACACGTAGTCGGTGGAGAAATGCACCAGGCGCGCATCCGCCTGCCGGCAGGCCATGGCGAGATTGCGAACCGCCAGGGCGTTGGCCAACCACGCGGCCTGTGGTTCCTTTTCGGCCACGTCCACCTGGTTGTACGCCGCGGCGTTGACGACCACGGATGGATCCACCTCGGCAACCTTGCGCTCGACCAGGGCCTGGTCGGAAACGTCCACGGACAAGCGGTCGAATCCGGTAACCGCCAAGCCGCGGCGCGCAAACTCCTTGGACAGCTCTACGCCGAGTTGGCCTCTGCAACCGAAAATGACGATTCGTTTGGTATCCACTCAAGCGTAGGATAGCGGATGAGAAGACCGCCCTGAGCCGTTTCCGGTCTCCCACTCCGATAGTCCTAGGGTTCAAACGCTCAAACCAGACCATTAGTTCCAAGCCGCGCTGGGCCGCCGGGTTAGGACTTCGGGACTCGTGAGCTATAGGATGAAACCCGCCGACATTCTAATTTATTTCTACGGGCGCGATTGCCGCGAGCCGCGCTTGAGGACAAGGAAGATGACGACGCACCCTAGCACCGACCAAATCAACGAAGTTTTGGCCTTGCCGGCATCGAGCACGCAGCAGCGTTTTTGGGTGCTCGATCAGATGAAACCGGGCGATACGTCGATGAACGTGGCGGTGCGCTTCCGGCTCAACGGCCCCTTGAATGTGTTTGCGCTGGAAACCGCTCTGAACGAAATCATCCGCCGGCATGAGATTCTGCGCGCCAACTTCACCATTCTGGACGGGCAAGTGGTTCAGTTGGTGGTGCCATCCCGGACGATTGAAGTCCCGGTGAACGATTTGCGCGGCTGGCCGGAAGTGGAACGGACGGCGGAAGGCGACCGCCTGGCCAAGATTCATGCCGAGACTCCGTTCGATCTCGCCTCCGGGCCGTTACTCCAGGCCGCCCTGCTGCGTTTCGCCGAGCAGGAGCATGTGCTGCTGATCAACATCCACCACATCGTTTCCGACGGCTGGTCGATCGGCGTGATCACCGACGAACTGGGCGTGATTTACGAGTCGTTCTGCCAGGGGCAGCCCTGTCCCCTGCCGGAGCTGGCCATTCAGTATGCCGACTACACGCTCTGGGACAAGGAACACCATAACCTGGTGGCCGCGACCGAGGGGGAAGCGTATTGGAAGAAGCAATTGGCGGATTTGCCGCAGTTCGAGGTGATGCCGGACCGCGCGCGCGACGGAGCGATGCCTGCGCGGGGCCACATTCTGTCGCGCTTGCTGCCGGTGTCTCTGACCAATTCGTTGCGCGAACTCGGCCGCCAAGAAGGCGCAACCTTGTTTGGCACCATGCTGGCGACGGTGACGGCGCTGTTGCATCGCTACACCGGCGAGACCGATATCGTCTGCGGTTCGCAAGTGGTGGGACGCAACTGCGTGGAGGTTGAACCGCTGATCGGGCCGTTTATCAACACGCTGGTTTTGCGAACCGATGTTTCCGGCGATCCGGCTTTTGTGGAAATGCTGGGCCGCGTGCGGGACATGGTCTCCGACGCGCTGGCGCACCAGGATGTTCCGCTGGACCGGGTGGCAGAGTTGCTGCGCGTGGCCCGTAGCGCCGATCGCAACACGCTGTTTCAGATCAATTTTATTTACCAGCGCGATTTCGTTCAGCCGTGGGAACATGCCGGGCTGCGCATGACGCCCATTCCTTCCGTTTCTCCGGGCGCGTTGTATGACCTGAACATTTTTCTGGTGGAACGCGCCGACGGCTGGCGGGTGTCTTGCGAGTACAACACCCATCTATTTCTGGAAGACAGCGTGCGGCGGCTGCTGGCGCACTTTGAGAATCTGTTGCAGGCGATCGTAAAGTCGCCCGGCCAGCCGATCTCCACGCACGCTTTTCTGAGCGCCGCCGAGCGCGATGAGCTGCTCTACGGCTGGAATCATACCTTCTCGGACTACCCGAAGCATCGCGCCGTGCATGAATTGTTCGAGCAGCAGGCCTGGCGTACGCCCAACGCGATTGCGGCGGTCTCCCAGGGGACTTCGATCAGCTATCGCGAACTCAACGAACGTGCCAATCAACTGGCACGCGCTCTGCGGCAGCGCGAGATCGTTCCCGGCAGCCTGGTCGGTATCTGTTTGAATCGCTCCGTGGAAATGCTGGTGGCGGCATTGGCCATCTGGAAAGCCGGCTGCACCTACGTGCCGCTGGATCCGTCGTTCCCTTCCGCGCGGCTGTCCTTTATGAGCCAGGACTCCCAGATGCGCTTGTTGATCACCGACGGGTCGCTCTCCAACATCGCCGAGTTCTCCGCGCCGGCCCTGCTGATCGATGCCGAGGCGGAGCACATTCAACAGCTCGAACGTTCGAACCCCGCATTGACCGCCGACCCCAGCCAGGCGGCCTACGCCATCTACACTTCCGGTTCAACCGGCAGGCCCAAGGGCGTGGCCGTTTCGCAACAAGCGCTGGTCAACCTGCTTTGCGCGGCTGTCAAGAGCCCGGGAATTCAGGCGGCGGACACGTTGGTGGCGGTGACGACGCTGTCATTCGATATCGCCGGTCTGGAGTTGTTCGCGCCGCTGCTGGCGGGCGGCCGGGTGGTGATCGCGAGCAAAGAAGAGGCGCACGACGGCTTTCTTCTGCGGGAGTTGCTGGCCCGCAGTGGCGCCACCATTCTGCAGGCGACCCCGGCCACCTGGCGAATTCTGATTGACGCCGGTTGGTGCAATGCGCCCAAGTTGAAAATGCTGTGCGGGGGGGAAGCGCTGACTCGCGAACTGGCCGACGCGTTGCTCGAGCGCGGCGGCGAATTGTGGAACATGTACGGCCCTACCGAGACCACCATTTGGTCTTCCTGGCAACAGATCCATCGCGACACCGCACCGATCTCCATCGGCAAACCGGCGGCGAACACCTTCTTCTACATTCTCGACCCCAAAGGCCAGCCGCAGCCGATCGGGGTTGCCGGGGAACTCTACATCGGCGGCGACGGGGTGGCCATCGGTTACTTGCATCGCCCGGAACTGACGCAAGAACGTTTTCTGCCCAATCCGTTTGAACGCGGCCGCATCTACCGGACCGGCGATCGCGCGCGTTTCCGTGGCGATGGAACCGTGGAGCTGTTGGGCCGCATGGATGCGCAGGTCAAAGTCCGGGGCTTCCGGATTGAACTCGGCGAAGTGGAGGCGGTTCTTAACGCCTGCCCGGACGTCCGCGAGGCCGCGGTGGTGCTGCACAAAGGTCCCTCCGGAGAAAACGCGCTGGCCGGCTACTTTGTTCCGGCGCGAGACAGCGGCGCGTTTGTCGAGCAAATCCGCGCCCATCTGCGCCAGCGCTTGCCGGACTACATGGTGCCGGCCTACCTGGTCCCGCTGGCGGCGCTGCCGCACACGCCCAACGGCAAGATCGATCGCAAAGCGCTGCCGGCTCCGGATTCCGTGCGGGTGGAGCAAGCCGCAACGATTGAGACAACGCTCGATCCGCTGGAAATCACGCTGATCGCAATCTGGGAAAAAGTGCTCGGGGTTTCGCAGGTTGGACGTACGGATAACTTCTTCGAACTCGGCGGGCATTCGCTGCTGGCGGCTAAAATGTTCGCCCACATGCAAAAAATGTTAGGCAAGACTCTGCCACTGGCGACGCTCTTTCAGGCTCCCACCGTGGCCAAACTCGCCGCGCTGCTGCGCGACAAGGGCTGGTCTCCGTCCTGGTCGTCTCTGGTTCCCATTCGCCCTGGCGGATCGAAAGCGCCTTTCTATTTTGTGCACCCCATCGGCGGCAACGTGCTGAACCTGGCCGGCATCGCCGCTCACTTCGATGCGGACCAACCCATTTTCGGCTTACAGGCCAAGGGGCTGGACGGCAAGGAGACTCCCAACACGTCCATCGAGCAGATGGCTACCGACTACATCGAGCACATGCGGTCGGTGCAGCCGGATGGTCCTTACCACATCGGCGGCTTCTCAGCGGGCGGCGTGGTGGCTTATGAAATGGCGCGCCAGCTTCACGCTGCCGGTCAAAAAGTGTCGGTACTGGCGCTGCTCGATACCAAAATCGACGCGCCCGCCGCGAACGCCGGAACAGCCTCCTGGCGTGCGATTCAGCGTTTGGTGCGGACGGTTGGCTTCAATGTCCGGTACGTATTTCACATCGGCCTCGGACGTTTTGCGCGCCAGAAAGCGAAGAACTGGCGCATGCGGGCGAATATTCGACTCTGGTCGACAATCCAGGCTCTGGGTCAAACCGGCGGCGCCCGCAGATTGGATGTGGAAGAAGCGTTTCTACTGGCGCTGCGAAACTACACTCCCTTGCCCTACCAAGGCGACGCAATCCTGTTTCGCGCCAAGGATGAATTGGTCAGCTACTCCGACGAGACGCTCGGTTGGGGAGACCTGGTGCAGGGTAAGTTGGAAATCCGCGAAGTCAGCGGAGATCACGACACCATCCTGTATGAGCCGCACATCGGCATGTTGGCCCGGGTGCTGAACTCCTGCCTGCAGGCAGTGCATGAAACTATCTCGCAGCCGCAGCCGAAACAAGGCCGCGTAATGAAACCGCTTCAGCAGTATGCCTGAGGTCAAACCAATGAGCGCAACCACAACCATTATTTCCGGTCCTTCCCTCACGCAACTCCGCCTGGTTGGCAAGCCCTGGTATTCCACGGTGGCGCTGCTGATGACCGACGCGTGCGCGTTACTGCTTGCGGTGGCCATCAGCGTGGCCGTCAAGGTTGTGTTGCAGGGCAGCGTGAATCTGCCTGGCTATGTGCATTTGTGGCCGTTTCTTTTTGTCTTTCTAGGCGTGTATGCGTCCATTGGACTTTATTCGGGTGTGAGTGTGGGCGCACCGGAGGAGTTGCGGCGCGCCACCATCGCCTCCACCGTACTGTTTCTCTGTTTGGGCGCCGTCACGGTTTCTCTTCGTGGCGGCCGCCACAGTTTTACCTGGACTCTATTCCTGGCCATCGTGTTGAGCGTGGCTTTGGTCCCGCTGGCTCGCGAGTGTGTGCGGCAGGTATTTGCGAGAGAAGCGTGGTGGGGTTTCCCGGCAGTGGTCTTTGGCGCCGGCCCAACCGCCTCGGCGGTGGTGAAAGCCATGCTCGATGAACCCGGCCTGGGACTCAAGCCGATCGCGGTTCTGGACGACTCGGAATGGATCCAGGATCTGCACGGCGTTCCGGTGCTGGGTGGCGCGGAGTTGGCGCCGATGCTGCTGGCGCCCAACCGCCCGGCGTATGCCGTTTTCGCCATGCCCGATGTTCCGCACTCGGAACTGATGTCGATGGTGGAGCGGTATGGCGCGAATTTTTCGCACGTGCTGGTTGTACCGGAGCTCACCGATTTTGCCAGCCTCTGGGTTCAGCCCAAGAGCGTGGGCGGCATGTTGGGGTTGGAGCTGCGCCAGCAGACAAGAGGCGATCAACCCATAACCAAGCGGTTGTTGGACCTCGGCATGTGTCTGTTGGGAAGCTGGTTCGTGCTGCCGCTGTGCGCGCTGATCGTGATGTTGATTCGGTTGGATTCCAAGGGCCCCGTTCTTTACGGGCAAAAGCGGATCGGTCATCGGGGGAAGCTATTCACCGCCTGGAAATTCCGCTCCATGGTTCTCAACGCGGACGCAATTCTGGAACAACAACTGAATGCGAATCCGGAGTTGCGGCAGGAATGGGACCGCGATCACAAATTGAAGAACGATCCTCGCGTCACTCGCATCGGACGGTTTCTTCGAAAGACCAGCCTGGATGAACTCCCGCAACTGTGGAATGTGCTGTCCGGCGACATGAGCCTGGTGGGTCCTCGCCCTATCGTAGACCAGGAAATCGAGCGCTACGGCGCCAGTTTCGAGTTATACACACGAGTGAAAGGCGGCCTTACCGGTTTGTGGCAAGTGTCCGGACGCAACGACACGACCTATCGGCAGCGCGTTCAACTGGATACTTTCTATGTGCGGAACTGGTCGGTCTGGCTCGATCTCTGCATTCTGTTCCGGACGATCGCGGTGGTTCTATTCGGGCATGGCGCGTACTAAGTACACGCTTTCACAATTGCGGTCGCGGATTCAGCGGCGACCGCTCGCTAACGATCGCGGCTCTGAACGAAACGGCGGGCGTCAGGATGCCGTTGTTCTGGTGGCCGCGCTGGCGCTGTCCTGCGCCGCTTGCGCTGCCACGCCAACCATCAACCTGTCGCACGACCTGGTGGCGCTGGGGATCGCGGGGCAAAATCTTGCACCGGATCGGCCGCAACAGGATGCCCGCCCTTTGTTTCAAGCGGCGCTGGCCTACGCGGCCAGTCATGGCACGAGCGTGATTACCGCCGACCCGGGGGCTTACTATTTTTTGACCCCGCAGTTTCCGGACCGCTATCTCCGGATCAGTGCGTACAGCAACCTCACCATTGACCTGGCTGGTTCCGACGTGTACCTGGCGCAAAGCGAGATTATCGGATTTGATTTGATCGATTGCACCAATGTTACGTTGTCTAACTTCACCCTCGACACTTTACAGCTTCCATTCACGCAGGTCCAACTGACGGGCGTTTCCGCGCAAACAGGCGTGCTGCAGTACCAAACCGCTGCCGGTTGGCCCAGTCCCACAACCTTCAACACGGTGCGGGATCCATCCGGCACGCCGGAGTCGCTATCGGCGCTGGTGTTCCGCAACGGCCAACCGATCGCGGGGGCCGCCGTGCTCCCCATTCAACGCCCGTTGAGTGAAGGCGTTCTGCGCATCGTCGCATCCGATTCGCCCTGGACGCAACCGCAGGTGCTGGCGACCTATCAGCCCGGCGACCAACTCGTGTTCATGGCGCGGGGAGGGGAAGCGCCCATTCTGGTGGAAGGCGGAACTGGAATGGCCGTTACTGGTGTGACCGTCTATTCGTCGGGGGCGATCGCCGTCCATCTGGACAACACACGGAACTCGGTGGTGGACCACGTGCAAGTGATTCCGCGTCCGGGCACCGGCCGGCTGATTAGTTCTAATGCCGATGGCATTCATCTCAGCTACGCATTGGCCAACAACACGGTGAGCTTTTCCTCGGTGGATAGCACGGGCGACGATGGCATCGCCATAAACTCGCCATTCCTGGCTTTCGTTACTTTGCAATCGGGTGCCCGGAAAATCGTGGCCACGCGCAACTTCAGTTCGATTTTTCCCAACGGCTTGCTGGTGTCGTTCGTCGACCCAAGCAGCGGTCAGATTGCCGGCAGCGCCCACATCATCAGCCAAAGCCCATCCTATAGCGATCCACTCAATAACTCCGGCCCCGTTACGCTTACCTTCGATCAGAACCTTCCTACGCTAGCCAAGGGCTTCGGCATGATCTACGGCGACCTGGCGAATCGCGGCGACGGCTCGGTGATCGAAAACAATGTGGTGAGAAATGTTCTTGCCGCGCGCGGCATCTATTTGGGCGGCGTGGCCGGCGTCACCGTGCAGGCCAACCTGATCGACCACACCAATTGCGGCGCCATTGTAGTGCACGAGGACCTGGCTGCTTATCCCGTCGGCCCGGCCGTCAACATCAGCATCCTCAACAACACCATCCGCAACGCCATCGGTCCGCAGGCGGTGGCCACCGGCGCCATTGCGGCCATCGCGTCCATCTTTACGCTGACCACGGATCAAAACTTCAACTTCATCTCCGGCGCTCCGAACACCAACATCACCATCTCCGGCAATTCCATCGTCAACTCCGGCCGGGCGGGGATATGGGTGGGTAACGTTACTGGAGGCATAGTTGAAAACAACTCTGAGATACTTTATAACCAGCATCCCGGACTCGCGTATTGGGGAGTTAGTAGTGCGGTGGCTAAACAACTAATGCAGGATTCGATGCAGCCCGTGGTGGTGCGGTCCAGCAGCGGAGTGACGGTGCAAACGAATCGCGCCACGACCACGGCAAGGAATTAGAAACAGCGTGGTAAGCACTAGCGCATCCCGCTTCGTGAGAGGGATCGATCTTCGGGCTTCGGGCGGTGAACCGAGCCGCGTTGGTGATCGAGCCGATGATCCGCCTAGTTCCATTTCCTCACCCGGACTTCCGTTCCAGCGATCGTCAACTGCTTGCGGATATCGTCGCCGTTGCCTTCCAAGGTCCGGTACGGAAACAGCGTTTTCGGCTTGATGAGGCGCACGGCTTTGAGGGCATCGTCGATTGACAGGGCATCAGGCCCGAGAGCCAAAAACGCAACGTCGACATTCCTGATCGCCTTCATCTCCGGAAAAAATGCAGCGTCGCCGGAGATATAGATTCGAAGCCCGGGATAGGTGATCACATAGCCGTTTGTTTGCTCGCGCCCGACTCCGGCCGGCACCGCCTGAATTAGGATTTCACCGGCGTGGACGGTTTCCCCGTTGGCGATGGCCGTCGCACGCGGCAAATGCGCCGCTGGCCCGGCCGGCGCCACGATTGCCGTATTCTTTTTCGAAATGTGCCCGATCGCCGCGGTATCCAGATGCTCCGGCCCGTCGCCGGTGATCAGGATGAAGTCCGCTTTGGGTCCAGCCTTGTAGGAACTTTCGCCCGCCGGGTCCACATAGAGCACGCGCCCCGCGCCTTCAATATAAAAGCTGGCGCCATGAATGGGCGTGATGTTCACGGGTCCCACATCGGTGCTGAACAGCTCGCTGTGTTCACTGACAAAAGCCGAGGTGCCCAAGGCGAGAAGGAACAGAGACCACTTCATTTGCTTCTCATTATAGGTTTTTGCGGCGCAACGCCGTTGAGCAGCTTCTCCACGGACGGCACAATCATCAATAGCACCTCCGCCCGCGGCTTCCTCGCTTCTTCCAATAACGCCTGCTGCCGCTTCACCCAGGCTGCCGGAGCGCGTTTGTGCGCGTCTAACAAATCCAAGGCGGCCAGCCCGGTTTCGGCCACTTGCCGCAACTCCTGAGAGAGCCCGGCAGCCTCCGCCAGCAGAAACGACTTGGCCACGGTCGGTTGCAATCGCGCGTCGTTGTCCCGCCAGCGAATGAGCCACTCGCGAATACGCGGGCGATCCATCGCGTCCACCAGCCGGGCAAACTCACGGGCGCGCACACTCTCACAGCGGGCAGCGTCGACCAGACGATTGAGCGCCGACTGTTGGGTGGGACGCACTGGACCCCGGCCGCGCCGGTAGCCTTTTACCGGCTCCACCACGTCGGCCAAAATCTGCACCGCTTCAGTGGCGCCGCCGTCGGCCAAGCGTTCCAGCATCTTCGGGTAGTTGGAGCGATGGGTCAGTCCACGCCAATCCAGGCTGCGGCTCACCACCTCTAAACGCGCGTACATGGAGTCAACGTCAGTCACGTTTTGTGGCGACCAGAAGCGCTCCGCAATGGCTGCCGTCCGCGGCCAGATGCGCGAATCCACCGTCTCCGGCCCGACATATTCAGACCACATGCAGGCCTCACCGCCCAGCACGCGCTTTTTCTCTTCGTCGCTTAAACTGTCGGCCTCTTTCCCCAAGGGATCGACCAGATAGTGTTTTGCGGCCGGTTCAATCAAGTCGATGTAGTATCCGGACGACAAGACGACCTGGTAGCCCTGGCGAGCCGCTTCGGCCAGAGATTTCGAGCCGCGCCAGGATTGGATCACGATGTCCTTGGGCAGATTGGGATTGAGGATTTCATCCCAGCCCTCCATCCGTTTGCGATGCTTGGACACGATAGCCTGCACGCGCTGGTTGAAATAGGCCTGCAGTTCGCCGTTGTTCTGCAAACCGTGCTGGCGCACGAATGCCTGTATGTCCTCGTTCTGACGCCATTGCTTGCCGGTGACTTCGTCTCCCCCGATGTGGAAGAACTCGTCGGGAAACAGGGCGGCCATTTCACCAATCAACTTGTCGAGAAAATCGTACACGGCTTCCTTGGTGGGATCCAGCGTCGGATCGAAGACACCAAAGCGGCGTTCGATTTGATAGGGGCCGGGCGCCGCGGCAAACTCCGGATAACCCACTAACCAACTGGTGGCGTGCCCGGGAATGTCAAATTCAGGCACCACCCGAATCCCGCGGTCACGCGCGTAAGCGATGATGTCCCGAACCTGCTCCTGCGTGTAAAATTGTCCATCGGAACCCATGCCTTGCAGCTTGGGGAACAACTTGCTTTCGATCCGAAAGCCCTCATCGTCGGTCAGGTGCCAGTGAAATACGTTCAGCTTCACCGCCGCCATACCGTCCAGATTGCGTTTGACCACGTCCACCGGCATCCAATGCCGCGAGACGTCGAGGTGCAATCCGCGCCAGGGAAAGCGCGGGAAATCGTGGATGGTAATCGCCGGCGCGCTGAATCCTTCCGCGCTGGACTCTACCAGTTGCAGAAAGGTCTCCAGGCCGCGCAGCACGCCCAGCGGATTTGGGGCGTTCAAGCTCGCGCCGTGCGTATCCACTACCAACTGGTAGCTCTCGTCCTCGCCCAGCTTCTGTACCGGAGCGCTGGCGCGCTCGCAGTGAACAGTAAGTACCGGTCCGCTCTCGTCGCGTAAGGTGTCGGGCAGCCGCGGCATCCCCGTCTGCTGGCTGAGAACCCGGCGAGCCCGCGCCGCAGCCGCCACCAGGCGCGGCTCCGTATAGCCGGCGATCGCGATCCGGAAGCTCTGGTTGATGACCAGCGATCCCTGCCCCAAGGTGTGCTGCGCGGGCATGGGCATCAGATTCAGGGCGGCGTGCAGCGGCAGCAGTGCCGCACACAGGACCAGGAACGGGAACCGAACTTTCTGGGACACCGGTCCTCCGGCCAAGAATTCGCAGAGGCCAGTTCCAGTAGTTACGAAGACTGTCGTCGTGTTTTTGGTCATCCAGATCATTTCCTCCCGGCCTTTTTGAGCGCGGCCTCGATTGTCGCAAGCGGCAGCACCAGAGATAACGGCGCGTCCAGCAGCGGCACAGCGCCATAGCGGGCATACCATGCTGCCACTCTTTCATTCTTGGCGTCGATGACCAGCGCCACGCCGCCAACCTCCGCCGCAGCCAACAGGCAGCGTCTGCCTGCCGCGAGCAGAAGTTGTCCGCCGATTCCTTGCCCTTGCAGCTTGCGATCCACAGCCAGTCGCGCCAGGTGGAAGCCGGGCACGTCGTGGCGTGCCAGCCCGCGCCGTAAGATCTCCGGCGTGCGGGCATAGTCAACCGAGGCGGGGCTCAGACTATAGAAGCCGAGAATGGTTTTGTTGTTGGCATCGTCAATCGCCAGAAACGTTTTTGCACCGCCTAGTTCGTGGCTCTTGCGGGCGTAACGGCGCAAGAATTCATTCAGCGCTTTCTCGCCGCAGTCGAACGCTTCCCGATCGTGTTTCCTGTTGATCGGCTCTTCGTGCCATGCCGTCACGATTAGGACCGCTTGGGCAACCTCCGGGCGGCTGCCAGCAGTTTTGCATTCGGCGCAGGCGGATTCTCCAGTAGATCCAGAACGCGCAAACTGTCCCTCCCGGAGAGCCGCATATGGTCCGCTTCCGCGATCACGGCCTTGGCGGCACGCAAAGCGTGACGAAGGACAAAATCGGTCAGGTCAGTGTGGTTCAGCGCCACCGCACGCAAGAGCAGTGCTTTTTCCTCGGGCCGGATCCGCAAGGACATCCGGCTGTTGTCTTCAACCGCTACTCTCGGCATGGCTGCTCCTGGATCACTCCGTACTCATTCAAATAGTACGCCAAAAGCAGGCGACAGTCAAATGCTGTGTGCATTCATTGCGTACCGCCTCATTTCGAGAGGTCGGGGGCGGAAAAAAAGCTGAGGGGGGTCATCGCCACAATCTTCCAGTGCCGGCCTTCTTTCCGTAAATCGAAGTGCACCACTTGGCGGCGCCGGACGATGGGCCCGTCGGGAAGCTTGCTGCGCATGACCAGAAACCAATCCAAATCGATCGAGCGCTGTTGGTTGTCGCCCGTGTCCTTCAGTGGATCGATGTCGGAAGCCACAGAAGACCCACCCACCATGGCGTTGAGCTGGGCTTGCAGTTCGTCGTAGCCAGGCATCGTTTTATCGATGCGGGCCATAAAACCGGCGGCATTATCGTCGGCCAGCGCCGCGGCCATGGCCGCGAAATGGTCCACGATGTCATCATGCGTGTCGGCCAGCAGGGCCGTCGCGCACAGCAACAAGCCGAGGCTACGTGCGATAGCTGCCATTGATCTCAATGTACTTCCCGGTCAGGTCGCAGGTCCAAAAACGGGCGGTTCCGCGGCCCTTGCCGCGAATCGCCAACTGAATCAGGCAATCGCGCGCGTCCAGTTTGCGCGTCAGATCTTCTTCCGAAAATTCCGTAGCCAGACCTTGGCGGCATACTGCAATGCCTTGCAGGGAGATGTCCACCTTGGCCGGATCGAACGCCACGCCCGCATTGCCGGCGGCGCAAATGATGCGGCCCCAATTGGGATCGGAGCCGGCGATGGCGGTCTTCACGAGCGGCGAATTTGCGATGGTGCGGGCGATCTTTTCGGCGGCAGCGTCGTCCGGCGCGCCCTCCACGCGAATGGTAATCAGTTTGCGCGCGCCCTCGCCATCGCGGGCAATTTGTTCGGCCAGATCTTCCATCACCCAGGCCAGCACCTCTTCCACCACTTTGAGTTCCTTCTCCGTGGGCTTGATTTGCGAAGCGCCGTTGGACATCAGCAGCAGCGTATCGTTGGTGGATGTGTCGCCATCCACGCTGACCTGGTTGTAGCTGCGCGCCACGGTCCGCTGCAGCATGGGCTTCAACAACGCCGGCGATACATCGGCGTCCATCATCACGAAACCAAGCGTGGTGGCCATGTTGGGCTGGATCATGCCGGAGCCTTTGGTCATGCCGGCGATCCGGACCACGCCTTTGCGCAACGGCACTTCGTGCGCGGACGTCTTCATCTCCAGATCGGTGGTGAGTATCGCCTCGGCGACATCTTCAAAGCGTTCCGGGGCCAAGCCTCGCACCAATTCCGGAATCGCTTTCGTGATCAGCCGCGGGTTCAGTTCCACTCCGATCACGCCGGTGGACGCGGGAATAATTTGATCGGGTTCCACCTTCAGCCTTTTCGCTACCGCCTGACAGCAGGCGATGGCCACGTCCTCACCGGTGCGCGTGGCGCAGTTGGCATTGCCGGCATTTACGAGCACGGCTTTCACTCGTCCGCGGGAATGTTTTAGATGTTGCCGTGCGATGCGCACCGGCGCGGCCTGCACCCGGTTCTGTGTAAACACGGCCGCAGCCGAAGCCGGCAAGTTAGAAACGATCAACGCGAGATCGTTCTTTTCCACTTTACGGATTCCCGCGTAGACCGAAGCGTAGCGATAGCCAAGCGGCAGCGTCAATTGGGTTTCACTCCTAGACTTTCATTCTCATCCAAGCGCTGTCCGTTGAGAAACGCTTCCGCTGGCACGCGCTTGCGCCCTTCCATCTGCACTTCGAGCAGTTCCAACACAGTACCGTCGGCGCAATCGGCCAGCAATCGCTTTTTGTCCGCGTGTAATCGGCCGGGAATGGTTCCCGCGCCCTCAGCTACCCGCGATTTCCAAATGTGAAACAGTTGGCCGCGAAAATGAGTATAGATCCCGGGCCAGGGAAGCAGTCCGCGGCCTCGATTGAAGATGACGCGGGCGGGTTGCGCGCGCCAATCGATTAAGCCGTCCTCTTTTTTCAAAATAGGCGCCAGTGTAGCTTCTGCGCTGTTCTGCGCCTCGGGATGAATGGATCCAGCTTCCAGCCCCTTGAGCGTTTCAATCAATAGATCCGCGCCGGCTGCCGCCAGGCGTTCGCTCAACTCGAGTGCGTTCTCATCCGCACCGATCGCGGTCTCCCACTTGAGTAGCATTTCGCCCGTATCCAGACCGGCGTCAATGAGCATGGTGGTGACTCCCGTGCGCGTTTCGCCGTTGGCGATGGCCCATTGAATGGGCGCTGCACCGCGATACTTGGGCAGCAGGGAGGCATGTACGTTGACGATGCCCAGCGGGGGAATATCGATGATGGATTGAGGAATAATTTGGCCGTAGCCCACCACCACCATGGCTCTCGCCGCCAGCGCGCGCAGTTCTTCCAGGCATTCCGGACGCCGGATGCGCTCCGGTTGGCGCACGCTCAGGCCATGCCGCAACGCTGCCTCTTTCACCGGGGACTGCGCCACGTGGCCGCCGCGGCCCTTGGGACGATCCGGTTGTGTATAGACGGCCAGCACCTTGTGGCCGGCCTGCACAATCTTCTCTAAAGTGGGCACCGCAAATCCGGGCGTGCCGAGATAGATCAGCTCCATTCGCCGGCCTTGACCAGCTTCTTCACTTTGCGCCGGATCAGATCGCGCTTGAGCGCACTCACGTGGTGGATGTACAAGCGGCCGTGCAAATGGTCGGTTTCGTGCAAGAATGCCCGTGCCAGCAGACCTTCGCCGGTACGTTGGAATTTCTCGCCCTTGGCATTGCGTGCGCGCACCGTCACCTTGGTGGGACGGCTCACCTGTTCCCGAAAACCGGGCAAGCTGAGGCAACCTTCTTCCGCGGCCTGCATCCCCTCGCGAGCGATAATCTCGGGGTTGATGAGAACCAGCCGCTGTTCCGGATCGTTGCCCACGGATAGATCGATCACGGCAATACGCTTGCCGATGCCGATCTGCGGCGCCGCCAAACCGACGCCGCGAGCCGCGTACATCGACTCAAACATATCTTCAAGCAGTTGATTCAGGTCGGGCGTGTCAAAATCGCTCACTGGTTCTGCTTCCCGCTCCAGCACGGGGTTGGAGAAGAGCACGATCGGATAAATCATCTAGAATTCTTTGACCTGCTGTTGAAATCCTTCGAAATTGCGGCGCGTCTCTCCGAGAGAATCCCCGCCGAATTTCTCCAAAAACGCCTGCGTCAAAACGATCGCTACCATCGCTTCTCCAATCACTCCCGCCGCCGGAACCACACACACGTCGCTGCGCTCATATGCTGCCTTGGCTGGCTCCCGCGTTGTCAGATCCACCGATTCCAGGGGCCGGCGCAGGGTGGAGATCGGCTTCAGGAAGCCTCGCACCAGAACATCCTGACCATTAGTGATGCCACCCTCCAGCCCGCCAGCGCGATTGGCGCCGCGGGTAAACTGCCGCTCTTCCCGATTGTAATGAATGGTGTCCTGCACTTTGGAGCCAAGCGCGGCCGCACCCTCCTCGGCAAAGCCGATCTCCACACCCTTCACTGCCTGCATGGAAACAATCGCCTGCGCCAGCTTGCCGTCCAGGCGTGTGTCCCAAGCGATATGCGAGCCCAGGCCAGCGGGAACGCGATGGGCCACCACTTCAAAGATTCCGCCCACGGTGTCGCCGGTGCGGTAGATGTGATCCACCACTTCTCTCATGCGCTTCTCGGTTTCCGGATCCACGCATCCCAGGGAGACTTCCGGTTTGTGGCTGAGTTCCACCAACTCGTCCCAGGTTGCCAGCCGCTCCATCCGCACGCCTCCAATGGCGATGACGTGGCTCAAAATTTCGATGCCGAACTGGCGGAGGAACGCTTTCGCCAGCGCGCCGACCGCCACGCGTGCCGTGGTTTCCCGCGCACTGGCGCGCTCCAGAATGTAGCGCGCTTCAGGAAAATTGTATTTGAGGCAACCCGCGAGGTCGGCGTGGCCTGGCCGCGGACGCGACACCGGCTTGCGATCTCCCACGCTCCCGCTGTCCTCCACCGGAAGAACCTCCGTCCAGTTCTTCCAATCCTTATTCTGGATAATGATCCCGATGGGTGAGCCGATGGTCTGGGAGTGGCGCACACCGGCGACAATCTGCACGGTGTCGGTCTCGATTTTCATGCGGCCGCCGCGGCCGTAGCCCTGTTGGCGGCGCCACAATTCGTGGTTGATCTCCTCCAGGGAAACGGGGATGCCGGCGGGAAGTCCGGTGAGGGTAGCCACCAGACACTCGCCGTGCGATTCGCCTGCAGTTTCAAAACGAAGCATAGGGGAAAAATCTCAGTCTCGCACAGTGGCGTGCGCTGAGCCGCTTGTTTGCAACCCATCCGGTTTCGGATGCGTCTGGTAACATTACTCCAGTGCGCGTGAAAGTGCTCTTTTTCGGCATCTTGAAAGATATCGCGGGCCGTTCTCAAGACGAATTGCAACTGCCGGATGAGAGTCCGTTGGGCGACGTTTTCGACATCTATGCCGCGCGTCATCCGCGTCTTTCTCAGATGGCATCCAGCATCGTTCTGGCCCGCAATCAGGAGTTCGGCAATCGGTCCACTCGGGTGCAGGATGGGGACGAAATCGCTTTTCTGCCTCCGGTGAGCGGCGGCTCCGGCCGCTATGTTCAGGAGATCTCCGACCCGGCCGGGCATTTTTTCGCCTTAACGCGCGAACCGATTGACGCCGCGTCGCTGAGCCGGCTCTTGCTGCTGGGCCAGGATGGGGCATTGGTCAACTTTGAAGGAGTGGTGCGCAACAACACCAAGGGCCGGCCCACGTCTTTTCTCGACTATGAGTGCTATGAAACGATGGCAATCAAGACCATGGCCGCCATCGGCCGGGAAATCGCCGCCTGCCACGCCATCAGCCGCATCGCTCTGGTGCATCGGCTGGGGCGCATGGAGATCGGAGAAACCAGCGTGGCCGTGATTGTCACCGCGCCGCACCGCAAGCCGGCCTTCGAGGCCGCGCTGGAAGGGATAAACCGGCTGAAGAGGCTGGTTCCGATCTGGAAGAAGGAACACTTTGCCGACGGCGAAGTGTGGGTCGAAGGAGAGTGGGACCAATCCGTCCTTCCGCAATGATTTCGCGCTATTTCTTTGTGGCGGCTTTACTGCTGGCCGCGGTCCCACCGGCCCCGGCGCAGGAAACGGTGATCCGCGTCAAGGTGCGGCTGGTGCGCATGCTCGCCACTGTCAAGACAGCGGCCGGGCAACTGGTAGGCTCGCTGGAGCGGCGCAATTTCGCGATCTTCGATAACGGTATCAAGCAGGACATCGCGGTATTTGAACGCCAGACGGAGCAGCCCCTCTCGGTATCGGTGCTGGTGGATAACAGCGGATCCACCGGAATTGAACTGAAATACGAACTCGATTCAGTGAATCGGTTCTTCCGGGCGCTGATTCAGGACGGCAACCCAGAAGATGCGGCGGCGCTGTATAGCTTCAACTGGGAAGTGCGGCTGCTGAACAACTTTACCCGTTCTCTCTCGCATCTGGACCAGCGGTTGAAACTGATCCGGTCCGAGGGCGGCACTTCGCTCTATGACGCCATTTATCTCGCCTCCCAGGATCTGCAATACCGGCAAGGGCGTCACGTGATGGTGCTGGTTACCGATGGCGGCGACACTACCAGCCTGAAAGATTTTCATGCCGCGCTGGAGGCCGCTCAACTGGCCGATGCGGTGCTGTATCCGGTTTTGGTGGTTCCGATACGCAATGAAGCCGGGCGGAACGTCGGGGGAGAACACGCCCTGGCCACTTTGTCGGCGGGAACCGGCGGCCGCGTCTTCCGCCCGTCGTTAGGCGCGGAACTCGATGACGCCTTTGCGGAAATCCTGCGCGAGTTGCGCACTCAGTATCTGATCGGCTATTATCCAAGGGAAATACCCTCCGCCAAAGACCGTTTTCACCGCGTCACATTGCAAGTAGATAATCCCGGTTTGCGGGTGGTCACGCGAAGCGGTTACTATGGGGAGTTTGAGGACAACCACCGCAGCCCAGGCCGGTGAGGGTGAGCTTTTCATGGCTGGCAAGGCAAAGACCAAGGCTCCGGAAGACACCTTCCAGGAGGCGACGTACCTCCGGCGTCTCATAGACGAGGGCGTCCCTGTGTGCGTCAGACTCAGCAACAACGAGGAGGTAACCGGCCTGATCGAGTTTTTTGACCAGAGCTTTATCCGGATCACTCGACACCAGCAGCCCAACCTGTTCCTGTACAAACATGACATCAAGTATTTGTACGAGAAAGACTGATTGTTGCCCCCTTATTTAGAGATTTGCACCGATATCGCCCGTGAGGCAGGAGCCCTGCTGGCGGGATATTTCGAGCGCCGAGTGGCCTTTGAACTGAAGGGCGACTTTGACCTGGTGACCGAAGCAGATCGCGCGTCTGAGAAACTGATTGTCGAGCGCCTGCGCGGCGCATTTCCCACGCATTCCATCGTGGCGGAGGAAGGCGGAGGACACGACGGCGATTCCGGCTACCGCTGGTACGTCGATCCGCTGGACGGCACCACCAATTTCGCCCACGGTTTCCCGGTTTTCAACGTCACGCTGGCCCTGGAGTACAACGGCGAACTGGTCTGCGGCGTGGTTTTTGATCCGACGCGCCAGGAGGTCTTCCAAGCCGAGAGCGGCGCGGGAGCGTTTCTCAACGGCGAGCCCATTCATGTCTCTCGCAACGCCCGCATCAGCGACGCGCTGGTGGCTACGGGATTTCCCAGCCGCAAACGGCATCAGAACGTCAACGTCCATTTCT
>Ga0075015_100000192_pt1 | contig 19057 bp, 20 predicted proteins | sample AleBraG_ABR_2013_FD_71476 | JGI IMG/M metagenome (GOLD analysis project Ga0075015, IMG submission 71476) | Freshwater sediment microbial communities in response to fracking from Pennsylvania, USA - Alex Branch Run_MetaG_ABR_2013 | ecosystem: Environmental > Aquatic > Freshwater > Creek >...
CCCTCGTTGGAGGACAGCGACGCCTCTTTCCAGGCCGCTCTGGTCGCACTCCCTGGCGGTGGGATGCTGGCGGATCTATTGGTGCCGGAGAATTTGATTAGACATATCGTCGCCACGGTCGATGCCTTACCGCGCCACAAACTGGCCGTACCGCTGCGCCCGCTTCACGCCACGACGGGCACTTTCGTCACGGCAGGTGATGATCAGAAGGGGCAGATCGATGCGCGCAATGCGGCGCGCTACGCGAGTGTGATCACCATCCTGCGTAACTTGGATACGCGGGCGCTCTACGATCTTTACCGACAACGCTATCCATTGTTCCAACGCGCCTATCAGGATCTGGGCTATCCACAGGGTTACTTCAATGACCGGCTGGTCGAGGTGATTGATCACCTGCTGGCAACGCCCGAAGTCAAGGTTCCGGTAGAGCTGGTTCGACCCAACGTGCTGTGGCAGTACCTTGATCCGGAGCTGGAGTCACGCTCCTCGGGTCAAAAACTACTGCTGCGCCTGGGTCCTGACAACGCGGCGGTGGTGCGTACGAAGTTGCGCGAACTGCGTGCGCTGCTGGTCAGCACGGCGAAGCCCGCCGCGCCAGGTGCGCCCGCCGCGCCCACGGTGGCGCCCGCTAACGTGCATTGAGCAGATTGGCGGGCGAGTACTGATCGGTAAGCACGCGCGCCGTCTCATTCCAGTCGGGCCGCGTTGAAAACAGGTCCAGCAGTTCGGTGGGCGCGAAGCCGAAGGGCTGAAACGAAGCGGCGAAGTGCGCGGCATTGCCCTGCACAACGGCGAGCGCCGGCAACCCGCCCAGTCGGGTGAGGATGACGCGATTGCCGCCGCGCAGATTATAAAATTCGCCGAACACCTTGTGGTAGGTCACCGATTCATTGTCGTACAGGCGGCTGCTGGAAAAGGTGTTTGCGGCCAGCACGCCGCCAGGTTGCAGCAGGGCCCGGACCTCACCCAGGAACTCAGCGGTCAGCAGGTGCTCGGGGATGTACTGGTGATCGTAGGCATCCAGCATGATCAGGTCGTAATGGCGCCCGCCACGCTCGGCCCGCCGCACAAAGGCACGCCCGTCCTCCGTCGCCACTCTCAGACGCTCGCTGGCGTGAAAGCCGAAATAATCGCCGGCCACGCGCACTACGGCCGGATCGATTTCCACCAGATCCATCTGCGCCTGCGGCAAGAGCCGCGCCAACGCGCGTGGCAGAGTGCCGCCGCCCAATCCGATGATCAGGACGTCGTGCGGCTCAGGGTTCAGGAACAGCGCCCCGAGCATCATGCGGGTGTAATTGAAGACCAGCCGCTCGGGCTGCGTCATATCCATACATGACTGGCGCCCGATGGCGCACAGTTTGGTGAAGCACAGGCACCGCGATTTGCTGTCCTCGTACACCAGCACCTGTCGGTACAGCGAGCGCTCAGAGTGGCGCAGCACCAGCGCGCCCGCATTCCGTGCGGGAGCCGTGCTCGCCGCTGCACCCGCTCCAGCTGTGCCCCACGCGCTGATCACCACCAGCAATCGGACCAGCGATAGCACCAGCGTCGGAGATGGCCAGGTACCAGCTCGTCTCAAAGGCGCGATTCCTGGCGCGGGCGACTGACGGCGCCCCACCCTACGGCGCCAAGCGCTGTGGACAGGGCCACCATTGCCCAGAGAATCTGATTCACTTCAAAATACAGCACCAAGTAAAAGGACGTCAGCAGCGTGCCCGCAGCGCTGCCGAATGTGGACACAAAATACAGCCGACCCGCCACGGCGCCGGCACCCTCGCGGTCGGCCACCAGCAGGCGAACGGCGTACGGCGAGACCATGCCGGATACGACGGTGGGCACGGAAAACAACAGCACCGCAGCGCTCAGCGAGCCGGCGCGCGGATCGCCGAAATGCGAGGCCAGCCAGTCCAGCAGCGCGTCTCCATACAACATGATGGGTGCGGCGCACGCTCCAGCGACCAGGAGCAGCGCGCTGAGGCGTCTCAAGCTCGGGTCGTGGCGCGACCAATATCCTCCCAGCAGATAGCCCACCGACAACGCCAACATGAACACCGTGATGATGGCGCCCCATACATAAATGCTGCTGCCAAAATAGGGGGCCAGCAATCGACCGCCCAGCAGTTCGAGCCCCATCACGAAGCAACCCGACCAGCCGGCCTCCACATACAACAAGGTGCGGTACATGCGGCAAGTGTACCTGCGCGCCGGGTCGGCCGTTTGACAGCGCTGGGTGCGACCGCCTACGGTGTGGCGAACCATTCAACGGTATGCCGGTCAGTGACTGCAGTGAAGTATTTTCCTATGCCCTTACCGCCAGGTGTTGTGCCCGCTCGAGGTCGCTGGCTCCCTCGGCTTGGGCTCTGCCTGGTTTTCGCGGGCGCAGTAGGCTGCACCTCTCTGCGCATCGAACCGGCTGCGGCTCCCACAGCGGCGGGCATCGGCGGAGATTGGCAGTTTGATCCCGCAGTCAGCGATGATTTTGATGCCAAAGTCGCGCAGTTGGTCAAGGAACGGCAGGATCGCATGCGCGCACGCCGGCGCGCAGCGGCCCTGGATGGAGGCGGCGACGGGGGTGGCCGACGCGGCGGCGGAAGCGGGAGCGAGTACGGAAGCCCGAACGTACTGGAACTGCCTCAGGAGGACTCAGATCATTTTAGAGACCGACTGCTCGAGGACTTGCGACCGTCCAAGATTGTTCATATCGAGCGCGCGGCAGCGGCGACCGGCCTTGTCGCAGTGGATATCACCAGCGACGCCGAGCCCGAGCGCCGGTACTTCCCTGGGCAAATGGTCTCCCGCATAGATGCCAGCGGCGCCGCGCAAATCAGCTGCGGCTGGGAGGGCGAGAGTTTCTTGATCCAGGCGCACTACGTACACAGTGCTTCACGTAACTGGCGTTACGACATCGAGCCCACCAGTCACCTGCTGCGCGTCAGCTTCACCGTCAGCGACCCCGAGATCGGCAGAATGAACCTGGTGAGCCGCTATCGCCGTCGCTAACGATGCCTGGCGCCCTAAAGGGCCGAATTGTCCATCTCGCCCGTGCGTATGCGCACGGCCCGTTCGATGGACGTGACGAAAATCTTGCCGTCGCCCACTTTCCCCGTCCGGGCAGCCTTGACCACGGCATCCACCACCTGATCCACCAGATCATCGCGCACGCCGATTTCAACTCGTGTCTTGGGCACGAAATCCACGACGTATTCAGCCCCCCGATACAGCTCTGTGTGACCGCGCTGCCGGCCAAAGCCCTTGACCTCGGTCACCGTCATGCCGGAAATGCCCAGCTCCGAAAGCGCCGAGCGCACTTCGTCGAGCTTGAATGGTTTGATGACCGCAGTGATCAGTTTCATGGATGCTCCTAAATTCCGCGCCGCGGGCCGACAGTCTAGCTTACCTTGGGCAGATCGCCCACCACGGCATCCACACTTCCCCCGTTCAGGGCAGCGGCGGGCAGATCGGCAAGGCGCGCCGCACGCAGCACGTTGACCACCGGATCCTTGAGCCGCGCTAGACGCAGCACTCCGCCACGCCGCTCAATCTGCGCCGCGAACTGCCCCAGCGCTTCGATAGCTGTGCCGTCCAGGTCCGGTGATTCCTCCAGACTCAAGACCAGGGCGCGAGCCGTGGGCGTTGCCGCGAATTGTCCGGCCGCGCCATCGAGTATCGCCTCGACATTGGCGAAGAACAACGGCTCGTCGGGCCGCAAGATCAGGACGCCGGGCACGGCGTGCGCTTCCGGGTGTAAATCGAGGCTGACGAAGTCATGACTCTCGGCGCGGCGCCCAAGCGTCGTCAAGCGCGGCATGGCCAAGTCGCGTATCAACATGGCCAGACTGACCCCGATGCCCGCCAATAGACCATCGAGCACTCCCAGCAGCAACACGGCGGCGATGGCCGCCAAGACAATGAGGCGATCGCGTTTCCAGATCAGATAGGGGCGCAGTGGCGCAATACTGCAGGCGTGTCGCAGGGCAAAAATCACGATGGCCGCCAGCACCGGCTGGGGTATCAATCCAATCTGGGGCAGGAGCAGCGCCACCGCCGCGCCGATAAAACAGGCGGCGGCAAATCCCGACAATCGGGAGCGCGCCCCCAGACCCTCGTTGGCCGTCGTAGCGGAATAACCGGCTCCCACCGCCACACCCTGCAGCGCGCCGGCCGCCAGGTTGGCGACGCCCAGCGCCAGCAACTCCCGGTTCACGGCCACGGTGTCGCCGTGGCGAAGCGCGCAGGAGCGCACCGCGCCGTAACTTTCAGCGAACAAGATGAGCATCAGCGCCACCGCCAACTCGGCTGCGCGCAGCCACTGGTCCGTCGTCAGATCCGGCCAGTGCAGATGCAGGCCTGCCAGCCGTATGGTGCCGACCAGTTCCACGTAGCCCAACGGCGCCAGAACGGGCGCGACGAAGGTGGCCAGCACGATCACGGCCAGCGCGCCGGGCAGACGCCGCCAGCGTTGCAAGATGGCCAGCAGCAGCAAGGTGCCGCCCCCGAGTACGATGCTGGCCGGCTGCCACTCGCCGAAGCGCCGCAGCAGTTCCAGGAGCAGCGGCCCAATCGCCGAATGAGTAGCGTGCACGCCCAGGATCGCGGCCAACTGGCGCACCGTGATCACCACGGCCAACCCGAGCGCAAAGCCACGTACTACCGGGCGCGCAATGAACTGCGCCAGCGCACCCAGCCGCAGCGCACTGCAGACCAGGAACAGGAACCCACTCATCATGACAATGGCGCCGGCCAGCGCCATCGCTTCGGTGCCGGATCCGGGTACGGAGTGGAGCGCGGCGGCCAATACGGCCGCCGAGGAAGATGTTGCCGCAACAATGGCAAAGCGACTGGTACCCAGCAGCGCGTAAATGCACAGACCGGATAACGCCGCCAGCAAGCCCGACAGCGGCGGCAACCCGGCGATGCCGGCATAAGCGACGGCCTCGGGCAGAATCAGACCGGCCAGTGACAGTCCGGCCAGCACGTCGGGCCAGGCGGAGCTGCCCGGCGCGCCCACGACTGAGCCCAGCGCGCTCTCAGCCATTATCCAGATTGCCTGCCCACCCCGGTAAATACCGTGCGTCGGTGTGGCGGGCCAGCTTGACGCCCTCGCGTACCGCGCGCGCTTGCTCGCGCTTGATCTGTCCGGCACGCACGCGACTGCGGAAATAATCCGCCCACAAAAACTCGGCAAACGGCGCACTGGATTTGGCGTAGCCGCCGGCACGGTGCACCAGCCCGGCTAAGCTGCGGTAAGGATCGTCCTGCAAATCCTGCAGTCGGCGCGGCAGGTCTTCAAACGCGCAGCGGCGCCCCGCCGCATCATACGGATGGGCCCAGGAGCGGAACTCCATGGTGCGCCAAAATACCTCCGGAGCCAGGTAGGACAGGTCATCGAGCAGTGCGGCCCACACCTTTTCCACGCCCTCCTCGATCAGCGCCAACCCAAGATGATGGTGGTCCATGATGTAGACCTTCTGCTTCGGACCGAGCACCGCCGGAAAGATCTGCGTTTCTAGCAACTCACGTCGTTTGTGGCGCCCCATGGCGGCCCAGGCGCGCCGCTTGACACCCACCTCCGCGTAACCGACCGTGAATTGCGTCGGCCGCAAGCGCGAGGGGGATTCCGCGACAAGTTTGTGTTGATGCTCTCCAGCCCACATCGGGTGACTCCTTTATTTTTTTCGCGCCGCAGCGCTTAGGTCCCCAGTCTACGGCAAAATGCCCGCATTAGCCTGCTGCGGATCCCTCCCATTACCACTCAGTCCATTGCGTCGGCGCATCGCCTGGCCTTTGCTTTAGCCCTCCTGACAGCGGTGCTGTGGGGCCTGTTGCCGCTGGCACTGCGAGTGTTGCTGCCGGCCCTGGACCCCTTCACCATCACCTGGTTTCGCTTCGCCACCGCTGCGCTGGTCGTGGGCTTCGATCTGGCGCGCCGTGCGGCACTGCCCAATCCACTGAGCCTCTCGGCCACACTGCGAATACTGCTGGCGATGGCGGTGGTGGGACTGACGATCAACTATGTGCTGTTCGCCGTTGGCGTGCGGCTGACGACGCCCGCCATCGCCCAGACCGTCACGCAGCTGTCCAGCATCTTTCTGCTGCTGGGAGGCCTGGTCGTGTACCGCGAACGCTTCGCGCACGTGCAGTGGGTGGGACTGGTGCTGCTGTGGTGCGGCCTACTGCTGTTTTTCAATTTGCGATTGCCGGAAATATTTCTTGGTCACTCGCGCTTAGGGGGCGGCGTGGCCCTGCTGATTGGCGGTTCCCTGGCGTGGGCCATTTACGGCCTGGCACAGAAACGCCTGCTGCGGGAATTCACTGCGGCGCAGATCTTATGGCTCTTGTATGTGGGCGGCGCCGTACTGCTCCTGCCCTTCATACACCCGGCAGCTCTCCTGGGCTTGAGTGTTGCCGAGACCTGGGCTCTGGTGTTCTGCTGTCTCAATACACTCGTTGCCTACGGCGCCTACGCCGAGGCCATGAGTCTGGGCGAGGTGACTCGCGTCAGTGCCACAGTGACCAGCTCGCCGCTGTTTTCGCTCCTGGGCAGTGCGCTGGCCGCGCGCTGGTTGCCGGCCTTTGCCGCACCCGTCGCGCCCAATGGCTTGACCCTCATCGGCGCCTGCGGGGTAGTGGCCGGATCAGCCCTGTGTGCGCTGGGCTCCGCGCGTCCGCGGCGCAACCCATGATCGGCTTCGACGTTGAAACCCTGTACCGCGATCAAGCCGCGCGTCTACGCCCTGTGTCTGCGACTCACCGGTCAACCGGCGGCACTGACGAAGTCAGTGTGGAAACCGTCAGCGGTGACGCTCACCTCAAGCTGGGGAGCCTGGCCCATGCGCACGTCGATACGATTTCCGGCGAGTTGTCGATGCAAGGCACGCTTGACCCCAATGCCCAGCTCGATGAGCGGCGACGTCAAGCTGTGCGCCGCGAAGTGATGGCACGACCCTCCGGTGGCGGCGCAATGCACTCGCCACCACCGGGGGATTCAGACCAGCTGGATGCGCTCAGGCACCGGCCGAGAGGCAAGTCTTCATAAAGCTCTTGCGATCATCACCCTTCAGCGCCTTGGTCTTGGCATCGCTATTACAGGCCTTCATTTTCTCCTGCTGCGAGTCCATCTTCTTTGCTGGCATTGGTGCCGCCGCAGCCGCTCCGGCAGCCGCCGGCGCCGCCGCTGCGCTCGAGGCTGACTTGCTCGACAAGCAGGTCTTCATGAAGCTCTTGCGCGCGTCGCCCTTGAGCGTCTGCTCCTTGGCTTCAGCATTGCAAGACTTCATCTTATCGTTCTGAGAGTTGGCAGCGCTGGCGCTCAGCGCCGCTGCGCACATCAGAACTGCAAGAATCGTTGTACGTGTAGACATGATCCCCCCCTTTAAGGGTTGCACAGTGAAACAGCCACAGCGATTGTGGCCGAAAAGACCACCAAAAAGCCTTAAGAATCAGTAATCCCCTCAGCTCGGCGGCAGTTTAATGACCGGCTAGCGACTCGGCAACGCTTGCGCCCGCGGTACCACCCTGTTGGCCAGAGTTTCAAAATTCCGTTCATCGGAAAAATCCATGCGCGCCAAGATGGCCGTGTCGACGCCCACCGCCGCGAGCGCACTCAATTCCGCCAGGAGCGAGTCTGGATCGGGTTTGAACATTACCATGGAGGTCTTCTGGATGGCGTCGTAATCCCGGCCCAGCCGATCGCAATGGGCTTTGAGTACTGCAAGCTTCGCCTTGACCGTTGCCGCATCGCCAAACAGATTGCAGGCGTCCGCATATTGCGCCACTAACCGCAGGGTCTTCTTTTCCCCACCGCCGCCAATCATGATCGGCGGCCGCGGGCGCGAGAGGGGCTGCGGTACACACAGCGTCTCCTGCAATTGATAGTGGCGGCCGTGATAGGCGCCGTTATTGGGGGACCACATCTGCAGGGCGATCTGCAGCGTCTCCTCGAGGCGCTCGAATCGCTCGCTCAGGGGCGGAAACGGCACGCCCAGACCCAGGTGCTCGCGCTCGAACCAAGCGGCACCGATACCAAACCAGGCACGGCCGCCCGACAGTACATCCAGACTGGTGACCGTCTTGACCAACAAACCCGGGTGCCGGTAAGTCACGCCCGTCACCATGGTTCCCAGCCGCACCCGCTGGGTGCGCGCGGCCAGAAACCCCAGTACAGTGTAACCCTCGTGCATGTCCATCTCGGCCGCGCCGATAGGTGGAATCTGAAAATAATGATCCATGACCCAGAGCGAATCCAAGCCGGCGGCCTCGGCCAGGGCCCCGGCCTTCGCCAGGCGGGCTGCCAGTTCCACTGCGCCGCCGCGAATATTGAAATTCGCCAAGGTGATGCCCAGCTGCATGGTACTTAACGGTCTTTATCGGTTTTCAATGGTGTCGATCTGCACGCTCGTAGCCATGAGCACGCTACCCGCAAAGGTACCGGTTGCAGCAACGATCTGTCCAGGTGCCGCGGCGAAGAATTGCGCGCTGGTTTCAGTGTGGTGAGTTTGCTCCGCACTGAAAGTTGCATTGCTGGTGTCCACCACCAAGCCCAGAATCTTGAACTGCGGCGCCGTGGTGGCGGTAAATGGGCCGCGCACGAGCGCGGTGGTTGATGGCGGCAATCGCTCCAGGCGCACCGCCAATACCGTACCGCTCCCGGCCGGACTTTCATAGCCGCGTACCAGCACCGTGTCGCCGACGTTAATGGAACTGAGCGTGAACATCTGCACCTGCGCGCTGCTCTTGTCCTCGAAACGCGTATTGCCGTCCACCGTCACGGTCACGCCCAGCACCGTCAACGTCGTGGCCGTGACCGCACTCACTGCCCCGGCCAAAGCCATGACCGCCACATGATCGATGCTGATTGAGTCTGCCACCAGCACGCCGCTGGCATTGAGCGCGCCGCGCACTTCGACCTGAACGTTCAAGGCCAGATCCGTCAGCGCACCCCCGTTGACGACGGTCGCGCTGGTGGTAGTCACGGGCACGCCCCCTACGTCGAAATCCGTAGCCGAGCTGAAGCGTGTGATCAACCCCTCCCGTTCGATTCGCGCCCCGGCTGGCGCCTCGCTGGTCTCGCTGGCGGCCCGCCGCACCGCGGTCGCAGTGAATTTCACCGCCGTCGCATCGAACAGCGCACCTCGCACTACCACCAAATCACCATCGGCCGGCTGACCCGTGGCAAATCCCGTCAGCGCCGCGGCGCTGAAATCCACCGTCAGGCCGTTGATCATGAAAGTGTGGGCACCGGCGTCCAGTCCGCTCACCAAACCGAGCACCTGCAGCGATTCACCGCTCTCGGCCGGGGCAATCCGCGTGGCTAAGATGGTTCCGGTAGTATCCATCAAGCCACTGACCTCGACCACGGTCCCACTCGTCAAGCCCGCGAGGGTGCTTGTGGAAATACTGGATCCAAATGAGGTGGTGGCGGTCACCGCTACGTGTTGCCCGAGCACATCCAGCGTATTGGCGGCGACATTGATGTTGGCCGCAGGCCCCACCACGCTGTCCTCGACATCAACGCTGTCGGCCCTACCCTGCCCCGCTGTCGCGAGTTGCACGCCCTGCACCATGGCCACTTCACCCACGCTGAGCGCCGCCTGCGTGACCGCGTTGCCATTCTTTTGGATTTGCGCCGCCGACACGTCGTAGCGCACACCGTTGACGTACACGCTGCCGAATGCGGTGATGACGCCGGAGGTCGCCACCGCAACCCCGTTCCCGGCAGCGTTGTTGCCACCTGACATCGAGCCGCTGCCGCACCCGCCAAGCGTCACCAGCACCGTCAGCGCAAAGATGCGTAGTTTCATGATGTTCTCCTTCCAGAATGACTCTGCTCAGGGTCGAATCCCAGCATCCCTTCCGGTCCCGGACAAGCTGTCGTGGCCCCGCGACGGCACCGTAAGAACGCGACATAATGGCGCGCCGGCCGTCCACTCCTTGGTGCCGCCGGCCCGCAGTAAGGTTTCTGCAACTTTTACGACCGGCGCGGGTTGTGTAACTAAACGATGACACCGCAGTGCAAGCACCCACACCGGAAAAGGCCATCGCGGCAGAGTTCACGAAATTTATGCGCACCTATCAAAACATGGTGTATTCCACCGCTGCCCGTCTTACGGGCGATACCGCCCAGGCTGAAGACATCGCCCAGGAGGTGTTCCTGCGTGCGCACCGCGACTTCGCCCAGCTGCAGGACAATCCGCGCGCGGCCGGCTGGCTCAAGACCGTGGCCACCAATCTCACGCTCACTCACCTGACGCGCTACCGCAAGCGCTGGGTATTTTTCTCCCAGCTCCCGGGCGGTGAGCAGGATGGCGAGGATCCAGTGATGGATTTTCCGGCGGCGGAGTCCGTATTTGCCGAAGTAGCGGCCGGTGATCGGGAAGTGCAGATCGACGCCGCACTGCGCCAGCTCCCCGAGCACCAGCGCGTGCCGCTGGTGCTGTTTCACTTCGAAGAGCTGCCCTACGAGGAGATTGCCAAGACGCTGCGGGTATCGCTCCCAAAGGTGAAAACCGACATGCACCGGGCCCGGCTGGCGTTGGCGCGGATCCTCGCCAAGCAGGGCATCGGTGTCGCAGAGCTGGATTCGTAGGGTGAGAACCATGAGCACGCCGGAAACCGACACTGACAATGGGCAAACGGCCAAACAGCGCACCGCCGCGCAGCTGGAGTCGCGAGCCCATGCGGCGCTGCGCACTGCCCCCGCGCTGCAGGCTCCGTCGATGCTCGAAACGCGTGTGTACCGTGAGCTGATGCGCCGGGCCGCGCGCCCGTGGTGGTTGCGAGGCTTCGGCTCCTGGCCGCTGGGCATTCAACTGCTGTTCCTGCCGCTGTCGGCCGGCTTTATCAAACTGGCGTTCCTGACCGCCGCCGGTGTGTCTTCCGCGGCGGGTGCGGCGAGTCTTTCGCCGCTGGCCAACACGGCGCAGGGTCATTGGCAGTCCTTGATCAGCGCCGCACGCACGCTGCAGACCGTGGCCACTTTGGCGACCAGAGCCATTCCACAGTATTGGATCTACGGCGCGGCCGGCGTCACCTTGATGCTCTACGCGGCGCTGTTCGGACTCGGCGCCATCGCCTTTCGATCGCTGATCGCCACCCCACAAGACTTGCGGTATTGACCATGAAAAAAACTCCACTGATTCTGCTGTTGACGCTCGGGCTGGCGACGATGGCCTCGGCCCAGGACACCGACGTCGATCACACTGATCACGACAGCGACCAGCAACACAACGCACTGGTATCCATTGGCCACGATTCCAATCTGGCCAGCGGCGAGCACGCCGAAGCGGTGGTATCCGTCTTCGGCTCGTCCACCAGTGCCGGCGAAGTCGAGCAGGCGGTGGTGTCGGTGCTGGGCGATACCCACGTGACCGGCTCGGTGGGTGAGGCGGCCGTTGCGGTGCTGGGCAACACCTACGTCGACGGCCAGGTAAAGGGTGCAGTGGTGGCCGTACTGGGAAATGTCGAACTCGGCCCGCATGCCGATGTCGGCGGCGACGTGGTGGCGGTTGGCGGATCGCTCCTGCGTGACCCCGCGGCCATCGTGCACGGCGGCGTCCAGAACGTGGCGCTGTTCGGTGTGGGCGGCGGGCTCAAGTGGCTGCACAGCTGGGTGCAGCATTGCCTGCTTTATGGGCGTCCGCTGGCCCTCGCCCCGGGCCTGGAATGGGCGTGGGTGCTGGCCCTCAGCTTCCTGTCCCTGTACCTGTTCATTGCGCTGCTGTTTCCTCGGGGCGTTGAGCAATGCGTACACACCATGGAGGAGCAGCCAGGACGATGCGTCGTAGCGGGCATCCTCACTCTTCTGCTCAAACCCATTCTCCTGGTGTTGATTTTGGTTACCGTAATTGGCGTCGTGCTGTTGCCATTCCTGTGGCTGGCGCTATTCATTGCCGGCCTATTCGGTAACGCGGTAGTACTCGCCTGGATCGGGCGCCGCGTGTTGCCGGCTCAGGCCGGTGAACCGGCGCGAACCGTTCTCACCGTATTGGCAGGCGGCGTCGTGGTGCTCCTGCTTTACCTCGTGCCCATTATCGGCTTCATCGTTTACAAGGGCGTCAGTATCTTAGGGCTGGGTATCGTGGTGTACACGTTGCTGCAGAGCTCACGCAGCTCGCGGGCCGCGCGCGCGGCAAACCTGGGTGCAACCGCAGCGGGTGCAACGCTGGCCGCCGACCCGGGATCGTCATCGGCACCGGCACCGGAATCGCCGGCTGAGTCCGCGGCCACCCCAGAGCCCGCATCTACGCCTTCGCCAGCGCCGGCACCTGCCGCAACGCCCGCGCCGCCACCACCCTTGCCGTCTACTGCGGAGCGCGCCGGATTTTGGATTCGAATCGCCGCCCTGGTTATCGATCTGGTAATGGTGTCCATAGTGTGCGGCATGCTGGACGTTTCCTTCCATGGCATGTTGCTGGTGCTGGCTGGATATGGCGCCGTGATGTGGAAGCTCAAGGGCACCACCGTGGGAGGCGCCATCTGTCACCTGCGCCTGGTACGGCTCGATGGTCGGGCAATTGATTGGCCGACGGCGGTGGTGCGCGCACTGGCTTGCTTCCTGTCCGCAGCCGTGGCAGGGCTGGGCTTCTTATGGGTGGTGTTCGATCCCGAACGCCAATCATGGCACGACAAGATCGCCGGTACGGTGGTGGTGTGTGTCCCTAAGGGCGCTCCCCTGGTCTGACCGCCGGGTCCCGCCCGGCAGTCAGTGCTGCGTCACGCTGTAGCCGCGTTGGCGCAGCAGCTCCACCAAACCGTTCTTACCCACCAGATGCATCGCCCCAACCACCACCAGGTAATCCTGATTTTCAGCGAGGAGGGGCAGTAGAGTGGCCAGCCAGCGCCGATTCCGCTCAGTGGTGAGCACCGCAAGTAAATCGGGGAAGTCCTCGAAACCTTCCTGCAGGAGCTGTTCCAGCGCGACGGTATCTCCGCGGCGCCACGCAGAAACCATGTGTTCCAATTCATCTCCGGCCCGCTCTTCCTCGTCGAGCGTATATGCCAGGAATCGCCGCTGCTGCGCCGCCGACAAGCGGGCAAACACCCCCAGCTGCTCCTCGACGGTCTCCAGGCCCACGATGGGCTTGTGGTCCGCAGCGGCCTGATGGGCCAGCTGCTCATCGACACCGGCCGCGCTGGCGTAACCCAACTTCGCCATCTGGGCCTGATCCAGTGCCAGCGCCGCCAGCCAAGGCTGCGTATGCGCCAACATGTCCGCGTCCAGCCCCAGCACTCTGGCCTGTTTGCGAAACCGATCGTACAGTGCGGGGCCCAATGCCTCCGCCAGCGTTTGATCCTCCGCCATCGCACTTTGATTGCTCATGGCGGTCAGCAGATCCTCGGCGTTGAGCGCATTGAGGTCTACCTCCATGACCAACGCCTTGGCGTGCGCATAGGCCTGCGCGGCCTCGGGCGGCAGTTCGCTGGCACCGGGTTTGAGCATGTGCACGGACCCCAGCAATACGACCGAGTTGTGCGCACCACGTGCCACCCACAGCGTGTGGTGCTCGTCCGCGCCGCGGGCTGCGTCGGCGACGCCGAAAGTCACCAGGAGCGACAGGACTGCGGCCAGCGCAGGGAATTGCCGCGGCGAACGCTTCAGCATGGGCGCATTGTCTCAGTACGGGCGCCCCTTGTCATGCCGATCGGCCAGACGTTTTTCACGCTCTGGTTAGCGAGGTCACCGCTCAGCGCAGATTCAGCACTTGCGCGGCGCTGACGGCACCGCTCTGCGCGTCCTGCACCAACACCGCCACCTTGCTGGCATCGGACGGAAAACGACTGGCCGCCAGCTGCCAGCGCGTCGCCGCCCCAGCGACGGAGCCCAGTTTGAGAATCGAACGAACGACGTTCGACTCCTGAACGGTACGTCCTGCATTCTCGCCGCGTGGAATCTGCGTTACCGTGTGCGGCAGATACGCGACAATATACACATCCTTGGTACGACGCGACGCGCCGCCAGCGACCTCAATCAGCACTTGACCACCGCTCACCAGTGCCGTAACGATCACGTCGGATTCTGCGGCCAAGCGCGACTGGGCAGTGTGCACCGCCGCCGCCACGGCCGCTCGGTCGGAACCGAGGACGCTCTGACGCCCGTCGACGATCATCTGGGGCGTAAACACTTCGGCTCCCGCCCGGGACTGCGCCCATCCGCGCTGGCGCTGCGTGGCGCTGGGCAGTCCGTAGCGATCGCGCCACCCCAAGCCGTCCCAGTAGTCGACATGAAAAGCCAGCGCTAGAATGTCCGCGCGGCGCGCCCACTCGCCGATCAGTGCCTCGGCGGGCGGGCAGGAGCTACACCCTTCCGACGTGTACAGCTCGAGCACGATGGGCCTTGAATCAGCCGCGGCGTTAGCGCCGCTGAGCGCACCCAAGGCGAGCGTCAACTGGGCAACACCGCACAGCCACTGCTTCAAATTTCGACTCCAAAAACGACTTGGCGACGCGATATCATTGCTGAGTAGTTCGCTGCCCACCCCCTGAAGTTACCAAAGCGTATGAAAGGAGCGAGGAAGAATGGAGCTCTACCACAACAATATGTCCAGCTGCGCGCAGAAGGTGCGCATCGTACTACTGGAAAAGCGGCTGCAGCCGCAGCTTCAACACATCGACCTGCGCGCCGGAGAGCAGAATCACCCCGACTATCGACGTCTGAATCCTGCCGGCGTCGTCCCCACCTTGGTCGACGGCGGTCAAGCCATCGTTGAATCGGCGGTCATTTGCGAATACCTCGAGGATGCCTATCCGGCCGTGCCGTTGCGACCGACCGATCCGGCGTTGCGTGCACGCATGCGCCAGTGGACCCTGATGCCGGATGCCGGACTGCACCGGGCCGTGGGGCTAACCAGCGTATCGATCGCCTTTCGGCACCAGATGCGGAAAGGCGGCGACGCGGCGGTCGCGCGCATGCTGGCGGCCAGACCCGATCCGCGCAACCGTGAGGAATTGCGAGCACTGCTCGAATACGGACTCGATGCTCCGGGTGTAGACCAAGGGGTGCGCTACTACGAGCGTTTCGTCGAGCGCTTGGCGCGCCGACTCGACACCCATGCCTGGCTGGCGGGTGACCAGTTCTCGTTGGCGGACGCAATGGCCGTTCCCTACGTAGTGCGCCTCGAACACCTAGGTATGCAGTGGTGGTGGGAGGAGCCCCAGCGCCAGCGCGGTACAATCATCGATTGGCTGATGCGCTGCAAGGCCAGGGCCAGCTTCGCCGCCATCAGCGACCATCTGGACGCTGGATATTTGGAACTGATGGCGCGCACCGGCAAAGAGGCGCAGGCGCGCGTCGCCGCGATTTTGGCCGCACCCTGACCAGCGCCGGTCCGGCGGCCGAGGCGGCTCAGCCCGCCGGCTTCGCCACCGCCGCGGCCGCCAAGCGCCCGCCGTGCTCACCAAACATGAACGACCCCTTCATCAGCACCGCGTGACCAGGATACGTGCAAAAGAACGTGTAGTCTCCGCCGGCCTGCAGACGCTCGGTGCTGAAATGAATGGTGGTGGACTGGCCGCCGCCCACCAGCGGCGTCGCGGCGATGATGCGCGGGTCGTTGGGCGCCTGATAATTGTTGCTGCGACCCGCGTTGAGTCCGCCGGAGACCACCACGTTGACATCCGAGGTCTTGGCCAATACCCAGTTGTGCCCGATGACGTTGATCGGCTGCATGCCCGAATGCTTGAGGGTCAGATCCACCGCAGCACAGCTCGCCGGCACCCGCAATTGGCGCTCGCTGTACTGCATTTCATCGGAGCCCTCGATGGTGAACTGGCAGTCGCCAGCGCGCGCTGCTGTTGCCAGCAGCAGCAATGCCGGCGCGGCGACGGTGCGCAGCACGTATAACCCTTTGCCTGTTCTATTCATGGTTGACCTGCCTGGATCAGAGAATGACCCAAAAGAAAGCGAACAACGTGTTGTTGTCGTGTGCCGCGCGGCCATCACCGTTGTAGTTGGTGGTGCCGCCGTTGAATTTCTGATAGCCGGTGTACTGCAATCCCAAACGCAAGTTCAGCCATGGCCGCGCAGGAGAACTCAGTTTGCCGAACGGGACGTATTCGAGTTGCAGCACATAACCGTTGCTGTCCGGCGAACCGTTGTTGCTGCCCGACACTGAACCTGGCGCGTACAGCGCGGTGTTGGTGGTGCCGGAAGTCGAGAATTCATTGACCGTACCGACCCAAGTGCGGTTGTACGCGTAGCTGAGGTCGACGCTGAAGAAATCCTGCGTGTTGGCCGCGTTGTCCGCGCCGCCGGCCGCAAAGGTAGCCGCCAGATTCTGGCGCTCATGAATCAGTGAGGCATTCGCCGCGACGATGCTCTTATGCCGGCCAGTGTATTGATAAGTGGCATCTAACCCGGTGTCTGTGTAGTGATCCTTTTCTGGCGCGGTCGGGTCGGGCTGCACCTGCGCGTCGAGACCAAAGGCGCCGACCGAGTACGAATGGGGACCTGTGCTCGACTGCAGGGCCGCGCGCCAGTAGGGCGCCACACCGCTGATGTTCGGATTCGAGCCCGCGCCGGGACCTAAGTTCTTCAGCCATTGATTGGACAAGCCACGATAGCCGCCGGCCTCCAGGTAAAAGTGGTTGTTCACCATGACGTACGCCGTAGCACCCAACACGGTGGCGCCGAGTCCGCCCATGTAAGGCCCAGCAGACGGTGTTGGGGCCAGCGCAGAATGAATGTAAGGGAATCCCCAAGCCGGCGTGGAGTTCCACAGGTCCTGGACGGTGGGGTTGTTGTTCACGCTCACGCCGCTGACCAGTGCCGTATTGCCGACATTGAAACTGCGTGAGTAGCGCAGATCCAAGTTGTCCCAGCTGGTGCCGTGGCCGATGCCGTCGTAGGTGATCTGCGCAAACAACCCCAGGTGCTGCGTGAGGCGACTGGCGATGAATACACTCACTTGGTCCACCGACAGTTGACCGTTGGTACCAAACTGAGGCGCCGGCGGATCTGGCTGATCGGCGCTGGTGCGCGTGTAGCCGCCTTGCACCATCAACGCGACCGGCACCAAGGGGCTGTTCTCGCCAAACACGTAACCGTTGAGCTTGAACTGCCGACCATAGTCTGTGAGCGCGGGACCGTAGGCCGTGGTGTGACATTGCGCGCAGGCCATGCCGGTCTGCTGCGCAAAGCTGGGTACGGCCAGCGCCGTCCTGGTGAAGACCAAGCCGGACAGCAACAAGGTCATAGCAAGTGAGAACGCGAACGAGAACGGGTTACCCACACGACCTGTGGAACAGGATTCAATCCTTCCATGCAACACTGAATTCTTCTCCCTGGCAAACCACACGTAACTGCGCCTGGGTCTTTGCGACCGGCGTCAGAGTGCGTGTACTCGACGAGCTACAGTCTCCATGGTTTGCAGCGCCGTGGAAGTATGGGAACGTGGTAGTCGCAGGTAGGAATGCCCGTACGCGATTCTTCGTATTAAAAGGTTCTGCCGATTTATGGGCAAAACACCGTAGTTTCGAGTGCGGAGAGTGGGTAGCTGTGCCGCTGCATCGCTGGAGCGCGATCCGCACGCGCAGAATTGGTGCGGCACGTGCACCGAAGCGATGCGTGCTGCCGCGTCACAACAATCTCCGCGGCGACGCTGCAATCGCCGCCAGGTCGGCACTCAGTGCGCTATCAATCAGCTCACTATCAGTAGCGCGTGCTTCTTCTTGCCGACAGATAACTTGATGAGGCCATCTGTTAAATCCGCTTCCGTCAGCAAGCGCTCAAGGCTCACTACGGTGTTATTCACTTTGAGCGCCTGCGCACTCAGGTGTCGACGACCTTCACCTTTGGAGTTGATCAACTGCGCGGCCAGGAATCCCTCGAGCAACGGGTAGCCGCGCACCAGTGCCTCGCGCGTCACCACGACCGAGGGCAGGCCCGTTGCGACGCCTCCTTGCTCGAAGGTCTGTCGGGCCGTGTCGGCGCAGGTTTCCGCCGCGGCGCGGCCATGCAGCCAGGCGGTGGCCTCGGTGGCCAGTATCTTTTTGGCGGCATTGATCTCGGCGCCGCCGAGCGCGGCGAGGCGATGGACCTCGGGCATCGGCAAAGTGGTGAAGCGCGCCAGCATCACGCCCACATCCGCATCCTCGGTGTTGCGCCAGAATTGCCAGTAATCGTAGGCGCTGCACAGATCCTCATTGAGCCACACCGCGCCATGCTCAGTCTTGCCCATTTTCCGCCCCGAGGAGGTCGTCAGGAGCGGTGTGGTCAGTCCGAAGGCCTCAATGCCGTCTTTGCGTCGGCACAACTCCACCCCACCTACGATGTTGCCCCACTGATCCGATCCGCCCATCTGCAAGCGGCAGCCGTAGCGGCGATACAGGGCGTGGAAGTCGTAAGCCTGCATCAACATGTAGTTGAATTCCAGAAACGTCATAGGGCTTTCGCGCTCGAGGCGGAGTTTGACGCTGTCGAAACTGAGCATGCGGTTGAGCGTGAAGTGCGTGCCGTAGTCGCGCAGGAACTCCACGTACCCGAGCTTCGATAGCCACTCGTCATTGTCCGCCATGAGCGCATCAGTGGCGCCGGCGCCGAAGCGCAGGAATTTCTGGAATACGCCCTTGATCGAACTGATATTGGATTGGATGTCCAAGTCCGAGAGCAGCGCGCGCTGGGTGTCCTTGCCCGTGGGATCGCCGACCTTGCTGGTGCCCCCGCCCATCAGGGCGATGGGCCGATGCCCCGTGTGCTGCAACCAGTACAGCATCATGATCTGAATCAGGCTCCCGACATGCAGCGAGGGGGCCGTCGCGTCGAAGCCAATGTAACCGGTGACTACCTCGCGCGCGGCGAGCGCGTCGAGTTCGGTCAGCTGCGTGCCCTGGTGGATGAAGCCGCGCTGATCGAGTACCTGCAGAAATTCCGACTTGTAATCTGTCATACCAATCCATCGGCGCACAAAGACAAAGGCCCCGGAGCCGTGAAGCACCGGGGCCTTTCCCTGTATGAGAGCCTGGCAGTGACCTACTCTGGCATGGCAACTGCCACACTACCATCGGCGCAGAGCATTTTCACTTCCGAGTTCGAAATGGGATCGGGTGGTTCCTGCTCGCT
>Ga0075015_100000195_pt1 | contig 18990 bp, 14 predicted proteins | sample AleBraG_ABR_2013_FD_71476 | JGI IMG/M metagenome (GOLD analysis project Ga0075015, IMG submission 71476) | Freshwater sediment microbial communities in response to fracking from Pennsylvania, USA - Alex Branch Run_MetaG_ABR_2013 | ecosystem: Environmental > Aquatic > Freshwater > Creek >...
GCGGTCGCGTCCCACGGCGGCGGCTCCTCGACGGCGTACCACCGCGGGTCCGCCTCGACGAGGACGTCGGCCTGCTTCGTCCACGTACTGAGGTCCCTCGAGGTCGCGGCACCGATGCGCTGCGTTCGACCGCCGTCGGACCGCGACGTGCCGGCGTAGAACATCCACCAGGTGCCGACGTCGCCGCGCACGATCGAGCCGGTCCACGTCGTGAGATCGTCGAACGCGGGACCGGTCGACGGCGTGAGCGCCGTGCCGAGCACGGTCCAGCGCACGAGGTCGACGCTTGTCGCGTGACCGATCGACACGTTCCAGTGCCTGAGGTCCGGGTCGCCGATGGCCTTGGGGGCGTTGAGGAAGAAGGCGTGAGAGATCGTGCCGTCATCGACCGTCCAGAAGTCCCAGACCCACCGGTCGTCCAGTCGCAGCACGAGGTGAGTCTAGGACCGACGCCGCCGCGTCACCCTGCCCGCGACCTACCCGACCACGACGGCAGCCGACGCGGTCGCGGCGTCCGCGTCCGGGAGCGCCACCGTGCCGAGCAGATCCTGGGGCGCAGGCAGGTAGACCCCCGCGAGCGCAAGGAGGAACGACCCGCCGACGGCGACGAGGAGCTTCGGGTTGCTGGCCGTGAGCTGATGCGGCCGCCGGCCGAGTGCCACCCCCAGTGGGACGGCGCCCAGCGCGAGGAACACCATCGGTGAAGTCACCGGTGAAGACGGGAAGCAAGTACGCCGCGAGCAGCACGAGGATCAACGGGTCACGCAGCTGCGCCCCGATGCTCGACAGCACCGAGACGCGGCCGCGCTGCTCGATCTCGTTCCGCCCGTTCTCGGCGAGGCGGCGGCCCGCGCATCGACGCCGCACGCCCCGACAGGCAGGGGTCACGTCGCCGTCCCCGGACCGTGCGCGGCCTGCAGCACGCTGTAGGCGCGGACCGTGACCCACGTCGAGGGCGCGCCCTGGTGCTCGAAGTCCACCGTGGTCTTGGCGTGGTAGGCGTGCCGGTTGCGCCACCGCCCGTCCTCGTCGCGCTGCGACACCAGCCATCCCAGGGCACCGGCCAGCCGCGGGTCGCGTGCGTGTCCGAGCTCGGACAGCGCCTCGAGGACCTGCAGGACATCGGTCACGTAGGCGACCGGGAACCCGAGCGGGAACCATGCTCCCGAGGGCTTCGAGTCTGGAGTGGGCGTGGGGTACTCCGGTGTCGCCGGGTCGCACGCGAGCAGGAAATCGACGCCGACCGAGACGGCGTCCCGCACCGCGCGGGTCCGGCGTCGGGGCGGGATGCGGGCCGGGGCGAGCATCTCCTTCACGGCGCCCCAGGCGCAGGGGCGGCGGTCCTTGGCAGAGCATGCGAAGCAGGACCGCTCGTGCCGGACCGGTACCACTGCTCCACGCCGTCACCGGTGATCCTCGACGCGGCCCAGGCAGCCGCTGCCTGCCCCCGGGGGTCGTCGTGGCGGCCGAAGCCGATGAGGGCGCGCAGCAGGGTGCCGTTGAGGCAGTGGATCACCATCGGCGGCGGTGGGGGGCATCGCCGGCTGAGGGTCGGAGGCCCAGTCGGCCGTTCGATGTCAGGGTGTGTGCGAGGACGTAGTCGCACGCCCGCTGGACCCGCTCGTCGCTCGGGTCGGCGCCGAGCTGGTCGAGGAACATCAGCTGCCACCCGGTGCCGGTGTACTTCGGGTAGGAGCCGGGACCCGGCGGCCCCCGGTGCCCGTCGGGCTCCTGGGCCGCGAGGATCGCGCGGATCGGGGTGCGCTCGAGGGCGCCCGCACGCGCCGCGGCGACGTCCGGGGCGTCGCGCGACCGGCCGACGAGGCGGGTCGGGGCGGCGGCGCGCACGGCGGGGTTCGACTCCTCGAGAAGCCAGTCGAGGTGCCGGCGCCGAGGTCGCCCTGGAGCTCATCGCGTGCCGCGCGTCGACGCCTCGCGCAGCCTCACCTTCTCGCCGTCGTGGGGGACGACCGCGAGCAGTCCGAGCTCGTCGCGCACGCGGCCGGCGAGCGATGCCGACGCCGCCGGTTCGCCGTGGACGACGTACACGACCTCGGGGGGCTCGGGCGCCGAGTCGAGCCAGGCGAGGAGCTCGTCGGCGTCGGCGTGCACGGAGAAGCCGTCGACCGCGACCACCTCCGCGCGGACGGCGACGTACTGGCCGTGGATCTTGACCGACGTCGCGCCCTCGAGCAGGTCACGGCCACGGGTGCCCTCCGCCTGGTAGCCCACCAGCACGACGGAGCTGTCGCGGTCGGGCAGCAGGTGCTTGAGGTGATGGACGACGCGTCCGCCGGTGGCCATGCCCGAGGCGGAGACGATGATGCACGGCGTCCGGGATGCGGTGAGCGCCCTGGACTCTTGCACGGAGCTGGCCTCCTTGAGACGGCCGGGATCGAACACGAGGGCATCGGGGCCGAGGTCGGTGCGGACGTCGGGGTCGTGGCGCTCCAGCGCCCGCCGGTAGACCCGCAACGCCCCGAGGGCCATCGGGCTGTCGACGTAGACGGGCACGGCGAGGATCCGCCCGGCGAGCACGAGACGCCGCACAGCCATGAGCACGACCTCGGTGCGGTCGACGGCAAACGCGGGGATCACGACGACGCCGCCACGGTCGATTGTGCGGGTGACGATGTCGGCGAGCACGTCGAGCCCGGTGTCCTCGTGGGTCCGGTCGCCGTAGGTCGACTCGAGCACGAGGGTCTCGGCGGTCGGGGGCGGATCAGGTGCAACCAGCAGCGGGTGGTGGGGCCGCCCGAGGTCGCCGCTGAACACGGCGCGGCACCCGTCGACGTCGACGAGCACGGACGCGGACCCGAGGATGTGGCCCGCGGGCCGCAGGACCACCTCGACACCGTCGGCTGCGCGCGTCGTCTCGTGCAGCCGCACGGCGCGGAACAGCGGGAGCAAGGCCTCGACGTCGTCGGAGTCGTAGAGCGGACGTGGTCGGTCGTGCTTGGAGTAGCCGTGGCCCGCGGCGTACTCGGCGTCCTCCTCCTGGATCTTCGCGCTGTCGCGCAGCACCAGCTCGGCGAGCTCGATCGTGGCGGCGGTGGCCAGCACCGGTCCGCGGAAGCCCTGGCGCACGAGGGCAGGGAGGTAGCCGGTGTGATCGAGGTGCGCGTGCGTGACGACGACCGCGTCCAGGCCGGACGCGCCGAACGGGAAGGGATCCCGGTTGCGGCGGCGCAGGTCGCGCAGGCCCTGGAACATGCCGGCGTCGACGAGGATGCGGCCGCGCCCGCCCTCGACGAGGAACTTGCTCCCCGTAACAGTCCCCGCGGCACCGAGGAACGTCAGGCTGGCGTGCGCTGCCATCGCGGGCCCCCGTCCTTCAGGGTGCGGCGTGCTGCCACGCGGTCGTGGCCGCCGTCGGCGGCGAACGACCGACCGTCCGACCAGACGGTGGACGCCGAGCACTCCCATCGTCCTCCGGTACCACGGGCGATGCCGACCGTGCGTGGGGGCGAGGCGGCGCCGGCGTCAGGCCGCGCAGTACTCCGCGATCTGGGCGAGGAACCGCTCGCCGTGCCTCTCGGTCCTTAGCGCACCGATCAGCACGTCACCGATCAGCACGTCGGGGCGGTCTCGGTGGTTGCAGACGCCAGGAGCCATCCGCTGTGAAGTGACGGGGAGATGACACGCTCTTCCCCGGGCAGGACTCTCGACCGACTTCAACGACACGCTCATGGCGACGATTGGAGAACGGCCCGACACGGAGCGCCCTGCTCGCGCTGCCACCGGCCTCACCTGAACCCGGTGCGGCTCACTGTGCATTCGACGGGGCCGATGGCACGCCGGACCGCCGACGAGCGGTCGCTGATCAACGCCGCGGCGACATCAGGTGATCAACGACGACAGAACGACCACCCGGGACTCGCTGGTGCCGGTTTGCTACCGTGATTGTTGGCGTGTACCTCTCGACCCGTGAGCTGCCGGCAGCGATGTGGGGGTGCTCCAGATGGTCGTCGAACCGCGCACGAACACCATCGGTGCCGTTGCCGGGGCTTGTTCCGCGGGCGATGCCCGACCCTCGCCTGGGCTCCCGACGCCGAAACCCCCCTCGGATCGCACGGCACGGCCGCCGAGGATGCGCATCGGTCTCATCGCACCCCCGTGGGTGCCGGTGCCGCCCACGACGTACGGCGGCACGGAGCTCGTCGTCGATACCCTGGCGCGCGCGCTGACCGCGCGGGGGCACGACGTCGTGCTCGTGGCGACGGCCGACTCGACCTGCCCGGTCCGCACGATTTCGGTGTTCGAGACAGCGCCCACGCCGATGAACACCACCGCCGAAGAGCTCCGGCACGTGCTGGGCGCCTACGCCGCGCTGGCCGGTGAGGTCGACGTCATCCACGACCACACCGTGGCCGGGCCGGTGTGGGCCATCGCCTCCGGCGTCACGGCACCGATCATCTCAACGGCGCACGGACCCATCACCGACCTCAACCGCGGCATCTACGCCGTGACGGGGAAGGCCGTCTGTCTCACGGCGATCTCACGTCGCCAGCAGGAGCTCGCCGGTGACCTCCCCTTCCACCACGTCATCCACCACGGGCTGGATCCCGAGCGGTTCGAGCCCGGACCGGGCGACGGCGGATACCTCATGTTCGTGGGCCGGATGTCGCACGAGAAGGGCGTGCGCGACGCGGTGCTGATCGCCCGCGGCGCGGGACTCCCGATCGTCGTCGCCTCGAAGATGCGCGAGGACGTCGAGATCGCCTACTTCGAGCGGTACGTGCGACCGGTGGCCGACAACCGCGTGACGTTCCTCGGCGAGCTCTCGCCGAGCGAGCGTGACTCCTATCTGCGCCACGCCGTCGCGCTGGTGAACCCCATCGCGTGGGAGGAGCCGTTCGGCCTGGTGATGACCGAGGCGCTCGCCCTCGGGACGCCCGTCATCGTCACGCCTCGAGGGGCCGCCCCGGAGATCGTCGCCGACGGTGTCACCGGGTTCGTCGTCGACGACGTCGACCAGGGAGTGGCCGCGGTGCGGCACATCAGCGAGATCGACCGACGTGAATGCCGCAAGGCGATCGAGGGCTACTTCTCCGCCGAGCGCATGGCCAAGCAGTACGAGGCACTCTACTGCGACGTGCTCGACCGGTCCTCGGCGAGGACAACGTGAGCAGCGGCTGGTTCGAGCCGCTGACGACGCCGTCGTCTGACCAGTCCTCGCAGGTGACGCTGGTCGACGGATCGAGCTTCTGTCTGAGCACCGGCGTCGGCAACATCGTGCCGGACGGCACGTTCGGCCTGTTCGTCCGAGACCTGCGGATCCTCTCGCAGTGGATCCTCGAAGTCGACGGCGAGCGGCTCGAACCGTTGTCGCACATCCGGCCCGAGCCGTTCCGGGCCACGTTCGTCACCATGGTCAAGCCGCGAGGCGGCGCGCACGAGAGCACGCTGGTGCTCGTTCGCGAGCGTGAGGTCGGCGACGGCCTGCGCGAAACGATCAGGCTGCGCAGCTTCAGCCCCGAGGCCACTGCCGTAAGTCTCGAGCTGCACGTCGGGGTCGACTTCGCTGACCTCTTCGAGGTCAAGCTTGCGCGCGCGGCGACCGCCCACCACCACAGCCAGTCCAGCGCCGACCACACGTCGCTGGAGTTTCGCGCCGACCGTTCGGAGCATGCCACGACGGTCCGCGTCCTGGTCGACGACACCGGGCCGGGACAGGTGCTCCGCACCCTGTCTCCCGGTCGCATCGTCTGGCATGTCGTCGTGCCGGCCCGCGGCGAGTGGAGCACGACGATCACGGTCGAGTCCGTGATCCACGGCGTCCGGCTCGCGCCGCCCGAGGCGCACGACGCGTCGACCCCGGAGAGCCTGGCCGCCTCCCGCGCCCGCGCGTGGCGCGAGGCCGCACCCGGGATCGAGACGCCCGACGACGACCTCGAACGCACCCTACGGACCAGCGTGGCCGATCTCGGGTCGCTGCGGATCTTCGACCCCGACCATCCGACTCGGGCGCTCCCGGCCGCGGGCGCGCCATGGTTCATGGCCCTGTTCGGTCGTGACTCTCTGCTCACGTCGTGGATGGCGCTCCCCCTTGACCCGTCCCTCGCCCTGGGCACGGTCCACGCGCTCGCGGAGGTGCAGGGCGCCAGCGTGGACGCGCTCACCGACGAGCAGCCCGGGCGCATCCTCCACGAGCGCCGCTTCGGCTGGGCCTCCGACGTCGTGCTCGCCGGCGGCGAGCACCTGTACTACGGGACGGCCGACGCGACTCCGCTGTTCGTCATGCTCGTGGGGGAGATGCTGCGCTGGGGCATCCCCGCGACGAGCCTCCTCGACGTCCTGCCGGCTGTCGACCGGGCGCTCGAGTGGATCAGCCAGTACGGTGACCCCGACGAGGACGGCTTCGTTGAGTACCGCCGCGCCACCGACCGAGGTCTGCGCAATCAGGGGTGGAAGGACTCCTTCGACGGCGTGAACTTCGCCAGCGGCAGGCTGGCCGAGCCGCCAATCGCGCTCTGCGAGGTGCAGGCGTACGTCTACGGCGCCTACCTCGCGCGAGCGCACTTCGCCCGCGAGCAGGGCGACGACGACACCCAGCAGCGCTTCAGTTTGCTCGCCGCCGACCTCAAGCGCCGGTTCAACGAGACCTTCTGGCTGCCCGACCGCGGGTGGTACGCGATCGCCCTCGACGGTGAGAAGAAGCCGGTCGATGCCCTCGCGTCCAACATGGGCCACTGCCTTTGGACCGGCATCGTCGACAGCGACAAGGCCCCCTCCGTGGTCGAGCGGCTGATGAGCGCCGAGATGTTCAGCGGCTGGGGCGTGCGGACGCTGGCCACGACGATGGGCGCCTACAACCCGCTCGGCTACCACAATGGGAGCGTGTGGCCGCACGACAACGCGATCATCGCCGCCGGCATGGCGCGCTACGGCTTCACCGACGAGGCTCGGACCGTCGCCTCGGCGATCCTCGACGCGGCAACCGCTTTCGGCGGTCGACTGCCCGAGCTCTTCTGCGGCTTTGACCGCGCCGACTACGGGGCCCCGGTGCCCTTCCCGACGTCCTGCTCGCCGCAGGCCTGGGCTGCAGCCGCCCCGCTGCTCCTCGTGCGGTCCCTGTTCCGTCTCGAGCCGTCGGTGTCGCAGGGTGAGGTACGGGTCGCCCCGAACCTCCCGGATCGCTTCCTGCCCCTGTCGATCCGTGACATCGTGATCGGCGGCGCCCGGGTCTCGCTGAGCACGGACGGCGTCGTGGTGGCCGCCGAGGGCCTGCCGGAGGGCGTACGCCTGCTCACGGAGGCACGCCTACCCCTCACGGAGCTCCACGACCACTGACCTGCTGTCGTCGCTCACGTCGCACTCGCCGGCCGCCGAGGCCCAACGAATGCCTCGGGGCGGCGGCCGATGGCCGCGGCCCCGAAGGTTGATCGGGTGTTTGGCAATATCAGTCTGACCGAGGTCGTGAACTTGCTGGCGAAGGGATGCGAGTGCATCACTGCGTTCGCGGGACATTCCTGACGTTGTGCCCGGCCGACTCCGGGAGCAGCGGGCTGTGGCTGGGTCCGATCTCCAGGCCCGTTCCCTCGAGCGGGAGGTCCTTCGTGATCACGGTGAGACGGGACTTGACCGGCGGTGGCGGTGGTGGGGTCGGGCGGACCCGCCTATGGATGGCGGGCGCGAGCAGTCGAGGGTCACGCAGTAACCGCCGGATTCGCTGGGCGGGCGTCCGCTCCAACCCGTAACCCCGGGTGTTGCCTGCCTCCCTAGAACCGCCCGAGCGATCGCCGTCACCGAATCTTCAGTCGAGAACCGAGCCAGGTGGCCACGTCGCGAGCGGCCTCGGCGGCACGTGAACGGTCCTGCTCGCGGCCGCGGAGCGGCACGCTATCGGCCAGGCTCGGTGTGTTCGGGACGCTCTCCCGGAGTCGGTCCAGACCTCGCCCGCGCGATCGGGTGCGAACGCTGACAGCCCGAGCGGTGGGGAGACGCGGCCCTGGCGTCACGTGGGCGGAACGGCGTGAACATGGCGACGACTCGGTCACACACCGCCGGGTGTATCGACCGACGGCTTTCGGGTCATTCTCCCTTCCTCTTGGGGTGACTCCTGCGCCTGAACGAGCAGGGTTCCGACGGTGCTGAAACTGCCCGCTTCCCGCGCAGGGCGGCGCAGAACGTCCGGCGTGACGTCGATCGGGGAGCGGGACAGCGCCACCAAGCTGGCAATCGCGATGAGGAGCAGGCACTCCCTCAGCGGCACGCCGAGCATTGCAAGGAGCAGGTGGCCTGAGGAGATGAGTTCGTCGCCCACATCCGGCCCGACCACGAGCCCGATGACGGCGGCACCGGTAACCAGAGTGGTGCGTCGACTCGGTGCACGAAGCAGAAGCGAGACCAGCACGGGGAGCAGGAACACCCAGTGATGCACCCAACTGATCGGCGACACCATGGGTGCGGTCAGCCCTACGGCGAGCCATGCATCGACCTCGCGCCCCACGCGATGGCAGTGTCTAGCGACGCCAAGTCCGCCGGCCGCGGCGAGCGCCGCGACGACGAGGACTGCGGGACTCGTCCAACCGACGAGTCCCGCGAGGGCACCCTCTACGGAGCCGTTGCCCGGCGTCGCGAACTTGGTACCAAGCGAAACCCGCGACGTGAGTCCCCCGATGCCCTGGGCAACGAATTCGACGGTGAGGTCTGGTAACACCGCCCACGCCAGCAGCGTCGCCCCGACGGCGCCCACGGCGGACCACAGCAGAAAGCGCCACTGCCGGGTCAGCAGGAAGTACAGGAGAAACAGGCCCGGAGTGAGTTTGATGGCCGTCGCGATGCCGACGAGAACCCCGCGTGGGACCACTCTGGCCACCACTCCGGCAGCCGGCCGAACTAGGTCGGCGACGACGAGAGTCATGAGGGCAATCCCGATCTGGCCGAACGCAACATGCTCGTTGACGATGCACGTGAACGCGGAGAGCAGGACGGCACCTGTGTGCACCAGCGGTCGTCGGCGCGTCCGGAGCGGCACGAACCGGCCAAGCACCCAGGCGAGCATGAGCATCGACCCGAACGACCACACCAGGTAGGCCGTCCACGACGGGAGGAGCGTGGTAGCAGCGAGAGGCAACAGCGCGAACGGCGTATAGGTGAAGGGCAGACCGCCGTCCGGCATCAGCGGCCCAACGAGGTTCTGCTGGTACAGGGGGAATCCCTGCCACGCCTCGTGAACCGCATAGCGGTACACGAGGAAGTCGACGGGCTCCACCCGCCGAAGGACATAGACAATCAGCAGGGTCGCCGCCACCGCCGCCCCCGAGACCACGACTAGCGTGACCACTCGGCTGGCCGGCTCACCGGCAGCGGGACCCCGAGCAGAAACGGGCGTCCGGGTGCCCGCCATCACACCCGTCCTCCCATGCAAGCGATACTGCCCGATATCGCTCGCGCATGGAGCCAGGACAAACATCGGGCCGTGTCCACCCCTTCCCCACGGGAGACACGGCCCGATGGCCTTTGCGGGCTACTGTCTAGCCAGCCCGGTTCACCCTGCGGGTGACACCTGACGGGACACCCGCCGGTCAGCCCGGATGACCTATGTCGCCGGAGACCAGACGTGACATGCCGTCAAGACAATGTCCATCCGACGGTCACGATGACATTCCAGGCCTACCCGCAACTATCTCGCGTACGGCGTGACCGTCGGCCTGTCGGCTACGGCGTCGTGCGGAGCGCGCGGACTAGTTCCTCACGCGATCGGATCCCCAGCTTGTCGTATACGTGACGCAGGTGGTACTCGACCGTCTTGGGGCTGACGAAGACCGCCGCCGCCGTCTCGCGGGTCGTCCTCCCCGTCGCCAGCAGACGTGCGATCTGGAGCTCCTGAGGCGTCAGCTGGCTCAGAGCGCTCACGTCTCTCCGTCTCGCGGTCTCACCCGTGGCGGCGAGCTCGGCCTCGGCTTGGTGCGCCCATGGCGTTGAACCGAGTCTCTCGAAGATCGACAGCGCCGCGCGGAGCTGCTCTCGGGCACGGACCCGTTGTCGCGATCGCCGCAGGCGCGCTCCGAAGGCCAGCTGTGTCCGTGCCGCCTCGAAGACGTCGGGCGTGCGCTCGTGGAGGCGAAGGGCCTCGTCGAACCACGCCTCCATGTCCTCGTACGACGACAGAAGGCCTCCGCAGCGGGCAGCCCTCGCGATCGCCCACGGCTGCCCCTTCGCCTGCGCGCGTTCGCGGTAGTCGGTGGCGATTTGGTGAGCCTGTGCCGTATTCCCGAGCCGGAGGTGGGCATCGACGAGCTCCGGCGCGGGTGAGAGGTCGACGTCGGCGATGCCACTGCGCCGGAGCTCCGTTGCCTGAGCCTCGTGATGTCGGATCGACTCGGCGGCGTTCCCGAGCCCGAGCTCCAGGTCGCCGACCGCCTGGATCGCCCAGATCCGGTAGAAGCCGATGCCCAGCTCGTCGCACAGCGACGCCGCCTCCGCCGCGTGCAGTCGACACTCCACGTCGCGACCTTGCCGGGCCTCCAGGCAGGCAGCCCCGGCGAGCGCCGCGGCGAGTTCCACGCGCTGCCCGGTTTCGCGCGCGAGCCGCAGCGCCTCGTCGTAGTGGGCGGCCGCCTCCGCCCAGTGCTCGGTGGTCGCCTCGTCCCTCGCGAACATGTGCAGCAGCGAGGGCAGGACACCGACGGCCACCAGGTCTCGCGCGCGGTCGAAGGCCCGATCGATGATGTCGCGACCTGCGACGATCTCCCTCAACCAGAGTGGTCCCATTGACGCCCACACCAGGAGAGCGGGTTCAGCACGCAGCTCGTCGAGGTCCTCGAGGATTGCCACGGCAGCTCGGACGGCCTGTGCACCCGCTTCGCCCTGACCGTCGGCGACGAGCGCCATGCCCCGGGCCATGTCCGCCAGGAACATCGAACGACGTGAGCTGGCTCTGGTCGTCAGCGAGTGAGCTCGCTGCGCAGCCGATAGCATCGCCGGGGTGTCGCCGGCGTAGAAGGCACCGTGCACCGACTGAGCCAGCATGACGATCGCGAGCTCGGGATCGTCATCGGCGATGCGACCGGCGGCATCGATCATGAGCGGGTAACCCTCGGCTGAAGGTCCCCGGCGCATCGCGATGATGCCTCGCAGGTAGTCCATGCGTGCCAACCGGACGGGGTCGCCGGCAATCCGGCGCCCTTCCTCCAGGTCGGCCACGGCTCGTACCGCGTCTCCGGCCAGCCACGCGGCGTCCGCGGCAGAGAGCAACAGCTCACCGCGCGCCCCCGTGTCCGACGTCAGCGTGGCGCAGCGCTCGTAGGCCGCGGCCGCCACGGCGTAGGCGCTGCGCTCCCGCGCTCGAGCAGCCGCGGCCGCGAGCGCTTCAGCTGCCTGGTCATCGGGTCCCAAGGCCGCAGCGGCAAGGTGCCAGGCACGGCGATCCTCGTCCTGCTCGGGGACGGCGCGGGCGAGTGCCGCGTGGGCCGCCCGTCGTTCACCGGCGGACGCTTGTGCGTACATCGCCGCCCGAGCCAGCGGGTGGTGGAACTCGACCTGGCCTCGATCGATCGACACCATGCCGGCATCCTCGGCGTCGACGTAGTCGGACATCTTCAAGCCCAGCTGCGGCGCCGCTCGGTCGAGGACGGCAAGGTCGCCGTCGTCGCTGGCAGCAGTGAGCACGAGCAGCCGACGCGTCGCGTCGGGCAGTCGACCGAAACGATGGAGGAAGGCGTCGGCGATGCTGGTCGACATCGGCACAGGTTCGCTCGGTGTCCTGGCTTCGAGGCGCGAGACGTCCGAGGCAAGCTCGAGCATCGCCAGAGGGTTGCCACCGGTGGTTCGGTGCAACCGGTCCACAAGTTCGTCCGACAGTCCGGACTCGGCGACCAGGGTCGCAGCGTCGGACCTGCCCAGTCCGGCGAGGGGAAGCACGCGAAGGTCCGCCCCGTCGAGGAAGGACGCCTCCCCCTCCCGGACCGCGGCGACCAGCGCGATCGGGTCGGCGAACAGTCGGCGCGCCACGAACAGCAGGGCCTGCGCGCTCGGATCGTCGAGCCAGTGGGCGTCGTCGACGAGCATGAGGAGAGGCTGCTCCTCGGCGCTCGCGGACAGCAGGCTCAGCGCCGCCGCGCCAATCGCGAACCGGTCGCCCGCCTGGGCGGGAGCCAGGGCGAGCGCCCCGGACAGGGCGGCCGCCTGAGGTTCGGGGATTTGGCCGAGGGCCGTCAGGCACGGACGCAGCAGTTCTGCCAGGCCGCCGAAGGGCAGCTCCGCCTCGGTCTGCACTCCTCGGACGCGGAGGACGCGGAACCCTGCGGCCGCGCGTGCGGCGTGGTCGAGGAGCGCGGTCTTGCCGATCCCGGGTTCGCCCACGAGCCCCAGGACGCCGCCGCGGCCGAGATGCGCCTCTGCGATCGTCCGCTCGAGCGCCAGCCGTTCCGGAACACGACCCAACAACACGCGGCGATCCTAGGTGGCCCCCTGATGCGACGGAACGGGTTCGTTTCTACGGTCACGGACAACCCGACCCGACCCGCGGCCCCAGGAGGCTGACATGACCGCCCTCGAGAACGGCATCGACATCGACAAGCTGTACGGTTTCGTCTTCCGAGCCGTCGACGAGGTAGGAGCCACGCTCAATGCGGCGCTCGTCGTGATGGGCGACAAGCTCGGTCTCTACCGCGCCCTGGCAGAGGGAGATGCGCTGACACCGGTCGAGCTCGCCCGGCGTTGCGAGGTGAACGAGCGTTACGTGCGGGAGTGGTTGAACGCGCAGGCCGCGGGTGGCTACGTCGACTACGACCCAGTCGGCGGCTGCTACTCCCTCCCTCGCGAGCACGTCGTGGCACTCACGGACGAGCAGAGCCCCGCCTACCTTCCCGGCTTCTTCCAGATCGCCCTCGGCACGGTGATGGACTCCCCCCGCATCACCGACGCCGTGCGTCGCGGTGACGGAGTCGGCTGGCACGAGCACAACCACGACGTGTTCGAGGGCTGCGAGCGGTTCTTCCGTCCCGGCTACAACGCTGCGCTGGTGCCACAGTGGCTCCCCGCGCTCGAGGGCGTCGTGGCCAAGTTGGAGTCCGGCGCCAAGGTCGCTGACATCGGCTGCGGCCACGGCTCCTCCACCATCCTTATGGCGCAGGCCTTCCCCAGGTCCACGTTCATCGGCTCGGACTACCACGCCGCGTCGATCGACACCGCCCGCGAGCGGGCAGCAGCGGCCGATGTCGCCGACCGGGTCAAGTTCGAGATCCTCGACGCCCGCGCCGACCACGGCGAGAGGTACGAGCTCGTGACGATGTTCGACTGCCTGCACGACATGGGCGACCCCGTCGGCGCCGCGCGGCAGGTACACCGAATGCTGAACCCGGATGGCACGTGGCTCATCGTCGAGCCCAGGGCGGGCGACCGCGTGGAGGACAACCTCAACCCCGTCGGACGTGCCTACTACGGCTTCTCCACCATGCTGTGCACACCCGCCTCCCTCTCCCAGGACGTCGGGCTCGCGCTCGGCGCCCAGGCCGGTCCGGCACGCATCCGTGACGTCGTGTCCGCCGGCGGGTTCACGCGCTTCCGGCTGGTGGCCGAGACACCGTTCAATCTCGTGTTCGAAGCCCGGCCGTGACGCCTACGATCGGTGACGTGGTCGCACCATCGTCGACTACGGGTGGCGCGCCGGAGCAGACCCGAGCGCGCTACCCCGACGAGGAAGGGTACGTCGAGCGCGACGGCGTCCGGGTGTTCTGGGAGCGGTACGGCGACGGCCCAACAACCGTGCTCCTGCTACCCACCTGGACCCTGGTCCACTCCCGCATCTGGAAGGCTCAGATCTCCTACCTGGCCAGGCATTTCCGCGTCGTGACCTTCGACCCCCGCGGCAACGGCAAATCCGACCGGCCTCATGACCCCCAGTCCTACGCAGAAGCGGAGTTCGCGGCGGACGCGGTAGCGGTCATGGATGCGACCGGCACCCGCGAGGCGGTCATCGTCAGCTTCTCGCGCGGGGCGCAACGCGCGCTCCTCCTCGCGACGGAACACCCGGATCGCGTGATCTCGGCTGTGTTCATCGGGCCGTGGTTCCCAGCCAGCCGCCTCGGCGGCCTGCGTTGGCGGATCATGGATCACCCTCGGGTCCGCGGCATGATGTTCCGGCCGCCCGTCGTGGCTCGCTGGTGGGGCCGGTTCAACGCGGCGTACTGGCGCAGCGACTACGACCAGTTCGTCGACTGGTTCGTCAGTCGCATGTTCAACACCCCTCACTCGACCAAGCAGATCGAGGACGCGGTCGGGTGGGCCCACGAGACCGACGCCGAGTCGCTCATCGCCAGCGCGGTCGCCCGCGGCGCTGCGCCCGCGACGCGGGCGCAGCAGTCCGCGCTGGCCCGACGGGTCAGCTGCCCGGTGCTCGTCATCACGGCGCCGAACGACCGGATCACCTCACCCCGGGACGCGGAAGCTCTCGCACGCGAAACGACTGGCGCGCTGGTGAGCGTCACCGATGGAGGGCACGCAGCGCACGCGAGGAAGCCGGTCCAGGTCAACCGCGCGCTGCGGGACTTCGTGGCGCGAACCGCTTCCGATCAGGTCCCGCACGGCATCCACGACTCGGCTCTGTACCACCGTGATACGAGACCCGCCGTCCTCTATGTCTCGTCGCCCATCGGCCTCGGGCACGCCCAGCGTGACATCGCCATCGCACGCGAGCTGCGTTGCCTGGTGCCCGACGTCCGCATCGACTGGCTGGCGCAGAACCCCGTCACCGAGGTGCTCCAACGCGAGGGCGAGCAGATCCACCCGGCCAGCCGTTTCCTAGCCAGCGAGTCCCACCACATCGAGTCCGAGTCGGCGGAGCACGATCTGCACTGCTTCCATGCGATCCGGCGCATGGACGAGGTCCTCGTGAGCAACTTCATGGTCTTCGACGACGTCATGCGGGACGCGAAGTACGACCTGTGCGTCGCGGACGAGGGCTGGGAGATCGACTACTACCTGCACGAGCATCCGCGCGAGAAGCACGCCGCGTACGCGTGGCTGACCGACTTCGTCGGCTGGCTCCCGATGAGCGATGGCGGTCCCGACGAGGCACGGCTCACCAGCGACTACAACGCCGAGATGGTGGAACACGTCGCACGGCACCCTGAGGTGCGCGACCGAGCGTTGTTCGTCGGAAACGCGGAGGACCTCGTGACGGAACGTCTCGGACCAGGTCTCCCCGTGATCCGCGACTGGACGGCGGACAACTTCGACTTCGTCGGCTACGTGACCGGGTTCGACCCTGCGCAGCTCGCCGACCGTGCGACGCTTCGTGCCGAGCTCGGCTACCACGACGATGAGCAGATCTGCCTGGTGACCGTGGGCGGAACCAGCGTCGGCGGTCATCTGCTGCACCGGGTTATCGACGCCTTTCCCGAAGCCAGGAAGCGCGTGCCTGGCCTGCGCATGATCGTCGTTACCGGCCCACGCATCGACCCGAGCGTGTTCCCCCCGGAGCAGGGTCTCGAGATCCTGCCCTACGTCCACCACCTCTACCGCCACCTGGCGGCGTGCGACCTGGCCGTCGTCCAAGGAGGACTGACGACCACGATGGAGCTCGTCGCGAACAGGCGCCCGTTCCTGTACTTCCCGCTCCGCCATCACTTCGAGCAGAGCTTCCACGTCGCGCACCGGCTCGACCGCTACGGTGCCGGCAGGCGGATGGACTTCGCGACCCTCACTCCAGACGTGCTCGCCGAAGCGGTTGCCGTCGAGATCGGGCGCGACGTCGACTACCGGGAGGTCGAACGTGACGGAGCAGCCAGGGCCGCGGCACGCCTGGCCGAGATGATCTGCTAGCCACACCGACGCCGGCCCGTGCCGTCCACAACGACGAGGTGAGTAGGGATCGAGAAGCACACGGTCGCGACTGAGGCAGGGCCGCATCCCGCCCGCCAGCGGTCGCGTTGATGCTGGCTACCGCCTGCTGGGTCGGGCGGCGGCCTGCCAAGCCCGGCGAACCTCCATGACAACTTGCACACACTGCTTCCCACTACCCCGACCGAGAGGCCAGCGACGCGGCCCAGCGAGCCTCCGATCGTCTCGCGAAGTCAGACGGACTCGCCCGACTCGACCATGAAGACGCGCATGACTCGTCACCGACTCATCGCACTCGCAGCCTGACACCTCCAGGCCATGGCCGCGATGGCCGGCACTCCACCGTACAGCTTCCGCCGTCGCAGTTGACTCGACATTCATTCCACGCTGGACCTAGCCGCCGCGGCAACGCGGCGAGGATGCTTGCCGACATGCCCTCCTCCTTCATCAGTGCCGCACCAGCCTTCACCCCGCCCGCCGACGGGCCGTTCTGCGTGCACCTGCGCGTGACCGGAGTCCTCGACGCGGACGCCTTCATCGCGGTGACCGACCGCGGCCGGGTGTTCGGGCCGTTCCCGACTGCGGAGGAGGCGACCGCGTTCGCCGCCTCGGCCACCCACGCGCTGCTGGGCACCGGCCTGGTCAGCGGCGTCATCACCGACGTCCTGCCCGCCGAGGCCGGGGACCTGACGCGAGTCGTCCGCGCGTGCCTGGGGCCGCGGGCTGCCGTCACAGGCTGAGGCCGTCGCTCTGCCTGGTGGTGCGAGCGGGCCTGACACTGGGCCATTGACTTCGGTGGTTCACTCGTGGGGTCAGCACCGTCGCACGGTGCGTCCCTTCCCTCGACCCGAGAAGGGCAAGGTGTCATGGCCGCGATCCAGGTCGGGTACTTCGTAGGAAGCCTCTCGTCCACGTCGATCAACCGTGTCCTGTCCCGTGCGCTGATCCGTCTGGCGCCTGAGGACATGGAGTTCACTGAGATCCCCATCGGAGACCTGCCGCTCTACAGCCCGGACTATGACAGCGATTTCCCGCCCGAGGCCCGAGCGCTCAAGGCCGCCATCGCAGCGGCCGACGCGGTGCTGTTCGTCACCCCGGAGTACAACCGCTCGATCCCCGGAGCGTTGAAGAACGCCATCGACTGGGCGTCGAGGCCGTGGGGGCAGAACTCCTTCGACCACATCCCGGCCGCGGTGATCGGCGCGTCCGTCGGCCAGATCGGCACCGCCATCGGCCAGCAGAGCCTGCGCGGCGTCCTGAGCTTCTGCAACGCCCGGCAGATGACCACCCCTGAGGCGTACATCCAGTACTCCCCCGAGGTGTTCCTCGACGACGGTGAGGTCACCAAGGACTCGACGCGGGAGTTCCTGCGCACGTACATGGTCGAGTTCCGCACCTACATCGGTATGGTCCTGGCCGTCCTCCCACGGGACCGGGCGCAGCACGAGGCCTGAGGAGCGGCCAGGGCGAGAGTGCCCCCCGGTGGCGAGGGTGTCGCGGACCGTTCTCGCGGATCTCCCGTTCGCGTCCGACGATGAACGGACTGAGTTCCCCCGACAGTGACCATTCGGTTCGGCCGCACGTTCGGACACACTCACCATCACCCGCGACCCTGACCAGTGGGTTTGACTGCGAGCGGGCTCAGCGCGCCGGGGTCAGACGGCGGAACGCTCACGCTGCTGAAACGGATTGTCGAGGCCGGCGCCCTCGTCGAGCCAGGTGTGGGGCGACGCACGAGAGGAATCCGGCCGGGCCGGTCGGGCGCGCTATCGGTCCGGGCTGCGCCGGGCCAGAGTATGAAACCCGACGAGTCCGACAGTCTTCACGCCGGGACCGTCGTACCAGTCTTCGTCGTGCCAGACGTAGCCGATCTGTTCGTTCGACCAGTTGTCACGCTCCGGGTTGAGGACCTCGGGTGGGAAGCGACGAGCCACCCAGAAGTTGTGCTGGAATCTGCCGAACGTGAGCAGCGAATCGGGCCACCCTGCCGCGTCGAAACGGACCGGTGCGGCCATCAGTGCTTCCACCTCGGCGTCGTAGAAGGCCACTGGCCCCCCGATCGCGTGTCGGCCCCGACCGCTGCGCACCGACATGACCTGGAGCGGCGCCACTACCCTGCCTCAACGCCGTTCCGTGGCTCGCCACCACTAGACCGAACGGGGCTCCTCGGCATCGCGTAATCGTCAGCAAGCAACTGGGCCCGGAAACCGCTTCCCCACGGCACCCGAGCCCAGCTGTTCACATGCTGCCGCAGGTCGGTAACCCATCCGTGACGACACACCGGGCAACGGCCAGAGTGACGTGGAACCACTCCCGCCGGCCCGAGGTCAGGCGTCGGGGCGTGCCCCCGACGCCGCAGCAAGGGAGACGGGGTGCTCCGGCCTCAGCTGGGTGACGGCGTCGAGAACCCTGGGGGCGATCTTCGCCGCGCCCGTACGGAGGTGCGGACGAAGACAGCAAGCTCGGCGAGACGCAGAAGGCCTAGCGACGTTAGCGATCGGCCTTTGCGCGCGTGATCGCTCCGCCGGCAAATCAGAGCGTCCGGATGAGCCCGAGCGGTGGTCGGGTCGCGGTGTGCCGGTCACGGCTGCGGGGTCTCCCCGAAGGAGGTGACGCTGAACTCGACGTCTCCGTCCGGCGTTACCAGCTGTGCACCGTCCCAGCGTTGCAGCGGCCGAGTGCTGCAGGAGACGTCGACCTGCAACGAGGCCCGACTGGTGCCTCGACGGCGCGGAAGCCCACGAGTGTAGGCACGCCCTCGATGCCTCGTGCGTAGATCTGGACCACGTGCCTGCCGTCGCGGTCGCCAGTGTTGGTGACGGTCATGGTGGCGTGGAACTGCTCGCCGTCGAGCGGTCCCACGTCTAGGCCGTCGAGTCGGAAGGTGGTGTAGGACAGGCCGAAGGCGTAGGCGGCCGGGGTCCCGGTGCGGTCGCTATCCCCACCCGCGTGGGTAGGTGACGCGACGGGCGCGCCGGTCGACAACAGGCAGGTCCTCGCGGCGCTGTGGCACGGCGACGGGGATGTCGTCGGTCAACTCGCACCAGAAACGAGTGGAGGCCCCCACACCTGTGGGGGCCTCCACTCGAGGAGTCGAGTCATCCGTGGGCAGATGTCGCGTTGACCGAATCTGGGACAGTGCTGACCGATCCGGTGACATTCGTGACCCAGCTACGACTGACATTTCCTGGCCGACGACAT
>Ga0075015_100000197_pt1 | contig 18850 bp, 17 predicted proteins | sample AleBraG_ABR_2013_FD_71476 | JGI IMG/M metagenome (GOLD analysis project Ga0075015, IMG submission 71476) | Freshwater sediment microbial communities in response to fracking from Pennsylvania, USA - Alex Branch Run_MetaG_ABR_2013 | ecosystem: Environmental > Aquatic > Freshwater > Creek >...
GTATGCGAGCGTGCAGGGCCTCGGGGGTGACCGTCGGCGCTGGCGCTGGCGCGTGTGCGGGCGCGGCCGCGGCCGCGGCCGCGGGCGTAGGTGCAGGTGTGGAGGCGAGGGCGGCGGGAGCAGTGAGCGCCGCTGGAGTGTTCGCGTGCACGGCGGCGAGGACGCGCGCCACTTTCCAGGCTTGCAGTTGCTCGGCCACTTCCAACTGGGCCTGCACTGCATCAGTGGCCGCGAGGTCGCGCATCGAGGGCAGGGTGAGCTGGGCGCCGAGATGCAGGATATTGAGGTTGCCATCAAAGGCCTGGGGATTGGCGCGGAAGATGGCGATCATCGTGCGCTGTACTTCAGGCCTGCTGTGGGCGCCGTGGCGGATGGCGATCTTGGTCAGTGTATCGCCCGACAGCACGCGGTATTCCGAACCGCTGCCGTCAATTGGAGAGGACGTCGATACTGGCGGCGACGTCGAAGTGGTGGAGGCCGTCGGCGCAATGGGCGCAATGGGCGCATCTTGCGCAGCCGGCGCCATCGCGGCCGTGGAGTTCGGTGCGCTCTCCTGGATGGTTGCCGGATCCAGCAGGAGTGAGTAGTCACGAATCACTTCGCCGTTAACCCAATGCAGATCGATCAACAGGGTAACGAGTGGGTCGGCGACAACGTCGGTGGAGTGAATACGCAGTACGGCCCGACCTTGTGAACTCTCGTCAACTTTGAACGTGATGGTTTCCAGGTATGCGGGTCGCTCCGCGTTGTAGCGCTGGAACACTTCCGGGTTGGCCACGCGCGCGGTCAACGTGGCCAAGTCCTCGTGCGTGGCACCGATGATGTCGATCTGCGCAGACAGCGGCTGATTGAGTGCCGATTCAATCCGCAGCTCGCCCAGGCCTAAGGCCTGGGCCGCCCCGGACAGCGCCAGGGCGATCGCCAACAGTGCTGGAGAGGACCTGCGAAACATTGCGTAATGCACCCAAACCGGTAATCGGGACCGAACAGCCAATCCAGATGCTAGACGAGGGAAGTGGGCCTCACCAGCGACCGGTCACGGGACTAGGAAGCAGTTCACGGATGTAGGGGGCTATTGGGCGCCCCTGCGGGCTTTATGCCGCCGCCGGGGGCCGGCATGGGCAATCCGAACAGCGCGCGTGCCGCGCCGCTGGTGTGCGCGGCGCACTCCTCCAGGCTCTCGCCGCGCGCCCGTGCGACCGTGGCGGCAATGTGCCGAAGGTAACGTGGTTCATTGCGTCGCGAGGCAGGCTTGGGCGAAAGGTCCCGGGGCAACAAATACGGTCCATCGGTTTCGAGCAGGATCCGGCCGCGCGGAATCCGCGGCACGAGTTCCAGCAGATGAGCGCCGCGGCGCTCGTCGCAGATCCAGCCGGTGATGCCGATGTGCAGGCCGAGCTCCAGGTAGGCTTCGAGCTCGTCGACGCCGCCAGTAAAGCAATGCGCCACCCCGTGTAGTCCCGAAACGCGGGCCCCGGATTCGAGGACACTCGGTTCGCTGGCGGCGACCTTCATCGCATCCCTCAGCAAGGCAACGAAGTCGCGATGGGCGTCGCGCTGGTGCAAAAAAAGCGGCTTGCCGCACTCGAGCGCCAGACGCAACTGAAGCTCAAAGGCGTGGCGCTGGGCCGCGTAAGGCGAGAAGTTGCGGTAGTAGTCAAGACCGCACTCTCCGATTGCAACCACTTCGGGTTGCGCCAGCAGGGCGCGCAGGCGGGGTAGGTCGGCCTCCTGCAGTTCGCTGGCATGGTGCGGGTGAACTCCGGCGGTAGCAAAAAGGCGGCCGCTGCTTGAGTGCGCAAATGCGTGTGAGCGCGCTAACTCCAGCGCAGACAGGCTCCCATCCAGCGTCGCACCGGTGACGATCAGTTGTGCAACCCCCGCATCGTACGCCGCAGCGATCACCTCCTCGCGATCGGCAGCGTAACTGTCGTGGGTCAGGTTGATACCCACGTCGATGAGGTCCAGCGACTTGTCGTCCATGAGCACGGCAGTTTACACGGCGGTGCCCTGATATGATGGCGCCAAGATGAGCTCTGCCCTGTTACAACTGCCACTGTGGAGCGATGCGGCTGTGGACCACGGCTGGCGCGTGCGCCGGAGTGTGCGGGCACGGCGCTTGAGCGTAAGGGTGTTTCGCGATGGCGGGGTTGAGATCATTGCTCCGCCGCGCGTCAGCCCACCCCAGATCAGCGACTTTGTAACGCGCCACCGCCAGTGGATTGAACGCCAGCTGCGGGCGACACCGGTGGATGCGAGTTTTCCGCCGCTGCGGCTGGAGCTGGCCGCGCTGGATGCGGGGGGGCGAAATTGGGCGTATGCCGAACTGCCGCCACGAGCCCGGGCTACGCCGGCGGCGCTGCTGTACTGGCTGACCGAGCGGGCAGCCGAGCACCTGGAGCCGTTGGTGGCCGAGGTGGCGGCGCTCATGGGCGTGAGCTACCGGCGGGTGCAGATTCGACGGCAGCGCACGCGCTGGGGGAGCTGTTCGACACGGGGTACGCTGAGTCTGAATTGCTGCCTGCTGTTTCAACGCCCGGCCGTGGTGCGCTACCTGGTGATTCACGAGCTGGCGCATGTGACGCACATGAACCACTCGGAGCGCTTCTGGCGGCATGTGGAACGCTTTGAGCCGCAGTGGCGAGCGCTCGATGCGGAGCTGACTCGCGGTTGGAGTCAGGTGCCGGGCTGGGTGCTGGCGGCGCTGCGCACGTGACGACGCCGCCAACCATGACAACGCCACCGGACATGACAACGCCACGGGACGTGACAACGCCACCGGACATGACAACGCCACCGGAAAAGCCGGCTACCAGCGTGGATTTGAGCGATGAGCCGGTTCACTGGGACCTGGGCAGTTCCCAGTCCTACGGCGAATACCTGCACCTGGAGTTGCTGCTGGCGGCGCAGCAGCCGCTCACCGCCGAGCCCAGCGAGATGCTGTTCATCGTGGTGCATCAGGTGTCGGAGCTGTGGATGAAACTGCTGCGCAACGAACTCACGGGCGTGATGGCCTGCGTGCGCCGCGACGATCTGGATCCGTCCTTCAAGAGACTCAGTCGCATTGCCAAAGTGCAGAATCAACTGCTGGCCGTCTGGGAAGTGCTGGCGACGATGACGCCGTTTGATTACGCGGCGTTTCGCAACGCGCTGGGGCGCTCGTCGGGCTTTCAGTCGTATCAGTACCGGTTGATTGAATTCCTGTTGGGAAACAAGACGGCGGAGTTGATCGAAGTGCACCGGCGCGAGCCGGAAGTGTACGCAGTGCTGCAGCGCGCCCTGCGTGCGCCGAGCCTTTACGATGAGGTGCTGCGGCTCCTCTCGCGCCGCGGGTATGGTGTGCCGCAGGAGCTGTTGGTGCGCGATTTTTCTGCCCCCTATGTGGCCAGCAAGCAGGTGACCGGAGCGTGGCTGGGGGTGTATCACAATGCCGAAAAGGATTGGGATCTGTACGAACTGGCCGAGCGGCTGATCGACCTGGATCATCGATTCCAGTTGTGGCGCTTCCAGCACATGAAAACGGTGGAGCGCATCATTGGCTACAAGCCGGGGACGGGCGGCACCGCTGGGGTGTCCTACCTTGCCAAGGCGCTGCGGCTCAGGTTGTTTCCGGAGCTGTGGGAGATGCGGACTTCGATGTGAGCGCGCGCTGGCGCTGCCTGCGCCGCAGGCGCCAGCCGAGCAGTACAGCCAGCAGCACGACGTAGATCAGGGGCTCGCGAATGTCCTTCTTCACCTGCCACCAGTAGTGCCAGACGCCCAGTATCGCGATGGGGTAAATCAAGCGGTGCAGACTCTGCCAGCGGCGCTTGAGCCGGCGCATCATGGCGTTGGTGGAGGTGACGGCGAGGGGTACCAGCAGCACCAGGGCAGTGAAGCCAAGGGTGATATACGGACGTTTCACCAGGTCCTTGACGATGGCGTTCCAACTGAAGCTTTGGAACGGACCCACGTAGGTGGCGAAGTGCAGCAGCGCATAGGTAAAGGCGAACACGCCCAGCATGCGGCGTAGGCGCAGCAAATGGGCGTTGCCAGTGAGTTGCCGGGCCGGCGAGACGGTGAGCGTAAGCAGCAGCAGGTTGAGAGCCGAGTGGCCGAAAATGCCCAGTACGCGGCGCACGGGGTCGGCGCCCAGCGATGGGACGGCGGGGAGCTGCAGCACACCGCCCACGGCCCAGGCTAAAGGCACGAGACAGGCCAGGAACAGCAGCGGCTTGTAGACCCAGCGGTAGCGCTGCACTAAAAGTACCGACGCAAATCCATGCCTGAATAGAGACTGGCGACCTGGTCCGCGTAGCCGTTGAACATCAGTGTCGGACGGCGGCCTGCCAGGAACCCGTCGCCGATGTGACGTTCGGTGGCTTGGGTCCAGCGCGGGTGATCCACTTTCGGATTGACGTTCGCATAAAAGCCATATTCGTTAGGGGCCGAGATCGCCCAGGTATTGGCCGGCTGCCGTTCGGTGAAGCGGATCTTGACAATGGACTTGCCGCTCTTGAAGCCGTATTTCCACGGCAGGTGCACCCGGAGCGGTGCGCCGTTCTGATTGGGCAGCACTCGGCCATAGACGCCCACCACCATGAAGGCCAGCGGATGCATGGCCTCATCGATGCGAAGGCCCTCGACATAGGGCCAGTGCAGTCCGGTTTGAGCCAGCAGAGAAGGGCTCTGGCCGGGCATCTGCTTCGGGTCCAGCAGTGTGGTGAATTCCACGTACTTGGCCCGTGAGTTGGGTTTGAAGCGCGCCAGCAGATCAGCCAGCGGAAACCCCACCCACGGGATCACCATCGACCAGGCCTCCACACAGCGGTGGCGATAGATGCGCTCCTCGAGCGGGTGAGGCTTGAGTAGGTCCTCGATGGTGAACGTGCCCGTGACATCGGCTTCGCCGGCTATGGTCACGTTCCAGGGATGCGGATGCAGCGTGCCGGCATTCGCAGCTGGGTCGGCCTTGTCGACCCCGAACTCGTAAAAATTATTGTAGCCGGTCACTTCCGCGAAAGTGTTGGGCTTGTCGGTGGTCGAGTATTTGGCATTGCGCGTGTACTTGAGGGTCGCGCTCGTCGCTTCCGCGCTCTCGGGCGCCGCCGCCCGCAGGGCGCCGGGCAATGCGCCCGCGGCCGCCAGCCCCAACGTCTGGACCAGCAAATCACGGCGCATGCGAAAGAAGCGCTCGTTGGTGATTTCGGATGGTCGAATAAGGCTGGGCATGGGGAACTCCGGGCGGGGGGTCAGGGCTGATTATGGTCCTCTGCCCGGGGCAAAGCCAAACCGGGCGTCTGCCAGTGCAGGGTGCGGATGCGCGCGCGGTCCGGAGCGGGCAGGGAGCGGCCGTTGACGTAGTAGCCATCGGAGACCAGGCGCAAGTGCGGAAGGTCGGCGCTGCTGTTGCCGTAGGCGTAGCTGTGGAAGGGGCGGTGAGTGGAGAGCAGGGTTTGCACGCAGCGGACTTTTTCCTCGGCGCGACGATTCAGCGAGGCCAGAGTGCCGCGCAGGCGACCATCGGGTTGCCAGTACAACTCCGTGCACACACAAGTGTCGAAATTCAGTGCGGCGGCGATCTCGGGCACATATAGATCGGGACTGGCCGAGAGCAGCACCAGGTAGGCGCCATTGGTGCGGTGTGCGCCGATGCGCTCGAGGGCCTCGGCAAACACGCCCCCGCGCAGCAAGCGGGCCACGAAGCGTCGATTCCAGTCCACCAGCTCCCGGCGCGTCACACCGCCCAAGGTGAGGCGAATGACGGCGCCCTTAAGCGCGCCCCGATCGCGACCGGGCAGACAGTAGCGCAGGAGCGGGGCCAGGCACAGGGGCACGCGCCACCAGCGCCGCGGGTGACGCGCCAGGTAGCCGGTGATATAAGGCAGCAGCGTGTCCCGGCGGGTGATCGTGCCATCCAGATCAAAGATCGCCAGCGCAGCCGCGTGTGACGCGTGCGCTGTGCGCTCCGGGCGGGACATTCAGGCGGCCTTGCTCTCGCCCGCCAATTGTCGCAATACGTAGTGCAAAATCCCGCCGTGCTGGTAGTAGTCGCGCTCTTTGGGCGTGTCGATGCGTACGCGCGCCTCGAACCGAATCGGCGCACCGCCCCCATCGGGGCTGCCGATCACGGTGACGTTCTTGGCCAGTCCGCCATCGAGGCCCTGGATTTCAAAGCGCTCACGGCCTGTCAAACCCAGGCTTTGCGCATTCTGTCCGTCCTTGAACTGGAGCGGCAATACGCCCATGCCGATCAAATTGGAGCGGTGGATGCGCTCGAAGCTCTCGGCAATGACGGCGCGAACGCCCAGCAGCATGGTGCCCTTGGCGGCCCAATCGCGTGACGATCCCGTGCCGTACTCCTTGCCCGCCAGCACGATTAGCGGCGTGTGCTCGGCCTGGTAGCGCATGGCCGCATCGAAGATGCTTAAGCGCTCGCCGCTGGGAATGTGCACGGTGATGCCCCCTTCGGTGCCGGGCAACAGGAGATTACGCAACCTGATGTTGGCAAAGGTGCCGCGCATCATCACCTCGTGGTTGCCGCGGCGTGCGCCGTATTGATTGAAATCCGCCGGCTGCACACCCTGCTCCATCAGGTACTTTGCCGCCGGACTGCTCTTGGCGATGTTACCGGCCGGAGAAATATGATCGGTGGTTACCGAATCCCCCAGCAGCGCCAGGGCGCGAGCCCCGCGAATCTCACCCACGGCCGCCGGCTGCATGCTCATGCCATCGAAATAGGGCGGATTCTTGACGTAGGTGGACTTGGCGTCCCAGGCGTAAATCTTGCCGGCCGGCACTTTGATGGCCTGCCAGCGCTCGTCGCCGTTGAAGACACCCGCGTAGCTGCGCCTGAACATCTCCGAGCTGATGTTCTGCTGCACGCAGTCGGCGACCTCCTTGGCGCTGGGCCATATGTCCTTCAGGTACACGGGCTTCCCATCGGTACCCACACCCAAGGGCTCGGTGTTCAAATCCACATCCAGAGAGCCGGCCAGCGCATAGGCCACCACCAGGGGCGGGGAGGCCAGAAAATTCATTTTCACTTCCGGGTGCACGCGGCCGTCAAAATTGCGATTACCCGAGAGCACGGAGCAGCCGATGAGGTCGGTGGCCTTGATGCCGGCGGAGATTTCCGGCTTCAGCGGTCCGGAATTGCCGATGCAAGTGGTGCACCCATATCCCACGAGATTAAAGCCGATGCCCGCCAACTCATCCAGGAGCCCCGCGCTGCTCAGATAATCCGTCACCACGCGCGATCCGGGCGCCAGACTGGTCTTCACCCAGGGCCGCGAGCTTAAGCCTTTGCGCCGCGCGTTGCGCGCCACCAGGCCCGCCGCGATCATCACGTAAGGGTTGGAGGTGTTGGTGCAACTGGTGATGGCCGCAATCAGTACGGCGCCGTCCCTGAGCTCGTAAGCGCCGCCGGCACCGGCGCCGGTGGGTGTGACCGTGGTGCTGCCGCCCGCCGCCCCGTTCTTGGCGCGCTCTGCGGCCATCTTGGCGTGGTGGGTTCGATAGGTGGCCTTGGCCACACGGAGCGGTACGCGATCCTGCGGCCGACTGGGACCTGCGAGACTGGATTCCACGGTGCCCAGGTCCAGTTCCAGCACGTCGGTGTAATCGGCCGCTGGTGCACCATTCACCCGCCACAACCCCTGGGCCTTGGCATAGGCCTGCACCAGCGCCACCTGCTCAGGCGGGCGTCCGGAAAGCTCCAGGTAGCGAATGGTCTCCTCGTCGATGGGAAACATCGCGCAGGTGCTGCCGAACTCCGGCGACATGTTGCTGATGGTGGCGCGATTGGCCAGTGGCAGGCTGGCCAGACCATCGCCGAAGAACTCGACGAATTTGTCGACCACGCCCTTCTTGCGCAGCATTTCCGTGACCGTGAGAACCAGGTCCGTGGCGGTGGTCCCCGCCGGCAGGCTCCCATTGAGCTTGAAGCCGATCACCTGTGGAATCAGCATGGTCACGGGTTGGCCCAGCATGGCCGCTTCGGCTTCGATGCCGCCCACGCCCCAGCCCAGTACGCCCAGTCCGTTGATCATCGTGGTATGCGAATCGGTGCCCACCACCGTGTCGGGATAGGCCTGGCGCGGGGCGCCGGAATCCGCGTTGACGCCGCCATCGAACACGACTCGAGCCAGGTATTCGAGATTCACCTGGTGCACGATGCCGGTGTTGGGCGGCACGACTTTGAAATTGCGAAACGCGGTCTGACCCCAGCGCAGGAAGGCGTAGCGTTCGCCGTTGCGACCAAATTCGATCCGATTATTGTCGGCGAGGGCTTGTGCCGTGCCGTATTCATCCACCTGCACGGAATGGTCGATGACCAGCTCGGCCGGGGCCAGCGGGTTGACCTTGTCGGCGTTGCCGCCGAGACGCGCAATGGCCTCGCGCATCGCAGCCAGATCCACCACGCAAGGTACGCCGGTAAAGTCCTGCATCACCACGCGCGCCGGGGTAAAGGAGATCTCATACGCAGGCGCGGCTTTGGGCTGCCAATTGAGCAGCGCCTCGATGTCCTGACGCGTGACGTTGACGCCGTCTTCAAAGCGCAGGAGATTTTCCAGCAGTATCTTCAGCGAAAACGGGAGTCGGGCGACGCGTGCAGCTCCTAACGCCTGGAGGTTGAAAATCTCGAAGCCGCGGCCACCCGACTCGAGCGTGGAGCGGGTCTTGAAGCTGTCAGTCATGAATCCTCCGATCGGTAGTGCCCCATTATAGGGTTTCTTCGATGACACCGCCCCCAAGACAGCGCTCGCCTTGATAGAGCGCGGCGGTCTGACCGGGCGTCACCGCCCATTGCGGCGATTGAAAACGGATGAGCGCACAGTGATCGGGCAGGAGCTCGACCCTGGCAGGTTGATCGGCCTGACGGTACCGCACCTTGATGCCCGCCTCGAAATCTGTGATCGGCGCCTCGCACAGCCAGTTGATGGGGCCGGTACGCAGCGCACTGGTGGCCAAATTCTGCCGGTCGGCCTCCTGAACCACGATCAACGCGTTGCGCTTAAGGCACTTGCGCGCCACATACCAGGGTTCGGCCCGTTCGCCGCGCACGCCGCCAATTTCCAGGCCGCCGCGCTGACCCAAGGTATAGAACGGCAGTCCACGGTGCACCCCGAGGGTGCGCCCGTCCAGGGTCTCGATCGGGCCGGGAGTTTCGGGGATGTAGTGCGCCAGGAACTGCGCGAACGGTCGTTCACCGATGAAGCAGATGCCGGTGCTGTCGGGCTTGTCGTGCACGGGCAGACCGGCCTGCAGCGCGCGCGCGCGCACCTGGTGCTTGGGCAGCTCGCCCAGTGGGAAGCTCACTTTGCTAAAGCGCGCCCGCTCGACACCGCACAGAAAATAGGATTGGTCCTTGGCCGCGTCGCGGGCGCGCAGGAGCGCGGGCCCGGCCCCGGCAGCCGGATTCAGGCGCGCGTAGTGGCCGGTGGCGAAGCGTGTGGCGCCCAGGCGTATTGCGTAGCGCAGACAAGCACCGAACTTAATTTCCCGGTTGCACAGCACGTCGGGGTTTGGGGTACGGCCCCGGCGGTATTCGGCCAGGAACTCCTCGAATACCAGTTCCTGGTAGTCCTCGGCGAAGCTGACGCGATGTAGAACGATGCCCAGCTCGCGCGCCGTGGCGCGGGCGTCCTGGTAATCCTGGGCGTCGGTACAGTAATTGTCCTGGTCTTCCCAGTTGCTCATGTACAAACCATGAACGTCGTGGCCGGCGTCCCGAAGCAACAGGGCCGCCACGGCGGAGTCCACACCGCCGGACATACCCACGATCACACGCTCGCGACTCATGCGAGCAGTATAAAGGGGCGGGGTGCGCCGGAGTTTAGGCGCGAGCGCTGCGGCGCAGGTACTGATCGCCGCTGGCTTGCCAGGCGACGTCGAACTCCTGCAGGTATTGGCGGGCTACGGGCGGGCTGTTGATGGCGGCGATCCCTTCCCAGCGATCGGCCTTGAGTCGGTAGACGATGCCGCGATCGTCCGCGATGCAATAGGAAGAGGTGTAGTGAAAATGTTCGGGCAGCAGCACCCGCAGCTCCAGATAACTGGTCAAGCGCTTGGCCATGGACAGAAAGCGATTCCCCGAGCCGGAATGGCGGGTGTGGTCGCGGATCAAGACCCTGACTTTGGCAAAGCTGTGGCTGAGAACGAAGCGCTTGATGACATCAATCACCTGCGGGTCATCGTACAGCGGCGGTTCCAGATCCGGCGTGAAGATCGAGATCAGTCGCTGCCCCGTGGCGGCCACGGCCGCGGTGGCCTGGCACACGTCGCTCAGCGAAGTGAGCACCCTCAGCTCATCGGCGGCTGGCATGGGCAGTGGAATGGAAACGGGCTGGCGTACGTGCTCAGCCTGATACAGGCTGGTCAGCCAGGCCTCCGTCGTCGTCTGATTTCGCGCACCCACGCCTCATGGTAGGGAGCCCTCGGCACAGCTTGAGCCGACCGGTTCACGCAAATGGCCCTAAAACCTGTGATCCGCGCCGCAATTTGGCCTAAACCGACCCTTCCACGGCCAGTTCTGCGGCCAACCCTAAGTATTGCGCGGGCGTTAACGCCATCAGGCGTTCCCGGGCCGGGGCGGGCAGGGGCAATGAGCTCACCAATGCCCGCAGCGTCTGGGCATCGATGCGTTGGCCGCGCGTAAAGGTCTTGAGCAGTTCGTACCCATTGGGTACCCCGTGGGCGCGCAGCACGGTTTGCACGGCCTCGGCCAGCACCTCCCAGGCGCCATCCAGATCCCGGCTGATGCAGGCCGGGTCCGGCGCCAGCTTCGCCAAGCCCTTCTGCAACGCGCGCCAGGCGACCAGGGTGTGGCCGAGAGCCACCCCCAGATTGCGCAGCACCGTGCTGTCGGTGAGGTCGCGCTGCCAGCGTGAGATGGGCAGCTTGTCGGAAAAGTGGCGCAGCAGCGCGTTGGCGACGCCCAGGTTTCCCTCGGCATTCTCAAAATCAATGGGGTTGATCTTGTGCGGCATGGTCGAGGAACCCACCTCGCCCAGCACCGCCCGCTGCCGCAGGTAGCCGAGCGAGATGTATCCCCACGTGTCCCGACAAAAATCAATCAGGATCACATTGAGCGCCGCACAGGCGTCGCAGTATTCGCCGATCCAGTCGTGCGGCTCGATCTGCGTGGTGTGGGCATTCCACTGCAGCCCCTGCGCTTGCACGAAGCGGCGACTGATGGCGCGCCAATCGGCGTTCGGTACCGCCGCGGCTTGAGCGTTGAAGTTACCCACAGCGCCATTCCACTTGCCCAGTATGGGCACCGCGCTCAGCCGCCCGAGCGCGCGCCGCACGCGGGCTGCCACATTGGCAAATTCTTTCCCCAGCGTGGTCGGGCTGGCGTGCTGGCCGTGAGTGCGGGCCAACATCCCCAGCTGCGCATAGTCGCGGGCCATGCCTTGCAGGGTGCCGAGAATGGCCGCGCCCTCGGGCGCCAGCACCTGCGCGCGCGCGCGTTGCATCAGGCGGGCATAGCACAAGTTGTTCAGATCTTCGGAGGTGCAGCCAAAGTGCACCAGCTCCAGGTTGGCCGCCGTGGCGCCCGCAAGTTCGAGTTGTTGGCGCACGTAGTACTCGACCGCTTTGACGTCATGATTGATGTCGTGCTCGATGCGCTTCACGGCCTCTGCGGCGGCCTCTGCGGCGGCATCGCCGGGCTCCGCCGCCAGTGCGCTGGTGCGCGCTTGCACGGCCGGAGACAACTGGGCGCCGGCCAGCTCCGGCACCGATTGTGCCAGCTCATGCAGCCACAGCGCCTCCACCCGGATGCGCTCGTTGATTAATCCGGCCTCGGAAAACAGGCTGCGCAGCGCTGCGGTAGCGCCCGCGTAGCGACCGTCGAGAGGCGAGATGGCGTGTAGTGAACTGTGATTCATGGGTTAGAATCGCCATTGTAGCGCATGCGATCGGCGCGGCGCGCACTGTAGCGGAGCGAACAATCAATGCAGCCTTCAGTGGATCGGGTGGAGCGCGATAGCATGGGCGAATTGCGGGTGCCGGCGGCGGCGCTGTGGGGCGCACAGACCCAGCGCGCCGTTGAGAACTTTCCCATCAGCGGTCGGCGCATGCCACGCTCGTTCATCCGCGCCCTGGCCTTGATCAAGCAAGCGGCCGCCGCCGCCAATGCGAAGCTCGGCCTGCTCGAGGCGCCGTTGGCCGCCGCGATCGGCAAAGCGGCTGCGCAGGTGGCCAGCGGGGACTTCGATGAGCAATTTCCCATCGACGTCTTCCAGACGGGATCGGGCACCAGCACCAACATGAATGCCAACGAGGTGATTGCTCACCTGGCGGTGCGCGCCGGTGTGCCCGTGCACCCCAATGATCACGTCAACATGGGACAGAGCAGCAACGATGTCATTCCGACGGCGATTCACGTCGGTGCGGCGCTGCTCCTGCGCGAACAGCTCTTGCCGGCGCTCGAACACCTGGCGCAGGTGCTGGCCGCGAAGGAGCGCTCGGTGGCGGGCGTGGTCAAGACGGGGCGTACGCATCTGATGGATGCCATGCCCGTCACGCTGGCGCAGGAGTTGTCGGGATGGCGTACACAGATCGAGAACGGAGCGGCACGGCTGCGCGCGGTGGAGCCCCGGCTCCTGTGCCTGGCACAGGGCGGTACCGCCGTGGGCACGGGCATCAACGCGCCACCGGAATTTGCCGCTGAGTTCTGTCGCGCGTTGTCGGCGCTGGCGGGTATAGGTTTTTCGCCGAACCGGAATTTCTTCGAGGCCCTCTCCGCGCAGGATTGTGCGGTAGAGTTGTCGGGGCAACTGAAGGTCGTGGCCGTGAGCCTGCTCAAAATCGCCAATGATCTGCGTTGGATGAACAGTGGACCGCTGGCTGGGTTGGGCGAAATTGCGCTGCCGGCGCTGCAGCCCGGTAGCAGCATCATGCCCGGTAAGGTGAACCCGGTGATTCCGGAGGCGACGGCGATGGTGGCGGCCGAGGTCATCGGGAACGATGCCGCGATTACCATTGCCGGGCAGTCCGGCAACTTCCAGCTCAATGTCATGTTGCCCATGATTGCCTGGAATCTATTCGAGAGTCTGCGTCTACTGGCCAATGTAACGCGCCTGCTGGCGGATCGGGCCATCGCCGGCTTTCAGGTCAATCGCGAGCGGCTGGCCGAGGCGCTCGAGCGCAACCCCATTCTTGTCACGGCGCTCAATCCCGTCATTGGCTATGAGCAGGGAGCGGCCATCGCCAAACGTGCCTACAAGGAAGGGAAGCCGATTCGTGAAGTCGCTGCGGCCATGACCAACCTGTCGGCCGCCGAGCTGGCAAAACTGCTGGATCCAGCCGAACTGGCGCAAGGGGGCATCAAAGGTGGGGCGGGCGGAGGCGGATGACGAGTCCCGTTCCAGCGGATTGGCTGGCGCGCCTGCGCTTAGGCTTGCTGCCCAGTCCGCAACATGATTCAGATAGCGGAGCGCGCCCGCCGCAGCCGGCGGCGGTGCTGGTGCCCATCGTCGATCGCACTGGCGGTCCGACGGTGCTGTTGACCGCCAGGGCCGTGAACCTGCGCCAGCACGCGGGCCAGATCAGTTTTCCCGGGGGACGCATCGAACCTCACGACGCCAGTGAATGTGCCGCCGCCTTGCGCGAATCCCACGAGGAAATAGGCCTGGACGCCGCTTCGATCGCGGTGCTGGGTTACCTGCCTGATCATATAGTGTTGACCGGGTATCGGATTACGCCGGTCATCGGCTTGTTGCGCCCGGACTTTGTCCTGCGCGTCGATGATGCGGAGGTGGCCGAAGTCTTCGAGGTGCCCCTGAGCGTCATATGTGTCCGTCAGAATTTTGTACCCAGGCACCGCTTACTGCGCGGAGTCGAGGTGACGTTGTTGGACTTGATTTACGAAGGACGCACGATCTGGGGAGCGACGGCGGTCATGTTGCTGGCGCTGCAGCGCACGCTGAACGCGGACCAGCGCAGTGCGAGCGTCACAGCATGAGTTGGGCGATATGAGCGCGGCCGGCGAACAGCTCGACGCGCTGCTGGAGTTGATGGCGCGCTTGCGCGATCCCGAGCGCGGCTGCCCTTGGGATCGCGCCCAGGACTTTGCCAGCATCGCGCCCTACACCATTGAGGAGGCCTATGAAGTCGCCGAGGCGATCGCGCAACAGGCAGCGGCACCGTTGCGTGACGAACTGGGGGACTTGCTGTTTCAGGTGGTGTTTCACGCGCAATTGGGCGCCGAGCGCGGCTGGTTCGATTTTTCGGCCATCGCTGCGGGGATTCACGACAAGCTGGTGCGACGCCACCCACACGTTTTCGCCCCGAGCACGGCCTCTGCCCCAGTCAGCGGCGGGTCGGCGCTGGATTGGGAGGCTCATAAGGCCGGGGAGCGAGCCGCGGCCGGTGCGGTGGGTGCCCTGGCAGCGGTGCCGTTGGCGCTGCCGGCGCTGGCGCGCGCCGCCAAGCTCAGCCGACGGGCGGCGCGAGTGGGCTTTGACTGGCCCGACGAGCAGGCCGTGCGTGCCAAGATTGCCGAGGAACTGCGCGAGACCGAAGCGGCAGTGGCCAGCGGCATTCGCGGCGACATCGAGGAGGAGTTGGGGGACGTGCTCTTCGCCCTGGTGAACTGGGCCCGACAGCTCGGCATTGACCCGGAACAGGCGCTGCGACTGGCCAACGCCAAGTTCGAGCGGCGCTTTGGCGGCATGGAGACTTTGCTGGTACAACGCGGCATGGAGCCGGCGGAGCTGTCCGCAGAAGCCTGGGAAACCTTATGGCAAGAGGTCAAGGCACTGGAGAAACCGCGGCCACCGCCAGGTTCATCGCCGGTTCAGTAACCGTGCATTAGTCTTGGGGCACGAACGAAGTCAAGATGCGGTGCAGCGAAACGTAATCGTCGGGAATTCCTCCTGAGCTCATCGCACCCTGTGTACCATTGGTCGATTGTAGTCCAGGAACTGTCTATGGCGGCGCAAGGCAAACGAGACGGGGGATTGACGTGGACGGCGCTGCCACGGGCCTCGCTGGCCTCGCTGGCCGTGTTCATCGGATTGATTGCAGGCCCGACCGAAGTACTGGCTGCACCCGAATCGGCCAGCACCATGGCTGAAGCCGCGGCGCCGGCGCCCGGCAATCACGATCGCATCATTGCGGACATCCAAAAGCGGTTTAATGCGCGCGTCGTCAAAGTCACCGAGATTCAAGTCGACGGGCGTGCTGCGCTCGATCTGCGCCTCTATACCGACCAACGGGTCTGGGATGTCATCGTCGATGCGCAGACCGGTAAGGTGCTGTCGGGGGGTTGATGCGCATTCTGGTGGTTGAAGATGAAACCGCGCTGCGCGACTCCTTAAAGACTGAGCTCACCGCCACCGGGCATGCGGTGGACACCGCTGCAGATGGCGAAGAAGGCCTGTTTGCGGCGCTCGAATACCCCATTGACGTGGCCATCATCGACTTAGGGTTGCCCAAGTGCTCCGGTCTCGAAGTGATCCGCCGGCTCCGGGCGGCCGGCAAGACTTATGGAGTGCTGGTGCTCACGGCACGTGATCGCTGGCAGGATAAAGTGGAAGGCTTAGGGGCGGGCGCCGATGATTACCTGGCCAAGCCGTTTCACATGGGCGAGCTGCAGGCGCGGCTGGGCGCGCTGCTGCGTCGCTCGGGCGGCTGGGCCTCCCCGCAGCTGCGGTGCGGGCCGGTAAAGCTCGACACGCGCGCGCAGCGCGTAATGATCAACGATGTCGCCGTCGAACTCACCAGTTTTGAATACCGCCTGCTCGAGCATCTGATGCTGCGCGCCGGTGAAGTCATCTCCAAGACCGAATTGACCGAGAAGCTGTATGAACAGGACTACGAGCGCGACAGCAATGTCATCGAAGTGCTGATTGCGCGCTTGCGGCGCAAACTCGACCCCGAGGACACCATACGGCCCATCGAGACGCTGCGCGGACGCGGTTATCGTCTGGCCTTGCCCCGCAGCTTCGACACCGGCCCAACCGGCACCCTCGACCCCGAGTTCTGATGGCACGGGTGCCGTCCGTAAGTCGCCAGCTGGTCGTGTCGATCGCCGTGCCGCTGGTGATATCGTTTGCACTGACAGCGCTGGTGCTGGATCGGATCTTTCGAAGCTCGGCCAACCAGGCCACCCATGACAGGTTGGATGAGCAGGTCATTGCGCTGGTCGCGGCGGCCGGACTGAACCAGGAAGGCCGCATGGACGTGCGGCAACAGGACTCAGAGTCACGTCTCAGCTCCCCCAATTCGGGTCACTACGCGTTGGTGCGCAATCAACGCGGCCGGGAGCTGTGGCGCTCGCCCTCCTTGAGCGGGCACCGCGTGAATTTCGGGCCCTTGCTGGCCTCTGGACGGAGCGTCTATTTCGAGACGCAGACTGAGGATGGCGCCACCGTTGCGATCTTCAGTCGCGGCCTGCAATGGGATTACTCGCCGGGCAACAGCGCCAATCTGGTGTTCAGCGTGGGCGAGGACCTGACCGACCAGTTGACGCGCCTGCGACGATTTCGCCAGCAACTGGTCGCGTGGGCGGGCACTCTGGCCGTCCTGTTGCTGGTGGTATTGGGTGCATTGTTGCGGCGGGTGTTGCGCCCGGTGCACCAGCTCGAGCAGGAGATCGCCGAGGTGGAGAGTGGTCAGCGCACGCAACTGGGCGTGGGACTGCCGCGTGAGCTCAGCGGTGTGGCCCGCTCACTCAATACGTTGCTGCGCTCCGAGCAGCAGCGCATCGCCCGGTATCGCGATACGCTGGGCAATCTCGCGCACAGTCTGAAGACTCCCTTGGCGGTGATGCGCTCATCGCTGGCCAGCGGCACGGACGTGCGCGCCAGCCTCAATGCCGAAATTGACCGGGTCGCTGAGATCGTCGATCACCAGCTCAAGCGGGCCGCGACCAGCGGCGGTGCGGCGCTCGGGCAATCGCCGGTAGCGCTGCGGCCGCTCATCGAGGATCTGCGCACCACGTTGCGCAAGGTGCACGCCCACAAAGACCTGTCCATTAATATCGTAGTGGAGGAGAGCACCTGCTTCGTCGGGGATCGCGGCGATATCATGGAGCTGCTGGGCAATGTATTGGACAACGCCTGCAAGTGGTGCCGCAGCAGCGTGCACCTGCAAGCCGCCATCGACCCGCGTCTCCCCCCTGAACAGGCGCTGCAGATTCGCGTCGAAGATGATGGCCCCGGCATTGCTCCGCTCGATCGCGGCCGGGTGCTGGCGCGTGGGGCGCGTGCCGATGAGCGCGCACCCGGCCACGGCCTGGGACTGGCGATGGTGGCCGATACCGTGGGCCTGTATGGAGGCGATCTGGCGATCGGGCAATCCGCGCTGCTGGGCGGGGCACGCCTGGATATAGCGCTGCCGGGACGCCAGGACAGCGGCACATGCTAGTATTCCCGGCATGAGATCCACCGACAGCAACGCTTGGCAGCCGACCAGCTGGCAGACCCGTAAGGCGCAACAGCAACCCGTTTATGAGGATCCGGCGGAGTTGGCGCACACCGTCGCTGCGTTGGCGCATTTGCCCCCCGTGGTGGTGTCCTGGGAGATCGACAAACTGCGCACCTACCTGGCGGCGGCGCAGCGCGGCGAGGCGTTCCTGTTGCAGGGCGGGGATTGTGCGGAGAGCTTCGCCGATTGCGAATCAGACCACATCACCAAGCAGCTCAAGGTGCTGTTGCAGATGAGTCTGGTGCTGCTGCAGGCCATGAAGCGGCCGGTGGTCCGGGTGGGGCGGTTTGCCGGCCAGTACGCCAAGCCGCGTTCCGCCGACACCGAGACTCGCGCCGGAGTGGTGTTGCCGGCTTATCGAGGCGATCTGGTCAATCGACCGGAGTTTACCGCCGCGGCGCGCCGCGCGGATCCGCAGCTGCTGCTGCGCGGATATGAGCGCGCCGCATTGACGCTCAATTTCGTGCGCGCGCTGGTCGATGGCGGCTTTGCGGACCTGCACCACCCCGAATACTGGGATCTGGATTTCATGCGCCACGCGCCGCTCCGTGAGGCCTACGAGCGGATCGTGAAATCCATCGGCGATGCGCTGGATTTCTTCGAGTCGCTCACCGGCCAGCGCGCCGGGGATACGCGTCACGTTGAATTTTTTGCCAGCCACGAGGGTTTGCATCTGCTGTACGAGCAGGCGCAGACCCGCTACATCGCCCGGCAGGAGCGATGGTACAACCTGTCGACGCATTACCCATGGATCGGCATGCGCACGGCTCAGGTCGACGGTGCCCACGTCGAATATTTCCGCGGCATCGCCAATCCGTTGGGCGTCAAAGTGGGTTCGGGGATGAGCGATGAGTGGCTGCAGGAGCTGGTGTCGATACTGAATCCGCAAAATCAACCCGGACGCCTCACCCTTATCCATCGTTTTGGCGTCAAGGATATTGAACAGCACCTGCCGCGCGTGATCGAGGCCGTGCGCCGCACCGGGCACAGCGTACTGTGGTGTTGCGACCCGATGCATGGCAATACCGAGACCACCTCGGGCGGAATCAAGACCAGGCGCTTTGAGAACATCCTGCGCGAGTTGGACCTGTCATTCCGTATTCACCGTGAACTGGGTTCGATTCTGGGCGGCGCCCACATCGAGTTGACCGGCGAGGACGTCACCGAGTGTACGGGCGGCGCTCGCGGGCTCACCGATGCCGATTTGCAACGCGCCTATCGCTCGCAGGTGGATCCGCGCCTGAACTACGAACAGGCGCTGGAGTTGGCGATGTTGATCGCCGAGCGCAGCAAGCAGAGCTCCTGAGCCCCGCCATCCTTCGCCGGCGGCATGAGTCACCCGCTGTTTGATGCCAAGAGCCTGGTGGCGTCGCTCCCGCGACGCCCCGGCGTCTACCGCATGTACGACGCCGAGGGCGAACTCATTTACGTG
>Ga0075015_100000199_pt1 | contig 18835 bp, 21 predicted proteins | sample AleBraG_ABR_2013_FD_71476 | JGI IMG/M metagenome (GOLD analysis project Ga0075015, IMG submission 71476) | Freshwater sediment microbial communities in response to fracking from Pennsylvania, USA - Alex Branch Run_MetaG_ABR_2013 | ecosystem: Environmental > Aquatic > Freshwater > Creek >...
CTCCCCTTGTGCCAGCGCTCGCTTCATGCTTTCGAACACGGTCTCTACGGCCATCTCGGCCTTAGTCTTCGTGATCCCGGTTTTGTTGACGACTTCGTTAATAATATCCAGCTTGATCAAAGTGATCCGTCCTTTACCGCGAGCCTATATCTCCCCATCTTACGGGTAAAAGCAAACTCCATGATAGGTATAGGGTTAAGGCTTTGTCAAGGACCCTTCTCGACCATATTTGGGCGACCCGTCTGCGGACCTAACTGTGAGTTCGATTGCTCCCGGCAACGGAAAGGCAAGCAGGGCGTTGAATTCTTCGACGCTAGAAGACGATGCTTGGCTTCGCCACCGCGAGGTTAGGGAGTGACAGCGATCAGGTCGATGGCGAATGAGCCGTCGATCGAGGGCAGACCTTCAAACGGCAGGAATGTGCTCGCGGGCTGCTTTTGAGCTGTATAGAACCCGCTACGAGCCTCCCGGATTTTTGGCGCTAGAGTGAGGTTCGTCAAGTAGGCGCAAGATACCGCCAGGCGATGGAATCCAGTTTGGAAACTGGCCAAAACGCGACCCAGCCTTTCGAACGCCAACCGGATATCCGATGGCTGCGTGCCGAAGCCGAGTTGAGCCGCCGTAAACACCAGTTTGCCCGGGCCGACCAGAGCGATCTCAGAATAATTCTTCGACGCCACCGGCTCGCCCGGATCGAGAAATCCCAGCGGCTCTTTGGGAGTAGTGTGCAAACGGGCTACGGCCTCGCATTCCGCTGGCGGACGCACCGGCCCCCGCTGCATCTGAACTACCAGCGTTGCCGCTTGCGGAAACTCAGCCGCAACGCGGGGCAAGCTGGCGCTCTCTAACTCTAGCGAGCTCACAAAACAACTCACTCGGAGCACGTCGGCGGAGGCGCTTCCGGTGGCGCGTACCGCTGCGTGTACTCGCTCCAAGGCTTGCGCCAAAGTATCGCCGGCCTGACCGGATACGAAAGCCAATCCATTCGGGTTCACGGCCGTGCGCTCCATTTCGGTGCTCTCGATCAGGACTTGTTCGCCTTCCCGGGGAAGCGCTCCCACTTGGACTACGGTCAGCGCGGGCAGTGGTTGATGGCGCTCGGTGAATACCTCGCCGACGATCTCGCCGATTCTTCGCAAGTCTCCCGACCCGGAGACAAACGCCCGCAGCTTGACCACGGTCGCTCCTCGATTGGCGCGCAACATGGCCCGTAACGCCTCGCGCGTTTGTTGCGACAGCAGCCCTTTGGCGGAAACCGGGGCTAGCTCAAACGCGATGCGCTCGGCATCCGCCGTTACCGCCGCTGGAAGTTCAATCTGCTTGGGTGGGACCTGGATGTTCTCTTTGGTTTTCTTTTTGTCTACCGCGATAGGAGGCAAAACCATGCCTTCGTCGGGCAAGGGCTTCTTGTTGCTCTGGGCAGACGCAAGGGTCAAACCGAGAACCAGCCAGCAGGCGATTTGGCCTAGGGAACGCTTCACGATAGCTATCGCCGCGCGCAGATCACCCGCGACGGATAAAAGCCTTGCCGCAGTTGGTCGTCGGCTACAATTTTGAACCCCGCGCGGTTGAGCAGTTCCGGCGCTCCGCGCTCAACTTGCCGTCCCCAGAATGCCGGCGCCAGCCGTCCACACACACGGTAGGCCTGGTTGAACAGTTGTGTGTGTTCGCCGATCAGCACCAGAGTAAAGGTTCCCTGCGGTTTCAACACGCGGTGCAGTTCGCGCAAGACCACCTGGATATCATGGGCGGATAGCAACTCCAGCAGATAGCAGCAAACCACGGCATCAAACTGCTCGTCGCGAAACGGCATCAATCGCGCATCCACCGCTTGGCAAACGGCGGTGGCCTTGGGGAACTTGCGGCGCGCCACGCGTTGGGTGCGGGCGGCCATCTTGGGAGACAAGTCCAGTCCAATGGTTTGTCCGGCCGGGTTGGCGCGAATCAGACGCCGGAACATCTCGCCCGAACCCGTGGCCACTTCCAACACCCGCATCCCATCCTCAATTCCTGAGGCTTCGAGCGCCTGCTTATGCGCCGTGGAGTGAAAAAAATATGTCGATAACGGATAAATACGCGCCAGCAGGTCGTAAACGCGCCGCGTCCTCTCGGACATGGCCCGGTCACGTTTTTCGGCTCGCGGCCAAAGCAGCGAATAATCGGCGTTGCTCAAATCGGCTTCATCCTCTCTCCATCCTAACTGGCGTTCAAGGCGGGAATCGCTAAACGCCGCACCTGGGCTTCGGGAATCTCGATCCCGGTGCAGGTGCCTTCTCCCGGTTTACTGTCCACCCACATCCTATACTCGTTGCCAAACAGCACTTTCAAGCGCTCATTCACGTTACTCACTCCGATGCCTTGCTCGAAGATCCCGCTGAGCCTGGCTTCCGGTATTCCCACCCCATCGTCCTCTACCAGAATCTGTAGCATTCCTTCAGCCAGACGGCTGCGAATCCGTATGGTGCCTCCATCCACTTTACTTGCCAATCCATGCCGGATGCTATTTTCCACCAGCGGCTGCAGCAGCATGCTGGGTACGAGAAAGTCCGTGGTTTCCGGAGCAATCTCTTTTACAAACCGCAGTTTGTCCCCAAAGCGCACCACTTCAATCGCCATGTAATTATCTATGAACGACAGTTCCTCGCGCAACGGGGCCAGGTTTTCGGTCTTGCGCAGTAAGCGACGCAGGATGCTGGACAGTTTGTAAACCACGTTGCGCGCCTGCTCGGGATTGCTGCGGATGAGCGACGAAACCGAATTCAGCGTGTTGAACAGAAAATGCGGATTGATTTGGCTGGTGAGCGCCGCCAGCCGGGCTTCATCCAGGCGATGCTGCTGGATCTCCAGCTTTTTTTCGTTGCGCGTATTGTTCCAGATCTTCAACGGCAGAATGATGGCGAAAATGCCTGTCACATAGATGGCGATCAGCGTGGGCGTGGCCGCATCCCACTTTACCGCCAGACAGAACAAGTAGCGCTCTCCGAACTGCCGCGCGACTGATACGCGGACCATCTCGGCGAAGACGATTGCGAGCACGCAGAAGAGGGCGTACAACGTCCGGCGTAGCTCCTCGCGATCGCGGATCACTTTTACCCAGTTCAGCGGAATCAGCGGCGTAATGTGCCAGACCTCTTCGGCCTCCGGCGCCAGGTCCCGCAGCAATCCGCCCAAAACACCAATGCCCGCAAATACCGGCATCGACATGAACTCATGGCCGAACATGGCCGGAATGGAGATGAGCACGCCCGACAGCAGGCCGGGAACATAGCCGCCGATCAATCCGGCCAACAGGCTTCCCTCCAGACCCATGTCGACCGCGACATAGGTGGGAATCAAGAGGCGAGTTTCCACGCCAACGGCGAAGACGGCCGAGCACACCAGCGCCAGCCGCAGCCGTTGGACGAGAGTTCGATCGTCGCGCATCAGCAGTTGCTGAAAGGCTTGAAAGCGAATCAGTATGCTGGCCAGCGAGGCCGCCACCGCCAGGCGCAGCAATAGGATGACGAGCTGTTCCGATCTCAACATTACGAACTGACGCTAGCGCCAACGGTTATTATAGGTAAAGACAGCCTGTCCATGCTCAGTAAGATCGCAGAAGCCAATTTTCCCAGCCGTTTCGGACACTTCCGGATCTTCGGATTCGAGGGCCAGTACGGCGCCGACGTCCAGGAGTGCGTGGTGCTGCGCATGGGCGACCTCTCGGGCGACCCGCCTCTGGTGCGCATTCATTCGGAGTGCCTCACCGGCGACGTCTTTCACAGTTTGCGTTGCGATTGCCGTTCCCAACTCGAACTGGCGCTCAACCTGATCGCCGGGGAAGGCCGTGGACTGGTGATTTATGAGCATCAGGAAGGCCGCGGCATCGGCCTGCTTAATAAGCTCCGCGCTTACGAGTTGCAAGACCACGGCTTCGACACTGTAGAGGCCAACGTAGAGCTCGGCTTTGAAGCGGACCTGCGCGACTACCAGATGCCCGGCGACATTCTGCGCTTTTTTAATTTGCGCAGCGTGCGGCTACTGTCCAACAATCCGGACAAGATCGCGGCACTGGAACGCGCCGGAGTCAGCGTGGCTGAGCGCATCCCGTGCATTGTCGCGCCCCACGAATCGACGGCCGGGTACCTGCTTACCAAGAAGCAGAAGTTGGGGCATCTGCTGGATTAGAAGCCCTGCTCGTCGCGGCTATCTTCCCATTTCGCTTTGGCCCGCACTGGATCGATCAGCATGCGCACGCCCAGGTTATCCGACGGATTCAGCCAGAGCATGCGGTCAAAGATGCGCCCAGCCTCCTGGAAACGGCCCAGCCGCCAAAGACACAGCCCATAGCCATGCATGCAGCGTAGGAATGGACGGTTGTCGATCCAGCCCCAGGGCAGAACGCCGTCGAATTTTTCGCCGAGGGACAATTCGCCGATGCGAAATCCCGCCTCGTAGTGACGGATAGCGTTTCGCGGCCAGTGGTCGAAGACGAAGTTGCCTAAGTGCGAGTGCGCATCCAGGCAACGAAGATCGGCCTGACAGAGGTCCATCAGCAGTTTGTATGCGCCTTCTCTGTCGCCGGAGTCCCGAAGGTCGTTAGATTTCCCGATCGGGTCGGAAAAAGGATCATTGGGGTCTGCTCCAGGCAGCACCTGCTCCATCTCAAACTCCGGTCGCGGACCGCGGGCGATGATGGGCTTGGCCCACTTCTCGATCGGTTGGCCCTTGTCGCCCCAGTAGTGACCGGCGGGATGCCAAAGGCCCCGCTTCTCCAGCCGCAGGGGGACCAACTGCAACGCCTTCGCATCAAGCCGAGTCGACTCAATTGTGCCGGAGAGATAGGGATTGCCCGCATGGGTCCATTGCTTTGCCGGCCGCACAACCGCAATCTCGCCGGGCACCACGTCCCAGAGGCGGGCGGTGCGAAACGTGAATGTCCGGACGTCACCCAGAAGGCGGCAGCGGGCAGCCTTCTGTTTGACAGAGAGGATCACCAATTCGACGGGGCCGTCGAAGTCGGAGGCAGCCTGCTTCCCGGTCCTGCTGCGAGTGCCCGATGGGAGAGGAGCAAGCCCCATCCATTGGCGATACGCAGCCAGATAGCGCCCGCCTGGCGCGCTCAGTGGAATCGCCACATCGGAAGCCGCCACCACGTGCTTCGTACCATCCGCACGGCGGCAGGTTGCGGTGAGCCCGCGCCGAAGGTTGCCGTCGTAATCGAATTTGGTTATCTGAACGGGTGCGCCAACGACGGTCGCATCGCAAGGCAGTGAGACGTTGTCCTCAAAGACCTGGCGGAAGGCCCAAAGCTGCTCGTCTTCGCCGTTTGCGTCAACAGTAATCTCCTCGATCAACTCGTCCAAAGATGCCGCATCGAGGCCGGTGCCTCTCTTCTTTTTCATCCAGGGTCTCCCCGGCGCGTTGCACCCGAAGGGGCCTGGGCACGTTCCAGAGAAGAGGTATTCTTACGGTGGCCGGCGTCGGCTTCCTCACGGGCCGGTTCAATCTCGGTCTCGATTGGATCTCTCCGCTTCATCCGCTCTTCTCAGACCAGAATATACCGGCGGTTCAGGCCGTGGAGACTGTGGCGTTGCGTCTCCTCCGTCTTCTACTGTCTGACCCGTGCGCCCTCACGCCGCCGGCAAACTGTACGCAACGCATCTTACGGTCTTGCCCTCCAAGGTCACCTCAATCACTGTGTTGACCAAGTCCCTCCCGGCCACATATTGAATGGCAGCCTTGAAGAGGGCTCGCTGTAAGAGAGGCGCGACGTTCGGAACCAGGACGATCAGACCGGGGTGCAGATCCATTTTGCCGAAGAGTTGAAGGAAGTCGGCGCGGTTGTTGGTGACGAACGTGAGCTCGTCTGTGACGATTTGTTTCGCCAGCATCCAGTCGGGGCAACCGCTCAACCCGAGGCGATTGACGTGTGTTGCCTCCAAAACAGCAGCATGGGCCAGCTCGGCAAGCGACTCATGCAGGCACTCGTCAATCAGGAACCTCATTCGCCCTTGAGCAGCGTGCTCAGAGCGAAGGATTTCTTTCCCAGCACCCTTTTGCCCTGCCAGGGGCGTCGGCTGGGCCGTCCCCGCCGGGGAAACGCGCGCATGTACAGCGGCGCGATCGCGATCTTTTCGTTGTTCAGCGTCGGATAGCCCTCAAGAATTTCCTCCGCTGTCGCTCCCTGGGCAAGCATGTCTGCCACCAGGTCCACAGGAATCCGTGTCCCTTTGAAGACCGGCGTTCCACGCATGATCTCCGGATCGCTGATCACCATTCCTTCGATACGGGCGAACTGCTTCAACTGGCTCTCTATCTTTCGCCTCGCAGAGCCGATTTCGATCAGAAGCGCCGTTCCATTGGCGACGTGCATTTTTTCCGTCTTCGGCGACCGCTGGATCGATTCCGCGATCTCCCGGCGCGTTCCGACGGGAAGTAGCCTTAGGCCTTCCCCTTCGAGCTGCAGGAAGATCAATTGCTCTTTGGTGAGCAGACGGCGAACCGTTATTCCCGAGCGCGAAATGCGAGGGCGAATCAATCGGCTGTCGATCGCCTTGTGAACCGCCGCCAGCGGCAAACCCGTCAGCGCAGCGGCTTGTGCCGGCGTGTATCCGTCCATGACTTAAATATACTCCAAATGGAGAAGGATTATCGCGAGCCGCGCTATACCGCGACATAGACGCAATGCTAGCGCGTGTTCTGTTCTACAATCACTCCCATGTCCCCGGATTCCTTGTTCTCCCTCTGCAGCAGTGTGGTGCTGCCGGCCTGGATCTTGCTGGTGGTGGCGCCCCGCTGGCGTTGGACCCACCGTGTGGCGGTCGCCGTACCGTTACTGTTGGCCGCGACGTACCTGGTGTTGGTTGCGGTCAACTTCCGGCCTGGCGAAGGTGGGTTTGGCTCGCTGGATGAAGTTGCCAAGCTATTCGCCAATCGGAATGTGCTTCTCGCGGGATGGATTCACTACCTTGCTTTTGACTTGTTTACGGGCGCTTGGGAGGTGCGCGACGCGGGCCAACTGGGCCTCCCGCATGCCTTCGTCATCCCTTGTCTGCTGCTCACTTTTCTCTTTGGACCCATCGGACTGGTGCTGTATTTCGTACTAAGAAGTACCTTGCGCGGTTTCGTAGCACTAAAGTAGCTCTTTACAACAAACCACAAATGCGGCATCATGTTTTCAACCTCAGCCCCGCGTTTGAAACGGCGGCGCTTGACAAAGCGTCTCTGTTGTTAGTACTGGGGTTTTCGACTTTGTCGTCGATATGTATATTGAGGCGACCTTATGGACATCTTGGGTGAAAAAAAATTCATCGAGCTACCTGGGGAGAAGACGCACGAATTGCCTCCCCTGCTGGTCCGCGACACCGCCGATGTAAAGCGGCTGGACCGCGTGATGAACCTGGCCGGGAACATCGTCGATAGCGACGATATGCTTCCGGATCTGCCGGGCGATTTGCTCCAGGCCGAATTGGAGCATGACCGGCGCAAGATGGACTTGGCCGTCAACCTGGTGGACCAATACGTCGGCCTCATCCGTCATTGGCAGTGGGGCGACAGCATCCTGGAATGGATCCGGCAGTGTGAGATCACATTTGGCTCCCGCCAGGACTTGCGCAATCTACTGCGACCCGACGTTTGGCCACATGCCGGTCGCAGCAGCTTCGTGACACTGCTAGCAGACAAGGCGGTAAAGACCTCCGGCGTTGAGCTGCACAAAGCCGTGGGCCTGCGACTGACGTTCCGCCAGCCGCCGCCTATTTCCTGCTTCTCCAATCAGTTCCTGTTTTATCTCAACGGCACAGTGGCTTCCAGCGCCTATGACACCTGGGCCCACCTGAGCCCCGACCCGACTTCCTGCCTCCCGCCGGAGCGGTTTAAGTTCGACGTCGTCAACATGTCGGTGCAGTAACGAATTCGGTCGGATCAGGCGATCGTCTGTCAAAGTCTTGTTTTTCCCGGACAAAACGATTTTGTGGCTCTACGCCCGACAGCCAGGTGGTGCTCGACAGCCCTCGATAACATCGCAAGTCTGCCATCGTGCGCGACGGGTTACGGGTTGCCTGTATTGGAGATGGTGGCTGTGGTTCCATCGAACTTGGTCAAGCGGATGGTGAAGGGCTCATTGTAGGTCTTTGCCTTCTCCTTGAGGTAACAGAGTGCTACGGCTTCACCGAGCAACATGGATGTGTCGCTGTCGCTGCGCCAGTGAATGCCGGCATGGATGCCGTGGCCGAACGAGACGTTGTGAGCGAGTTTGTTCAGCTCTCCGTTGACGGTCAGTTGATCCCCACCGGTGTAAGGTACCAGCGCGGAGCCATCGCTCGTGGGCTGTACCGGGTTCTGGATCACGTGACTGCCATCGAAGAAGAACTTCAGGACGGTGATGCATGCGCCGCCGACCGTGCCGTGGCCCGTGGGGTAGGACGGGTGACAAGGCGAGCCTTCGGGAAACGCCTGGGGCAGCAGCCAGCTCCCATAGTTCAGGTGGATCTGCTTAAGCCCCATAGAGTTCAGGACCACGTTGCTGGGTTTGACATTGGTGAACTGTCCCTGTCCGGACTTCACCAGATGCACTTGTCCAGCCAGGGCTTCCGGACGAGGACGAAGGTGTACGTTCCACTTCTGGTACCAGACCGCGCTCAAGGCCCTGCCGGCTACTTCACCCAGATTTGCGAAGTCGGGCCCACCGAAGGTGACGAATCCGCTTTGGTTCGCCGATCCGTTGTAAGGGTTGCCGGGGTTCACGGGAGCGCCCATGCCCAGAAGAACCAGGAGCGCGGTGAAATACGCCTGGTAGAGCACGTCCACACGGGTGTACGTCGCTAGATCCCGCCCATTGCACCGGTAGCGCAGTGCCTGGTCGATCTGCGCTTGCTGGCTGGTGAAAAAGCCATTTTGGACCGTCAGCCAGTCGTTGAAGCTGGTCATGAAATCGATGTTCGGCTTATAGCTGATCATCTGCTGGGTGACGGGCTGGGCGCCGAACGAGGTGGGCATGAGGAAAAACTGGGAGACGTAGGGCCCCAGGGTTTCGCCCGGGAAACTTCCGCGAAACAGCAGGTCCGGAGTAACTGTGCCTTTGTTATTCCTCGGACCCAAGTAGCTCGGCAGTCCACTGAGTTCCGCCGCCGCCTGAGCGGCCAGGGCGCCCCCCGGAGTGTTGGAGCTGTAGTCGGTGAACGCCACGTCGCGCAGCAAGGCGGCCCAGTAGTGTTCCAGCAACTCGGTACCACTCACGTCGCCAGCAATGGGCGGTGCCGGAGGAACGGCCGGCTGCCCAAACTGGGCATTGTCGGGCGCCTCCAGGTCGAACTGGAGCGCGCCTTGCGGGCCGTTCAGCTTGTGCGGCGCGCCGTTTGTACTGATTTTGGCGTAGTCGGAAAAGTCGCCCGTGGACAACGCGTGCTTCAAGGTCGCATAAGCATTCAGATCCACGCGCCCATATTGGTCGTGCGGAAGACCCTTGGTATAGGTGCCGCCCTTGTCGGGATAGAGCGAATCGTCGCCGTTATTCACGTTGACCGCGGCGGGAATCAGGGCGTCCTGGTAGGCCTCTTCAACGCGCAGAGTGAAGGCCTGGATCACCCGGTTATTGACTACGCCCCCCGGTAACGCCACAGCGGGGGCATTCATGGCAGGATTCGCCGACGCTACGGGCGTAGCGGCGAGTGCGCTCGCGGCAAGCGTGGCCGCGGCACCTCCCGCTTTCCCAAGAAAGTTTCGCCGGTTGGAGCCGTTGGTTGTCTTATTGCCGGCCGGCGTGCTTTTTCCAATAAATACACCTTTTAGACTATCCATCTCGTTGTCTGCTCCTCTTCTCCTGTAGGGCGGATTGGGTGGCGGAAAAATAGATCTGACCGCGCTTAAACCAACGCTTCCCTAGTTAAGGTCCTGCCCAACACTCTCTGATATTTTGCCGCAAAGCAGAACTGAAAGCGAACCATTTCCGGCTAGAGGAACCAGTAGTCCTGGGCGATAAAGCTATCCACCGCCGGCCAAACCTCTTTTCAGCTTGACCGAGACGCCTTTACAGCAAAGGGTGCGCGTCTAGCGGTGATCGTCTCTGCTGCCAACTCATTTTGCTATTGCGGTTCCAGCGAGCTGGGCTGCCCGGTGACTTTTGCGCTGGCTGGTCGGCCTCTACGCGGGTCTGTGACATGTTGGCCCGCAGGCTGCCCGGGTCTCATGCCCACGCAGAGCTCAGCCGTCACGGTGTTGTCGTCGTAGAAGCCCATCACGATGCTTTGCCGTACCCACGGACATCGCACTTGCCTTTTGTTCGGCGGTGTAGTTTTGATCTTGATCGCAGGTCACAGCCTGCGCGCGCGTCAGGCGGAAGGGGTGCGGCATTAGGTTTGCGGTCATCGGCTGCTCGCTCAACCCGGTCGTGTTCGGAGTTTGCGCGCTAAGCCAAAGCGGCAACAAGCAGTGTCGGGTCGGATTTCTCGAGAAGGTTCCGTGTTTGCAACTTTGCAGCTCTGCCACGCATTTGTGAATCCGGAATCAGCGCTTGTTTACAGTTTCGAGCGCGATCCGTCCAAACTTATTCGCACGGTACAATGAACTGAATGCTATCCGCGCCGGTGGCGCTATCTCGAGTCAACGACTTGGAGCTGGCCATCAGCTCCGTCCTCCGCGGTAAAGCGGAGACGGTACGCCTGTCTCTGGTCTGCCTTCTGGCCCGCGGCCACCTGCTGATCGAAGACGTTCCTGGCGTTGGTAAAACCACTTTGGCCCACGCGTTGGCCCGATCTGTGGATTGCGGGTTTCATCGCCTCCAGTTCACCTCCGACATGCTGCCCAGCGACGTGCTCGGCGTCACTATCTACAACGCGCACAGCGGAGAATTCGAATTTAAGCGCGGCCCGGTGTTTACGAATTTTCTGTTGGCAGACGAAATCAACCGTGCCACACCCAAGACGCAATCGGCGTTGTTGGAAGCTATGAACGAGGTACAGGTCACCATTGAAGGCCACTCCTACGCGCTGGACCAGCCCTTCATGGTGATCGCCACGCAAAATCCCGTGGAGCATCACGGAACGTACCCGCTGCCGGAAAGTCAGCTCGACCGTTTCCTTCTGCGCCTGCGCGTCGGCTATCCCGACCGGCAAGCCGAACGCGAGATCGTCCGCAACCCGGAGTCCGCCCAACATGAACATCTCCGGCCGGTGCTCAGCGCCGAAGAGTTGCTCTATCTGCAGGATCAGGTGACGCGCGTCACTGTGGACAACACTCTGGTCGATTACATGCTGGCGATTGTCGAAAAGACGCGCAATTACGAAACTCTATCGCTCGGAGTCAGTCCGCGCGGAGCCCAAGCGCTCTTTCGTTCAACGCAAGCCCTGGCGCTGTTGCAAGGCCGCGATTATGTGATTCCCGACGACATTAAGCGTCTGGTCGTCCCCGTCTGTGCGCACCGCATTTCAGTGAACTCCCGAGCCTCGCTCTCCCAGCGCAGCACGGAGCTCAGCGAGCGCATTCTGCAAGAAATCCTTACCATGGTGGACGTGCCGCTTTAGCGGATCAATTTTTCAATGAAAACTGCAATCATCGGCCTGCCAATGGTCGGCAAGACATCTCTGTTTACGATTCTCACCGGCGTGCATGAATCGGCGCGCGTCGGCGTGATGGAAGCCCGCGTCGGCGTGACCAGAGTGCCCGACCCGCGGCTGGACGCGCTCGCCGCCATCTTCGATCCACCCAAGATCACCCACGCCACCGTTGAGTATTTCGACTTCCCAGCCATTTCCAAGGAAGCGCTACGCGATCCCGGTTACCTGGCCAGCATGCGCGTGGCCGACGCGTTGGCCCATGTGTTGCGCTGCTTTCAAAGCGACACTGTGCCGCATGAAAAAGGCGACGTGAACCCGCTACGCGATCTGGAGGACGTCGAGACCGAACTGATTCTCAGCGACCTGGTGGTGGTGGAAAAGCGCATCGAGCGACTCGACAAGGATCGCAAGAAAGCCAAAACTCCGGAACTCGACCGCGAGGCCGCTCTGCTGGAGCGCTGCAAGACCACGCTTGAATCCAACCAGGCCCTGCGCAGTCTCGAACTGAGTCCCGAGGAAGAAAAGACCGTCCGCGGATTTCAGTTTCTCTCCCAAAAGCCCATGCTCTATGTGCTCAACCTGGGCGAGGAAGACGCGGGCCGCATGCATGCCATCGAAGAGGAATATCGCACCGGCCCGATCTCTGGCCGCGCCCACACCGGCGTGACGGCGATCTGTGGCAAGATCGAAGCCGAGCTGGCGGAACTTTCGCCCGAAGAAGCGCAAGAATACGTTGCCAGCTATGGCCTTAAGGAGCCCGGCCTGCATCGCCTGATCGCGGCTACTTACGCAGTGCTGGGCTTGATGTCGTTTCTCACTGCCGGAGAAACCGAGGTGCGTGCCTGGACCATCCCGATCCATAGCACCGCGCAAAAGGCGGCGGGCGCCATCCACAGCGACTTCGAGAAGAAGTTCATCCGCGCGGAAGTGGTCAACTGGAAATCGCTCGTGGAGCTAAAAGGCTATCCCGGCGTGCGCGAAAAAGGGCTGCTGCGTCTGGAAGGCAAAGAGTACATCGTCAAGGACGGCGATGTGCTGGTGATCCGCCACGGGTAAACCACGGGTAAACCCGGGACAGACGGAGATTTCCCGCATTTTCAGGGTGTCGTTTCGCCGTGACTGGCGCCCTTGGCCAAATCCGTTGAGCTTCTCGGCAAGCTCGGCGGGACCAAAACCGCCGCGCGCCGCGAACTCCGCACCGCGGTCCCGGCAACAATTTCAGACTCGCCAATTCTCAAGCGAGAGATTGATTCCGGTTCTTTGAATCACTCGAAAGTCATCCGTGTTGCCGGTTACCAATGGCCGGTTCAGGCGAACCGCGATTGCGGCAATCAAACAATCCGGAAGTTCCACAACTCCGCCTTGCTTTCGCGCCGTCGCCTTGATGGTGGCTGCCGTCAGGTAGTCGGAACTAATCGGCGCAATCTCTTCGTTCTGCCTAAGCCAACCCATGAATTTTTCCAGTTGGCTGGAAGCCCCCTTGAGTTCGAGGCCATAGACAATCTCGTAAACGGTAACACTGGTGAACGTGAATTTGCCGTGTTCCTTGGCGTAACTTGCGGCCTGACCCGCCACGGCGGCATTGCGACCCTTGAGGTATTCAGACAAGATATCCGTATCAAGGACCGACTTGACGGTCATGTCAGAGGGTTCGGTTCCGCTTGCTGGGCCGTCGTCTCTCTTCGTACGCCATGGCGACGACGTCGTCCAGTAGCGCGGAGTCTTCCGGACTGCCAAATAAGCCCAAGCCCTGTTCAAAGGCGTTGCGGCGTGCAGAGTCGTCGCTGGGCGCATTCGCCCGCCTGGGCAACTCGGCAACGGCCCTTGCGATGAATTCCTCCACGGAGGCAACCTTTCCGGCACGAATTGCGTCGCGGACTGCTTGTTCTTGTTCCGGGCTGAGAGTGATGGTCATCGGGTCACCCCTTTTATGATTATGACCCTAAATCACGGTGTCGTTTCGCCGTGACTGGCGCCCTTGGCCAAGTGCTGGTAATATCCCAAATCCTCATCCAGCATCAGCTTGGTGGCGAACAGAATCTGCCCCGTGTGTTGCGAGAAATGCTCCACTACATGGTAAATGGCCTCCATCACGGTGACCATGTACCCTTGCGGATGGATCACTTCCATCAGGCGGTCGCCAGTCTGATCGCGAATAATCGCAATCGCGTCGCTGACCACTGCGTTGAGTTTTTCGGCGAGTTCGGCGGGCCGGACACCGCCGCGCGCCGCGAATTCCGCATCGCGGTCCCGATGATCGATGCGGCTGCCGACGCCGGAGCCAATCCATTGCGTGACATTTCCGCACAAATGTAACACCAGATTTCCCACGGAATTGTCACTCTTGCCGGAGCGCGCCCATACCTGCTCGGCCGTCAGGCGTCCCAGGCAGTCGTCGATTTGTTCGGCAAGCTGCTTCAGTTTCTCGCAACTGTAGTCGATGAACTGCGTCTCAAGTCTGCTCACAATTCCTCAGACCAGTTTTCGAGCACTTGTTTCGCCTTGGCGGTGAACTGGTCGGCCAATGCACCGTCAATCAGCCGGTGATCGAATGTGAGCGCCAGGTAACACTGGCTGCGGATGGCGATCGCGTCGTCCACCACCACCGGAATCTTTTCCACCATGCCGACACCGAGGATCGCGACCTGCGGCTGGTTGATCATCGGCGTTGCAAAAACGCTGCCGAAGCTTCCGAAATTGGTGATCGAGAATGTTCCGCCCTGCACCTCATCCGGCCGCAACTGCCGCGAACGGGCGCGTCCGGAGAGATCGACAATGGCGCGCTGCAATCCGGTGACGTTCATCCCGTCGGCCTCGCGAATCACCGGCACGATCAGGCCATTCTCCAGCGCCACCGCGATGCCGATATTGATGTCCTGGTGATACAGAATGTTGGTGTCCTGAATGGAAGCGTTGAGAATTGGGAAAGCTCGAATCGCCTCCACCGCGGCGCGCGTGACAAAGGGTAGAAACGTCAGCGAGAACCCATTCTGCTTCTGGAACTCAGCCTTATGTTTGTCTCGCATCTTGGCCACTTTGGTCATGTCCACGCGATGCACGGTGGTGACGTGGGCGGATGTCTGCTGGCTGATGATCATGTGCTTGGCGATGCTCTGGCGCATGGTGCTCATCGGCTCAACGCGAGCGCGATGGGCGGCGGCCGGAGCTGACGCAGGCGCGGGAGCTTTCGGCTGGACGGGGGCGGCAACCGGAGCGGGAGACGGTACCGCCGCCGGCGGCGGGGTTGCCTGTGCCATGGTGCGTGCGCCTTGGGCCGACATGTAGCTCTCCAAATCCTGCTTCGTGATGCGTCCGCCGGCGCCGGTACCCTTCACTTGCTTTAGATCGATGTTGTATTCGCGCGCCATCTTGCGCACCAGCGGAGAAAGTGGGCCTTCCGGCTGATCGATTTCGGCCGCCGGTTTTGACGCCGGGGCGGGAGTCGCAACTGGCGCCGCCGCGGGAACCGGCGCCGCCACAATCGGAACCGCCGCCGCCGCTGGCTTGGCCGCCGCGCCATTGCCGGCGCCTTCGTCGATCTTGCCAACCACCGTGCTGATGGCCACCGTCTTTCCTTCGGCTACCAACACTTCGGAAAGCACCCCGGCCGCCGGAGAAGGAATCTCGGTATCCACTTTATCCGTCGAGATCTCAAACAACGGTTCATCGCGCTCCACGTGCTCGCCCTGCTTCTTCAGCCATTTGGTGAGCGTTCCTTCCACAATGCTTTCGCCCATCTGGGGCATCACGATATCGATCATTTCGTCTCCGTAAGCTCTACAGTCTCTAATTCGAATAGCCGTCCAAAGTGCCGCACCAACGCTTCCGTCACCTCCGCGCGGCTGGCCTTTACGCCAAGCTCCTGCAAAGAAGTAACCGGCTTGGTCAGCCCGCACGGCACAATGTACTGGAAGTAGCTCAAATCCGTGGTGTGATTCAAGGCAAAACCGTGGGACGTTACCCACCGGCTGATATGCACGCCGATTGCAGCCACTTTCTTCCCGTCCACCCACACGCCGGTCATCCCTTCTACTCTCCCGGCGTTAATTCCGAAGTCGAGCAGCGTATCCAGAATCGTCTGCTCGATGGCGCGAACGTACGCATGCACGTCGCGCTTCCATTCTCTCAAATCGAGAATCGGATAACCCACAATTTGCCCTGGCCCATGGTAGGTGATGTCACCGCCGCGGTTGGTGGAGTAAAAAGAAATGCCGGCTCGTTCCAGTATTTGCTTACTGGCGAGCAGGTTTTCCTCGTGCCCGTTGCGGCCCTGGGTGATGACGTGGGGGTGCTCCACCAGCAGCAACTGGTCGGGAATCCGGCCGAGTTGGCGCTCCGCTACCAATTTATTCTGCAGCGCCAACGCGTCTCCGTAACTAAGACGCCCTAGTTCGCGAACTTCACAGGCGCGCATCATCAGGCGTTGATCTGCAGCCCATATACATTATTGAAGGCGTCGCCCATGGCCTCATACAGCGTCGGGTGCGCGTGGATGGTGTTCATCATCGTCTCCACCGTGGCCTCGGCTTCCATCGCCGTGACCCCTTCGGAAATCAGCTCAAAACCCTGGGGGCCGATGATGTGCACGCCGAGAATTTCACCGTAAGTGGAGTCGCACACCACCTTGATAAACCCGTCATGCTGTCCCAGGATGCTGGCCTTGCTGTTGCCAGCGAAGGGAAACTTTCCAATCTTCACTTTGAAACCCTGCGCCCGTGCCTGCGCTTCCGTCAAGCCCACGCTGCCGATGCCCGGCTCAGTGTAGGTGCAGCCCGGGATGCGATTCTTGTTGATCGGCTTGGCCGGCTTCCCCGCCATGTGGGCCACGGCCACCAGTCCTTCCATGGTGGCCACGTGCGCCAGTTGCGGCGTGCCCGCAACAATGTCGCCGATCGCATACACGCCGGCTTCGCCGGTCTGCTGATAGGGATTTACTTTGACGAATCCCCGATCCAACTCCACCTTGCTGTTTTCCAGTCCAAGATTATCCGTGTTCGGTTTGCGGCCAACCGCAATCAGCAGGGCCTCGGCTTCCAGCTCCTCGCGCTTGCCGTTGGCCAGCGCCGCGCACAACCGCACGCCGGTCGCCGTCTTCTGAATATCTTCGGCCTTCGCGCCCGTCTCACACCGAATCCCCGTCTTCTTGAACACCCGCTCCAGTTCCTTGGAGATCTCCTCATCCTCCACCGGAACCAGCCGCGGCAGCATCTCCAGCAGCGTGACTTTGGTTCCGAAGCGATTGAAGATGGACGCGAACTCCACACCTACCGCACCGGCGCCAATGATGACCAGTGTTTTCGGTACCGCCGCCAGATCCAGAATCTCGATATTGGTGAGAATCGTCTTTGCATCCGGCTGGAGCCCCGGCAGCATTCTCGCCTCCGAGCCGCTGGCCAAAATAACGTTCTTGGCCTCTAATGTTTGTGCTCCCACTTCCACCTGGACCAGGTTGCTGGCCCTAGGTTTCAGCTTCGCGTATCCCTTGATCACCTCGACCTTGTTCTTCTTCATCAGAAACTCGACGCCTTTGGCGTGCTTGGACACGATTTTGTTTTTGCGGTCCAGCACCTTGGCATAGTCGAGCCGCGGATTCTCGCACAAAATGCCTTGCTCGGTCGAGTGTTTGAAATACTCCCACACATCGGCGGTGTGCAGCAGCGATTTGGTGGGAATGCAACCGACATGCAGGCAGGTGCCGCCCAGCTTGGGGTCTTTTTCGACAATGGCCGTCTTCAGGCCGTACTGGCCGGCGCGCACCGCGGCAGAGTAACCACCCGGGCCGCTCCCGATAATGATCAGATCGTAGGGCATCTTTTTCAGGATACCTTTATGGGATGAAGTAGAGCCGGGATTGGGTGCATGCGTGGCTGCTCACGGTCCGGTTCAGCCGAGAAGACGCGGCTGGTCAGATACATCGCCTGCCGGACGCTGGATGATCGCATGGCTGGCCCAACGGCCCGACCGAGATCAATAGTCGGGTACCCTCAGATTCAGCCCGCTGATCATGCCGAAGTGCTTTCGGTTCTTCGAAACGAGAATGAGGTCCTCCTCGATCGCTGTTGCGGTGATCAAAGCGTCGAAGGTTCGCAGGCCGTTCGATTTCGAGTAGCGTTTGAGGAGTTGGTACGCCAAACCTGTAATCTGCCCACCAAGTTGCCCGTGCACCGGATATGTGTTGATCAGGTTGTCAATACCCTCGGCATCGCGCTGGTTCCTGGCGCCTACGATGAGCTCGTGCGCAGTGATGATGGAGATAAGGATGTCATCGAGAGAATCGACAAAGTTCGCAGCAGCGGCATTCCTTCGGGACACGTCGATCATTACATCGGTGTCGAGCAAGTACCGGGTCATGGCGCGTAACCGCCGTGCTACCCGCGCGGATTGTTCCGCAGCTTGTCAACATAGCTCACGCCGTCGATGATATCGTCGCGATCAGCCCACATGCCGTAGAATGGAAGGTCTTTGATGGATCGGCGCTTGCTGCACGGTTCGCCGTTTGCTGGTAGGAGAACCTGAACGACTGTACCCTCCTGGATCGCCACAGGTTCAAGGGGCCGAAAGACACCGTTCTCGTATTTCGCAGAGATGGTCATAAGTTTGGTGCCGTACTGCGGCAGGCTGGATTCTCGCTCTCATCGTAGCATCCTGAGCCTTCGGGCCACGCTCCGCCAAAAAGCGGGGTTAGCGTCTCTACAGCAGTGGCTTCAAATAGCGCAGCACGGTCCGCGCCACGATCTCGTGCCCGGCGGCGGTGGGATGAATGCCATCCCGCTGCATCATTCCGGGATTCAGCGCCACGCCCTCCAGCAGGAACGGGATCAGCGGCAGTTTGTATTTTCGGGCCAGATCACGATAGATGGCTTCAAAGCCGTGAATGTAGTCGGGACCATAGTTGGGCGGGAGCGTCATCCCGGCCAGCAAGACGCGCGCACCGGATTTCTGCAAACCCTGGATGATCTGCTCCAGGTTAGAGCGCGTGGTGGCCAGCGGCAGCCCGCGCAAGCCGTCGTTGCCGCCGAACTCCACAATCACGATTTTCGGGTGGTACCCGATCACCTCGGGCAGCCGGTTGAGGCCGTCGGTCGTGGTGTCGCCGCTGACACCTGCGTTGATCACTCTCTGGTGGATGAGCTTCTGCAGATCGTCCGGCCAACTCAATCCCGGCTCCACTCCGAAACCAGCCGTCAGGCTATCGCCGAAAGCCACAATCACTGGCTGGGGCGCCGAATGCAGTACACCCGAAGCCATCGCCAGACATCCAATAAACAGTGCGCTTCTCACTCAATGCCATAATAAAGGTTCCC
>Ga0075015_100000201_pt1 | contig 18796 bp, 19 predicted proteins | sample AleBraG_ABR_2013_FD_71476 | JGI IMG/M metagenome (GOLD analysis project Ga0075015, IMG submission 71476) | Freshwater sediment microbial communities in response to fracking from Pennsylvania, USA - Alex Branch Run_MetaG_ABR_2013 | ecosystem: Environmental > Aquatic > Freshwater > Creek >...
CTATAACGTGACGGTCTCGTCGGTGCATGGCGTTCTCTTCCGACGAATGTGGCGTTCCACCACTCGTCGAGGCACCGACGCGCAACAGGGACAGGGGATGCCGCGACCTCATGGCGTCGGTCCTTCACCGGGAGTTGCGGGGGCATGTGACTGTCGCACCGTGGTCCCTTCCCCGGTTGTTCTGCCGCCAGGAGAAGAAGATTCTCCAGATGCCCGTGACCGCTTCGGTCCGAGCCACAGCTGAGCACCCCACATGTTCAGCACCCCAGCGCCCGGGCGATCACCAGGTGCTGGATCTCGTTGGTGCCCTCGCCGATCTCGAGCACCTTGGCGTCGCAGTAGAAGCGGGCGACGGGGCTGTCGAGCATGTAGCCGACGCCGCCATGGATCTGGACCGCCTCCGACGCGGCGGCCACCGCGAGGCGGCTCGCCTTCAGCTTGGCCATCGACGCCTCGCGCAGGAACGGCTGCCCCGCGTCGCGCAGTGACGCGGCGCGGTAGGTGAGCCAGCGCGCGGCCTCGAGCTCGGTGGCGATGTCGGCGAGCTTGAACTGCACGGCCTGGAACTTCGAGATGGGCTGACCGAACTGCACCCGCTCCTTCGCGTACGCGGTCGCGAGGTCGAGCACCGCCTGCGTGAGGCTCAGCGACAGGGCGGCGATCGAGATGCGGCCCACTTCGAGTGCGCCGAGGAACTGGCCGAGGCCGAGCGCCGGGTCGCCGACGAGGTGCTCGTCGGGCACGAACACGTCGTCGAACCACAGCTCGCGCGTGTCGAGGCCGCGCCAGCCGATGCCGCGCATCTTGGGCCCCATGGTGAAGCCGGGCGTGTCCTTCTCGACGACGAAGTTGCCGTAGCCGGGGGAGTCGCTGCCGGGCGCGTCGGTGCGGGCGAGCAGGGTGACACCGAACGACATGTCGGTGCCCGCGTTGGAGATGAACGTCTTGCGGCCGTTGATCGTCCACCCACCGTCGACGCGCGTCGCGCGCGTCGCGATGCCACGTGCGTCCGAACCGGCATCGGGCTCGGTGAGACCGAAGGCGCCGAGCACCGTGCCCTCGGCGAGCGGGCGCAGCCAGCGCTCGCGCTGGTCGTCGTTGCCGAAGAGGTAGAGGGGCATCGAGCCGATCGTCACGTGCGCCTGCCACGCGGCGGCGACCGACTGGTCGGCGAGGCCGAGCTGTTCCATCGCGGCGACGAAGCCCACCGTGGTCATGCCGATCCCGCCCCACTCCTCGGGGATCAACATGCCGAGGAGGCCGAGCTGACCCATCTCGCGCAGCAGGTCGGTGGGGCAGTGCGCCGCTTCCCAGGCGATCGGCGCGCGCGGCGCGATCTCCTGCTGGGCGAAGGTGCGGCAGAGGTCGACGAGATCCTGCTCGGCTTCGGTGAACGAGAAGTCCATCGCCCGAGCCTATTGGACCGGACGGTACAAGAATCTGGTCAGGCGCGGATGCGGCCGATGGCCTGCTCGGCGTAGGCGAGGTGTGCGGCGAGGTCGCCCAGCTCCATCCAGTAGGTGGTGACCGCGAGGTGCGTGCCCCCGATCTCGTCCCACCGGGCGACGCTGTCGGTCATCCCGTCGAGGAACCCCGGCCGGTTGCGCGGCCACCGCCCCTGCCCCTCGGCGGGCGGCGACACCATCACCAGTTCGGCGCCGAAGGTCGATCGGTCCCGGCCGAGCTCGGCGAGGAGCTCCTGCATCCGCCGCTGCATCGGCTCGACCTCCTCGATCAGGCCGCCGAAGCTGAAGCCGTCGCCGATGCGCGCGCCGCGCCGCAGCGCCGGCTCCGCGTACCCGCCGAGCCAGACGGGCACGGGCTGCGCGGGCCGCGGGTTCAGCCCCGCTCGGTCGATGACCTCGTCGCCGACGGTGCCGCTCACGAGCTCCTCGGTCCAGAGGCGACGCAGCATCGCGATCTGTCCGTCGAGCCGCGCCCCGCGGTGCGAGAAGTCCTCGTCGAGCGCGGCGAACTCCACGTAGTTCCAGCCGACGCCGACCGCGAGGCGGAAGCGGTCGCCCGACAGCACCGCGAGGTCGGCGGCCTGCTTGGCGACGAGCACGGTCTGGCGCTGCGGCAGCACCATGATGCTGGTCGCGAACTCGAGCCGGTCCGAGAGCGCGGCCAGGTGCGAGAAGAGCACGAACGGGTCGAGGAACGCGTCGTGCTGGTCGTAGGGACCCCACAGCTTCGGCTGGCGCCCGTCGTGCGGCGTGCCCAGGACGTGATCCGCGGTGACGACGTAGTCGTACCCCATCGCGTCGACGGCACGGGTGAACTCCCGGAGCGTGTCCGGGGTCAACGCCAGTTCGGTCGAGGGGAAGTAGATGCCGAGCCGCATCGCCGAAGTGTACCGATCGGTACAGAACCCGCAAGCAGGCTCAGCGGCTGAGCTCGACCGCACTCGCGAGGTTCACGAGCGCGCGATCGCCGAGCATCTGCTGCACCGGCGCGTCGGGGTCGCGCAACGAGCGCTGGTACACGCCCTCGAGCAGCACGGTGAGGCGGAAGTTGTAGAGCACCTCGTGGTAGCGGAGGTCGGGGATCTCCGGGAGCCCGCGCGCCGCGCGGTAGCGCTCGACCAACGCGGCGCGCGCCGGCCACCCTGCGTCCTCGCTCGCCGCGCCGCACCACGCCTCGCAGAACCCGGCGACGTCGAGCAGGGGGTCGCCGATGGTCGTGGTCTCCCAGTCGACGATTGCGAGCACGCGCGCAGGGGGGTCGGCCGCGACCATCACGTTCCGCATGTGGTAGTCGGCGTGCATGATCGACGGGGTGAAGGCGGACGGACGGTGGGCGTCGAGCCACACCATCACGTCGTCGATGCCGGGGAGCTCACGGTTGCGGTACGTCGCGAGCTGGCTCGACCAACGGCTCACCTGCCGCTCGTGGAAGCCGTCGGGCCGCCCGAGGTCGGCGAGGCCCGCGGCACGCCAGTCGACGTCGTGCAGCTGCGCGAGTGCGTCGACCAGCGCGAACGCGAGCGCGGCGCGTCCGGCATCGTCGTCGAGTGCGGGGGGCGCAGGGAACGGGTCGACACCGTCGACGACCCCCATGAGGTAGAAGGTGCAGCCGAGCACGTCGTGGTCGTCGCACAGCGCGACCGGTGCGGCGTGCGGCACCGGCGTGCCTTCGAGTGCGCGCAGGATGCGGAACTCGCGCCGCATCCCCTCGTCGGCCTTCTCGATCGCGACGCGACGCGGCCGGCGCAACACCCAGGTCGCGTCGCCGCGCGTGACGCGGAACATCGCGTTGGACCCACCGCCGGCGATCTCGTCGACCGACAGTGGCGCGCCGGGCGCGAGCCCCTGCGCGTCGAGCCACGGAGCCAGCTGATCGAGGGACACGAGTGCCATCGGCGGCACCGTACCCCGCGGGGATGCGCCGCCGGGCCGACCTCGGTACGCTCGCCGCCGTGGGGGAGCTCGAACTGGTCGAACTGTCGGCGCACACCGGTGTCGAGGTGCGGGGCATGGTCACCCACGAGTGGCGCACCGGCGATCTCGTGCTCTGGGACAACCTCGCCCTGCAGCACGGCCGCGCGGAGGCCGCGATGCCGGGTGAGCGCACGCTCCGGCACGTCGCGATGGTCGACGCCGACACGCAACATCCGTGGACGCAGGTCGCACTTGCGATCGACGGGAGGAGCTCATCGTGACGAACACTGCACGCGCCGCAATCCTGGAGACCTCGCCGGGTGAGCTGGTGATCGGCGAGGTCGAGGTCGGCGACGTCGGCCCGCGTGAGGTGCTGGTGCGCACCACGGCTGCGGGCCTCTGCCACAGCGACCTCCACTTCATGCAGGGCCTCTACCCCTACATGCTCCCGATGGTGTCGGGGCACGAGGCGGCGGGTGTCGTCGAGTCGGTCGGCGACGAGGTGACCGACTTCCGCGTCGGCGACCACGTCGTGTCGTGCGTGAGCGGGTTCTGCGGCGCGTGTCGCTGGTGCCTCACCGGGCGCCCCTACCTGTGCGACAAGGTCGGCATCACCCGGGGCTTCGAAGGGACACCGTCGCTCACGCGCGACGGCGAGCGGGTGTTCCCCTTCTTCGAGCTCGGCTGCTTCGCCGAGCTGATGCTGGTGCACGAGCACTTCCTCGTGAAAGTGCGCGACGAGATCCCCCTGGAGAAGGCGGCTCTCATCGGCTGTGGCGTGACCACCGGAGTGGGCGCCGTGCTCAACACTGCGTCGGTGCGCGCCGGTGACACCGTCGCAGTGATCGGCTGCGGCGGTATCGGCCTCAACGCGATCCAGGCCGCACGTCTCGCCGGCGCGGCGCGCGTCATCGCAGTCGACCGGCTCGGGTCGAAGCTCGTGCTGGCGCAGCAGTTCGGCGCGAGCGACGTGGTCGACGCGTCGGCCGACGACCCGGTCGCCGCGGTGATCGAGCTCACCGGTAGCGGGGTCGACCACGCGATCGAGGCCATCGGGCTCAAGGTGACGGCAGAGCAGGCGTTCGCGATGCTCGGCAAGGACGGCACCGCGACGATCATCGGAATGGTGCCGTTCGGACAGAAGCTCGAGCTCGACGCGACGCAGCTGCTCGGCGGCAAGCGCATCCAGGGGTCGAACATGGGCTCGAACCGGTTCCGCATCGACATTCCGCGCTACGTCGACTGGTACCTCGACGGTCGGCTCGAGCTCGACGCACTGGTGAGCGGCACGATGCCGCTGACGCAGATCAACGAGGGCTTCGCCGCGCTGGCCGCGGGCGATGTCGCCCGCCAGCTCGTGACCTTCGACTGAGCCGGACGCCCGGATCAGACCGGCTCGCTCAGGCGGCGCCGAACTCGCGCACGAGGCGCTCGCCGATGGCGACGACCTCGTCGGGCGTGAACGCCTGTTGCCACGGCACGAGGATCACGCCGTCGCAGCCGATCGCGAGGGCCGCCTCCGCTTGTGCCCACAGGTCGTCGAGCCGGTGGAACATCACGCCCGCGGGCCGCGACACCGCCGCCGGGTCGCGGCCCACGGCCTCCAGGTGGCGGTCGAACGTGGCCAGCGCGTCGCGCACCATCTCCGCGGTGCCGATCGGATTGCAGGCGTCCGCGTACTGCGCGGCGATGCGCAGGGTGCGGCTGCCGTTGCCGCCCACGAGGATGGGCACGTGATCCTGCGCCGGCCGGGGCACGTTGTACGCGCCGTCGACGGAGTGGAACCGACCGCTCACGGTCGCGGCCTCTTCGTCGAGCATCGCCCGGCAGATGCGCACGCCGTCCTCGAGCCGATCGACGCGCTCGCCGGGCGGCGGGAACTCGCGCCCGTAGCGGCGGTGCTCGTCGCCGTCCCACGCCGCGCCGAGACCGACGATGGCCCGGCCGCCGGACACCACGTCGGTGGTGGTGATGCTCTTCGCGAGCAGCGCGGGGTCGCGCAGGGTGACCGGGCTCACGAGCGGACCGATGCGGATCGACTCGGTCACGACGGCCAGCGCGGCGAGGATCGTGGGCGCGTCGAAGATGGGCAGGTGCGGTCCCGCGGGACCGGCCGGCATCCGTTGCTCGCCACCGGTATTTGCCCCGAGGTCGCCGACCGCGCCCTGCACGACGTGGTCGGGCGCCCAGAGCGAGTCGAACCCGCCCGCCTCGGCCGCGCGCGCCACGTCAACGAGGCGAGCGAACAACCCGTTCGCGGGCACCGGCCAGCTGTAGTTGGTGGTGAGGAGCCCGAAGCGGGTGAGCGGGCGGGCGCCGGTCATGCGCGCAACTCTGCCAGCAACTGCGCGACCTGCTCGTCGGACGCGTTCGGCAGGCCCATCATGATGCGGTCGACCAGACCCTCGTATCGGGCGCGCACTGCGGACGCGAGGCGGTCGAGGGGCTCGACCACGGCGAACGTCTCCAGGATGTCGTCGGTGATCAGGTCGCCCATCGCCGCCCCCTCGCCGCGCATCGAGAGCGTGCGCAGCTCCGGCTGCAGGTCGCCGAGGCCGTGCACCTCGAGCACGCCTCGGTACGCGGGGGTCGAGGCGTAGAAGGAGATCTGGCGGCGCATCGCCGACGCCGACGCCGCCATCTCCTCGTCGGTGGTGCCGGTCACCACGAACGCAGGGCAGCACACCTCGACGTCGGCGCGGGTGCGGCCCGCCGTCTCGATGCCGCGCTGCAGCGCCGGCAACGACACGTCGGCGAGGTAGCGCGGCGTGGTGAACGCGTGCGTGTGCATGCCGTCGGCCACCTCACCGCACAGCTCGGTCATCGCCTCGCCGACCGCGGCGAGGAAGATGCGCGGGGTGCCGTAGGGCTGAGGCTCGGGGACGAACATCGGAGTCATGAGCGTGTGTCGGTAGAACTCACCCTCGAAGCGCAGCGCGGTACCCTCGTTCCAACACGACCAGATCGCCTGCAGGGCGGCGACGAACTCGCGCATGCGCGCCACCGGCTTGCCCCACGGCATGCCGAAGCGCTTCTCGATGTGCGCGCGGATCTGCGAACCGAGCCCGAGGACCAACCGGCCCTGCGAGTACGCGTTGAGATCCCACGCGACGTTGGCGATCGTCATCGGGTTGCGCGCGAACGCGACGGCGATGCAGGTGCCGATCTCGATGCGTTCCGTGTGCTCGGCCGCGAGCAGCAGCGGCAGGAACACGTCGTGGCTGATCTCGCCCGTCCACCCGCCGTCGTAGCCGCGTCGCTCGATGGTCTGCGCGGCCGCCGCGGCCTGGTCGAGCTGCATTGCGATGCCACCGTCGATCTTCATGCGCGGGAGCATAACGAGGAGCTCCGGCAGTGTGTACGGTCGGGCCCATGGACCTCATCACGCGCGGGACCGACGCCGCGCTCCTCGCGGCCGCGCCACTCGTGCGCCGCATGTTGTGGCCGGCCAAGGCGATGCGGCGCGCGCAGTTCGAGCAGCTCCCGCTCCCCGCGGGTCGCGTGCTGTTCCTCGGTGACAGCATCACCGAGCAGGGGTTGTGGCCGGAGTGGTTCCCGGCGCTCCCCACGCTGAACCGGGGCATCAGCGGCGACACCGTGCACGAGGTGCGGGCCCGCCTCGACAGCGCGGTCCGCGCGCCGTCGACGATTTCGCTGCTCGTCGGCACCAACGACCTGAGCGGCCTCGGGCGGTCGCGCGACGTGGTCGTGATCGCGCGGGAGTTCCGGGGACTCGTCGAAGACCTGCGCCGACGTGCTCCCGACGCACACCTGATCGTCAACAGCGTGATGCCGCGCAAGGCGACGTTCGCCGATCAGGTGCGGGCGCTGAACCACGAGTACGCGGCGATCGCCCGTGCCGCCGACGCGACCTGGCTCGACCTCTGGCCGGTGCTGTCCGACGGCGCGGGCAGCCTGCGCGCGCAGTTCACCGGCGACTCGTTGCACCTCAATGGCGCGGGCTTTGCGGCGTGGGTCGAGGCGTTGCGCCCCTTGCTCGCGTCGGCGTGACTCGTCCGCACGGCGGCGAGGTCGAGCGCGGGAGCCATCTTGCTCGGTCTTGTCTCGCGGACTCGCAGGGCGGGCAGTCGGAACGCCGTTTCTTGGTTCCGGCCCTGCGAGTCCGCGTGATCTCTATTGGATGATGCGGACCGGTTCGCCGAGGATGTAGGCGTTCCATGTGGTCGTGTCGGTCACGGAGCCAGACGGGTACACCACCGACAACCGCACCCAACAGCCCGTGGTGCTCGACGTGGTGCACGTGTACGTAGTGGGAACGGGGATCTCGAACGTGACCCATTGTCCGTTGAATGATGCGTTGTTCACGGAGATGTTGCAGCCGGTGTTGGTGGCACTGAAGGTGCCCCAGGGCGGGCCGGTCGAGTTGCCCGGTGGTGCGGTGTAGGTGCAGCCCGAGAAGTTCGTCCCGACGTTCGAGTCCGGTGGTGGGATGATCGTGAGCGTGCCTGGTTGCGCGGCGTCGCCGATGTCGTAGAAGTTCAGCACGAGTGTCTTGCCGGCCTCTCCGGGCAACACCCGTGTCAGGTAGAACTGCGTGGTCGCGGCGGTCTCGTTGGCGTAGATGCCCATCGTCTGGTTGCCATAGACGTGCAGGCCGTTGGTGGTCGTGTAGTCGCTGCCGTTCCCGGCGCGGATCGAGAAGCGGTTCGAGCCGCCAGCGTTGGTGGGCGTGGTGCCGTCGATCTTCTTGTTGGTCTGCACCTCGAGGTAGTAGGTGCCCTGCGTCGGGCTGTTGACGGAGCACAGCGTCACCCATTGGCGGAAGAACGACGCGAACGTCCTCGCCGGATTGGTGCCGGGGTACGCCGTTGACTGCTGCAGCAGGGTCTTCAGCTCATTCGCGTTGACGGTGCCGTTCGGCAGGTTGTTCGTCGTCTCCGGATACACGCCCGGGAACTCCGCCTGGCACACGATCGGGTTGTTCGACGGGTCCCACGGCGAGTTGTCCGGTGCGCGCAGAGTCCACAGCGTCCATGGGTTCGCGGCGTTGCTGCCGTCGCTGTAGTAGTTGTCGCCGTTGCAGAAGGCGCTGGTGCCCGACGACGCGTAGCGGGTCGACGGTGGAATCGTCCCGGTGTAGCCGGGGATCTGCGCGGCGGTCAGCGTCGCGGCTGCGTTCAGGCTGTTCGCGGCGTTGGAGTCGCTGGAGCCGCACTGGTCGCCGACGTGGACGAACGCGGGATCGTAGACCTGTACGTTCAGCGGGCCGGAGGTGCCGGCAGGCACGTCGATGCCGTAGAAGTAGCCGTTCGGTGCGTAATCCTTGTTGACGCCGCCCGCGCAATTGTCGGCGTTGCAGAGGGCCGCGGCTGCGGGTGGCGGACCCGCCGCCTGGATCGCGTCACCTTTGTCCTTGTTCGACGACGGCCCGAACACGTTGCCCCAGAACTGGGGCTGCGCGGCGGCTGACTCCGGATCGTTGCCATAGATGTTCTGCGGGCTCCCGAGATTCTGCGGCAACTGGTACTCGGCGACCGCACTGCGCGTGATGGTGGTCGAGCCGTACCCCACGAGAGCACCCCAGGGATTGTGCGTCTGGATCGAAACCGTCACCTTCAACTGATTCGGCAGCTTGCCCACCGCAGTCGTGACGCTCACACCGCCGCTCCCGTTCGTGAACCCGTTCTGCGAGGCCAGCGTCTGCGCCGTGGTGAACGCCTTGTTCCCGACGTTGTCGGGCATGAACACCGCGCCGCCGAGGGCCGCCGAGTCCGCGGCCTTCTGGGCCTTCGTCGCGAGATCCTGCCAGCGGTTGAACTCGAGCGCGAGGCCGGCGAACGCCGTGAGGGTCACAAAGGTGAGCGCGAACCACACCATGTAGAAGCCCTGCTCGTTGCGGTGTCGGGCGCGGACCCGTTCCATGAAGCCGAACATCGCCGTCAGGGACAGAGCTGGGTCGGGGCCGGCTCCAGACGGAACACGGAATGGTCGGCCAGGTCGATGGTGGCACCGAAGAGCTTCGTGATGAACGCGTGCCTGAGCTTCACGTACACGCCCACCGAGTCCCATTGCGAGGAGTTGCAAGCGTTCTGCGTGTTGTACGCCCACCCGCCGCCCCCGGGATGCGCGGTGTCGAACGTGCGAGACGCCGACAACCAGTTGTAGGAGATGCAGTTCGTCGCGCACGTCGTGAAGTTGCCCGACGACGGCAGCCCGGTCGTGGCGTCCGCCTTGTAGACCCACATGTACTGCGGCTCGGTGGCCGCAACGGTGTGGAGCGCGGTGCCCGCCGCGGTCGCGGCGTCGGTCGCGTAGGTCGGCAGCAGCGCCTCGGCCGACGCGGTGCGAGCGCCCGCCCTCGCCGCGGCAGTGGCGACCGACGCCGACTGGTACGCCGCCGAGAACTCGATCAGCCCGAACGTGATCAGCAGAGCGATGGGGATCAGGAGCGCAGCCTCGACCAGCGCTGCACCACGTTCACCGTCTGCACCGTGCCAACTCGCACGTCGCATCGTTCACCTCTTGGGATCAACTCGTCGAAGTTGACGCCCTCCCGCGGCGATACTCAGGGGCATCGGCCTCGCGCCGCCGCGACTTGAGCCCGGACTCGAGCCCGCCGGGCGCGTCCGGTCGCTCCGACTGTCCTGGTCCACGACCTCAGGTCCTTTGGCGCCGCGGTCGCGACGGTGCTCAGGCGCCGGGGTCCGTCACGTTGACGAAACGCGATGGAGGTGCAGGGAGCTGCCGTTGGCCGAACTGATCGTCGAAGAGTTCGAGCTTCGTCGGGACCGGGTGCCACCACGGCGTTCGGGCGAAGAGGCGAGAGGAGAGCTCCTGGCCGGCGGGGCCGGTCACGAGGCGTCGTGGCGCGGGTTGGTCGGCGAGTTGCCAGCGGTATTCGCCGGAGAAGCGCATGCGGTGTTCGTGGTTCGGCAGTGCGGCGTGGGTGGTGAGGCAGTGGAAGACGAGCACGTCGCCGGGTTGGTAGTCGGTGGTGACCCAGCCTGCGGGCAGTTGGTCGATCGGACGGGGTCGGATGCGCGCCGAGTGCTGGCTTCCCGGCTCGACGGCGAGGCCGCCGAGGCTGCGGGGGATCTCGCCGAGGGGCACCCAGCAGGTGAACATGTCCTGGACCGCGTTGTAGTCCTTGTGGGTGTAGTTCCCGGGCTGATGCGGCGCGAAGGTCGTGGGATAGACGACCCGGGGCACCTTGAGCGGGTAGCAGAATCCGTCGGGTCCGAGGATCTGGGTCATGAGTGACGCAATCGGTTCGGCGAACGGCAGTCCGTTGAATCCCGGGTCGCGCACGATGTCGCGGTAGCCCGGCTGGCCGAACGCATCGCGCATCCGCACTGCGCGTACCGGCGCCGCGGGCGGCGCGCTCACCGGATCTCGACCGGCCTCGGTCCAGCCAGCCGCCTGAAGCGCAGCGAGACCTCGTCGCCCGACCTCACGGACCGAGTCCGGGTCGAGCAAGCCCCGCACGAAGACGTAGCCGTCCTCGGCGATGCGTTCACGCAACGCCACCCAATCGCCGAGCATCTCGCCGGAGTCACGCAACTCGGTTTCCATGGCCTCACTCTTGCGCAACGGTGTCAGGCGCCACGCCGAAACGCGTGAAGGAATCGTGAGCTGACCGAGGCGCCGGCTGCGGGGACTGCAGTACGAGAGGGGACACGGCCCGATCCGGACCTCAAGGGGGGGTTGCGGACGGTCGTAGAACCGGAGTGGCCAACGCGACCTGCGAGCGCGGGATCGAAGCGCCGCGGCGTGGCGCGGTGGAGGTGACGGGACCCCCTCGGTGGGTGCTTCCCGTCGTCGTCGCGCTCGGGATCGTCCTTCGGTGCTGGGATCTTGGCCGCAACGGCCTCACGTTCGACGAGTCGTTCACCGCGGCGGCCGGTCGCCGCTCGGTGACGTCGCTGCTCACCTACCTGCGTCACCACGACTCCCACCCTCCCCTCGACTACCTCCTTCGAGCTCCCCTCGCCCGGGCGGGAGCGAGCGCGGTCGCGCTCCGTCTGCCCTCCGTCGCGTTCGCGGTGGGCGCGCTCGTCCTCTTCGCCTGGTGGATGCGACGTCGGGCCTGGGTCGGCGTGCTCGCGACCGCGCTCTTCGCAGTCAGCTCGTTCGAGGTGCGTTACGGGCGCATGGCTCGGATGTACGCGCTCATGGAGCTGCTCGGCATGGTTGCCGTCGTCGTCGCCGCGGCATGGCTCGACCGGCCGCGACGGTGGCATGCGTGGGCAGTTGGAGGCGTCATCGCCGTCGGCTGCTTCGACCACGTGTCCGCGCTGCTCCTCGCCCTCGGGCTCCTCGCGGTCGCAGGACTTCGGCGCGATCGGGAGGCCTGGCGTTGGCGCGTCGCCCTCGGCCTCGGCGTTCTCCCGTGGGCGGTGCTCTGGGGCCCTTCGTTTCTCGTCCAGGTGCGCGACAACCACGCGAACTGGATCCCGCCCACGTCGGTCCAGTCGTTCGCTCAGAGCGTCGGCACGCCGATCACCGAGCTCGGAGCGGCGTGGTCGCTCGTCGTGCTCGTCGTCGCCGTCGGTGGCTACGTGCTCTGGAAGCGCGCCGGTGATCTCGGTCGGGTGTGGCTCTGCTGTTACGCAATCCCGCTCGTCGCGCTCGCCGTGGTCGGTCTCGCCGCCCAGGTGTTCATTCCCCGCACGATGATCTTCGCGGCGTGGGCGCCGCCTCTCGCCGTCGCCGCGTTGGCGGGGGAGGCCGGGCGACGGTGGGTGCCGCTCGGTGTGGCGGTGGGTGTCCTCGCGGTCGCCCTCGCGGTCCCATCCACGCTCGCACTGTTGCAGCAGCGCAACGAGCCCGATGTCGTCATGCAGCACGCGAACGCGGTCGTTGCCGACGGAGACGTCGTCGTCGTGCGTCCCGCGTGGCTGGTGTCGCTGGTCGAGTGGCGTGTCGGTGTGCACAGCGGGCTGCCGTGGCACGACGTCGCGATCCCGGGCGTGCGCGACATCGGCGCGGTGCGACTCGGAAACGGCCCGGCGAGCGGGCGCGTGTGGGTCGTGACGTCCGTGGACGTGTCCGCACCCTTCGCCGACGCGCCGGCGTGCGGGATCCCTTGGTCCAGCGGCTCCACCAACATCGTGTGTCGGAGCGTGGCTGTCGGCAATTGAACCGCATCTTGCGGATGCTCGTGTGGCTGCCTCGATGGTCCCCGCTCCGCAACGGCCCTCAGCGGTTGGGCATCGCGACCGGCGGCCAGTTGGGGTAGCGGGGGTAGCCGTCGCCCATCGCGAACAGCTCGAAGATGCCGGCGCCCTGCACCCCGTCGCACTCGAAGTGCATGAGCTGGTCCATCGACATCGCACCGCCCTCGGCGATCGCGAGCTCTTCGGGCTTCGACGCGTCCCAGCGCGCGTGGATCACTCCGCTCTCACCGATCACGCGGTTGGGCTGGCCGATGCCGTAGTACACGTTCACGAGCTGCTCGTTCGCGGTCGCGGTCACCGCGTACTGCCGGCCGTCCTCGTCGGTGAACACGATGTCGGCCGACGCCGGCCGGCGCAGGTCGCCGTCGAAGCGGATGTCGTGCTCGAACTTGGTGAACCGCTTCGACAACGTGCCGTCGTCGTGGGTGAACCCGCCGTCGACGTACTGCACCTCGCCGTCGGCCGTCTCGAAGATCCACGCCTCGATGGCGCGGTCCTCGAACACCGCTTCGAACCAGAGCCAGAAGTCGACCTGGTCGGACACGCGCACGCCGAAGGTGCGGTCGCGTCCGCCGGTCCAACCGTCGATCTCGAAGCGCTCCCCGTCGACGCTGACCCAGCCCGTGTAGCGGGCGGGTTGCTTGATGTGGTGCATGTCGGCGAGGGTGCGGCCGCGCTTGCGGATTCGCAGCGGTAGTAGCTCCCACATCGGGGCCTTCGACCGGTACTCGAGCTCCCACTCGATGCCGGAGTCGTTGGGGCCGACCTCCAGCTTCCAGCGCTGCAGCGGCTCGACGCACGTCCAGCGCATCGGGCCCGCATAGAGGTCGCCGCGGTCGGTGCTGCAGTGGCGGTGCGCGTCGAGGTCCCAGTGGCGGCCGTCGGCGAGGGTGACCTTGGCGTAGCCGTGGGCCCGCTGCTGGTTCGGGTTGTTGCCGTACCCGGTGACGACGAGGAGCGAGTCGTCGGGCGCGTGCACGTTGAAGTAGCAACGATCCGACCAGCTCGGGTCGCTGTCGTGCACCACGTCCATGGTGGTCGGCAACTGGTGGACGAAGTACTCGTCCCACGGTCCGTACGGCATCTCGGTTCCTCCTCGGTCCGGCGCGCAGCCTGCCACACCGGCTGGGGCCTGGAGCCGAGCGATTGGTACCGTGCGCGGCCCATGGCGAACACGGAGACGGGCGACCAGCCGGCCCACCACATGCTCCTCGAGCTCGGCCTCGACCTGTGGGCCAGCACCGAGAACGGCGTCGACGTGCAGCGGGCGACCGGCCCGGTGCTCGACGCGATGCTCCTGACCGGCACCGAGGTGATGCGCACGTCGATCCTCGCGGTGTGGGCCGACACCGTCGCCGGCCACTTAGTGGTTCCGCAGTTGGCGCCGCGGGTGCCCGTCACCCTGGAGCTGGGTGTCGACGTGTACCGCGAGCCGGTCGGGCTGCACGAGCTGCACATCGTCGGCCGTCTGGCCAAGGCGGGGAACACGGTGCTCGTCGCCACGGTCGAGTTCACCGATGTCGACGGCGGGCCGGTCGCCATCGCCCACGCGTCGTTCATGAAGTCTCCGAACACCGCACTCTCGATCACCACCGATCGGCTCGACTGGCGCAGCGAGATCCGCATGAGCGTGCCGTTCGCCGAGCGGGCCGGCTGCACCCGCGACGCGCCCGGGGTCGCGCGGCTGCCGCGGCGCGCCGACGGCGGCAACGCGTCGAACACGCTCAACGGCGGCCTGCTCGCACTGGTCGCGGAGGAATCGGCGTTGTCGGCGACCGGCGGCCACGGGTTGTCGCACCTCGCGCTGCGGTACCTGCGCCCGGTCCGCGTCGGCCCGGCGGTCGCCCGGGCGGAGATCGTCGGCGAGGTGGCCAACATCGAGGTGCGCGACGAGGGCGACGGCGACAAGCTCGCCGTGCTCGCCACCGCCCACGTCTGGCACTGACCCACGCGTTCCCGGAGCGGGCCGGCCCGACGTCGCCCGGGCGCGGGGTCGGAGTCGACGTCGACCAAGGTTCTGCGCGAGGCTGACGCGCTCTCGTCGCCGCCCCAGGAGGAACCATGGACCAGCAGGAGATGTCGGACCTGCTCGAGCTCCACCAGCTCTGCGCCCGTTACATGATGTACTCGGCGCGCAAGGTGATGGACATGGACACCTGGCTCGACGTCTTCACCGACGACGGCCAGTACAACGCGTTCGGCACGCCGTACGGCCTCGACGCGTTCCCCATGCTGCTGAAGAGCGCGCCGGCGGGGCAGTACATCGGCAACGCGCCGGTCGTCGACTTCGATGGCCCCGACCACGCCACCGGCATCCAGCACTACGTGTTCATCATCCAGTCCGACCATTCGATGCGGATCGCCTGGTACGACGACGAGTACGTCCGCACCGACAAGGGATGGCGGATCCGGCGCCGGTCCACCACGTTCATGCGCAAGAGCGGTGGCTACGACCACGGCAACGCGCACGACCCCGCGCGCTTCGTCGACGGCCAGGAGCTCCCGGAGTCCTGATCGTGCCCGAGGCCGCCGGCGAGACCACCAGCGATTCCCCGAAGAAGGCCGCCGGCGGTCGTTCGCGCCGGGGCGCCGAGACCCGCGCCCGTCTGGTGGAGGCGGCGAAGGTGGTGTTCGAGCGCGACGGCTTCCTCGAGGCGCGCATCACCGACATCGCCAAGGAAGCCGGGGTGTCGCACGGCTCCTACTACCACTACTTCGAGTCGAAGGAGCAGCTGTTCCGCGAGGTCGCGCAGCTGCAGGAGGCGCGCCTCACCGCGCCGCCCGACGACCCCACGGTCACCGGTCACGACGCGTCCTTGAGTGTGCGCATCGAGGAGGCCAACCGGCGCTACCTCGAGCGCTACCGCGACGAAGCCGCGCTCATGGGCGTGATCGAGGAGGTGTCACGCTACGACGAGCACGTGCGCGACGTGCGGGCCGAGCGGTTCCGCTTCTTCGGCGACCGCTCGGAGACGGCGATCCGGCACTGGCAGGAGGACGGGCGCGTCGACCCCGCGATCGACCCGAAGCTCGCGGCCGACGCGCTCGGCGCGATGGTGGCCCGCTTCGCCGAGCTCTGGCTCGTCCAGGGCTACTGCGACTATGACTTCGACCACGTCGTCGAACAGCTCTCGCTGCTCTGGGGCAACGCGCTCGGGCTCAACGACGCGACCACCAAGAAGACGAAGAAGAAGTAGTAGGGGAGACCTCCCACGATGACGCAGGTGATGTCGGGTGTGCGCATCCTCGAGGTGGCGGAGCAGACCTTCGTGCCCGCGGCGTCGGCGATCCTCGCCGAGTGGGGCGCCGAGGTGATCAAGGTCGAGCACGCGGTGCGCGGCGACGCGATGCGCGGCATCGAGTCGGCGGGTTTCCAGGACATCGATCCGTCGGTGCACGTCACCTTCGAGCATGCCAACCGCGGCAAGAAGTCGGTGGGCCTCGACCTCGCCACGCCCGAGGGCCTCGACATCCTCTACCAGCTGGCGGCCACCTGCGACGTGTTCCTGGTGAACAAGGTGCCGGAAGTGCGCAAGAAGCTGCGCATCGACGTCGACGACATCAAGGCGCAGAACCCGAACATCGTCTACGCGATGGGCACGGGCCAGGGCAACGAGGGTCCGGATGCCAACATGGGCGGCTACGACATCCTCTCGTTCTGGTGCCGCACCGGCATGGCGATGAACGCGGCGATCGCCCACCCCGACGAGGTGCCGAACCCGCCGTCCGGCGCCTACGGCGACACCATCGGCGGTCTGGCCATCGCGGGCGGGATCATGGGCGCGCTCTACCACCGTGAGCGCACGGGTGAGGCCACCACCGTCGACGTGTCGTTGCTGGGCGTCGGCACCTTCGCGATGAGCTTCGCGATCGCGATGTCGCTGCAGCACGGCACGGCATGGGTGCCGCCGTTGCCCGGCGTGCCGTACAACCCGCTCGTGTGCAGTTACTGGACGTCCGACGCCCGCGCAGTGAACCTGTGCTGCCTGCAGGCGGCGAAGTACTGGCCCGAGTTCTGCCACCTCATCGGTCGCGCCGACCTCGCCGACGACCCGCGCTTCGCCGACTTCGCCGGCCTGAGTACCAACGTCGCCGCCGCGGCAGCCGCGCTGCAGGACGAGTTCTCCAAGCGCACGCTCGCCGAGTGGCGTGAGCTCCTTGCGGGCTTCAGCGGTCAGTGGACCGTGGTGCAGAACGTGCTCGAGACTGCGAACGACCCGCAAGTGCTCGCCAACGGGTACGTGCGCGACTACGAGGCCGCGAACGGCAAGCCGTTCCGCCTCACCTCGCCGCCGATCCGCTTCGGCGATGGCGACGCGCCCGCGCTGCGCGCACCGACGTTCCACGAGCAGGGCGACGACGTACTGCTCGAGCTCGGCCTCGATTGGGACGCGCTCATCGATCTCAAGGTGCGCGGCATCGTCGCCTGACGAGCCACGCACGACGGCACCCAACGCGAATCGATCTGGGGGGATCATGACGGAGCACCGGGTAGCAGTGGTGACCGGCGCCGGCACGGGCATCGGTCAGGCCATGGCGGTGAAGTTCGCGTCGTTCGGGTGGTCGGTCGCGATCGGTGGCCGGCGCGTCGACAAGCTGGAGGAGACCGCGCAGCTCGTGCGCGATGCGGGCGGCACGCCGTTCGCGGGCGCTCTCGACGTGAGCAGCCCGTCGTCGGTCGACGAGTTCTTCGCCGGCGCCGAATCCGCGCTCGGGCCGGTGTCGGTCGCGATCAACAACGCAGCCGTGGCGCGATATGGCGACATGGACGACTTCTCGCCCGAGGAGATCGCCACCGAGGTGAACACCAAGTTGCTCGGCTCGCTGTACGTGGCCCGACGCGCGATCCAGACGATGCGTCAGCAGGGGGAGGGTGTGGCCGACATCGTGTTCGTGACCTCGCTCGCCGCGGTGTTGCCGTGGGTGCACCACCTGCCGTACGCCGCGTCCAACGCGGGTGCCGAGCATGCCGCGCGGATCCTGAAGCAGGAGCTGGAGGGCACCGGCATCCGAGTCTCAACGTTCCGGTGCGGCGAGACCATCGGCACCGACTTCGCCACCAAGGAGATGGAGTCCGGGCGCGTGTTCACCTCGTCGGAGCTGTGGTTCCGCCGGGGCCTGCTGCGCCACACGGGCGCGATGACGCCCGACATGGTTGCCGACGCGGTGGCGCACATGGTCACGCTGCCCGCCGGCTGCCAGTTCGAGCTGGTGCAGATGGTGCCCACCGCCCCGAGGGGCCCGGTCCCCAAGACCATGGAGGAGCTCGCGGCCCTCTTCGACCAATGAGCGCCGGCACGGACGATCGCGCGAGCGCCGAGCACCCGGCCGTGCCGCGCTCCGGCGCCGAGGTGCTCGCGCTCACCCGCGCTCGTGGCGAGGGCGGCCCGGAGCTCGGGGACGAGCAGCTCAGCGCCTTCTTCGAGCGGTGGCTCGACACGTTCGTGTTCAACGCCCGCCTCGACCCGCACCTGCGCGAGCTGGCGATCCTGCGCACGATGTGGCGCACCGGTCAGTCGCTCGAATGGGCGAACCACTACCGCCTCGCGCGCAGCATCGGTGTGACGCGCGACGACGTGCTCGCCATCCGCACGTCCATGCCCGACGACGATCTCGACGACGACCTCGCGCTCGTCGCACGCGTCGTCGACGAGTTCGTCGACCACCGGGCGCTCACGCCGGCGACCATGACGACCGTGGAGCGGCGGTTCCCGGATGTCGCGTCCCGCTACGAGCTGCTCTACCTGGTGCCCGGCTACCTGATGTTCGCGGCAGTGACGAACTCCACCGGCCTCACCGCCGAGGCCAAGGGCCTCCCCGTGTGGCCGCCTGACGGCATCGGCCCCGCCGACACCTGAAGATCGCGTTTGGCGTCAATGGGCGCGGACATAGGCGCCTGAGTGACGCCAAACGTGCTCTGGGTGGGCTACCTCTTGCGGTTGAGCATCCGGTCGAGGTTGGCCTGGAACGCGGGCTCGTCGAACGACTCGGTCTCGCGGTCGAGCGCATCGTCGAGGATGGCGCTGATCGCCTGCAGGGTGGCGTGGTTCAGCAGCCGCTTGGACTCGCGCACCGCCTGGGGCGGCAGCTTGGCGAACCTCGTCGCGAGCTTGATCGCCTCGTCGCGCGACGTTCCCTTCGCGACCACCCGGTTGGCGACGCCGATGCGCACCGCCTCCTCCGCGTCGACGCGGTCGCCGAGCAGGATGTGCTCCTTGGCGCGCAACAGACCGGTGAGCAGCGGCCACATCAGCGCACCGCCGTCGGCGGCGACGAGAC
>Ga0075015_100000202_pt1 | contig 18728 bp, 14 predicted proteins | sample AleBraG_ABR_2013_FD_71476 | JGI IMG/M metagenome (GOLD analysis project Ga0075015, IMG submission 71476) | Freshwater sediment microbial communities in response to fracking from Pennsylvania, USA - Alex Branch Run_MetaG_ABR_2013 | ecosystem: Environmental > Aquatic > Freshwater > Creek >...
GTCAAACAGCATCTGGCGGCCATCACAGAGCCCAAGGCGGCCGGCAGGTTGATGGCCGCGATTGAGCACTATGAGGGCACACCCGTCGTTCGGGCCGCGCTCAGGCTCGCACCGCTGACATTCGTGCGCCCAGGCGAACTGCGCGCAGCTCGGTGGGTGGAATTTGACCTTGACTCGGCGGAGTGGCGGGTACCGCCTGAGCGGATGAAGACGCGCCAGCCCCACATTGTGCCGCTGTCGCGCCAGGCGGTTGGAATCCTGCGTGACCTCCAGCCGCTGACGGGTAGATCACCATATGTGTTCCCGAGCCACAGGTCGCGGCTACGGCCGATGTCAGAGAACGCCATTCTGCTGGCGTTGCGATCTATGGGATATTCGAAAGAAGAAATGACCGGGCATGGCTTTCGCGCGATGGCCAGAACCATCCTGGACGAAATCCTGGAATTCAGGGTCGATCTCATCGAGCATCAGCTCGCCCATGCCGTACGCGACGCCAACGGGCGAGCGTACAACCGCACAGCCCACCTGGAGGGGCGCAAGAAGATGATGCAGGCGTGGTCTGACTATCTGGCCAAAATTCGACGCGAGTTCGAAGTGGAATCCATGAATCGCTTGAATCGAGACGCCGCGTAGCTCATACCGACGACCTGCGCGAGAGCACGATACGCTCGGCAAGCCAACCCTGGATTTCATCCTCGAGCCATCCGACGGCTCGTTCGCCGATACGGACGCGCGCAGGGAAACGTTGTTCCGCTTCGAGCTGGTAGACCATCGAACGACCAAGCCCTGTCGCTTTGCATACATCCGGTAATCGCAGAATCTGAATCTTCCGAGCGTCCTTTTGACTTTCCATGATGACCTCCACGTTTGTGGTTCCGGTCACTCAGGGACAAATTGTCACCCACGCAGTGTCGTTGAATTCGTTCGTTGAGCGTAGGCAGGTATCTAACAAAGATGTGCAGATACCTGCGCAGTCTTCCGGCAACAACCAAGCTCGTGGATCGGCGTCCGCCAGCGAAAGCAGCCTTCGTTCAGGCGTTAGTTTCGCGGCGCTAGCTGCGATGCATGCCTAGATCGGTTTGTAGCAATCGGTGAGGTATCTGCATGTCTTTGTCAGTTTGGCAGGATAGCCACTGGCTAAGTGTTGTTAAACAATGGCTCTATGAGTAGGGGAATGGTTGCAGCGGTGAGGTTGTCGGCCGATGAGAAGGAGCGGCTCCGGGCTCTGGCAGCGAGCTACGGCCTGAAGGAATCCGCTCTCTTGAAACGTGCAGTGGATCGCCAGATCGACCCAGGTGGTCTGTCAGGCGAGGGGTTTACGGATTCGCCATCAGACGGTGCCCGGTTGGCCAAGATGCTCATCTGTCTGCACCCCGATATTCGTACCCACGTGGCGAAGTGGGCTCGGGCTCGGGGACTACCGCCGGCCACCTACGTGGCAGCGGTCATCCGCTCCCACGTCCTGAACCTTCGGCCGCTACCTAAGGCCGTGATCAAAGCGTTCGAGCAGGGGGTAGTGCAGCTGGCGATGATCGGCAGGAACCTGAACCAGCTGGCTCGTCGGGCGAACTCCGAGAAGGCGGTGGCCATCCCACGGCGAGAAGACCTGGCCCTGTATCTCAAGACCTGCACGACCATGGTGGGGAATCTCAAGGCGACCCTTAAGGCCAACAAGGAGTCCTGGCAGGTCGGGTATGAATAGACAAATCGCTGAGGAGCTGGCGTTCAACTTCCGGGCTTACGGCCGGAACGGCCGGGGAGAGCGTATCCAGCTGACTCCGGCGCCGGCCCGAACGGTCGCCCGGACGGCAGCCCGCACACCGGAGGTCATGGTGAAAGTCCTGTCGTCCGGTGCGACCAGCGCCAAGGCGGTGCAGCGTCATATCGACTACGTTGCCTGCAATGGAGAAGTCGAGCTGCATACCGATGATGGTGAGCTGCTTCAGGGCAATGGATCGGCCGCTTCGTTGGCCGGGGACTGGAATCTGGACCTCGAGGAAGCGGGCGCAACCAATTCCATAGGTTCACAGAAGGGGTAGGGTGGTGCCCACAACGCCATCATTGCCCGCAAACGCGATTTCGGCAGAGGAGTCGGTTTCCATCACATAGAGAGGCGAGACTATTTCGGTCGTAGGAAAGTGAAATTGGCTTGCGGTGGCGCCGGGTTCGTACGGCACCTCGCCCAGGGGCCAACTTGACCAGTTCAAGTTTCGGCAGCCAATACCTATCCGTCTTTGAGAGCGGCACCGGCAAGCGATTTTGCTTAGGGTTCATCCTCGCCCGCCATCAACCAAGGGGGGGGGGGCTGCGTGACCGGTCGCGCACGGCCGCAGGTCCGCTGAAATAGCCAGCAAACCCGTATTCAAACGATCGATGTCGCTCGTATGTCTGGGATAGAACACAAAGCGATTCATAAATCCCAATTGATCTACCCCTATGGTTGGTGCCAAAAATACAACGGAAATCACGCGCCTACGCTTGCAGGAAAAGCGCACGTCTGGGGCGATGCACGTCTAGAGCAATGAATATTTGCATTTGGTTTGGAACGTTCCTATACTCTGTAGGATCGTTCCAAAAAGTGGGGACGAAACCGGCGCCGCTACAACACTTTGTCTGGTTATGGCGCAAGTCGGTGTTGGTATGTTCGGGTCATCTATTGGTTTTTTACATACGGGCAAGGGGGCCTGCATTTATGTACCGTAGCCACACCAGACAGCAGCTTTCTACCTTTCTAACCTGTATCAGCCTGGCATTGTGTGCCCTAAGTGCGGGTGCGACTGCAGCGACCCCACCAGCCACTGATGCCGGTTCAGAAGTCCTCGAGCAAATCGTGGTGACAGGCTCGCGTGTCATTACCAACGGCAACGACAGCCCCACACCGACAACGGTGGTGACTGCGGATGAGGTGACGAAGATCAATCCTGGTCCTATCTTGCAGGCATTATCCGCGTTGCCGCAGCTGCCGGCGACGCCAAACCAGGGCGCGCAGGGTCAGGGGCCGCAGGGTCTCGTAAATCTGCGCGGCATTGGTTTTGCCCGCAACCTCATCCAATTCGATGGCTTTCGGGTTGGCTTTACCTTCAATGGATTTGCAGGCCAAGGCGTCGACTCAAACCTCATACCGCAGCTGCTGCTGCAGCGGGTCGATGTTGTTACCGGTGGTGCCTCGGCGGTATATGGCTCCGACGCCGTCTCTGGCGTGGTCAATTATGTGGTCGACCACAACTTCAATGGAGTCAAGATTGTCGGCCAGGCGGGCGAGACGACATACAGTGACGATCACAGCTGGAACGCGGGTATCGCCGCGGGCATGCGGCTGCTCGACGGCCGCGCTCATATCGAATTCAGCTATCAGGATTTCAATAATCCAGGCATTCGCAACCGCTTCGACCGCGCGTGGGGTCGGGGGCTCTGGAGCATTCAGGGCGGTGGCACCGCGGCCAATCCGTTCAACCTGTACAGCAATACACGGCTGGGATTCCTCAGCTTCGGCGGACTGATCGGTTCCGGGCCGCTGGCCGGACTCAACTTCACCCAGAACGGAGTGCTCACCCCATTCGTGCACGGTCAGCCAACGGCTAATCCCGGAGTCGAAATCGGCGGCGATGGCGGCTATTTCAACGCAGCTTGGGCGATCGCAAAGCAGGATATGCAGAATGGCCTTCTGCGGTTTGATTTTGACGTGACCGACCGGGTGCATGCGTTCGCTCAGCTCGCGGTTGGCAACGTGTACTATGTCGTCAACGACTTTCCGGGCAACAGCATGCTCGGATTCTTCGGGGGGCCCACGGCCATCGGTTATAACAATGCCTACCTTGGCGGCATTCAACCGGCCTACCAGGCTCTGATCGCCGGTCAAGATCCGCTGTCTTCATTTTCCTTTGCGAAGATGATCTCGGGCGATCAAATGCCTGGGCCCACGTCCCATGTGAGCTCTACGCAGTACCTGTTTCAGACCGGCCTAAATGGTACTTGGGGCGCCTACAAGTGGAACGTGGGCTACGAGCGGCAGGATGAGGTGGCCAAATATGAAGACCCGAACAGCCTCAACAACGGGCGTCTTTATGCGGCACTGAATGCGGTTATCGATCCGGCGAATAACCAGGTCGTATGTCACGCGGCTCTGGTGAATCCCGCCTACGCCAACTGCGTGCCGCTGAATGTGTTCGGCCCGGGGTCGATCAGTCCGCAGGCGTTCCAGTACGTCCAGCAGGATGTGCGCAACGATACCCGCTATCAGATGGATGACTTCGTAGCCAGCATTAACGGGGCTCCCATCAGCAATTGGGTGGGGCCGGTCAACATGGCGTTGTCGGCCGAGTGGCGTCGCAACTCCTACGGGGTAACGAGCAATGCCTTGCCCTCCGATCCGGTGGACTGCAACGGCATTCAGTTCAACTGCGGCCCCGGCACCCCGGCATATACCGTCGGCGCCCAGGCCAATTTCCCGACGGCGTCAGAGCATGTGGTCGAAGCGGCCTATGAAATCGACCTTCCGTTGCTGAAGGATGTGGCCTTCGCGAAATCTCTCAATGTGAATGGCGCCGCACGCTATACGAACTATCAGGCCAGCGGCAGCGTGGCGACCTGGAAGCTCGGCGCGACCTGGCATCTGAATGATGCATTCACGGTGCGTACGACGCGGTCACGTGACATTCGCGCCCCTTCGATAACGGATCTGTTTCAGCCCGCCACGCAGGCTCTGGATCAGTTCACCGATCTGCATACGGGAGTGACGGGTAGCGTCACCGAGATAACCCAGGGAAATCCCAACCTCAAGCCGGAGGATTCGGATACCACAACGTTCGGCATCGTGTGGAAGCCAAAATTCATCGATGGTGCCAGCCTCTCGCTAGATTACTATCACATCAAGATCACAAACGGACTCGTGACCCTTCAAGCGCATCAGCAGGTCAATGAGTTGGCGTGCGAGAAGAGCGGCGGTACCTCGCCGGTGTGCGATCTCTACGTTCGCCCGCATCCATTCAGCGATACGTCTGCTGACAACTTCCCGATCCTGGCCTACAACGAGGAGATCAACTCGGCCGGCCTGTTGACCTATGGCGTGGATTTGGAACTCGATTACGCCCATCGACTTTTCGGACGGCCATTCTCCTCGCGCCTTTTGGTCACCTACCAGCCGCACTTGATCTACGACACCGGTCCCGGTGGAAAGTTTGATGTCGGTGGTGCGGCTGATGGGATCGGTGGGCTGCCAAACACACCGAGCATCAGGGGTCTCCTCGAACTGAATTACGAAGTGGCTCCGAACCTCACTGCGACTGTGCAGGAACGCTATCGCAATGCAATGAAGCAGTTTGCCGACAGCAGCCCGCCGTTCGTGTTCGCGATTGGCAAGCTGGCTTCGACCGCGTACACGGATGCGAATTTGAATTATCGTTGGAAACTAAGTGGCAAGGATCTGGACACGTATTTGAACATCAGGAACGCGTTCAACACGCAGCCACACCCCTGGGCGAGCAGCGGTGGTGGCAGCTTGATTGGTGCGTTCGGTGGCTACAACTTGCCCGACGACAACATCGGACGCTACTTCACCGTAGGCTTCCGCTTGAAGATATAACCGGTTGCGGACTCCGGGATGCTTCCTGCTCCCGGAATTCGCTAATTGATGTCGATAAAGCGGGCTCCACATGGGGCCCGCTTTTTCTGTACTGGCGCTGTCAACTTGCACCCAACATTGACCGTGGGGAACAGGGGTTCTTGGGTCTGGATATTGGCATTCGTGTAACGACTGCGGTCGCGGCCCGGTTTGCCGAGTCAAAAGCAAATGCGGTTGCGTGATCGCCATAAATAGCAACCATGGCATCCGGCCGGATTTCTTCGAGCCAGACGCGGATCGGCTTGTAGGACTCGAAAACGGGCACCCAGACCGGATCGTCTGGACATTTGTTGTCCAATGCGTACCTGATCGTCGGAGTGGGGGATATGCCACCAACCACTCTGGCCATGACCAATCTCCCGGCGGCAACGGCGGTGTTGGAGACTTCGTTACTTCAATTCATATCCGGTGCGGAAGAACTCTGCGCCTAGCCATTCGGCAGGATGCGCCTCGAATTCGCCGGGCACGCGCTGCCATTGGCCCTGGGCGTTTAGAATCGCCCTGTCCGGATAGGCGTAGACCGGCCGCTCCACGCCATGGCCATGCGCCGCCAGGGATGAGGGTGCATTGCCCTTCTCTACCAAGTCCATCAGCGCGCCAACGACGTCAAAGTCCGTCGCCCCTTCGCCGCCACTGCAGTGGTAGAGGCCGGGGACGAGGAACAAGCGGCTAAAGGACAGCGCGCGCGGCACGCCAACGCGCGCTGCAACGGCGTTGTAGTAGCCGATGGAGTTGGCTGGCGAGATGTGGGGGTCGGACCAGCCGTGCCACATGAGCAGCTTGCCGCCGCGGCGCGCGAAGCCGCCGAGGTCCGGGTTGGTCGCGTCGTACAGCCCGCGCAACCTGAAGGAACGCAGGGTCGCCTCGTCGAACTTCAGGTCTTCGACCTCCCATCTCGGGGAGAGTGGCACCTTATAGTAGAGGCTTGGCACGCTGCTTTCGACGATCATCCTCGAGAAGATCTCGTCATTGCCGGCGTGCGGGACGAACACGCCTTCCCACGCGAGTTCTGAGCCGGGCATAGGGCCCGCCATGACGAGGCGCCTGCCCTGTGGATCGCGTGCGCCCTCGTAGAAGCGGCGCACTGCCTGGACCTGGGGCCCGGTCAGGCACGCTTCGGGCGCCTGGCCCGCCTTGCAGGCCAGGGTACCCGGGTCGAATTGGCAACGCCGCGGATCTTCCAGCACGCCGTCCTTCGAGCCATCTAGCGCATCGCAGACGGCAATCACGGCCGCATGCAACAGTGGCAGCTGGGCCGACGTGACGATCGCATGCCCGTCGGGGCCGGTGTTCGAGACAGCGTTCCAGCCGTGATAGAAGGAATTCTGCACTGTGAAATTCAACGCCGGTGCGCCGGCGGCGATGCCGTCGAATTCTTCGGGTAGCGCTGCGCCTCGATGAGCGCCTCGCGACCGCCATCGGAGCAGCCTGAGATATAGGAATACTGCACAGGCCTGCCGTAGTACTCGCGGATCAGTGCCTTGACCGCCAACGCCGTCAAATGGACGCCGCGATGCCCGAAGTCGGCGCGGGTGGCGGGATTGCGCGCGGCCCACGCGCCACCCATTCCCTCATGGCCCATGTCGGTGCTCGCCAGCACGACTCCGTGGGCGCGGACCGGCACGCAGGAATCGGCATGTTCCACGAGGATCGAGAGCGTGCCGCACAGGCCGCCGCAGCCGGTCTGCAGGTAGCGCCCGCTCCACCCTTCGACGGGCAAGCGCGCCTCGAAGCGGATCACAGGCGCAATGACGCCTTCGACCACGCAATAGCGGGCGCCATCCAGGTCACGCTCGACAGCCCGGGAGATCGTGGTGTTGGCCCCAACCGCAGTATTCACGCTGGCAATTCTCAGGTTCGCGCAGGATCCGCCTGTTACTGGGGAAGCCATGTGTTCGGCGGCGGCCACCGACCCAAACGAGACACCGAACAGAGTCAGGGCGAATGCAACCAGGACCTTGATCATCCCACGCTCCCATGAAAAGGCGCCGTCGAACGCCGCGCCAGCAGGTTGCCAATCCTCCGTCGATGGGATGCCGTGATTCATGATCTCCTCCTGGATTGTCGTGGATCTCATAGCCACGGGAGAGTAGCGTCCTCGACCAACGTAAGCTCGCCGTCCGGTTCATTCCAGGATGGAATCCATCAATATCGATGCCGGCAAGATGGCGCCGAGATGCTGAATGACCAAACTACCCAGGCGGCACCCGGCCGCCGCAGCCGCCTGCGTGTCCAGGCCCCTAAGGCGTGCGGCCAGGTACGCGGCGTTGAAGGAATCCCCTGCGCCGGTTGTATCCACGACGAACGGTGCTGGCGCCGCTGCCAAGCGCCAGGACGAACCTCCTTGGGCGACCAGACAGCCCTGACCGCCCAGCTTCACGATGACTTCACGGGCTCCCCACTTCAGGTAGCGGCTCGCAGTGTCCTCGGGCGTGGCATCTTCCCAGAGCTTCTGCTCGTCATCGAACGATGGAAGGGCGATCGACATCTGTGGGGAAAAGTCGCGCATCGCTGTACGCGCGGCCTCGGCATCCGGCCAGCCTGAAGGCCGGTAATTGGGGTCGAACGCAACGAGACCGCCATTGCTGTGGACCGCGCGGGCAAGGGAAATCAACGTATTACGTTCTGTCGCCGAAAACAACGAGAGCGTGATGCCCGAGAGATAGAGCAGGGATGCTGTACTCGCGGCAGCGAGGGCCGTTTCGATCCCGGGAAGGCCAAAGAGGCGGCGCACTGCCGACTCCGACCGCCAGTAACTGAAGCTGCGCTCCCCGGCCGCGTCTGTCGTGATGGCATACAGCCCGGGAAGTCGCGCGGCGTCGGTGAGCACCAACGACATGTCCATGCCCGCTTCCTGCCAAGCGGTACGCATGTCGTCACTGAATGAGTCGGCGCCCAATGCCGTTAGATAGGCTACTGGCACGCCCAGTCGCCGCATGTAGAGAGCGGCGTTGAAGGTGTCTCCACCATAGGAAAGCCGCCAGCCGCCGTTGCTGCGCGACAGTTCAAGCATGCACTCGCCTATGGCGACCACTCGTGGCATCGTGCTATCACGGTTCCCGAATCGGCTCCGGCCTGCGCAAGCCATGTTCGTTTAGATTGACGTGTTGGATCGTTCCAATATACACTCGGGCAGCCAGGTCAGGCAAACTTCATTTGCTGCCTCTGGGGATGGCGGGCCTCGGCAAGCTGACCAACTGCAAGACAGCGACCATGCAAATTCGTACCGACCTGACGCCAACCGCACTGCTCCCCGGTTTGAACCGAGTCTTTGAACTGGCGGCGGTCAAGGTGCGGATGCTGGACAATTCCTGGGACCCCGCCCGTGGCACCCCCGTCTTTACTGTCGACGGTCGCTACACCACGCGAGGCTGGACCGAATGGACGCAGGGCTTTGTCTACGGCAGCGCCATCCTGACCTTCGATGCCACAAGTGATCGAGAACTTCTGGAACTCGGCCGCAAGCGTACGCTCAAGCGGATGGCACCGCATGTCACGCACACTGGTGTGCATGATCATGGATTCAATAACCTGTCCACTTACGGCAACCTGCGTCGTTTGATGCGCGAAGGGCGAATTGCACACGACGAGTGGGAGTCGAATTTTTACGCGCTCGCGATTCAGGCCAGTGGTGCCGTGCAAGCGGCGCGGTGGAGCGCGACGCACGCGGCGACCGACCCGGCCGGGCTGGCGCGCACGGCAGGCGCCTCGGCGCTGGGGTACGTCTACAGCTTCAATGGACCCCATTCGCTGTTTGTCGATGCCATGCGGACGATTCGCGTCATGGGATTGGCCTGGCAGCTGGGCCACACGCTGATGGTTGAGGGTGACAAGGCGGCCAATCTTCTGCAACGCTCCGTACTGCATGGCCTGGCCACCAACCAGTACATCCTGTTCCACGGCGATTCCGCCCACACTTACGACAGTCGCGGGAGCACTTGCCACGAGGCAGTGTTCAATCGAAATGATGGACAATTCCGTTGTCGAAGCACACAGCAGGGCTACAGCCCGTTCACCACCTGGACCCGTGGCCTCGCCTGGGCCATGTGTGGCTTTGCAGAGGAGTTGGAGCTCTTCCAGACGATACCCGATGCCGCGTTCGAGACGGCGGTGGAACTCGGGAAGGCCGACGTCATCAAAGCCTATGAGCAAGCCGCAATCGATACCTGCGATCATTACATCGAGAATTGTTCCGCTCTCGATGGCATCACCTATTGGGACGACGGGGCGCCGGGTCTCGCGCGCCTGGGTGATTGGAAGTCGCGCCCGGCTGATCCGTTCAACGATTTTGAGCCGGTTGACTCCTCAGCGGGTGCTATTGGCGCTCAGGGACTGATACGTCTCGGGAACTACTTGGGCGGCGAACGAGGTGACCGCTACAGGCAGGCGGGTCTGACCATCGCGGCCCGACTCTGTGAAGAGCCCTATCTGGCGACCAACCCCGCGCACCAGGGGCTGCTCCTGCATAGCATCTACCACCGACCAAATGGCTGGGACCATATTCCCAAGGGCCGAACGGTGCCGAGTGGAGAATCAAGCATGTGGGGTGACTACCACCTGCTGGAACTGGCGGTGTTGATCCAGCGCATGGCCGCTAACAAGCCATACCTGACCTTCTTTGATTCCTAGGATCCACTGAATTCCCGCGGAAGGGCTCAGTACTCGAGCACTCCGCGAACATCAACGGCGGGCATCCCGGCCGAGACGGCGGCCCGCAGCCCCTGCTCGCTATCCTCGAAGGCCAGGCACTGCGCTGGCAGGACGTCCAAGCGGCGCGCTGCCATCAGGAACAGGTCCGGTTCCGGCTTGGCCCGGCCGCCGTCGTCTAGCGTCACGATGGCATCAAATAGTCCGGTCAGGCCACAGGCCTGCAGCGACGGAACGACTATGGCCCGGGGCCGCCCGATGCGACAGCCAGCGGAACGCGGCCATGGTTCCCCCTGGCAATGGCTGCCACAACTGAGTTGACTTTCAACTGATGCATGGAGCCAAGGTAGGTGCTGCGCATCAGTGACACCACGGCGCTCCTGTCGAGATCCACGCCGTGATCCTGCTCGAAAGAATCCAGGAGGATATGTTCGGACAGACCCGCCCGCTCGTGATACCACTCGCGCGACATCTCGATCCCGAAATCCGAAATCCGGTCGCCCACGACTCGCAATAGACGGGTCCGCTGTCCACCAGCGTCCCATCGCAATCAAATATCATGGCCCGCGCAAGGGCGAGTCGCTGCGCCAGTCCCGTCATCGCTCCCGGCCGGGAGAGTTCATGTGGCGAAGCCCGTCTTCTGAATGTGGTCCGCAACCCGCAATGCCTGTGCTGCCACTGTCAGGGACGGGTTGACGGCTGCCGAAGACGGCATAAAGCTGGCGTCGACTACAAAGAGGTTCGGGTGATCGTGGGCGCGACAGTATGGATCAAGCGCTGAGTTCCCTGGATCCGTTCCGAACCGGACCGTACCGCACTGGTGGGAGGGCGTACGCTTGTCAAATGCCCGAGAGAACACCAATGGATAGCCCGCAGCGTGGAATACCTCCTTCATGCGCCGGACGAGTCCGCGATGGGCCGTCATGTTCGTGCGTTTCCACGCAAGCACGATGGTGTCCCCGTCAACGCTCACGCGATTCTCCGGATCCGGAAGATCCTCGCTCATCAGGTACCAGTCGACACTGTGGCGGGATACCCACTCGAGCGCGGTATTCGGGACTCTCGGCAGGCTGGCCTTGAGAATAGGGGCCGACACTCGACCCAGGAGCTGCACATTCCCGAGCGGCGGGCCGCCACGACCATCATCGAAATAGAAATCATTGAGACCGAATGTCTTCTGGTAGACGGACTCGTTGAGTTTTCTGGGATCCAACGTCAACATCGCCGTCGCGTTGTGATTCATGAAATGCCGACCCACCACACCCGACCGATTGGCCAGACCTTCCGCGTGTTGCGCGGAGGTCGACCTCAGGAGTATCGCGGCCGAGTTGACGGCGCCAGCCGCCAGGACCACTAGCTTGGCCCGAACACTGTGTCTGGCTCCGTCCTTCGTGTACTCGGCGCCGGAAACATGGCGGCCATCCGCCTCCACCGTCAGCCGCTCCACCTTCGCGCCCGTAATCAGTTTGACGGACTGTTGCTTGAGTGCGATCGCCAGCGCAGCAGTCTCTGCATCGAATTTCCCCGTCCTTGTGTCGGGATAGGCATCCCACGGCGTCTGCCCGTGGGACAGCCATTCGTCGATATCCACCGCCAGAGGGAGCGAGAAGGGCTTGAGTCCGACCTTCAGCAGGCGCTTCCGAGCCAGGGCAATCGCCGGTTCATCGGGGACGGGAGGATACGAGTATGCCGTCGAATGGAATGGTTCCGTCGGGTCCTCGCCCAACGCTCCGCGAACCTGGAATATCTGTTCTGCCGCACCATACCAGGGCTCGAGGTCCTGGTATCCCACCGGCCAGGCCGGGGATACTCCGTCGGCGTGCTCCAGGGCGCCAAAGTCCTGCTCCCGAAGTCGAAGCAGCACCGCGCCATAGAATTTCGTGTTGCCGCCCACGTAATAGTAGCAGCCAGGGTTGAAGTCCTCCCCGGTCGCGTCGCGCCAGCTCTCGTTGGGGCGATAGTACCCATCGATGAATATCGAGCGGGTATCTCGCCCATGCGGGGACGACGGCAGTTGTTCGCCCCGCTCGAGGATCACTACCGACGCGCCGCTCGCGCAAAGACCCGCGGCCACGCAGGCGCCACCCATTCCGGAGCCGATAATCAGGACATCAACAGTACGCCCGCTCACGACGTCACACGTTCCATTTCAGGCGGCCGGCCGCGATCGATCGCCGCAACTCGCAGTGACTTCGCGGACTCGAGCACCGCGGCAGCAACCGCCAGAGACCAAATGCCGTCCTCTCCGGTTGCGGACGGTGTCCCGGACCCGCCGACAGCCGCTGCAAATGACGCGACGCTTCGCACGTAGAGGTTTGTTCGATCGATGGGCAGCAGCGCTTCACCTTCCGCGGTTCGCAACAGCACTTCGCCGATCGGCTTTTGCGTCATGCACTCTGTGGCGATCAGGGATCCCTCGGTGCCGTGCACCTCAAAGCCGGTCTTGGCAAAAGCGGTCGTGAAGGAATCATGGAATTGAGCAAGCAGACCCGATTCGAAGCGGATCGTCCCCATGACGCCGTCTTCGACGGCTCCATGTGACATACCCGCCTGTTGGGTCATGGCCGTCACCTCGACAGGATTCTGACCGAGGACGAACCGCAGCGTGTCGGCATCGTGCACAGTTATATCGAGAACCACTCCCGCCCCGGCATTAGGGTTGTTCAGGCGCCATCCCTGAAGGGCAAGCGGCAGATAAACCGCATGGAAGACGCGGGCAAACAGCGGGCGGCCAATTCGGCCAAGCGAGATGGCCTCTCTCATGGCGCGGTGTGTGCCTGCATTGCGAAGATGGTGGTTCGTTCCAACGACCAGGCGCCTGGCCCGAAAGGCTTCAACCATCTCGATCGCATTGCCAACCGAAAGCGCCAACGGCTTCTCGCACAGGAGATGTTTACCTGCTGCTGCACATCGAAGTGCCTGGCCGTGGTGGAGTTCATTGGTGGTGGAGATGTAGACGACATCGGCCACTTTGAGAAGTGCGTCCAGTTCAGTGGTTGCCTTCGGTATGGCAGCGGCCCGCGCAAATGCCACGGCGCGATCAGCGTCGCTGCTCATTACTGCGGCAACTTCTCCGCCAGTCTCACGGATGGCATCGATCATCCACTGACGTGCGATGGTGCTTGCGCCAATCAGGCCCCAACGAAGTGGCTTCATCACAAGTTGTTCCTCGCTGGTGCTGTCAACGACCGGGACCCGCAGCGACACTTTCGAGTGTGCGACGGAGCAGTCATGGTGATGCCACGTTGGCTAAGCCGGTCGGCGGGCATAGATGCCGAACGCCAGGATACCGACATAGCACAATGCCGGCACCAGCATGGCCGCGGTGAGGCTGGTTGTATCGGCGAGTTGACCAGTGATCAGCGGCACGACCGCTCCCCCGACGATTGCCACACACAGGAGCCCTGATCCTTCGGCGGTGCGCTCGCCGAGACCCTCGCTCGCCAGCGAGAAGATTAGTGGGAACATGACCGAGTTGCACAGGCCGACGGCAACCATCGCCCATCCGGCCAGTCCGCCAACTGTCGCCATCGAGATGGCGACAAGCAGAAACGCTGCACTTCCATACAGTGCGACCAGGCGGTAGGCCGCTACGCGACGGAGGATGGCAATGCCCGCAAGGCGACCCACCAGTAATCCGCCCCAATAGAGAGACAGGAGCTTTGCCGCGGCTGCGTGGGTCAGCCCCATCGTCGAGGGAAGCGCAAGATAGTTGATCAGCATGCTGCCGATCGTCACCTCTGCGCCGACATAGAGGAACATCGCGGCCACTCCAAATCTTACGCGTGCCCGCTTGAGCAGCGAAAATGCGGACAGTGGATTGCCGCCTTCGACCCTGTCGCCACGCACCTTGTTACGGAACGCCCAGACAAGCCCGGCAACCAGCGTGAGCGCGACCGCGATGCCAGCATAGGTGCGGCCGATCATCGTGGAACCGATCGCCGCCGCGTCGAGAATGAGCAAAGCCCCGACGTAAGGGGCGACGACTGTGCCGATCGAGTTGCAGGCATGCGCGAAGGTCAGGCGGGCCGGCGTGCCCTCAGGTGTGCCAAGCCGTACGACGAGCGGATTCACCGTGACCTGCACGATCGTGACCCCGGCTGCGACTACGAACAGAGCGCCCAGAAAGGCGGGAAAGGCATGCATTGCCGCTGCGGGGAGGAACAACAGGCAGCCGCACGCCATCAGCAGCAGGCCACTGACTACGGAACGCATATAACCTATCCGTTCGATCAGGTAGGCCGCCGGCAACGAGACAATGAAATACCCGGTAAAGAAGCAGAACTGCACCAGCGTCATCTGTGCGTACGAAAGCGCGAACAGTTCCTTGAGTCTCGGCATGATGACGTCGTTGAGACTCGTGATACTGCCAAATACAAAGAACAGCGAGTAGGCGATGGGCAGCACACGTTCGGCCGCTTTGTCTGCATGCGCCTGGATGCGATCCTGTTGGACAACAACGTTGTTCATTTGTTTGGCATTTCCGGGTACGTGAGGGGCATATCAAAGGCCGACAGGGCTGGTAGCAGCTTTCAGGCGGGAGGCATAAAGGGCGACTACGCCGAAGCAAGCCATTGGCGACAGCAATGCCAATTGCAGGCTGCCGGTGTGGCGGTCGATTAAGCCCATCATCAGCGGCAGTACCGCGCCACCAACGACCGCCATGACGATGTAGGAGGAGCCCACCATGGCCAGATTGCCCAGTTCGCGCACACCGAATGAGAAGATCGTTGGAAACTGGATCGACATGAAAAAGCAGGTGAGCCCGATGGCCGTGATCGCTACCCAACCGTGCGTGACCAGGGCAGTTGCGAGTAGCAAGACGTTGCTGAAGGCGTAGGCAAAGAGCAAATAATCGGCGCGCACGCGCTTGAGCAGCGCTGTACCGACGAACCGGCCCACCATGAATGAGGCGAGGCTGACAGACAGGAAGTAGGCTGCCGTGCGTTCCGGCGTTTCGGGGCGCAGGATCTTCACCAGGTCGATGAAATAGCTCCAGATGCTGACCTGTCCGCCAACATAGAAGAACTGCGCGACAACAGCCCACCTCAGGCTGGGTATCTTCAGGATCGAGAGCGCACTACGGGACTGAGAAGCGCCCTTCGGCGCGCGCAGGTCAGGGAGCTTGACCACGCAGAAGGCGATTGCGATGACCAGGATGATGCCGGCCAGCACCAGATAGGGACTCTGCACCGTGCGCGCTTCCGACGAGTGAAAAGCAGCCTGTCCTGCCGCTGACAGGTGGGCCAACTGATCCGGCTTGTACTCGATACCCGAAAAAATGAACCGGGAGCCGATTAACGGTGCAATGAAGACTCCAAGGCCATTGAATGACTGCGCAAGATTGGCGCGCAGCGCCGCCCGAGCCGGATCTCCCATCGCGATGGAGTAGGGGTTGGCCGCAGTCTCGAGGAATGCAGCCCCAGAGGCGATCACGAACAGTGCGGCGAGAAAGGCCGAGTACAGGCGAACCTCCGCTGCCGGGTAGAACAGCAATGCACCTGCTGCATACAGGCTGAGGCCGACGATGATGCCGACACGATAACCGAAGCGCCGCATGACGAGTCCGGCGGGCAGCGCCACCAGAAAGTAGCCGATGTAGAAAACGAAAGGCACGAAGCCTGCCTCGAGCCGGTCCAGCGACAGGGCCTTCTGGAATTGCCTGATCAACAGGTCGTTGAAGTTGGCGGCAATGGCCCAAAGGAAGAACAGGCTGCAGACCAACGCGAAACCGGTGCCGTAACCCGCCGTGACCAGCATGGCCCTTGGCTTGTGGCCGGGGAGCACGTTCGCAGGGGTCAACGAAGGTAACGCCACGGGTGTTATTGCCGGATAATTGCTGGAAGGGCTCGCCGAGTGCCCCCACGGGCAACCAATAGCCATACCGGGCATGATTAATGGAACGTTCCAAATAGTCAATAGTAACCATGCGTGATCCGTGCTGGCCACAAAGCTGGTATTTTGTACACCCGGTAGAAGCCTGGAATGAGGGGAACGTTGAGCAGATGAGCCCACGCAAGAAAAAGAGGTCTGCCGCCGGGGAGAAAGCCGCGAGTCGTGGCAAAGCGTCGTCTATGCCGCGCAAGCCGACGATTTCAGATGTGGCTAAGGTGGCCGGAGTATCCAAGTCGACCGTGTCGCTGGTCGTCCGAAACAATCCGATCGTCAGCGAGAACGCGCGGACCCGCGTACAGGAGGCGATGGTCCAGCTTGGCTATGTCTACAACCGCGGCGCAGCAAATCTTCGCATGGCGAGTTCAAGCGCGATTGGAGTCATCGTCAATGACCTGACAAACGGCTTCTTCGCGGAGTTGGCTGTCGCCATGGACATGATCGTGCAGTCCGCGGGTTTTGTTCAGCTGATGGCTAATACCTGTGAAAGCATCGATCGCCAGCGGGAGGTCATTGCCTCCATGCGCGAGCACGGTGTATCGGGGATGATCATTACGCCTGTGCACGGGACGTCGGCTGAAGACTTGCGACCATTGGTAGACAGCGGAATGCCAATCGTTGTGGCGATTCGGGATATTCCGGGATTGCACGCAATTCGAGTCGTTCCGGAGAACAGGAAAGGGACCTCCGAGGCAGGACGTCACCTTTTGGGCCTAGGCCACCGGCGCCTTGGCTTTCTGGGCGGATTTGCCGACACGGCGGTATTCCAGACGCGCCTGCAGGGCCTCAGGGATGTGCTCCGGGAAGCAGGTATACGCCTGGACGACAGATATATCGTCCCGAGCAACGCGTCACGCGCGGGCGGCAGGGATGCCATGCGCAAGCTGCTGGAACTTCCGGAACGACCGACGGCATGCCTGTGCATCAACGACGCCGTCGCATTTGGTGCCTGTGATGGATTGCGAAGCGCTGCCATCGAGCCGGGGCGCGATTTCGGGGTGATCGGCTTCGACGATGTGGCCGAGGCAAGTTGCTCCGTTCCGGCGCTCACAACTGTCTCGGTTGATCCTCAGGCTCTTGGCCGTCGGGTCGCGCAGCTGCTCCTGAGGCAGGTGAGTGCGGGTCGTGTCGAGCGGGAGTTGGTCACGACCCCTACGCGCCTGGTGATCCGCGAATCGTGCGGCGCACCCTGGCGCGAAGCAACCCTGCGGAGTGGCGGTCCGGCAGGAAGCGGGCCCCGACCGATGGCCGGCTCTGGCAACTAAACCCATGATGCAGTGCACAATCACCGCTACTTGCAATTGACTTGGAACGATCCAATACTTAGCGCAGTGCGGGCCGGCGGTGCGCCGTAGTTGAAAATGGGCAAGTGGGGCGCCTCGGTAAGTCGGTGGCCGGGCGCGCGAAATTCGAAGCGACAGGTCAAATCATGAAGAAAGTAATCTCGGCGGCCCAGGCAGCGGCACTCGTGCGCGACGGTGAGATCCTGAGCATCAGCTCTGCCAGCGGTTTGGGTTGTCCGGACAAGGTCCTGGCGGCAATTGGTGAGCGCTTCGATGCGGAAGGAGCTCCTCGCAACCTCACGGCTCTCAGTCCGATTGCCGCTGGCGATATGTACGGTATCCGCGGCATTGATCACCTGGCAAAGCCCGGGCTGCTGGCGCGGATACTGGCCGGTTCATTCCCGAGCGGTCCTTCTTCGCTGCCCATGCCGGGCATCTGGCAAATGGTCATGGACAACCAGGTCGAGGCCTACAATATTCCAAGCGGAATCCTGTTTGACATGCATCGCGACAGCGCGGCGCGCCGCCCGGGCGTCCTGACCCAGATCGGCATGGGCACCTACTGCGACCCGGCGCTGCAGGGATGCGCCATGAACGAAGCGGCTGGCAGGCGTCCCATCGTACGCAAGGAGCACTTCGACGGACAAGACTGGCTGTATTTCCCCGCGATCGTGCCGAACGTGGCAATTATCCGCGCGACCACTGCGGACGAAAAGGGCAACCTGACTTACGAACATGAAGGCGCGCTACTTGGCGCCCTGGACCAGGCACTCGCCGTTCGCAACCACGGGGGCGTCGTCATTGCGCAGGTAAAGCGGGTCGTCCGGTACGGCAGCCTCAAACCCCATGACGTGCACGTGCCCTGCAATCTCGTCGATTACATCGTGGTCGATCCCGATCAGTGGCAGACCACCCAGACAGTCTATGATCCGGCTATCAGCGGCGAAATCCAGCAGCCTCTCTCGACCTTCGACTTCCAGGCATGGGGCCCTGAGAAGGTCATCGCCCGGCGCGCGGCCATGGAGCTGGCGCACGGATACGCTGCAAACCTCGGCTTCGGTATCTCGGCCAATGTACCGCGCATCCTGCTCGAAGAAGGCCTGAACGGCGAAATCACGTGGATTATCGAGCAGGGCGCCGTCGGCGGGATGCCGCTGCTGGGTTTCGCCTTCGGATGCGCTTCGAACGCAGATGCGATCATGGCTTCTCCCAACCAGTTCACCTACTTTCAGGGTGGCGGGTTTGACGTCGCCCTGCTCTCCTTCATGCAGGTGGACGCCAATGGC
>Ga0075015_100000205_pt1 | contig 18507 bp, 17 predicted proteins | sample AleBraG_ABR_2013_FD_71476 | JGI IMG/M metagenome (GOLD analysis project Ga0075015, IMG submission 71476) | Freshwater sediment microbial communities in response to fracking from Pennsylvania, USA - Alex Branch Run_MetaG_ABR_2013 | ecosystem: Environmental > Aquatic > Freshwater > Creek >...
GTTCCGGGGTGACGCGATCCAGGAATCCGCCAATTCCGTCACCTCAAGTACACTCGGTTGCAATGGCACAACGTGACCTCGACGTCGACGAGCCCGTAGGCGGGGAACAAGCCTTGAGCCGGCGGGAGCAGGCCGTGGCGCGCTCGCTGTTCACGGCCCGGGCCCGGGCCGAGAACCGCCTGCAGCGGTTCCTCGACGCCGCCCTCGAGCTGATGAACGAGGGCGAGGCAGGGCGCGATTTCACCGTGCACGAGGTGGTGGAGCGCTCCGGACAGTCGCTCCGCCTCTTCTACCAGTACTTCGGGGGCAAGCACGAGCTGCTGCTGGCCCTCTTCGAGGAGTCCGTGCGCTCGACGGCGGAGTACCTCAACGAGAAGATCGACCAGGAGACCGACCCGCTGGAGCGCATCCACCGGTTCGTCATCGAGTACTACCGACTGTGCCGACCGCCGCTGCCGGGGGAACCGGTGGAGCCACTGGCCACCGCATGGGTGATGGTGGACTTCGCGCAGCAGTTGCTGACCAGCCACCCCGCCGAGGCGGCGCTGGCGTTCCACCCGCTGGTCTCGCTGTTCGGCGACGTGCTGGAGGACGCCGAGCTGGCCGGGTGCATCCGCCCCGGGCTGCGCCGGAGTCCGATCGCCGGCATGGTGCTGGAGGCGATCATGTTCAATGCCTTCTCGTCCGCCATCGGCGGCACCTCCGTCCGTCGTGTCGACATCGAACCGGCCGAGGAGCTCTGGCAGTTCATCCTCCACGGCGTGGGCGCCGACAAGCCCGGCTCGTCGGCCGGCCCCAGCTAGCGAGCGCCCCTCCCACCGTCGGGACGGCCCGGTGCCTCCGGATCACCCCCGGGGGGCACAGGCGGTCAGGCAGAAGCTGACCACGCGGTCCGTCTCGGCTGGCGTGGGCGTCTGCCTTCCCCACAGCAGGTCGTTGAGCCGGCCGACCACGGCGTGGGCCACGAGCTCGGCGTCGAGCCCGGGATCGACGCCGTGGAGGTCGACGAGGGGCTGACGGAGCAGCGTCGCCAGACGTGCGCTCGTCGAGGTGTGGGAGACACCCATCGTCTGGCCCAGACTCGCGGCATTCCAGAGCACGGCGAGGGTGGTGGCGGCGCTCTCCTCGTCGGCCGCCTGGGACAGGATGCCCTCCACCCACCGGCGGACCCTGCCCTCGGCCGTCTCCTCCTTGGCCATCTGATGTGCCAGGTAGCCGAGGAGCCGTTCGGTGCCGTCGTCGAGGATGGCGGCCACCAGCGCGTCCTTCGACGCGAAGTGCCGGTAGAAGCCCTCGTTGGACAGGTCCGCCTCGGCGACGATGTCGGCCACCCGGGGACGCGAGTCGGTCCCGCACCGCCGCATGACGGTGCGCCCCGCATCGATGAGCCGGCGCACCTCGTCCGTGTAGTCCGGACTGCGCCGGTCCAGGGTCTGGCGGGCGATCCGCGACGCAACATCGTTCTGGCTGTGCAGAGGTGGATTCTCCATACCTGGAATGTTATTCTGCCACCCGACGAGGAGGGGAGACACCAATGGCCTGGGAGTTCGAGACCGACCCCGAGTACCAGACGAAGCTGGACTGGGCGGAGGAATTCGTACGATCGGAGGTGGAGCCGATCGACCTGCTGTGGCGCGGGCTCGAGTTCACGCCGCCCGACGAGCCCCTCCGTTCCATCATCGACCCGCTGAAGGACCAGGTCCGGGCCCAGGGGCTGTGGGCCACCCACCTCGGCCCCGAGCTCGGTGGCCAGGGGCACGGGCAGCTCAAGCTCTCCCTCCTGAACGAGATCCTCGGCGGATCCTCCTGGGCGCCGGTCATCTTCGGCTGCCAGGCACCCGACACCGGGAACGCCGAGATCATCGCCCACTACGGCACCGAGGCCCAGAAGGAGCGGTACCTGCATCCGCTCCTCGAGGGGAAGCTCTTCTCCTGCTATTCGATGACCGAGCCCCAGGGCGGCTCTGATCCCGCACTCTTCGAGACCCGCGCCTACCGGGACGGGGACGAATGGGTCCTCGACGGCTGGAAGTTCTTCTCCTCCAATGCCCGTACCGCGGCGTTCCTCATCGTGATGGCCGTGACCAATCCCGACGTGTCCGTCTACGAAGGCATGTCGATGTTCCTCGTCCCGTCCGACACACCGGGCATCGACATCGTCCGCGACGTCGGTCTGGCCGGCGAGCCCGAGGGACACGGCTCCCATGCCCTCATCCACTACGAGAACGTGCGCCTGCCCGCCGAGGCGCTGCTCGGTGGCGAGGGTCAGGCGTTCGCCATAGCCCAGACTCGGCTCGGGGGCGGCCGCATCCACCACGCCATGCGTACCATCGGCCTGGCCCGACGGGGACTCGACGCCATGTGCGAACGGGCGCTGAGTCGACGTGTCGCCGGCGGTCTGCTGGCCGACAAGCAGTTCGTGCAGGGCTACATCGCCGACTCCTACGCCCAGCTGATGCAGTTCCGCCTGTACGTGCTCTACACGGCGTGGCTGATCGACAAGCACAACAACTACCTGAAGGTGCGCAAGGACATCTCCGCCATCAAGGTCCTCATGCCCGGCGTGCTCCACGACATCGCCTGGCGGGCCATCCAGATCCACGGTGCCCTCGGCATCAGCAACGAGATGCCGTTCCATTCGATGCTGGTCGGGGCCAGCGTCATGGGCCTGGCCGACGGTCCCACCGAGGTGCACAAGGTGACGGTCGCCCGCCAGGTCCTGCGCGACCACAGCGCCACCGACGACCTGTGGCCGACGCAGCACCTCCCGAAACGTCGCGATGCGGCCCGCGAGAAGTTCGCCGCACTGCTCGAGCATGAGGTGGGGAACCTCTGATGATCGACATCGAACGACTTGCCGCCTGGATGGACGGTCGTGGGCTCGGCGTAGGGGAACCCGTCGAATCCGCCTTCGTGTCCGGTGGGACGCAGAACGAGATCTACGAGATCCGCAGGGGTGACGTACACGCCGCACTGCGGATCCCCCCTCCCTCTGCGCCCGGGACCCGGGATGCCGGGATCCTGCGCGAGTGGCGGATCATCGACGCCCTCGACGGGACCGACGTCCCGCACACGGCGGCCGTCGCCGCCTGCGAGGACCCGTCCGTGCTCGGGCGCACCTTCTACCTCATGGGCTACGTGGACGGCTGGTCGCCGATGAACACCGACGGGTGGCCGCCGCCCTTCGACACGGATCTCGAGGCCCGCCAGGGTCTGGCCTTCGAGCTGGTCGACGGGATCTCGCTGCTGTCCAAGGTCGACTGGCAGGCGAAGGGTCTGTCGGATCTCGGGCACCCCGAGGGATTCCACGAGCGCCAGGTCGACCGGTGGACGGCGTTCCTCGAGCGGATCAAGGGCCGGGACCTGCCCGGTTTCGACGAGGCCTCGGCCTGGCTCCGGACACACCGGCCGCTCGACTTCGTCCCCGGGATCATGCACGGCGACTACCAGTTCGCCAACGTCATGTACCGGCACGGCGCGCCGGCCCGGATGGCGGCCATCGTGGACTGGGAGATGGGCACCGTCGGCGACCCGAAGCTGGACCTGGCCTGGGTGGTCAACGGCTGGCCGGAGGGTCCCGACGACACGTCGGGCATCACGTACGTCGACATGACGGGGATGCCGTCCCGCTCGGCCGTCCTCGACCGGTACGCCGAGGTGTCCGGACGCCAGGTCGACGACATCGACTACTACTGCGTGCTGGCCAAGTGGAAGCTCGCCGTCGTCCTCGAACAGGGCTACCAGCGGGCCGGCGACAATGCCGTGCTCCAGACCTACGGGCCGGTGGTGCTCGACCTGATGCAGGGGGCCGCCGACCTCGCCGAGTCCACGGACTACGGCAAGTGAGCGGGCCCGACGCCGAGCTCGTACGCGAGCGCCGCGGTGCACTCTCGCTGCTGCGGCTCAACCGACCCGACGCCCGCAATTCCCTCACATCGAGCCTGGTCGACGCGCTCGGCACGGCACTCCTCGAGGCCGAGGCCGACCCCGGTGTCCGGGCCATCGTGCTCACCGGCACCGGTGAGCGCGCCTTCTGTTCGGGCATGGACCTCCGGTCGTTCTCCGAGGGGGACGTGCCCGGGGCCACCGCCGGTGCGTCGACCGAGGCCTTCTACCGCCTGTTGCGGGGCGAGGTGCACGTCCCGGTGATCGGCGCGGCCAACGGGTCGGCGGTGGCGGGTGGCCTCGAGCTGCTCCTCGGCTGCGACGTGGTCATCGCCTCGAGCGAGGCCCGCTTCGGGCTGCCCGAGGTGAAGCGCGGGCTCTTCGCCGCCGGAGGCGGCACCCTCATCGGCAACCGGATCCCGACGGCGATCGCCCTCGAGCTGACCCTCACCGGCGACCTCGTCGACGCAGCGCGTGCCTATGAGGTCGGCCTGGTCAACGCCGTGGTGGCTCCCGATGCCGTGTGGGCGACGGCCCTGGACATGGCCGAGCGCATCGCCGCCAACGGGCCCCTCGGGCTCGCCGCCTCCAAGGAGCTCGTCCGGCTCAGCGCGTCGGACCCGGCCGCCGCGCGCCAGCGCATGGCCGAGTGGTCGTCGGTCGTCTTCGCCAGCGAGGACGCCATGGAAGGTGCCCGGGCCTACATGGACAAGCGCGACCCGGAGTGGAAGGGCCGCTGACGTGCGGGCCGCCCTGTGCCGCGCCCACGGCGGGCCGGAGGTGGTCACGGTCGAGGAGATTCCCGCCCCGGAGGTCGGTGCCGGCCAGGTGCGGGTCCGGGTGGCGGCCGCCTCCGTCAACTTTCCCGACGTGCTCCTCGTGGCTGACCGGTATCAGGTCACCGTGCCACCACCGTTCGTCCCGGGCAGCGAATTCGCCGGCGTTGTGGAGGAGGTGGCCGACGATGTCACCGGGGTGACGGTCGGGGACCGGGTGGCGGGCACCGTGCTGGTCGGCGCATTCGCCGACGAGGTTGTGGTGGGCGCGGCAGCCGTCCGGATCGTGCCACCGGGAGTCGACGATCGCCGGGCCGCCGCCTTCGGCGTGGCCTGGCGGACGGCGTACCACGTCCTCCGCTCGGTGGCCCGCCTGCAGCCCGGCGACGAGCTGATCGTCCTCGGCGCCGGCGGTGGAGTCGGACTGGCGGCGGTCAGCCTCGGTCGCACCCTGGGGGCCTCGGTCACCGCGGTGGCCTCGTCCCCGGCCAAGCTGGACGCGGCCCGGGAGGCCGGCGCCACCCACCTGGTCCAGTACACGGCCGTCGACCTGCGGACCGCGTTGAAAGCGGTCCTCCCCGGAGGGGCCGACGTCGTCGTCGACCCCGTGGGTGGCGACCTGGCCGAGCCCGCGCTGCGAGCACTCCACTGGGGCGGCCGCTTCGTGACGGTCGGCTATGCCTCCGGGGAGATCCCGCGGATCCCGCTCAACCTGGTGCTGCTGAAGGGCTGCCAGGTGCTCGGCTTCCAGTTCCGGGACTTCGCCGAGCACTGCCCCGACGAGCTGGTCCGCAACGACGACGAGCTGTGGGCGCTCCTGGCCGCCGGCGCGGTGCGCCCACGCCTCGGGCCCTCGTTCCCCCTCGACCAGGTGACCGACGCGCTGGCCCTGGTGGCCGACGGCCGGGTGGTGGGAAAGGTCGTCCTCGACGTGGCCCGACCGCCCCACGGCTGACCCGGCGCCGTCCCGGACGGAGGGCTCACAGAGGCAGCAGCGGTGGGAGGCGCCCGTCACGGAGGAGCGAGGTCCCGAGCGACGTGGTGAGGGACGCCGTGGTGCCGAGCAGGGCGTCGAGCACCAGGGTCCGTCGCACGTAGCGGTGGAACGGGTGTTCGACGGTGAAACCGATGCCCGCCAGGACCTGCTGGCAGTGCCGGGCCGCGGTCCTGGCCTGGCGGCCGGCCACCGCCTTGGCCATGGTCGATGCCTCCGGTCCCGGGTCGAGCCACGCAGCGTCGAGCATCGCCTCCGCCATGGCCACGGCCACCAGCGTCTCGGCCAGTCGGTGGCGGACGGCTTGGAAGGAGGCGATCGGGCGGTCGAACTGGATGCGACCCCGGGCGTGCTCGCACGCCAGGTCGAGCATGGCCCGCGCGCAGCCGACCAGCTCGTGGGCGACGGCCAGGCGCCCGTGCGCGATGGCCGCGCCCCACGCGCCGTCGGGCAGGTCCGCCCGCTCGACGGCGCCGTCGACGTCACCCGTCACCCGGAGCAGCCCCAGGTCGGGATCGACGCCGATCACCGGCCGGAGCTCGAGGGAGGTGGTCGGCACCGTGCAGGCGACGGTGCGGCCGGCCCCGGTCGAGGCCACGACCAGGGCCGCGGTCCGGCCGACCAGGCCGGAAGGGGCGAGACCGTCGACGTGCAGGTGGTCGCCGTCGATCGTTCCGGGCGGGACCGAGTCCCCGACGACGGGGAGCACGGTCGCCCATCCGTCCGACCGCCCGAGGGCGCGGGCCATCACCAGGGACAACGCCGAGGACGTCACACACGCCTCGCCCTGGAGACCGAACAGCAGGGAGACGGCGGACCGCTCGTCGTCGGCCAACGCGTCGTCCAGCCCGAGGTCGTCGAGGGCGGCGTCGAGGGCACCGCCGGTGGCCCGACCGGTGGCGTCCCGCAGGCTGCGCTCGAACAGGGCGAGGTCGTCGGCGTCCATCAACGGTCGTCCCCGAGGTCGAGGAGGCGCCGGGCGATGATGTTCCGCTGGATCTCCGCGCTGCCGCCGTAGATGGAGGCGGCCCGGGAGTAGAGGTACTCCGAGCGCCACCGTCCGCTCACCGGGTCGTCGCCCACGGTCACCTCGGCAGCCAGGGCGTCGGCGACCAGGTCGAACACCGCCTGCTCGGTCGTGGCCAGCAGCACCTTGTCGATGGACGTCTCGGGACCGAGGCGGTCGCCGTCGGCCATGCGGTGCTGCGTGGCCCGAGAGCGGGCCCGGAAGGCGTAGAGCAGCTGGGTGACCTCGCCGAGGCGGGCCGGGTCGAGCGCGCTGGGCGGGGCGGACTCGAGCAGCTCCCCGAGGCGCCGGTGCAGGAACGCGGCGCGGTGCCAGAGCGACGTGCTCCGCTCGTAGGGCAGGAGGTCCATGGCCACGGCCCAGCCCCCACCCTCCTCGCCGAGGGTACGGGAGAACGGGACGACGACGTCGTCGAGGAACAGCTCGGAGAATTCGGGACTCCCGTGCATGGTGCCGATCGGCCGGACCGTGATCCCGGGGGAGTCCATGTCCACGAACAGGGCGGTGATCCCGCGGTGGGCCGACTCCACCGTGCCCGTCCGGGTGAGCAGGACGCAGCGGTCGGCGAACTGGGCCAGGCTCGTCCAGACTTTCTGCCCGTTCACCCGCCAGCCCCGGTCGCTGCGCTCGGCCCGGCAGGCGAGTGCGGCCAGGTTGCTGCCGGTGTCCGGCTCGGAGAACCCCTGGCACCACGTCTCGTCCCCGCTGAGCAGGGCCGGGACCATGGCGGCGGCCAGCTCGGGTGCCGCATAGTCGATCATGGTGGGGGCGAGCACCTCGGTCATGGAGTACAGACCGGGTTCCACCAGGTCGCGGGCGGTCAACGCCTCACCCAGGTAGGCCCGGGTCAGGGTGGAACCGCCGAGGCCGCCCACCCGCTCCGGCCAGCCGGCGCGCATCCACCCGGCGTCGAACGCCAGTCGCTTGACCTTGGCCAGCTGGGCCATCTGGTCGTCGAGCGTGCCCGCCCCCTCGAACGCCGGGGCCAACGCGGGAGCCTGGGCGTCGAGCCAGGCGTCCAGGGACCGCCGGAACTCCGCCAGGTCGCCGGCCCCGCTGCGGTCGACGGTCACCGGGCGGTGGGTTGGGGGCGCGTGGGGTCGTGGGCCCGGCCGGAGTCACGGGCCCCGCTCTTGCGGAGGAAGGTCATGGCCCGGGTGTGCAGACGCCACCCGTCGGACGTGCGGCGGTAGGTGTCCGTGTAGTAGCCGATCCGCATGTCGTGGGTGGTCTGGTCCACGAAGCAGAGCGGCTGCTGTCCCGACCCGGTGTCGCCGTCGAGGGTGAGCGCCGGGGGCCCGACGAGGAACAGGCCCTTGGGGGCGGCGGCCACCAGGGTCGGGAAGTCGGCGAGGGGGTAGGTGTCGCCGAACGCGCTGTAGGTGCCGTCGGCGGTGAACACGTCGACGACCGCATCGACGTCGTCCCTGGTCATGCCCACGGCGTACCGGGCCAGCAGTTGTTCGAGCTCGATGACGTCGACGACGGGCGGGCTACCCATGACGGATCCTCCTGGTCGGCGTGGCGGTACGCCACGGCGGCCGACGATAACGAAGTTCTCCCGGCCCGGCAATGACGGTGGCGTCCCCGAGGAGGACATGGGAGAGTGACCCGGCAACCGATCGAGGAGGAGGCCGACGTGGGGGAGCAGGGCGAGCCGGGCGCGCGCTGGCAGCTGCGGGCGGTGCCCGAGGAGCGGGCGCGCCGTTACCGGGACGAAGGCTGGTGGACCGACCAGACGCTGGGGGAGCTGGTCGACGCCGGCCTCGGGCGGACCGGCGACACGCCCTTCCGGGTCCACTCGGCGGTCCACCCGTGGCGGGGCACCTTCGCCGACGTGGACCGTTCGGCCCGTGCCCTGGCCGGCACGCTGGCCGCCGAGGGGGTCGGACCGGGGGACGTGGTGGTGTTCCAGCTCCCGAACTGGGTGGAGGCCGGCATCACGTTCTGGGCGGCCGCCTACCTGGGCGCCGTGGTCGTCCCGGTCGTGCACTTCTACGGGCCGAAGGAGGTCGAGTACATCCTACGGATGACCTCGCCGGCCGTCGTGGTGACCGCCGACCGCTTCGGCCACAACGACTACCTGGCCAACTACGCGGGGCTCCTGTCCGGCAGTCCCCACGCACGGTGGCTGGTGGTCCGGGGGACCGCCCCCGGTGCCCACCTGCCGCCGGGGGCGGTCCCCTTCGAGTCATGCCTGGGTGCCGATCAGCTCGTCCGCCCGTTGCCCGTGGACCCGGACGGCCCGGCGATCATCGGCTTCACCTCGGGGACGACCCGGGACCCGAAGGGCGTCATCCACTCGCACCGGACCATCGGGTGCGAGGCCCGTCAGCTCGACTACATGTTCCCCAAGGGCGGGCCAGCCATGATCACGGGTGCGCCGGTCGGGCACTTCATCGGGATGCTGAACGCGTTCCTCCTCCCGCTGCTCCGTCAGAAATCGGTCGACCTCGTCGACGTGTGGGACCCGGCGACGGTGCTCCGCCTGATGCGCGAGGAGGGATTGGGCGTCGGGGGCGGTGCCACCTACTTCCTGACCAGCCTGCTCGACCACCCGGATTTCACCGCGGCGCATCTCGCCCTCATGCCCTTCGCCGGCCTGGGTGGCTCACCCGTACCGGCGGCCGTGACCCAACGGGCCGCCGACCTCGGGATCAAGGCGTTCCGCTCCTACGGCAGCACCGAGCACCCCTCGATCACCGGCTCCCTGATCGAGGCACCGGAGGTCAAGCGCCTGACCACCGACGGGCGACCGCTCCCCGGTGTCGAGCTCCGGCTCGACGACGACGGCGAGATCTCCAGCCGCGGCCCAGACTGCTTCGTCGGCTACATCGATCCGTCGCTGACCGCCGAGGTGTTCGACGAGGACGGTTGGTACCGGACGGGCGACGTGGGGGTGCTCGACGACGACGGGTACCTGACCATCACCGACCGGATCTCCGACATCATCATCCGGGGAGGCGAGAACATCAGTGCGGCCGAGATCGAGGAGCTGCTGATGGGCATGGACCAGATCGCCGAGGTCTGCGTCGTGGCCGAGCCAGACACGCGCCTCGGCGAGCACGCCGCCGCCGTCCTGCGTGTGCGCGACGGCATGGCGCCGCCCACCATGGAGCAGGTGCGCGCCCATCTGGCCGGGGCCGGCCTCACCCAGCAGAAATGGCCCGAGGCCCTCTACGCGGTGGACGAGCTCCCGAGGACCCCGTCGGGGAAGGTGCAGAAGTTCGTGCTCCGTCGCCAGCTCCGGGAGGGGACCCTGCCGGCCGGGCGCATCGCCCACTCCGTGTGATAACGGGCTTCTCTTTTTCCGAGATGCATGATATCGTGCCTCACCAGGCCCGACAGGAGGATCGATCGCATGGCGCATTTCCCGAAGCCAGCCGAGGGGAGTTGGACGGAGCACTACCCCGACCTCGGCACGGGCCCGGTCGACTACGAGGACTCGATCTCTCCCGAATTCTACGAGCTCGAGCGCAAGGCCATCTTCAACCGGACGTGGCTCAACGTCGGCCGGGTGGAACAGGTCCCGCGGGCCGGCCGCTACTTCACCAAGGAGCTCCAGTGTGCGGGCACCTCGGTGATCATCGTCCGTGACAAGGACGGCGGCGTACGCGGCTTCCACAACATCTGCCGCCACCGGGGCAACAAGCTCGTCTGGAACGACTTCCCGAACGAGGAGACGGCCGGGACGTGCCGCCAGTTCACGTGCAAGTACCACGGCTGGCGCTACGACCTCGACGGATCGTTGACCTTCGTCCAGCAGGAGTCCGAGTTCTTCGACCTGGACAAGGAGGCCTACGGGCTGGTGCCGGTGCAGACCGAGGTGTGGGAGGGGTTCGTCTTCGTCAATCTCGACCCGGACAACACCACGTCGGTCAAGGAATACCTCGGCGAGCTCGGCGCGGGGCTGGAGGGCTACCCGTTCGGGGAGATGACCCAGGTCTACAAGTACCGGGCCACCGTCGGGAGCAACTGGAAGCTCTTCATCGACGCCTTCGCCGAGTTCTACCATGCACCCGTCCTGCACGCGAAGCAGGCCGCGGACGAGGAGTCCCGCAAGCTCCAGGGCTACGGCTTCGAGGCGCTCTCCTACGTCATCGACGGACCGCACAGCATGGTGTCCTCGTGGGGCGGCATGGCGCCGCCGAAGGACCCTTCGATGGTGAAGCCGATCGAGAACGTCCTCCGCAGCGGCCTCTTCGGACCCTGGGACCGGCCCGACATCGCCGGCCTCGACCCGCTGCCGGCGTCGGTCAACCCGGCGCGCTCGCCGAACTGGGGCGTCGACTCCTTCGTCCTGTTCCCGAACTTCATGTTGCTGGTGTGGGCCCCTGGCTGGTATCTCACCTACCACTACTGGCCGACCTCGTACAACACGCACATCTTCGAGGGGACGCTGTACTTCGTCCCTCCGAAGAACGCCACCGAGCGTCTCCGGCAGGAGTTGGCCGCGGTCACGTTCAAGGAGTACGCCCTCCAGGACGGGAACACCCTCGAGGCCACCCAGACGATGATCGAGTCGCGGGCCGTGACCGAGTTCCCCCTCAACGACCAGGAGATCCTCCTGCGCCACCTGCACAAGACGGCCCGCGGGTACGTCGCCGACCACCAGAAGACCGGCACATCGGTCGACCTCCCTACCCAGCGCTGATCCAGGAGCCCCGATGACTCCCATCCTCCCCGCCGATTTCGCCGACCTGGAGCCCTACGCCGACTGGTGCCTCCCCACCGAGGCCGAGCGCTACGCCAAGCGCCTGGCCAGCCCGATGGACGAGATGCAGGCGTTCTACGACGCCGCATTCCCGCGGCTCGAGCAGATCCTCGCCTACCTCGACGGCTTCCCGTTCGACGCGCTCCCCGATGATGCGCGCCGGTTGCTCGAGCTGTCCTACTCGCTGGTCAACGTGTCGTTCCCGGTCGAGGTGTGGCGCCAGGCGCGCGTTCCGGACAGTGGAGCGGCCAGCGTGGACGCCGTCGTCGAGCCCGCAGTCTGAGGCATCTGGCGGCGTGGGTCCGATCCGGACCCCGACGCACCCCCGACCCGTGACGAAAGGATCGTGCCCGTGCGCCTCGGCGTGATGGTGGGCCCCGAACGGGGCCGGTACCCCACCAAGGTCGACCGCATGCTGGCGGACGCCACGTGGGCCGAGGAGGCCGGGCTGGCGTCGCTGTGGATCCCGCAGATCCCCGACGACTTCGACGCCCTCACCGCGGCGGCGCTCATCGGTTCGGCGACCTCGACCATCGAGATCGGGACCGCCGTGGTCCCGATCCAGCCCCGGCACCCCATCGCCCTCGCCCACCAGGCGCTGTCCACCCAGGCGGTGTGCGGGGGTCGCCTGACCCTGGGGCTCGGCGTGTCCCACCACTGGGTCATCGACGAGATGCTGGGACTCCCCTACGAGCGCCCCGCCGCCATGATGCGCGACTACCTCGACGTCCTGGACCAGGCGTTGGCCGGCCCCGGGATGGTCGACGTCGAGAACGGGCACTTCCGCGTCCACCAGCCCATGGACATCACGGACATTGTGCCGACGTCCGTCATGATCGCCGCCCTCGGGCCGGTCATGCTCGCCATCGCCGGGGAGCGCACCGACGGGACCATCCTGTGGCTGGCCGACGAGCGGGCCATCGGGACGCACATCGCCCCCGCGCTGTACGCGGCGGCCGAGACAGCGGGTCGCGCCGCGCCGCGCATCGTGGCCGGCGTGCCCATCTGCCTGTGCGGCGACGACGAAGTGGACGTGGCGGTGGCACGGGCCAACCGGGTGCTGTCCGAGTCCGACGTGTCGCCCAACTACCAGAAGCTGCTCGACCGCGGCGACGCCCGCACGGTGGGCGACATCCTGGCCGCCGGGAGCGAGGAGTCGATCGAACGGCGCCTTCGTTCGTTCGCCGACGTGGGGACGACCGATGTCTCCCTCCGGGTCGTACCCATCGGGGAGACCCGTGACGACAAACTCGCCTCGTCGCGCCGCACCCGGGAGTTCATCGCCTCGCTGGCCGGCACCGTCTGACCGGCCGATGGCCACCGTTCCGGCGGTCACGGCCGCTGGTGCCGCACGGGACAACGGCTGCGACAACGGTGCGAATGACCGGTGCTACGCAGGTGGTCCGGGTCAGGCCTGGCACGCACCCGCGGTTGAAGGCCAGCACTCGTCGCCAGTGCCAACCTGTGTGGTCAGCCCATCGGAGCCCTCTTGGGCTGCGCCATGGGGCCCACAAACCTCGTGGTCCAGCGGACGGTCAATGCCGACACTGAGTGAGACATCCCTCCGGGTGACCGCTCGTTGCCGTTCGCGACCCCGGTTCCGGAGGACGGTGGACGAGAGCGGCCACAGGGTGAACGCTCCCCTGGCCTGATCACCCGTCGTCACCTGGAGGATCCCCTGGCTGCGAGCTCGCCCGGGTGGCACCGGCCGTGGACCTCGCTGGCGGGTATGCGCACGCCTCGCGGCGCCGTTGGAGGACAGGACGACCGTTACCGGTCACGGCCGCCCGGCGGTCGTGCCATGACGGAAGACCTCGCCGCCCTCCATGACGAGGCAGACCGACTCGGTCATGGTGCTGTCGGCCAGGGGGATGGCCGGGACCGGCGACGATGTCGGCCGGGGGCCCCTCGGCCAGGCGACCGCGGTCGCAAGCGGTCGTCAGCTCGACGGCCACCGTGGCGGCGGCCTGGATGGCCTGGGCCGGGCTCCCGCCCCGGTCGACCAGGGCCTGGCTCGGCTCTCTCCCGACGGATGGTGAGAACGTGGTTCTCGGCCTGACTGGTAGGATCGGCCGTGTGAAGGTAGCGCCTGTCCCCGAGCCTGGCCCGCCAGGTCCGAGCGGGCACCGTGACTGAGGTCGCGGGCTCCATGACCGGCGTCGACGACGTGGCGCGTCGCCACGCGTTCCACGCGCTCCGCGTCAAGGCCATCGTCCAGGAGACCGAGGACACCCGGTCGTTCGTGCTGGACGTCCCGCCCGACCTGGCCGGTACGTACCACTACGAATCGGGGCAGTTCTGCACGTTCCGGGTGCGGATCGGCGCCGACGAGCTCTTCCGCTGCTATTCGATGTCGAGCGCGCCGGGCACGGACCCCGACCTCGCGGTGACGGTCAAGCGGGTACCGGGTGGCGCCGTGTCCAACTGGTTCAACGACGCGGTATCGGTCGGTGACCTGGTCGACACGTCACCCCCTTCAGGTGCGTTCTGCCCGGGCGACGACGACCGACGTCCGGTCATCGCCTACTGCGGGGGCAGTGGCATCACCCCGGTGTTGTCGATCGCCAAGCGGGTCCTGACCTCGACCGACCGACCGGTCCGGCTCTTCTACGCCAATCGGGACCCGGATTCGGTCATCTTCGACGGGGTGCTGGCCGACCTCGAAGCCCGGGAGCCCCAGCGCTGCACGGTGCGGAGGCACGTCGACTCGGTGAGCGGGTACCCCTCGGCCGAGGCCGTCCTCGACTTCGTCGGCGGCGACGCCGACGCCGAGTACTTCGTCTGCGGCCCGGGACCGTTCATGGAGTTGGTCGAGCGGGCCCTGGTCGGCGCCGGGGTGGCGCCCGAGGACATCCGCATCGAGCGCTTCGAGACCCCGGATCCTCAGGCCGTCCCGGCCATGGCCACCGAGGGCCCGTCGCCCGAGACGCTCGTGCTGCACCTCCAGGGTCGGCGCCACGAGGTCGCCTACCACCCGGGCGACACCGTCCTCGAGACGGCCCGCCGGGCCGGTCTGGCCGCCCCGTACTCGTGTGAGGCCGGGAGTTGTGCCACCTGCATGGCCCTGCTCCACGAGGGATCGGTCGCCATGCGGGTGAACAACGCCCTGACCCCGGACGAGGTGGCGGAGGGGTGGATCCTCACCTGCCAGTCCGTGCCCACGGGTCCCTCGGTACGGATCGAGTACGAGCAGCTTTGACCGGGTGACCCCGATCGGGCCACGGTGCCGGCGGGGGCAGGGTAGGTTCTACACAAGCGATAACCACATTCTCGGAGGATGCCATGCTCGGTATCAACGATCTCATCCTGATCAGCGTCGACGACCACATCATCGAGCCGCCGGACCTCTTCGTCCACCATCTCGATGCGAAGTACCTCGATCGGGCACCCAAGCTGGTGCGCAATGACGAAGGGTCCGACGTGTGGACGTTCGGGCAGGTCGTGATGGAGACCGCCGCCCTCAACGCGGTCGCCGGCCGCCCCAAGGAGGAGTACGGACTCGAGCCCCAGAGTCTCGACGAAGTGCGGCCCGGCTGCTACGACGTCCACGAGCGGGTCCGCGACATGGACGCCGGCGGCGTGCTGGCGTCCATGAACTTCCCGTCGTTCCCGACGTTCACGGCCCGCGTGTTCGCTTCCGAGGACCCGGACCTGTCGCTGGCGCTGGTCCGGGCCTACAACGACTGGCACATCGACGAGTGGTGCGGCGCCCATCCGGGCCGGTTCATCCCGATGGCCGTGCCGGTCATCTGGGACCCGGAGCAGACGGCCGAGGAGATCCGCCGGACGGCGGCCAAGGGCTGCCACTCCCTCAGCTTCACCGAGAACCCGGCCGCGCTCGGGTATCCCAGCTTCCACGACGACTACTGGGATCCGGTGTGGCGGGCGTGCTGCGACACCGGCACCGTCCTCTCCATCCACCTCGGCTCCTCGGGACGCCTCTCGATCCCGGCGATCGACTCGCCCCCCGACGTGATGATCACCCTGCAGCCCATGAACATCCAGTCGGCGGCGGCCGACCTCCTGTGGTCCCGGGTCCTGAAGAACTTCCCCCAGCTCCGCGTCGCCCTTTCCGAAGGTGGTACCGGATGGGTCCCGTACTTCCTCGACCGGATCGACCGGACCTTCGAGATGCACCACGCGTGGACCCTGCAGGACTTCGGTGGACGCCTGCCGTCGGAGGTGTTCCGCGAGCACTTCCTCACCTGTTTCATCAGCGACCCGGTGGGGGTGGAGCTCCGCGACCGGATCGGCGTCGACAACATGGCGTGGGAAGCGGACTACCCGCACAGCGACTCCATGTGGCCCACCGCACCCGAGGAACTGCACGCGGTGTTCGTGGCCAACGACGTGTCCGACGCCGACATCGCCAAGATGACGCACGAGAACGCCATGCGGTGGTACTCCTTCGATCCGTTCGTCCACGTGCCCAAGGCCGAGGCGACGGTGGGCGCCCTGCGGGCCCGGGCCGCCGGCCACGATGTGTCGGTGATGTCCCGCAGCACGCGGGTCCGGACGCCGGACGAGAAGCTCGAGGGCTTCCGCAAGCGGGCGGAGCGGGCCATGGCGGCGGAGGCCCGCTGACCGGACCCGTGCGGGGTGGTGCCGCCCTACCGGACGGCGGGCGCGGGGTCCGACGTGTTCGCCCGCATCCAGTCCCCCAGGGCGGCACCGGCATCGAGCACGTGGGCCTCGGCGATGGTGCGGGCCGCCGCGGTGTCACCCCGGCCGATGGCGTCGAGCAACTCGGCGTGGTCGGCCCGGCTGCGACGACCCTGCTCGGGAAAGAGCGAGAAGTAGCTGACCGGGACCACGCGGACGGCTTGGCGGAGGAAGGTGAGGAGGCGGGGGGAGCCGGCGGCCAGGTTGACGGCACGGTGGAACCGCCGGTTGGCGTCGACCACGTCCCCGTCCTCGACCACCGCATCGGCCAGCTCCCGCAGTTCCCCCAATTGCACGGCGGTGATCCGGGTGGCGGCCCATTCGGCGGCCTTGCCGGCCAGTGCGGCCAGGACGGCGAAATTGTCCACGGCGTCCTCGGGGGAGATGCCGACCACCGTGATGCCGCTCCGCGGGGTGACGGTCACCAGACCTTCGTAGGACAGCTCGAGCAGCGCCTCGCGCACCGGCGTGCGACTGATGCCGAACTCCTCGGTGATGTCATCGAGGTCGAGTCGGTCGCCGGGCCGGAGCCGACCGGTCAGTACCCGGTCCCGCAGCTCCCGGGCGGCGCGGGAGCGCACGGTCCCGCCGATCGACTTGAAATCTGACATATCACATTCTATATTTCAAACGCCGTCCTCCGTCAACGACCGGGTAAGAGAGCAGTGGTGGTCCGATGAAGCAGATGTCGCTCGTGGGGTTCATGCAGGCGGGCAACGCCACCGTCTACGCCGGATCGTGGCGGCATCCCGCCACCGAACACGGGTTCCTCCAGGCCAGCTACTACCAGAAGCTCGGACGCACCCTCGAAGAGGGCTGCTTCGACATGCTGTTCTTCGACGACCGCCTGGCCATGCCCTCCATCTACGGCGGCTCCGTGGAGGAGGCGGTCCGGCACGGAGCCCGGCCGGTCAAGCTCGACCTCAGCGTCGTGCTGGGCCTCATCGCCGGTGCCACCCGCTCCATCGGCCTGGGCGCCACCTATTCGACGACCTACTACTCGCCGTTCCACGTGGCCCGAACCTTCGCCACCCTCGACCACCTGACCGGGGGCCGGGCGGCCTGGAACGTGGTGACCTCGGTCAACGACAGCGAAGCGCAGAACTTCGGTGTCGACCAGGCCCTGGCCCACGACGTCCGCTACGACCGGGCCGACGAGTTCCTGGAGGCGACCACCGGGCTGTGGGACTCATGGGAGGACGACGCCCTCATCCTCGACCGGGCCGCCGGCCTCTTCGCCGATCCGGACAAGGTCCACGAGCTCAACTTCGACGGCGAATGGCTGAAGGTGCGGGGGCCGCTGACCGTGCCCCGGACGCCGCAGGGGCGGCCAGTCCTGCTGCAGGCCGGGTCGTCGGGGCGTGGGCGGGAGTTCGCCGCCCGGTGGGCCGAGCTCATCTTCACCGGTGATCCCAGCATCGAGGTGGCGCGTTCCCACTTCACGGACCAGAAGGAACGGATCGCCGCGGGCGGACGCGATCCCGACTCGGTCAAGATGCTGCCCATGGCCTACACGGTGCTGGGGGAGTCGACGGCCCAGGCCCATGAACGCGAGCAGATGTTCCTCGACGACTTCGTGGACCCCATGGCGTCGCTCGCCCTGTTGTCCGAGCTCATGAACTACGACTTCTCCGGACTGTCGCTCGACACGCCCATCACCGACGAGCTCATCGAGTCGGTGTCGGGCATCCGCGGGCTGGTCCAGAACCTCCGTGCCCACATCGGGGGGACGATCACGCTCGGCGACCTGGCCGGGCACCGGGCCACGTTGCTGCAGGGCCCGCGCTTCGTCGGCACCGGTGCGGAGGTGGCCGACCAGATGGAGGAGTGGTTCGACACCGGCGCCTGTGACGGATTCGTCATCGCCGCCACCCACAGCCCCGGTGCCTACGAGGACGTGGTGCGACTCGTCGTACCCGAGCTCCAACGTCGCGGTGTGTTCCGGGACCGGTACACGGGCGCCACCTTGCGCGACACCCTCGGACTGGCCCGTCCCGAGTGGCGTGCCCATGGCTGAGCGGACGGGCCCGCTGACCGGGCTCCGCGTCGTCGACGCCGCCACCCTCGTTGCCGGCCCGATGGTGGCCACCATGCTCGGCGAGTTCGGGGCCGAGGTGGTCAAGGTGGAGCAGCCAGGTGTCGGCGATCCCCTGCGGACCTGGGGCCCGGCCAAGGACGGAATCGGCCTGGTGTGGAAGAGCGTCAGCCGCAACAAGCGCTGCGTCACCCTCGACCTCCGCAGTCACGACGGCCAGGAGGTCCTCCACCGACTGCTGGACGTGACCGACGTGTTCGTGGTCGGCAACCGTCCGAGCGCACTGGAGCGCTGGGGGCTCGACTACGAGTCGGTCCACGCCCGCCACCCGCGCCTGGTGATGCTCCACGTCAGCGGCTACGGCCGGGGCGGCCCGGCCAGCGACCGCCCGGGCTTCGGCACCCTGGCCGAGGC
>Ga0075015_100000208_pt1 | contig 18427 bp, 14 predicted proteins | sample AleBraG_ABR_2013_FD_71476 | JGI IMG/M metagenome (GOLD analysis project Ga0075015, IMG submission 71476) | Freshwater sediment microbial communities in response to fracking from Pennsylvania, USA - Alex Branch Run_MetaG_ABR_2013 | ecosystem: Environmental > Aquatic > Freshwater > Creek >...
GCCGGATCTTCCGGGCCGCCGTGCCGCGCAACAGCGCGCAGCAGCAGCGCGTCCAGGCGTCCTTCCTGTCCGCGGGCGCCTACCGGCTGCTGGTTCGGGGCGGGCTGGCCCTGCTGGTGCCCGGCCCCGACCGGGACAATCTGCCGGTGGTGCTGCGGCGCGGTCTGGATGGCCTGTGGTACGTGGACGAGCCGAAATCCTGGACCTGGTTTCATCGCTTCGAGGATGGCACCAACTTCTACATCAAGTATGACGACAATCCCTTCCTGGCCGAGCTGCGGTCACTGCACGTGCCGAACACGGACTACGCCGTCTATGGCCGGTACGTCGGCACGCCGCCGGTACCGGCCGATCCTGCGGCCCTGGCGGCGGCCGTCGCCGCCGGGGAAGCTGCGATCCGCGCGGCGCCGGATGTGGCCGCGAACTATGCCGCGCTCGGCGACCTGTATCTGTTTGAGATGGACTGGACCGGTCCGGCGATCGACCTCTATGAACAGGCGCTGGCCCGAGCCCCGTCCAACCTGGCCTACCACTGGCGGCTGATGGACCTGTATCTGAATACCTCGCGCGCCCGCCGCATGCTCGACGAGCTGCACCTGCTTGCCGGTCGCCTGCCCGCCGATCCACGCGTGCAGGCCTGGGATCGCGCCTATCGCAAGGCCTACGACTTCTCCGCGGACCTGGCCCTCGACGAGCGCCTGCATGGCACGCTGCGCTGGCTGTCCTCCGGGGCGCGCTGAGGAACGGCGGCGCACCGCGAAGTGCGGCTAATTCGCGGGCGCGTCGGGGGCCTCGATCACGGCCAGCCGCCCGTCCGTGAAGTAGCGGTCGCCGCCGCCATTGCGTCCTTCGAGCTCGGGCTGATAGCGATCGATCCACTTGACGCTGACGCCCGCCAGACGGGCGATGTCGCCGACGAGCTTGTCGCGTTCGCGATCCACGTCCGCCGCGATGTGGTGGGTGAGCTGACCGGTGGTATGGCTCAGGCCCACGCCCCGATCGTAGGTGGCGGCGCCGATCCACAACGTACGGCCCAGCAGGTCCGGCGTGTCCATCTTCCAGAAGCGGACATGATGCCGGCGCGACGGGTCGTTGCCCGAGGGCGCCTCGAAGGACAGATCCTGCCGGCGCCCATGCACATACAGGTTACTGACCGGTGCTGCCGCGTAGGCGCGGTGCGCGGCGCTGTCGACCACGATGCGGACGGAGCTGCGCAGCGTGATCGGATCCGCGTCATGCCACTGATCCGTCGCCATCACCCGCCGCAACGCCGCCTCGGACCCCACGAACGCCAGGTTCAACGGGTCACCGGGTATGCCCACGGCGGTGTAGGAACGGGTACCGGCCTGGTCGAGCGCCGGGTGCCGGCGTTCGACGAACCGCCAGACGGAGGGCACGAATTCATAGGCGGTGACGCCGTAGAAGATGCCGCACGCAGCGAGTCCGGCCAGCACGATGGCCAGCGGGGCGTGACGTTTCTGCATGCGCTTATTCTAGGCTATGGGGCCACAACGCGTCCGCCCGGGCGGCCAGGCGATACGGGGGACGGCCTGTAGACGTACCATGCGGGTCCATGCAAGCGGGCAGTGACAACAATCCGCGCGCCGGCGCCGCCGTGCTGACGGTGGCCCTGGGAGCGCTCGCAGTGGCGCTGCTGAGCGCCTGCCGGGCACCGCTCACGGAGCGCGCGACGGTCACCGCCAGGCCCGCGCACCCGGGCGCCGTGGAGTACCGCCTCGATCCCGACGCGACGCAGATCTGGCTCTATCTGCGCGCCGACGGACCGCTGGCACACCTGGGGCACAGCCACGTCATCAGCGCGCGGGCGCTGCGCGGCAGCATCTGGCTGGCGGCGCCGGCGGAGCGCTCCGGCTGCGCCTTCGAACTCGCGGTCGCCGACCTGGTGGTGGATGATCCGCGCGAGCGGGCGCAGGCGGGCGGCGAGTTCTCGGCGCCGCTCGACGAGCCGTCGCGTGCCGGGACGCGCGCACACATGCTGGGCGCCAGCCAGCTCGATGCCGCGCAGTCACCCGTGCTGCGCATGAGCTGCCGCGCCCTGCGGCTGGCTGCGGCGGATGGCATGCTGGACCTGACCGTGACGCTGCGCGGTCACGACGCGCAGCTTGCGGTGCCGGTCCACTGGCAGCGCAGCGCGGACTCGCTGCAGGCCAGCGGCGAGTTCGACTTCCGCCAGACGAGCCTGGGCCTCGAGCCCTACAGCGTCGGGCTGGGCGCACTGCGCGTGGCCGATCAGATCCACGCCCGCTACCGCATGGTGGCGCGCCGGCCCTAGCCTTCGGCGCTGAGCAGCAGCAGCTGCGTGCCCTCCGGTGCCGCGATCAGGATGTTGGCGCGCCGGTCGAGTCCGCGCGGCAACTCAGCCGTGCCTTCGAAGCCGAGCGTCGTCAGGTGCTCGATCCGCCGCGCCATGTCCGGATCGGTGAATACCAGCGCCGGTGCCGCCAGGGCGCGCGGCCGGTGCACGTTCAGGGTCAGCGTGTCGCTGGTCAGGGCGAACTGCGACAGCGGGTCGTCCGGGGACTCGAGCGCGACGAAACCAGCGCGTTCCCAGTAGGCCTGTACCGCCTCGGCATCGAGCGTCGGCATGCTGTAGGCGCTGAACCACCCGCACAGCGATACGCCGATGTCGTGGCGCGGTGGCGAGAAGGTGCGCGCCTCGAGCAGCGCAATGTCCTGGCCGGCCGGATCGCGCAGCTGCAGCTCGTGGAAGTCGCTGTCACCGAGGCGCGTGTAGTGGCTCTCGAAGCCCGCCTCGCGCAGCGTGTGGACGTGGCGCACGAGTCCCGGGTGCACGAAGCTCAGCATGGGCGCCGCGCCGCTGCGCCGGTGCAGGCCGATGCACAGCCGTCCGTCGCTGAGCACGCCATAGGGATGACCCCAGGTGTCGCCGGTGCTCAGCTGCGTAAAGCCGAGCCGCTCGTAGAAGGAGACCGAGGCGGCGATGTCCGCGGTGTCGAGGCTGATTTCGAGAAACCGGCCGAACATGTGCGCGGGGCCGGCGGCTCTAGGCCGGCAGCAGCAGGCGCGCCAGCGCCCGTGCGTGGTCGCCACGATCGTTCAGTGCCGGCACGTACTGGAACTGCTCGCCGCCGGCGTGCAGGAAGCTCTCACGGCCTCCCATGGCAATCTCCTCGAGTGTTTCCAGGCAATCGACGGCGAAGCCCGGGCACATGACGGTCAGCGTGCGCACGCCGCGCCGCGGCAGTTCGAGCAGCACGCCGTCGGTCGCCGGTGCCAGCCAGCGCTCGGAACCAAAGCGTGACTGGAAGCTGCAGGACCACGCGGCGGGCTCCAGATCCAGCGCGGCGGCCAGCAGTCCGGCGGTGGCGCGGCATTGCGTCTCGTAGGCGTCGCCGCGCGTGACGCAGCGGACCGGTATGCCGTGAAAGGACATCAGCAGGTGCGCCGTACGGCCATGCTGCTGCCAGTGTTCCCGTACGCTGCTGGCGAGCGCGGCGACATAGTCCGGATGATCGTGATAATCGTTCACCAGGCGCAGGTCCGGCAGCGCGCGCCAGTCGCGCAGCGCGGCACCGACCTGATCGTAGACGGCGCCGGTGGTGGTGCCGCTGGCCTGCGGAAACATCGGCAGGACGACGATCCGGTCCGCGCCGGCATCGCGCAGCCGCAGCAGCGCCGCGCGCACGCCCGGCGCGGAATACAGGAACGCGCTTTCCACCGCGATGCCGGCCGGCATGACTGCCTCCAGTTCGAGCTCCAGCGCTGTACGCAGCCGCTGCGAATACACGGCCAGCGGCGAACCGCCATCCATCCAGACCCGCCGGTAGTTGCGGGCGCTGCGCGGCGAGCGGATCGGAAGAATGATGCCGCGCAGCAGCGGCCACCAGAACAACCGCGGCAGTTCGACCACGCGCGGATCGGCGAGGAAGCGGCTCAGGAACTGGCTGACCTCGCGGGCGCGCGGCGCATCGGGCGTGCCCGTGTTGACCGTCAATACGCCGAGCATGAAGCCGCCGTCCCGGTCACAGCGGCGTAATGCCGGCGACGCACAGGTATTTCAATTCCGTGTAATCCAGGATGCCATGCCGGGAACCCTCGCGGCCGAAGCCGGATTGCTTGATGCCGCCAAAGGGCGCCACCTCGGTGGAGATCAGGCCGGTATTCAGGCCCACGATGCCGTATTCGAGTCCCTCCGCAAATCGCCATGCGCGCGCCAGGTCGCGCGTATAGAGGTAGGAGGCCAGCCCGAATTCCGTGTCGTTGGCCATGCTCAGCGCTTCCGCCTCGGTGCGGAAACGGATCAGCGGCGCGACCGGTCCGAAGGTTTCCTCGCGCGCGAACAGCATGTCGCGCGTGGCTTCGGTGATGATGGTCGGCTCGTAGAAGGTGCCGCCGAGCGCGTGGGCCTTGCCGCCCAGCGTGATGCGCCCGCCACGGGCACGCGCGTCGGCGACGTGCTCCTCGACCTTGGTCAGCGCCGCGGAGTCGATCAGCGGTCCGAGGTCGGTTGGCCCCTGCAGGCCGTCGCCGACGCGCAGCTTGGCGACGGCGTGGCGCAGCCGCGCGGCGAATTCGTCGTAGACCTCGTCCTGCACCAGCAGCCGGTTGGCGCAGACGCAGGTCTGGCCGGTATTGCGGAACTTGCTGGCCAGCGCCCCCTGCACCGCGGCGTCGAGGTCGGCATCGGCGAAGACGACAAAAGGCGCGTTGCCGCCCAGTTCCATCGACAGTTTCTTCAGGGTCGGCGCACTCTGCGCCATCAGCAGGCGGCCGACTGCGGTCGAACCCGTGAAGGTCAGCTTGCGCACGCGCGGGTTGCCGGTGAGCTCCGGTCCGATCTCGCGCGGCGCACCGGTGATGACGTTGAAGACGCCCGGCGGCACGCCGGCGCGCGCGGCCAGCTCCGCCATGGCCAGCGCCGACAGCGGCGTCTGGCCCGCGGGCTTCACGATGAAGGTGCAGCCCGCGGCGAGCGCCGGGGCGGCCTTGCGCGTGATCATCGCCGCCGGGAAATTCCAGGGCGTGATCGCGGCCACCACGCCGACGGGCTGGCGCAGCACGAAGATGCGCTTGTCGGCCTGGTGGCCCGGAACGATCTCGCCGTAGACGCGGCGCGCCTCCTCGGCGAACCATTCGACGAAAGCCGCGGCGTAGGCGATCTCGCCGGCCGCCTCGGCCAGCGGCTTGCCCTGTTCGGCGGTCATCAGCGTCGCCAGGTCGCCCTGGTTCGCCATCATGAGGTCGAACCAGCGCCGCAGGATCACGGCGCGCTGCCGTGCGGTCTGCGCGGCCCAGGCGGGAAACGCCGCCGCGGCCGCCTCGATGGCACGCCGTGTCGCGGCGCCGTCGAACCGGGGCACGGTGCCGAGCAGCGCTCCGGTCGCGGGATTCCGCACCGGCTCGGTGCGGCCATCCTCGGCATCGAGCCATTGCCCATTCACGTAACACTGGCTGCGCAGCAGCTTCGGATCGGTCAGTTGCATGGTCGGATCAGCCTAGGTACCGCTTGAGAAAGGCCTGCGTGCGCTCCCAAGCCAGTGCCGCGCTCGGCGCATCGTAGCTGGCGCGGGCATCGCAGTTGAAGCCGTGGCCGGCCGGATAGAAATGATACTCGCCCTGCGGGAACGCCGCGCGCACCCGCTCGACCTGCGCGCGCGGGATCAGCTCGTCGTGGTCGCCGAAATGCAGCAGCACCGGGCAGGCGGGCAGGCGCTCGAGTTTTTCCCACAAGCGGCTGGCGTAGTAACCGACCACGGCCTGGACCGGAAGCGCACCGCCGCCGATCCACGCCATGCAGCCGCCCCAGCAGTAACCGACCAGGGCCACGCGCCCGGCGTGGCGCACGACGTTGACCGCGGCCCCGATGTCGAGCAGCGCCTTCGCCTCATCGACCTGCAGCCGGTAGCCGCGCGCCAGCTCGAGCTCGCGCGGGCCGTAGCCGAGCTCGATGTTGCGGCCAATGCGGTCATAGAGTGCGGGGGCGAGGGCGAGGAAGCCGGCCGCCGCGTACTGCTCGGCGAGCGCGCGGATGTGCGCATTGACGCCGAAGATTTCCTGCAGCACCACGACGGCACCGCGCGGCGCGCCCGTGGGCGCGGCCAGGTAGGCCGAGAATTCGCGGCCATCGCGCGCCATCAGCGGCTGCCAGCGGCCCATCGCTGCTACGTCCCCAGCCAGGCGTCCGCCTCGATCTCCACCAGCATGTCCGGGGCGATCAGGCGGCTGACCTCGACCATGGTCGTGACCGGGCGGATGTCACCGAACACCGCGCCATGGGCGCGGCCGATCTGTTCCCAGTCGGCGATGTTCACGACGAACAGGCGCGTGCGCACCACCTGCGCCAGCGTGGCGCCGGCACGCTGCAGGGCCGCCTCGATGTTGCGCAGGGCCTGCTGCGTCTGGGCCGCGGCGTCGCCCGGCCCGACGATCCTGCCGTCCGCGCCGGTCGCCGTGGTGCCGGACACGTGCAGGTAATCGCCGGCGCGCACGGCGCGCGAGTAGCCGATGATCGGTTCCCAGGCCGAACCGGAGGCAAAGTTCTGCCGCGGCATCAGGCACGCTCCACGATGGCCGTGACGCCCATGCCGCCGGCCGTGCATATGGAAATGAGTCCGCGCCGCGCCTGCGCGTCATTGGCCATGAGCTTGGCGAGCGAGGCGAGTATGCGCCCGCCGGTGGCGGCAAACGGATGTCCGAGCGCGACACTGCCGCCCTTGACGTTGATCCTGCCCGGCGGCACCGACCCGAGCGCGCTGCTGCGGCCGAGGCGGTCGCGGCAGTAGTCGGCCGACTCCCATGCCTTGAGCGTGCACAGCATCTGGGCGGCGAAGGCCTCGTGGAGTTCGTAGTAGTCGAAGTCCTGCAGCGCGAGATTGACGTCGGCGAGCATGGCCGACACCGCGTAGGCCGGGGCCATCAGCAGCCCCTCCTTGCCGCCGGCAAAGTCGACCGCCCAGCTCTTGCCGGCGCGCAGGCAGGCCAGGATCGGCAACCGGCGTTCGCGCGCCCAGTCTTCGGAAGCCAGCAGCACGGCCGCCGCGCCGTCCGTCAGCGGCGTGCTGTTGCCTGCGGTCAGCGTGCCGCTGCCGCCGGTGTCGAACACGGGCCGCAGCGTGGCCAGCTTCTCCACCGTGGTGTCCGCGCGCACGTTGTTGTCCCGCTGCAGCGTGGCGTGCGGCACGACCAGGTCGTCGTAGAACCCCTCCTGCCAGGCGGCGGCCGCCTTCAGGTGACTCTCGCAGGCGACGCGGTCCTGTTCGGCACGCGTGACGTTCCAGGTCCTGGCCATCTGTTCGCAGCTCTGGCCCATCGACAGCCCGGTGCGCGGCTCGATGACGCCGGGCAGGATGGGCTTGAGGTCGCGCGGCCGCAGGCTCAGCCACGGCGCCACGCGCTGGCCGAAGCTCCGGCCGCGGTAGCTGCGCATCAGCAGGTCGCGAAAGGAGCTGGGGAATACCACCGGTGGATCGCTGACCGTGTCCACGCCGCAGGCGATGCCGGCATCGATCTGGCCGAGCGCGATCTTGTTGGCGATCAGGATGGCGGCTTCGAGACCCGTGCCGCAGGCGCGCTGGATGTCCAGGCCGGGCGTCTGCGGATCCAGTTCCGTGGACAGCAGCGATTCGCGCACCAGGTTGAAGTCTCGGGAATGCTTGATGACCGCGCCGCCGATGACATCGCCGAGGCGCTGGCCGCGCAGCCGGAACCGCTCCACCACGGCACGCAGCGCGGCCGTGAGCAGGTCCTGGTCCGACTGGCCGGCATAGGCCCCGTGGGAGCGCGCAAAGGGAATGCGGCTGCCGCCGACGATGACGACGCGTCGGGGGGCTGAACTGACCAGCATGGCGGCCTCCTCGGGATAAACGCGCGCCGCCGGCCGCGGCGCTGGTCGCGTAGAATGCCAGCTTGCGGCCTGTTGTGCACGACCCGACGGGCCGCGACGCTGAAAGACCGTGCGAATCTTCGGGTCGCTGATCGGGGAGTTTAGCTCAGGATGGCGCGAGCGGCGATTGACCGCGTTTTTGAGCGGCGCCTGGCGGCGCTGATCAACAGCCGCGAGCGCTCGGCGCTGGCCGGTGGCCGCCGCGGACTGGAGCGCGAGGGGATGCGCGTGACGGGCACGGGCCGCGTGTCCGGCCGCCCGCATCCGCGCGCGCTCGGCTCGGCATTATGCAATCCGCACATCACGACGGACTTTTCCGAGGCGCTGCTGGAACTGGTGACCCCGACGTTCGGCGACAACGAGGCCCTGCACCAGTATCTGGGCGACCTGCATCACTTCGTGGTCCGGCACCTGGACGACGAACTGCTGTGGGCGGCGTCCATGCCCGGCGAGATTGCCGGCGACAGCGAGGTCCCGATCGCACGCTACGGCCGTTCGCACCGTGGACATTTCAAGGAAGTCTACCGGCGCGGCCTGCAGACGCGCTATGGCGGCCTGATGCAGGCCATCGCCGGCGCGCATTTCAACTTCTCGTTCGCCGAGCGTTTCTGGCCGCTGTGGGCCGAGGTGCTGGAAGTGAACCGGCCGAACCAGGAATTCAGGTCGGCGTGCTATTTCGACCTGGTGCGCAATTACCGGCGCTTCGGCTGGCTGGCGCTGTACCTGTTCGGCGTGTCACCGGCGCTGTGTGCCAGTTTCATGCAGGGACGCTCCGATCCGGAACTGCAGCCGCTCGGGCCGGGCACGCTGCATCTGCCGTACGCCACGTCGCTGCGCATGAGCGATCTGGGGTATCGCAACCGGAACCAGACGGCGGTCAGCGTGTCGGTCAATGCGCTGAGCGAATACCTGCGGGACCTGAGCCACGCCACGCACACCGTACATCCGCCCTTCGCGGCGCTCGGCGTGTGCGTGGCGGGTGAATACCGCCAGCTCAACGCCAATATCCTGCAGATCGAGAACGAGTACTACAGCACGATTCGCCCCAAGCGCGCGCCGCGTGCCGGCGAGACCACGGGCCGCGCGCTGGCGCGCGACGGGGTCGAATACGTCGAGGTACGCGCGCTCGACATCAGCATCAATGAGCCCACCGGCGTGTGCGTTGACGAGCTGCACTTCATGGAAGCGCTGCTCGCCCTGTGCCTGCTGCGGGCCAGCGAGCCGATCGGGGCGACCGAGCAGGAGCAGCTCGATCACAATCACCTGCTGGTGGCACGCCGCGGGCGCGAGCCCGGGCTCGTGCTGCAGCGGGCCGGGCGCCGCATTGCGCTGCGCGAATGGGGGGCCGAGCTCATGGATGAGCTGGCCGGGATCTGCGAGCTTCTGGACGCCGGCGATCCGCGCCGCCGCTACCAGCGCGCGCTGGCCCGCCAGGCGGAAAAACTACGCGATCAGGCGCTGACGCCCGCCGCCGGCCTGCTGCGCGACCTGCAGCACGCCGGCGTCGGCTTTGCCGAATACACCCGCGCGCTCTCCGGACGGCATCGCGCACGCCTGCTCGAGACGGCCGGTCACGACCCGGCGGTGCTCAGCGGCTTTGCCGCCGAGGCGGAGCAATCCCTGGTCGAACAGCAGGTGACGGAGCGGGCGGACAAGGGCAGCTTCGATGAGTACCTGGCCCATACCCTCGGCCCCGTTTTTGCATGAATATTCATCCATGACCCCTCCATTCCGTCGCATCCTGATCGCCAATCGCGGCGAGATCACCATCCGTGTCATGCGGGCCGTCAATGAGCTCGGCGTCGCCACGGTCGCCATCTATTCCCAGGAGGACCGTTTCTCGCTGCACCGGGCCAAGGCGGACGAGGCCTACCTGGTCGGGGAGGGCAAGGGCGCGCTGCAGGCGTACCTCGGCATCGACGAGATCGTGGCCATCGCCATCCAGGCCAAGGCCGACGCAATCCATCCCGGCTACGGTTTCCTCTCCGAGAGCCCCGAATTCGCCGAGGCCTGCGCCCGCGCCGGCATCGTCTTCATCGGGCCGCAGCCGGCCACCATGCGCACGCTGGGCAACAAGGTGGCGGCACGCAATCTGGCGGTCGCCGCGGGCGTGCCGGTGATGCCGGCGACCCCGCCGCTGCCGGCGGATCTGGCCGAATGTGCGCGGCTCGCGGCGCTGGTCGGCTATCCGGTCATGCTCAAGGCCAGCTGGGGCGGCGGCGGCCGCGGCATGCGCATCATCGACAGCGAGGCGCAGCTCGCCGAGCTGCTGCCGATCGCGCGCAGCGAGGCGAAGGGCGCATTCGGCAACGACGAGGTCTATCTCGAAAAACTCGTGCGGCGCGCGCGCCACATCGAGGTGCAGATCCTCGGCGACTCGCACGGCAATCTGGTCCACCTCTATGAGCGCGACTGCACGGTACAGCGCCGCAACCAGAAGGTCGTCGAGCGCGCGCCGGCGGCCTTCCTGACCGATGCGCAGCGCGCCGAACTGTGCGCCGCGGCGCTGCAGATCGGCCGCGCCGCCAGCTACTGCAACGCCGGCACGGTCGAGTTCCTGCAGGATGCGGACAGCGGCCGGTTCCACTTCATCGAGGTGAATCCGCGCATCCAGGTCGAGCACACCGTCACCGAGATGGTCACGGGCATCGATCTGGTCAAGGCGCAGATCCGCATTGCCGCCGGGGCCCGGATCGGCGCGCCGGCCAGCGGCGTACCGCCTCAGGAGGACATCCGGCTCAACGCGCACGCGTTGCAGTGCCGCGTGACCACCGAGGATCCGGAAAACAATTTCGTCCCTGACTATGGGCGGCTGACCGCGTACCGCAGTCCCGCCGGCTTCGGCGTGCGGCTCGATGCCGGCACCGCCTATACCGGCGCCGTGATCACCCGCTCCTACGATTCGCTGCTGGTCAAGGTCACGACCTGGGCGCCGACGCCGGAGGAGGCGATCGCGCGCATGCACCGCGCGCTGTGGGAATTCCGCATCCGCGGCGTGGTGACCAACCTGCGCTTCCTCGATCAGGTGATCACGCATCCGAAGTTCGTCAATGCGGAATACACCACGCGCTTCATCGATGAGACGCCGGCGCTGTTCGTCTCGCCCGAACGGCGCGATCGGGCCACGCGCGCGTTGAATTTCCTGGCCGAGATCATCGTCAACGGCAATCCTGAAGTGCGCGGCCGGCCGGTTCCGGCGCACGTGGTCACGCCGCGCCTGCCGCCACCGCTGCTGACGCCGCCACCGGCCGGCACCCGGCAGAAGCTCGAGGCACTCGGCGCCGCCGGCTTCGCGCAGTGGATGCTGGCGCAGAAGCGCGTGCTGGTGACCGACACCACCATGCGCGATGCGCACCAGTCACTGCTGGCGACACGGCTGCGCGGCATCGATATGCTGCGGATCGCTCCCTACTACGCACAGCTGCTGCCGCAGCTGTTCTCCGTGGAATGCTGGGGCGGCGCCACCTTCGATGTCGCGATGCGCTTCCTCAAGGAGGATCCCTGGGAGCGGCTGCAGCGGCTGCGCGCGGCCATGCCGAACCTGCTGCTGCAGATGCTGCTGCGTTCCGCGAACGCCGTGGGCTATACGAATTATCCCGACAACGTGGTGCGCTATTTCGTGCAGCAGGCCGCGGCGGCCGGCATCGACGTGTTCCGCATCTTCGACTCGCTCAACTGGGTCGAGAACATGCGCGTCGCCATGGACGCGGTGCTCGAATCCGGAAAGCTGTGCGAAGCGTCGCTCTGCTACACCGGGAATCTGGCCAACCCGCAGGAGCGCAAGTACACACTCGACTACTACCTGAAGATGGCGCGGGCGCTCAAGGCGGCCGGCACGCACATCCTCGGCATCAAGGACATGGCCGGGCTGTGCCAGCCGCAGGCGGCCTACACGCTCGTCAAGGCGCTCAAGGACGAGACCGGACTGCCGGTGCACTTTCATACGCATGACACGAGCGGCATCGCCGCCGCGAGCGTGTTTGCGGCGATCGCCGCCGGTGCCGATGCGGTCGATGCGGCCATGGATTCGATGAGCGGCCTGACCTCGCAGCCGAATCTGGGCTCGATCGCCACGGCGCTGCATTACGGGGACCGCGATCCCGAACTCGACCCCGCCCACCTGCGCCTGATCTCGCACTACTGGGAGCAGATCCGCAGCTACTATGCCGCCTTCGAGAGCGACATCCGTTCCGGTACCTCCGACGTCTACGTGCACGGCATGCCCGGCGGCCAGTACACGAACCTGCGCGAGCAGGCCCGCTCACTCGGCATCGACGACACGCGCTGGCCGGAGGTGGCCAGAGCCTACTCCGAGGTCAACGAGATGTTCGGCGACATCGTCAAGGTCACGCCCAGCTCCAAGGTCGTCGGCGACCTGGCGATCTTCATGGTCACCAGCGGCCTGAGCCGTGAGAACGTGCTCGACCCGGACAACGAAGTGGCCTTCCCGGCCTCGGTGGAGCAGTTCTTCCACGGTGAGCTCGGCCAGCCCTACGGCGGCTTCCCGCCCGCGCTGCAGGCCAAGGTGCTCAAGGGCCGGGCGCCGCTGACCGGCCGGCCGGGCGAAAGCATGCCGCCGGCGGACCTGGCGGCGTTGCGCATCGCCGCCGAGGGGCGCGTCGGGCATGCGCTCACCGATCACCAGTTCGCCTCCTACCTGATGTACCCGCAGGTCTACGCCGACTACGACGCCGACCGGCGCCGTTTCAGCGACGTCGCGAAGCTGCCGACCATGGCGTTCTTCTACGGCCTCGAGGCCGGCCAGGAAGTCAGCATCGATATCGAGCGCGGCAAGACGCTGATCGTGCGCTACGTGACACGCAGCGAGCCGCACGAGGACGGCACGCGCACGGTATTCTTCGAACTCAACGGCCAGCCGCGCACGGTCCGGGTCGCCGACCGCACCGCCACGCCGACCCGGCCGCCGCAGCGCAAGATCGAGGCCGGCAACCCGCGCCACATCGGCGCGCCGATGCCCGGCACCGTGGCCACCGTGGCCGTCGTGCCCGGCCAGAAGGTGGCGCGCGGCGATGTCGTCGTGACGCTCGAAGCGATGAAGATGCAGACGGCCGTGCGCGCCGAGACCGATGGCCAGGTCAGCGAGGTGCTGGTGCGCGTCTCCAGCCAGGTGGACGCCAAGGACCTGCTGGTGGTGCTCGCCTGAGACGGCCCGCTGCGCCAGCGGCACTGGGCGGGGAGCTGCGCTGCGCTACAGCGCGTAGCGGACCGCCAGCTGCAGCTGGCGTTCGGTCGCCTGCGGTGCTGCGCCGATGAGCGCACGCTGTGCAACCCAGCTGCTGAGCTCGATGCCCTCGAGCGCGATGTTCCAGTGCGCGTTCAGCTGCCGGTCGCAGGCGAGCGTCCAGGCGTGGCCGCGATCCCCAAAGTAAAGGTCGACGTACTCGTAGAAATCGCTGGTCGTCTGGTGCGTGGCGAAACGATCGTAGCGCGCCGACAGGCGCGTCGCGCCATGCCTCCAGCTCAGCAGCAGGAACTCAGCGTCATAGCTCCAGGCATTGACCGGAGCCACATTGCCTGCATAGGTGCGCCCGTGCAGCCATTGCGAAATCGCCGTCCATTCGGCCGTCGGCGTCCAGCGCAGGCCCAGGCTGTCGAAGTAAGTGTCCCAGCCCGTGTCCTGGATGGCGGCTGCGACGACGGCCGGATTGGCGCGGTTGTCGTAGTGCAACGCGCGTCCTTCCAGGCGGCCGGCGTATTTGACGTTGAGCCCCAGCGAATAGCCCGCGCGGTGGTCAAGCTCGTCGTAGAACAGTGTGCGGGCGAGCAGCGGCCGGCCGCCGTTGGCGAAGCGCCCGAACAGCGTGCTCTGGCGGTCGGTGATGCCCCAGCCGCGCGCGGCGAGCACCGTGCCTGCCGTGTCATTCCAGCCGAAAACTGCGGCGTTCAGGCTGACATCGACGCTGTGGCCATGAGCCCTGCCCAGCCAGTCGAGATTGTACTGGGCGCCGATCGTGCGCAGCTCCTCGCCCACCCAGGTGTTGAGCGCAGAGAATGACAGCGTATAGGGCGACTGCCAGCCGTGCATGCGGTTCTCGAGCGAGATCTCCGGATAGAACGCCCCCACTTTCAGACGCGACCGCCAGGCCGACACCGGTATCGGCCGCCACTCGGCATAGAGCTCGGTCAGGTCCACGGGGTTGACGTCGTGATCGCCGTACGCGACGGCTTCGGCCGTCACGTGCAGCGTCGTGGTCAGGTCGCCGTGGTAGCCGAGCCGCAGGTCGCCGAGCCGCAGGCCGTCGTGCTGCGCATCGTAGCGCAGCTTCCCGAGGCCACCGTCGAGGCGCGACGGCGTGGCGTCGCTGCTGACGGCGCGCAGATCGACGTCCAGGTCGAGATCCTGGGCGGCGAGCACGGGCGTGCTCAGCAGCAGGCCTGCCGCGCACACCCGGATCAGTAGTCGGCCCATTTCTTGTCCGCTCCGAGGCTGCGCGGATCGGGGCGCAGCGGACGATGCAGGCGGAATTCCGCCGTGCCCGTCGAGCCCTCGTCGACGCGCAGTGATGTCTGCAGGTCGGGACCGGCTTCGTTCAGCAGCGGATGCCAGAGGCGCACGGTGTAATCGCCGGGCGCCAGGTCATGCAGCTGCAGGCTGCCGTCGGTGCCCGTGCGCCCGTACCAGGGCGAATCCGTCACGTAGATGTAGCCCACCATGCTGTCGTGGATGTTGCAGCCCAGCGTCACGAGGCCCTTGCGGTCGAAGATCACCGCGGCGTGCTCGTGCCCGCTGTAGAGCGAGAGGTGAAAGGTCTTCGCCGGCGAGAACGAATAGACCTGGTGACGCACATTGTCGCTGTTGGGAAACTCGACTTCGGTGCCGGTCTGCACGATCAGCACGTCGGGCACGTATTGCAGGTCGCGCTGATCCATGACCGCCTTCAGTCCCGGGCGCGGGTGCGGCTTCGACTGCGCCGGTTCCGCCACCACGACGGCCCCCGCCACGGGAGCACCGGTGCTGCCGGTCACCGTGACCGACAGCTCCGCCCCGGCAAGCGCCGGTGCCGTGGCACCCAGAATCGAGCAGGCCGTCACGCAAGCAGCCAGCAGGGCGCACTTACTATCCATGTTCCGGCCGATTAGAGCGTGCCATGCCAGCGAGCTTCAAGAACCGACTGCTCATTCTGATCGTCGCCCTGATGGCACTGGCTCAAGGTGTGACGACCGTGCTCGCCCTGGCCTCGATCCGCGCTGCCGTGCGCAATGAATCGGTGCGCCAGCTGACCGCAACGCGCTCGATGCTCGACAGTACCTTTGCTGCACGCGCACGGCTGCTGAATGCCGCGGCCGACGTGCTGGTCGCCGACTACGCCTTCCGCGAGGTGGTGGCCACCGCCGATCGCCGGACCATGAAATCGGCGCTCACCAACCATGCCGGCCGCGTGGGCGCCGACCTGGCCGTGCTGTACAGTCCGACGGGCGAAGTAATGAGCGCCACCACCCCGGCCCTCGAAATCCAGGCACGCGCCAGCCTGCGTCTGCCCGCCGACGGACAGGCAGCGCCGTTCGCCCTCGTGGGTGGGCGACCCTACCAGATCGTGTTCGCCCCGCTCCGTGCTCCCGACGTCATCGCCTGGGTGGCGCTCGGATTTGAAATTGACCGCCCGCTCGCGCAGCACCTGGCGGCGCTGGCCGGCACCGACGTGAGCTTTGTCTACCGGGAGCGCGGGGCCGGCGGCGGCACGATTTCCACGCTGGATCCGGCCATGGCGGATCGGCTGGCAGCCGCCATCAGCAGCGGTGCCACGGATACGCGGCCATCGCTGCAGTCGCTGGGCGACCAGCAGTATTTCACGCTGAGCGCGCCGCTGGACACACAGGCCGGCACGCTGCTGATGGTGGTCCAACGCTCGCAGGCCGATGCGATGGCGTCGTTTCACGAGATGCGCTCCATGCTGCTGGTCATCGCCGGGGCGGCGCTCCTCGGCGCGATCGTGGTCGCGCTGTTCTCGGGTCGCAGCGCGGTCCGGCCCCTGGGCATGCTGGTGACGGCGGCGCGCCAGATCGAACAGGGTTATTACTGCGAGGACATCCAGATCCAGGGTGGCGAGGAGTTCCAGAGGCTGGCCGGCACCTTCAACGCCATGCAGGAGGGTATCCGCCAGCGCGAGGCGCACATCATCAAGCAGGCTACGCACGATGCGCTGACCGGCCTGCCCAACCGGGAGGGACTGCGCGAGCAGCTGGCGGCGCTGACCGGTGACGGGACCTGCAGCCTGGCGCTGCTCGACGTGCACCGGTTCCGGGACATCAATGCTTCCGTCGGCCATCAGGCCGGCGACCAGTTGCTGCAGGCGCTCGCCGTGCGGTTCGCCGAACTAAGCGGTGGCCGGCGGCCCTGTGCGCGGGTCGGTGCCGATCAGTTCGTCATTGCCGCGGCGCTTCATGACACCGAGCTCCTGCACCGCGTGCTGGTGCTGGCCGATGAGCTGCGTGCCGGCGCCCGCGTCGGTGCGCTGCAATTGAGCGTCGACATCCGCGCTGGCATCAGCGAATGGCGCGCGCCGCGCGTCCCGCTGGAGGATCTGCTGCGCCAGGCGGACGTGGCGCTGCTCCAGGCCAAGGAGCAGGCGACGGTCGCAGTCGTGTACCAGCCTTCGCACGACGCGGATCACCGGCGGCGCGTGCTGCTGGTGGCCGAACTGCGCAAGGCGCTGGCCACCGGCGGCCTGTCGCTGCACTACCAGCCGCTCGTGAACATGAGCGACCGCACGCCGCTGAGCTTTGAAGCCCTGCTGCGCTGGAGCCACCCGACGCTGGGCAACATCTCGCCCGGGGAATTCGTACCGCTCGCGGAGCGCGCTTCCGTGCTGCCCGACCTGTCGCGCTGGGTCCTCAGGGCGGCCATTGCCCAGCTGGGCGAGTGGCAGCGGGCGGGGCTCGACGTCGAGGTCGCCGTGAACCTCTCGGCGGCCGATTTTGCGGACGGCGGCCTGCCGGCTCGTGTGCTCGCGCTGCTGGCCGAACATCGGGTGCCGGCGACCCGCCTGCTGCTCGAGGTTACCGAAAGCGCGATCATGCAGGAGCCGCAGCGCGCCGCGCAGGTGATGCAGCAGCTGCGCAGCGCCGGCGTGCGCTTCGCCATCGACGATTTCGGCACCGGGCATTCCAGCCTGGCGCAGCTCCACGCACTGCCGGTCGACGAACTGAAGATCGATCGTGCCTTCGTGATGGGCCTGGACCACTCGGCGAGCCACCAGGCCATCGTGCGGACCACGGTTGAACTCGGGCACAGCCTCGGGCTCAAGGTGGTGGCCGAGGGCATCGAAACGCCGGAGGTATGGGCGGCGCTGCTGCGGCTCGGCTGCGATATCGCGCAGGGCTACTTCATCAGCCGGCCGATGGCCGCCGCCGCCGTGCCGGAGTGGTTGCGCCTGCAGGGCGAACAGCTGGCGCGCGTTCTGGGTACTGCGGAAGCCGAAGGCCGGCTGACCACTCTGCGCGGCCGCATGGCCTGAGCGCCTGCCGGCCAGCTTCGCACCAAGCACGGGCAGTTGCGGCGCCGGGCCGCGCTAAAATGGTGCCGCAGCCCGTCGATCTAGCGGAACACCCGTGCAAACAGGGGGATTCCTGTGCCCGGGGGCCGTGGCACGAAAGGTGCAATTCCCGCTAGCCGAAAGGCCGACCCCACAAGACACGGAGGCGGGAGTGCTCGCATGAAACTCGTTACAGCAATTATCAAACCCTTCAAACTTGACGACGTGCGCGCCGCACTGTCCGAGATTGGCGTCTCGGGCATGACGGTCACGGAGGTCAAGGGATTCGGCCGTCAACGCGGTCATACCGAGCTCTATCGCGGCGCGGAGTACGTCGTCGATTTCGTGCCCAAGACCCGCGTCGAAGTCGCGGTGCGCAGCGACCTCGTCGATCAGGTCGTCGAGGCGGTGATCGCCGCGGCGAAGACCGGCAAGGTCGGCGACGGCAAGATCTTCGTCACGGAGATCGAGCGCGTCATCCGCATCCGCACGGGTGAAACCGACAACTCGGCGCTCTAGCTCGCCGCCCTGGCTGCGGCAGCGCGCGCAGTGGCCGGGCCGGCCTGACTCAGGCCGGCTCGACCAGGCGCAGCGCGCGGGTGCTGCGGCTGATCCCCAGCGCACCGCTGCGCACGACCTCGAGCAGCTCACCATGCGCAGCGACCTCGCGCATGAAGCCGTTGACGTCGGCTTCGCTGCCGAGCAGTTCGACAATGAAGCTGTCGGTGGACGGATCGAGCACCCGGCCGCCGGTGCGCACGACGTAACCGCGCAGGGCGTCGCGACGCGCGGGGTCGACCCGCAGCTTGGCCAGGACCAGTTCGCGCTCCAGGTGTTCGCCGCGCGTCATGTCGTCGATGCGGACGACGTCGACCAGCTTGTTGAGCTGGTTGGCGATCTGCAGGATCACCGCGTCCGAGCCCGTGGTCACCAGCGTGAGCCGCGAGACCGTAGGGTCGTCGGTCGGGGCGACCGACAGTGATTCGATGTTGTAGCCGCGGCTGGAGAACATCCCGGCGACGCGCGCCAGCGCGCCCGCCTCGTTCTGCAGCAGAATGCCGATGATGTG
>Ga0075015_100000210_pt1 | contig 18356 bp, 12 predicted proteins | sample AleBraG_ABR_2013_FD_71476 | JGI IMG/M metagenome (GOLD analysis project Ga0075015, IMG submission 71476) | Freshwater sediment microbial communities in response to fracking from Pennsylvania, USA - Alex Branch Run_MetaG_ABR_2013 | ecosystem: Environmental > Aquatic > Freshwater > Creek >...
CCTTAAAAGAGATCCCCCGTTCCTTCATGGCGGTCCGGAGTAAGGCCTGGACATCCGGTTCCAGAGTGATGGTCGTCCTCACGTCTACTCTTTGCTCCTGCCCACGTGCAGGCGTTCGTAGGCGTCGATCTGCTCCTGAAGCTCCTTCAGTTGGCTCTCGGCGCTGTCGCGTTGAGCTTGCCAGAGCCGGGGCGCGATGTTCGACGGACGCTCCTGCCGGGCGAGTTCGGCGAGGGCTTCGTCAAAGCGTCGGACTTGTGCCTTCGTGATGCGGTACTGCTTCTCGTTCTTAATCATTGCTTCTTACTCCTTCGCAGCCGAATCGCCACAATACCCTTCGGTGCGCCGGTCAGTTTGTTCACCTGTGGAAGAACTGGGCGAACACTCTTCCGGTCGCGCCCTCCGGCAACTGAGCCGGAAAGAATTCGCCCAGAAACCGCCGCTTCTGCGCCGCGCGTCCCTGCGAGAAATTCCAGAACACCGGATCGAGCGCCTCGTCGTCGACATGCCGTATGTCCCAGCAGGCGTCGAAGTCGCCCGGATGGGCCTCGGTGGTGACGAAACTGCCATCTAGGTAGACCAACCGGCATCCGGCTTTCCGGAGCAGTTCGCAGGCTTCGCGGAATCCAGCCAGCAATCGCCGACGCCGGGGATTGAACGCCAAGCGCCTCTCGATTTGCGTCCAAGTGGCGAGGTCTACTCCAGGCGGCAAGTCGCCGTTGCTTGACCATTCTGGAATCATTGTATCAATACCACGATTTTATTGTATTGGCGTGAGCGGCCCGATTACAAAAAGTTCGACTGGCGTCCACCTAACGGAGCCCACTTCATTCCGCTCCTGCGGCGGTGAACCTCCCGGCGTTAGACGCGGCCGGACCGTCTGTTAGTGCTGCCGAATTATGATTGTTCGGCTGAACCCTTCATCGTGGCGCATTTGCGCCTCCTTCTTCCTTTTAGCCGAAACTTGGCAGTCTTGTTCATCGCAAGCCGGAAAGTTGGTTTCACGGGTGGCGATACCTTCTCGGCAGGAAGTCCCAAAAACTTCCACCGCCGGAGTTTTCTCCCCTGTAGAATGGAAGAACCCCCCCCGACGAAATCTTATGTTCTCGCGACTCACGTCGAAACTGGCGTATCTTTTCTCGTCCACGGTCATCGGTCGCGGCCAAGGCTGCTATGGGCGGGGCTCGGTAAACATCCAACGCGGCTCGGCAACCGCGCTGACGGCTGTGGTGTTCGGCGAGGAAGCCTACGATGTCGAAATGGTTTGGGAGAATCGCACGCTGTCTTTCTACTGCTCCTGCCCCTATTACGAAAGCAATGGGCCGTGCAAACATCTGTGGGCGACCGTGCTTGCGGCGGAGGCACGGGGGTATCTTTCCAAGGTCGATTCGACTCCAAAGGTGCGCGAGACTGGCTTCGACAATCTGGATGACGACTTCGCCGACGTCCTGAATTTCCCTCCGCGCGGCTTGGCGGTTCCGGCGCCAAAGCCGTCGGCTTGGAAGGCCCAAATTGCCAGAGTCGGCAATGGCCAGGAAAAAATCGCCGATACCCGCGGTGAATGGCCGGCTAAGCGTCAAATTCTTTACGTGGTGGATTGTGCCGCTAGCGTGGCGGCCGGCCATGTTGTTCTCGCCCTCTGCTCCCGCGACCGCAAGGCGAACGGCGATTTCGGGCGCGTGGTTTCGCTCAAGCTGCCGTACAGCCAGATTCCGTCTTTGCCCCTTTCAGAGGATCGCGCCATCTTGTCGGCCATAGGAGGCGGCACCGAGTATTACAGCAGCTATGGTGGCTACTCGAATTTGCAGTATGGCCAGATTCCCGGAACTAGCCTGATCCGGCACCCTTTGGCCGCGACGCTCATTTCTCAGGTAGCCCGCACCGGGCGTTGCTACCTCCGCCAGAGCGGCGTAACCGAGGATTTGACGTCCCTCGCCTGGGATGAAGTTGGCCCGTGGCGATTCGAGTTGGAATTGCGCGCGGGCGGCAAGAACAAGAGCGGCAGTAAGCAAGTTTGGTTGGTGGCGGGTGTCTTGCGGCGGGACGGGGTGAGCATGGAGGCGTCCGCTCCTACCCTGGTGACGCAAGGCGGCCTCGTATTCACGCACGGCCTGGTGGCACCACTCGCGGAAGATACCTGCTTTGACTGGCTGGCGCATCTCTGGAAAATCGGCGCTATCCGGGTACCAGCGGAAGATCGCGATGAACTACTGTCCACCTTGCTTTGCACGCCGGGCTTGCCCAGGCTTCAAGTGCCGCAGGAGCTGCGCTACCAGGAGGTCACTTTCCCACCGCAGCCTTGCCTGCGGATTCGCGCCGCCGATCGTCGCTACGGCAACGCCAGGCTGCCTGCGGAGTTGTCCTTCGAGTACGAGGGCCGCCTTATTCCGGCGGTCGAAAAATCGAGCGGGTTCTTCGATGCCGTCTCACGCCGGTTTGTGCGCCGGGATGCCGCCGCCGAACAGGCGGCTGCCGACTTGATAAACGGATTGGGAGTCAAATTCCGCGGGGCTACTTATTACCAGCCGGAGCCCGGGTGGGATTTGGCGCCCGCCAAGTTGCCTGCCCTGGCGCGGGTGCTGGTGGAAGCCGGATGGCGCCTGGACGCCGATGGCAAGGTTTTCCGGCGGCCCGGCGCCTTCCACATGGAAGTGTCTAGCGGCGTCGACTGGTTCGAGCTGCACGGTGGAGTCGAATACGGCGAGACCTCAGCCCAGCTCCCCGAGTTGCTCGCCGCCCTCCGCCACGGAGAAACCATGGTGAAGCTGGACGATGGCACCTACGGCATGTTGCCGGAGGATTGGCTCAAGCGCATCGGCATGTTCGCCGGCATGGGCACGCCGGAGAACGGTCACATCCGCTTTCGTCAAAGTCAGGCCGGATTGCTGGATGCCTTGCTGGCGACTCAGCCGGAGGCCAAGTTCGACAAAAACTTCGCCCGCATCCGCGACGAGTTGCGTCAGTTCCAAGGGGTGGACGCGGCCGCGCAGCCGGAGGGGTTTGTCGGCCACTTGCGCGACTACCAGCGCGAAGGCCTGGGCTGGATGGATTTCCTGCGCCGCTTCTCCTTCGGCGGTTGCCTGGCCGACGACATGGGAGTGGGTAAAACCGCCCAAGTGCTGGCGTTGCTCGAGAAGCGCCGCGAATCGGACGTGGATGGAAAATCGGCCCGGCCATCCGTGGTGGTGGTTCCGCGCTCGCTGGTCTTCAACTGGAAGCAGGAAGCGGAGCGCTTTACGCCGCGCCTGCGCGTGCTCGACTACACCGGGCTAAACCGCAGTGGGAACGACTTCTCCGCCTACCATCTGATCCTGACTACCTACGGGACCCTGCGCCGCGACGCTGCGTTGTTGAAGGACGTCGAGTTCGATTACATAATTCTGGACGAGGCCCAGGCGGTGAAGAACTCCAGTACGGAATCGTCCAAAGCCGTGCGGCTTCTGCGCGGCGAGCATCGCCTGGCGCTGAGCGGCACCCCCATCGAAAACCACCTGGGGGAACTGTGGTCGCTGTTTGAGTTTCTGAATCCAGGCATGCTGGGCGCGGCCAGTGTCTTCAACCTCGCCAATGGTCCGGGCCGCAATATCGGCGAAGAGACTCGCAAGGTGCTGGCCCAGGCCTTGCGCCCCTTCATCCTGCGCCGCACCAAGGACCAGGTGGCCCGCGAGTTGCCCGCTAAAACCGAGCAGACCGTCTACTGCGAACTGGACCCGTTGCAGCGCAAGCTCTACAACGAGCTGCGCCAGCATTACCGCGATTCGTTGCTGGCCCGGATCGAGACCGAAGGTCTGGCCAAATCCAAGATCATGGTGCTGGAAGCCCTGCTGCGCTTGCGCCAAGCCGCCTGCCATCCCGGCCTGATCGACGTGAAGCGCTCCGGCGAGCCGAGCGCGAAGCTGGAGGCGCTTCGTGAGCAGCTCCGCGAGGTCCTCGACGCCGGGCACAAGGCGCTGGTGTTTTCTCAGTTCACCAGCCTATTAAGGATCGTGCGCCAACGCCTGGACAGCGAGGGTGTGGTCTACGAGTACCTGGACGGCAAGACTCGCGACCGCCAGGCTCGCGTGGAGCGTTTCCAAAACGACGCCGATTGCAAACTGTTCCTGATCAGTCTGAAGGCCGGCGGCCTGGGCTTAAACCTGACCGCCGCTGAATACGTGTTCCTGCTGGACCCATGGTGGAACCCCGCCGTGGAGGCTCAAGCCGTGGATCGCGCCCACCGCATCGGCCAGACCAAGGCCGTTTTCGCCTACCGCCTGATCGCCCGCGATACCGTGGAAGAAAAGGTTCTCGAACTCCAGAAAACCAAGCGCGATCTCGCCGCCGCCATCATCGGCGAAGACAACTCCCTGATCCGCGACCTCCGCCGTGAAGACCTGGAGTTGCTGCTGTCGTAACGCACCTCGTTCGCGGCCTTTGGTCCTACCGAACTGGGCCTGCTTCTCATCCCAGCCAACATCGCCCTCCTCAGCAAGCCATGGGTCCAGCTCGGCGGCCATCCGTATCTCTTGTTCGATGTCGACGGAGTCATCGGAATCGCCGGGCTCTCTTTCGCGTTCCTGTGGTCGCTGGTGGAGCATGCCGCCTACCTCTACGACTTCGAGCGCCTGCCATGATCCAGCAGTTCGTAAGGTTCAACGCCGTCGGGATTCTGGGCGCCGCTGTGCAACTGGCGGTCCTGCGTTTTTGCACGCAAAGCCTCGGGATCCAATATGTAATCGTCACTGTCGTGGCTGTGGAGATCGCCCTGCTTCACAACTTCGCTTGGCACGAAATGTGGACCTGGAGAAACCTGCCGCGGCAAGGATGGCCAACTCGGCTGGTACGCTTTCAATTAAGGAACGGAGTGATATCCGTCGCCTCCAACGCCGTGCTGACGTTCGCCTTCCATGAATTCATGAAACTTCCCGTGCTCGCGGCAAATCTGGCGGCCATCCTGATTACGGCGTTGCTGAATTTCCGAACGGCGAGATTCTGGGTTTTCCGCGTCGTTCTCATGGGCACGCTCCTCACGGCAACGCTGGACGCCGCAGTCTTCAGAACTTCACTGCAACGCGCCACCATCGCCGCATGGAATGACTACATTGAACGCTTCGAAAGCATCAGTCTCGCAAGCCGCCCCATGCTCGACCCGACCGGCAACCAACCGCTCCTCGTCGATATGAATCCCAACGGCGGGGGCCTGCCCGACGGATACATCCATCACTGGATCGGCGCGATGCGCATCCCCAACGTCACCGTGGCGCAAGTGCGATCGGTCATCGAGGACTACAGCCACTGGCAGAAAATCTACGCGCCTGATGTAAAACTCGCCTCGGCCACACGCGTCGCCCGTGACGGTGATCCCGAGTACGATCTCCGGATGATCAGCGAGCAGTCGGACGGGCCCCTGCATTTTGCCTTCGACATGCATTTCCGCGTGCAGTTCCGGCAGGCCGGCGATTTCCAATTCGCTGAATCGCGCTCCTCTCTCATTCGCGAGAGCGAGGGCGGTCACGCTCCCTACACCGACTTGTTACCGGAAGGCAAAGATCATGGCATTCTGTGGCGGCTGAACACCTATTGGCGGCTGAAGCAAGCTGGGACATCGACCTATGCCGAGTGCCAGGTCATCTCGCTGTCCCGCAAACCTCTCTTCGGCACCACCGGCCACGTGAAGGCCAGAGCCAGAGCTTCGCTCAGATCGACATTAACCGCCACCGCTCGAGCAACTCGCGCGAACTTCTGACGGATGGGAGTTCTCAGCGCCCGCCGAACAGCCAGCTCTTCATCGGCGTAAACAGCAAATAGACCAACCCCGCCGCCAACCAGATCATCGAACTGAGGGACAGCGCTCGTGCTGTCACCCGCACCTCCGGCGTCCGGTCCAACTGGAGCAATGGACCACCTTCATTCGCGGCCGTCCGGTCGTACAGAAACAGAGGGGCTGCGGCGAAGAGCGCAAACACCGGGAACCACACCGCGGTGACGTCGACCAGGTTCGCCTGCTCGATCGGGCCCCTTTGCCAAAGGAAGCCGACAGACTTGACAGCGTCCGCGATGGCCAACGCCGCCAGTGCAAAATGACGAATCGCGAGCGCACGCCCGGCGGACCGCAAGCCCGTCATCAGGTCGCGCGAGCGTTGAATGGCCGCTCTGCCGGATAGCTGCTCCACCACGCAGATCACCGGCCACACACAATCGCCGATTACCCAACCGCGCCCGAAAAACAACGCCGATTGAACTTGCGTTCTCGCCAGCACCGGCAGGGTCTTGAGCAGTTTCCAGCATACCCGGAACGCCAGAAATCTGCCAATGCGGACTTGTTCGTCCTTGGCCATTAACGCCGCGGCGGCGCGAAGCACGTTGTCGGAAAAAATGAGCAGAGCCGCCGCCGCCAACGGCACCAGCACCACTCGCACGGACGCAATCGGCAGCAGCTTTCTGCTGAAAAATCCCAACAGCGCCATCATTGACAAGATCACCGTGTATCCGGGCGTGAGCAGGAGAGCATACGCCGCGAGATGCTGCAGCAGAAATGCCTTCGACCGGCGCAACGCCAGGAATTCGGCATCCACCGCGTTGCGGAACCGCCGCGTAAACGCGACCGCGGACGACGGGCGGTCCGCAGGGTTGCGCGCCAGTCCGACCAGAATCGCGTCCGAAACATCGCGCGGAATGTTCCCGAAACTGGCGGGCGGAGCGGGATGCCCGCTCTCGTGATATTCGAAGAGTTCGGTGGCTTTTCCGGTAAACGGCAACTGGCCGCACGCCAGCGAGTATGCCACCACCGCCAAACTGTAAATATCGGAACGGAAATCGATCTCCTTTCCGAACGTTTGTTCGGGCGACATGAACGCGGGAGTTCCCAGCATGCTGCCCGGCATGGTATGCCCGTCCGCGACGCTGCCGAACGATCCGGAGGAACTGCCGGAGGGAGTTACCGCAGCAATCGCGACAGTTTCTAATTCCTCCTGTCGCATGTCCATCGCAACCGTCTCCGTCTCGTTGCTGGGCATCGTGAGCCTAGGCGTGTGCGGCGCTGCGAGCACGCTCGGAACCCAATCGCCCACCGAACTCAGCTTGGCGACCCCGAAGTCGAGCACCTTCACGGTGTACCCGCCGCGGCCGTTTGGCTCCAGCCATACGTTATCGGGCTTCAGATCGCGATGGACGATTCCATGCCGATGCGCTTCCGCCAGCGCGAGTCCAATCTGATCCAGAAGATCGGCAATCAGCGGCAGCGCGATCCGCGAATTGGCTTTCTGGAAATCCGAAAGTGTCTGTCCATCCAGATACTCCATTACCAGATAAGGCATGTCGCCGCCGGCCGCTTGCGCGATGCCAAAATCCGTGACATTGACGATGTTCGGATGGCGCAAGCGGCCGCAGGCCTGCGCTTCGCGCTGGAAGCGGGCCAAAAACTGCGGCTCTTCCGCCCACCGCGGAGCGATCACTTTCACCGCGACCACGCGAGTGGTTCCCAGGTGCGTCGCCAGGTAAACATTACCCATTCCCCCCGCGCCGAGTTGCTTGTCGATACGGTATTTGGCGTCGAGGATTTCGCCGGTCATTGCATGATTGTACCCATCGTCCTTGCGCCATGCCCGCGTGCGCTATAGTTTGAAGTCATGAACGCCACAACCATCGGAATGCTTCTGTTCGCGTGCATGGCGACTGTGCAAGCAGAGAGCTCGCCGGCCAAGGCCCTTCTCATTCTCTCCAAAAGCGGCCAGACCCTCTCGATCGTCGATCCGTCAACCCTGAAGGTGATCGCCAGCATGCCCTCGGGGCCCGATCCGCATGAAGTAATCGCCTCCGATGACGGAAAGTTCGCGTATGTCTCCAACTATGGCGGCGGAGCCTACAACACGCTCACCGTCATCGACCTGGTGGAACAGAAAACTGTCGGCCCAGTGGACCTCGGAGCTCTTCGGGGACCGCATGGGTTGACCTACGTCGGCGGCAAGGTTTGGTTCACCGCCGAGGCTGCCAAGGTGGTCGGCAGCTACGATCCGGCAACCAAGAAGATCGATTGGGTGCTCGGTACCGGCCAGAATCGAACCCACATGCTTTACGTGTCGGACGACATGAAGTGGATCGTCACTTCCAACGTGAGTTCCGCGACCATGACGTTTATCGATCAGCGGGCTGCCGGTCCCCGTACCGACTGGGATGAGACTGTGGTCCCGGTCGGAAAAGGCGCGGAGGGATTTGACGTTGCTCCCAACGGCAAGGAACTCTGGGCCGCCAACGCGCAGGACGGAACCATCTCCGTGATCGATCTCGCTACCCGGAAAGTGGTGCAAACCCTGGCGGCCAACGTGATGGGCGCCAACCGCTTGAAGTTCACGCCAGATGGAAAATCGGTGCTTGTCTCCTCCTTACGAGACGCGGACCTGGCGATCTTCGACGCGGCCACACGTCGTGAGACCAAGCGCGTCAAGATCGGCCGAGGAGCCGCCGGAATTCAGATGCAGCCCGATGGCTCGCGCGCCTTTGTGGCCTGTACGCCAGACAACTACGTGGTTGTCATCGATCTGAAATCGCTCGAAGTCACCGGGCACATCGATGCCGGCAAACAGCCGGACGGCATGGCCTGGGCGGCCCGGCGCTGATGCCGTCTTCCCCGACGCGGACGGGGAACCTCCTTCGCTCGACCCTACCGCAGCAGTCGTGGACGGGGACCACTGCGGGCTCGAGTCCGAACTCCTTCGCTCAAAACTATCGCAGCAGTGTCCGCTTTCGAGCGTGAGACCGATGCGGCTTCTTAAAGTGCCAGCGCTCTGGCTGCTAGCGCTCCACAAACTGCGCCAGGTATTCTGGCTTGGCTCCGGTCTCCTTTGCCAGCACAATGTAAGTCGACATAACCGTGGCTCGTAGCACAAGGAACTCGTAATACCGCGGACTGTAAAACGGAAAATAGCGTCGGAACCCCGTCAGCATTTCCGCCAACTTCTGGTGCAAGTCGGGGCTGCAAACGGTTGCGGCGGACCATTACGGAGTCTAAACCTTCCGTTGCGCGTGGCCGTCTTCGTAATGAGCCTTCAGCAGATCGCCGCCGAAATCGCCGTCGAAGTCGCGCCAGACCGAGTGTATGTGGTTGGCATTGTCCTGGGTCATGTCGAATTCGATCAAAAACGAGGCCGTCTGCAGCCGGTAGTAATGCGGGTCGCCTGGCTTGGTGCCGCCCGCCCAGGCGAACCAGGCGTTGCGGCCTGCTTGATGGATCTGATCCAGGCGTCTTTGAGCAATGTCGCCGGGCAGGTTGTGGGCGTAAAGTTCCGCCAGCGCCCGCAGCGTGTCAAACTGTCTGGCGTTCATCTTGGAGCCGGATAGCCCCGACGGCTGGCCTTTCAGAGCGGCTGCCCGGCTGTTGGTGGTCAGGATGTCGTTGTAGGCCTTGGCGTCGACGATGGCGGCCTTCTGCAACGGTTCGTCCAGCGCACGAATCACTTCGAACCCCAGCTCGTCTTCCTCGGCGAGCGCGCGCAGCCCCTTGCGCGGCCCCTGCCTCACTTCGGCTGGATTCGAACCGAAGAAGCTCGGCCCATCCACCACCTGCCCGTTCGTCACGGTATAGTTCTGGCTGATGTGGTGCCCCTCCACGCGGTAGCCCCACGTGCCGCTGTCAGACGGCGTGCCGAATATCGTGAAGTGATACTTCTCCGGGTTGCGGCGCACTCCGCTATCGTTCTCCATCACCTTCAGTACGTCTTCCAGGCTCATGATGGTGACCGCCTTGATGTACCCGGCTTGGCTCAACCCGGATGCCAGCAGCGCGCTGGCCAGGTGCCTCTGGTAAGGACTCATTTCGCCCAGCGTAAGGCCTTTGCGGTCGATCGGAATATAGAACCAGCGCATGCGCTCTTCGTCCTGAAACGGAAACGTCGCCCTGGTCTTCTGTTCCGGGCTGAGCGCGTCCAGCAAGTGATTGGCGGTTTCGGTCATCGCCGAAACAGTGTGGACGTGCTTATGCAGATTCTGCCCCTGGCTCCTTCGGCCGCCAATCAGACCTCCTCCCACTAGCGTCGCGGACGAACTCAGAAACGAGCGCCGTTTCATTTTGCACATCGGTGGTTCTCCCAGGCTTGATCCTAACCCAAATCCGGGCCAGCCACCGGCCAGCCACCCCTTCCTCCGAATCTCCCGGCCCCAGCCGGATTGCGGTGCCGTTAGGGACACCGGGGACACCGGGGACAGCCCGCGTGTTTCCAGCCATTCTCAAAAAATAAGTGCCCGCGGCTTCATCCGAACTTGCTCCATCAACTGCCTACCCATTCGAATGAAGGCGACGAGGCGCGACGGCATTTCGTCTCTGGATTGGCTCCAGGAACACCAATCCGGATTCCGGCGCCGCAATTGGTCAAGCCATGAGTTCCGCCTCTGTTTGGAACGACCATTCCGAGCTACCTGATCTCGCGCGCAAATCGGGAACTGATAACTGCCACTGTTGGACATCGCGCCTGAGGTCGCAGAACTGGCCACCGGCAAATCCCTCGCAAGGCCTGACACATCCTTCGCTTTAGACCTATCGCAGCAGTGTCCCCTTGGCGCACCTCTGGCCATCTGCGAGCGCGGAAAGAGGGAGAGTTCCTTGTCCCCGCTAGAATAAGGAGACTGAAGCGTCACCTCCGCCTCTAACTACCTCTATGCCCGACCCATTGCTTGCAAAAATCGACGCCTATTGGCGCGCCGCCAACTACCTGTCCGTCGGCCAGATTTACCTGAGCGGGAATCCGCTATTGCGGGAGCCGCTGGAACCGCGCCACATCAAGAAACGGCTGCTGGGACACTGGGGCACCACGCCAGGTCAGAACTTCATTTACGTTCACCTGAATCGCGCCATCCGGCAGCACGACTTACAGATGATCTTCATTTCCGGCCCCGGCCATGGAGGGCCGGCGGTGGTGGCGAACGTTTATCTCGAAGGCACCTATACGGAAGTCTATCCGGCAGTTTCGCAAGACGAAGAAGGACTGCAAAAGCTCTTCCAGCAATTTTCGTTTCCCGGAGGGATTCCAAGCCACGTGGCACCCGAGACGCCGGGATCGATTCATGAAGGCGGAGAACTTGGCTATTCGCTGAGTCACGCATTTGGCGCCGTGTTCGACAACCCCGATCTTCTCGTCGCCTGCGTGGTGGGCGACGGCGAGGCGGAGACCGGCCCGCTGGCCACCGCCTGGCACTCGAACAAATTCCTCAACGCGGTGAATGACGGGGCGGTGCTGCCCATTCTTCATCTGAACGGATATAAGATCGCGAACCCGACGATATTGGCGCGGATTCCGCGCTCTGAGCTGGAAGAGCTGATGCACGGTTACGGATGGGAACCGTACTTCGTGGAAGGCGACGATCCGGAGAAAATGCACCCGCTGATGGCGGCAACGCTGGATCGGGCGCTAGAGAAGATTCACGATATCCAGCGCAACGCCAAGGAGAAAAATGGGGACGGGCTTCGAATTTCCGCTTCGCAATCCTCTCCGCCCGAAACTCCTTCGCTCGGAAATTTGCTGCCTGTCCCCGATCGTCCGCGCTGGCCCATGATTGTGTTGCAGACGCCGAAGGGATGGACGGGACCGAAGACGGTGGACGGCCTGGCGGTGGAGGGAACCTTCCGCTCGCATCAGGTACCCATCACGGATCCGGCGACCAACCCGGCGCACCTCAAGCAGCTCGAGGAATGGCTGCGGAGCTACCGTCCCGAGGAACTGTTCGATGAGACTGGGCGTTTCCGCGCCGACCTGCAGGCGCTGGCGCCCGATGGCGAGCGGCGCATGGGCGCCAGTCCGTACGCCAACGGCGGGCTTCTTTTAAAGGAACTGCGCCTGCCCGACTTCGCGACGTATGCGGTAGCCGTAAAAGAGCCGGGGGCCATGGACGCCGAAGACACCCGCGTGCTTGGGCAATTTCTGCGAGACGTGGTGAAGCACAATCCGCGCAACTTCCGGATCTGGGGACCGGATGAGACGCTCTCCAATCGGCTGAATGCAGTGTTCGAGGCGTCGCCACGGCAGTGGGAAGCCGAGCTCGAGAACAATGACGAGTTTCTAGCCCGCGCCGGCCGAGTGATGGAGGTGTTGAGCGAACATCAATGCCAGGGCTGGCTGGAAGGGTATCTGCTTACGGGCCGTCATGGCGTGTTTAACAGCTACGAGGCTTTTATCCACATCGTGGATTCCATGTTCAACCAGCACGCCAAATGGCTGAAGGTGACGCTGGGTCTTCCTTGGCGGAGAAAGATCGCGTCGCTGAATTATTTGCTGGCCAGCCACGTCTGGCGGCAGGATAACAATGGCTTCACCCATCAGGATCCGGGCTTCATTGACCATGTGGTGAACAAAAAGGCCGAGATCGTGCGGGTTTACCTGCCGCCGGACGCCAATTGCCTTTTGGCGGTGATGGACCATTGCCTGCGCAGCCGCCACTATGTGAACGTCGTGGTCGCCGGCAAGCATGCGGCGCCACAGTGGTTGGACATGGATGCGGCCATCCTGCACTGTACTGCGGGTATTGGGATCTGGGAGTGGGCCAGCAACGACAAAGGAGCTGAGCCGGATGTAGTGATGGCCTGCGCCGGGGATGTGCCAACGCTCGAGATTCTGGCGGCAGTGAAAATTCTGCGCCGCGGTATTCCGAATTTTAAGATTCGGGTAGTGAATGTCGTTGACCTGATGAAACTGCAACCGCCCAGTGAACATCCGCACGGTCTACCGGACAAGGACTTCGATCAGCTATTCACCAAGAACAAGCCGATCATCTTCGCTTATCACGGTTACCCGTGGCTGATCCATCGGCTCACTTACCGGCGGACCAACCATGACAACCTGCACGTGCGCGGCTATAAGGAAGAAGGCACGATCACGACGCCTTTCGATATGGCCGTATTGAACGACCTGGACCGCTTCCACTTGGCGATGGATGTGATCGACCGGTGCCCGCAACTGGGCGCAAGCTGCGCCTACCTCAAGCAGGAACTGCGCGACAAGCTGATTCAGCATCGCCAGTACATCGTGAAGCACGGCGAGGACCTGCCGGAGATCCGCGACTGGAAATGGAATCGCACAGCGCCAGCATAGCCTTTGAGATGCTCGCCGTTTTCGGCACAGCGAAATTGCTGGCGGAATTGTTTGAGCGTCTGAAGCTGCCCGGAATTGTGGGAGAGATTCTGGCCGGCGTTTTGATCGGCCCCAGCGTTCTCCACTGGGTGGCGCCCAACCAGACGCTAACGGCGCTGGCGGATCTCGGCGTGATGTTCCTGTTGTTCCGCGTGGGCCTGGAAGTGCGGCCGCGCGAGTTTATGCAAGTGGGCCGAACCGCTTTGCTGGTAGCGGTGCTGGGTGTGATTGCGCCGTTTCTGCTGGGATGGGGAGCGATGTGGCTATGGGGTGAGCCGCGCATTGCCTCCCTATTTGTAGCGGCCGCACTGGTGGCTACTAGCGTCGGCATCACCGCGCAAGTCCTCACCGCGCGTGGGCTGCTGGACCACCGTGTCAGCCGCATCATCCTGGCCGCAGCCGTCATCGACGACGTACTCGGCTTCACTGTGCTGGCCGTAGTGAGCAGCCTGGCGCGTGAGCAAGTCAGCATTGCGGAGTTGGCGCTCTCAGCGGCCCTGGCGATCGGCTTCACTTTCGTGGTCGCCAACTGGGGCTCGCGCACGGCGAACAAGATGTTCCCACATGTGCAGCGCCGCCTGCGCACCGGTGAGGTCCAATTCAACCTCGCGCTGATGGCGCTGTTCGGTCTGGCGCTGCTGGCTTCGTATGCCGGAGTCGCCGCTATCATCGGCGCTTTTCTGGCTGGCATGGCGCTGTCTGAGTCACTGGATCACCGGGTACGCGATCTGTCCCTCGGCGTCTCGGAGTTTCTCACTCCGTTCTTTCTGGCCGGGATCGGGTTGCACCTCGATTTGCACGTTTTCACCCAAGCCGGCGCGTTGGGCCTCACGGCGCTGATCCTGGCGGTAGCGGTGATTTCGAAACTGGCCGGCTGCGGCTTGGGCGCCATCGGCTTGGGGAAGGTCGACGCTCTGCGGGTGGGCGCGGGCATGGTGCCGCGTGGCGAGGTCGGAATGGTGGTGACGCAGATCGGTCTGGGCATGAACGCGATTTCGCCGAAGATTTATGGCGTGGTGGTGGCGGTTGCCGTCCTAACAACCGTCGTCGGACCAGCGATTCTGAACTTGACCTTCCGCGGAGTGCCGCGCAGTGTGAGAAGCTAGGCGCTGACGGCAATGCCGGGTTCAGGCACTAGCTCAGCCACACATTCGTCCGAGCCCAGCGACCGAATCTCTACCCGCTGGCCTTCACATAGATCCTGCAACCGAACGCGACGCCCGTTCCGGAACTGCACCGCATCGCGATAAGTATGCGCGTTGGCGCTGGTCTGGATGAAGACTGCGCCCTCCTCGCCCGCCAACCCGAGAGCACTTTGAAATTGGGTAGGAATGTCTTTCAGAACCAGTCGTGCACCGGGCGGGACGCAGATGGCACAGACGGAGGTTTTCGGGCCGTCGCTAAAGAATTGTTTGATGCCGGCCCAGAAACCAACGTTGGTCGAATGGTACGCGTCGTGAGCGGACGCCAGTCCTAGCGCTCCGGAAGGGAATCGATAGACGACCAGTTCCTCCCGCTCCTGAGCCAGCCTGTTGGGGAATTCATACAGTGAGTAGTCGCACATGCATCATAGATGCAAAGATACGGTTCGGGATTTCAGGTTTTTCAGCCAGTGCGCCGGTTACTTGCGGGCGGCAAAGATCTGGCCCATTTCCACCAGGGCCAAATAGGCGAGCGATACATCTTTGGACGATTTCGCCACTTCCTGCAATCGCGCCGCGGACTGCTCGTCTTCGCCATTGGCTCTCAGGAGCATGCCTTCCAGAAAGAGCCAGCCCGGTTTCGAATCGGCGTCTGCTTTTGCCAAAGCGGTCCGCACTGACTCTAAAGCGGCGGCGATTTTCGGTCGCGCTTCCGCAGCATTGATCCGCGCGGCGGCCAGAAGAGGAAACGCAAACTCCGGGGAAGGCAGAGTCTCCTTCATCGATGCCACTTTCGTCCAACGTTTTTGTGCGTTCTTGTTTTCCCGGCAGGCCGCCTCGACCGTTGCCAGGTAGTACTGGAAATGAGCCTGCTTCATGAACTCCTTGAAGCCGCGGAAAGTCAATGGTACGTTCGTGTCTTCGTCGCCAATTTTCTCGATGGAATCGAGCGCGTTTGCGCATTGCCCCGATCGCGATAACGATAGCAATTTTTGTAATTGAGTTTCGATGTAGGCCCGGCGGACGCTGTCGGGCTGCTTGTCAGCCGCAAACGCCGGTGTCCGGAATACCTGCAGGGCTTCGTCGGGATGGTTGGATGCGGCCTTCACCATCGCGGCTGAAGCTGGGTCGAGCGCAAGCATCGACCCGGTCTCCGGAGCCACGCTGCCCATCGAACTGTCCAACATTTTACGCAGCTCCGCGTTTGCGGGGTTAAGACTCAGCCCTTCCTTCGCCACCATAGCTCCGCGAGCCGGATCGTTCTTGAGTTGGATGAGAGCCGTGCTTAGCTCCAAGTGCAGTCCGGCCAGCTTCGGATTCAGCGCGCGCGCCTTCTGCCATTCGCCGATCGCTTCGTCCGTCATCAAGCGGTGCATCCACAGCCGGCCCAACAGGAAATGGGCGACCGCATCCTCCGGAGCGTGACTGACAGCGCTGGTGAGAACGGCAAGCGTGGTTGCGCGCCAGGGAAACACATACGGTCCGAAGTTGGCCGCGACGGTCCGCAGGTCCGCCGTGGCGTCCTGACCAAGGCGGGTCCGGCAGTAGGCGCGATAATAACCGATCAGAGGACTGCGGGCGGTTGGCACCGCTCCCGGTTCGAGTTCCTCTGCCGGAACCGGCGGGTACGTACGGTCAAGCAGGTGTAGCGCATCCTCGTCCATCCCGAGACTGAGATATTCATCGGCGATACTCATCACGCGCTCGGAATCGGAGGCTAGGTGTGTCCAAAGGTCTTCGTCGGCTGACTCCGCGAGCGTGCGCTCGTACCGCAACAAGGAATTTGACGGATCGGCGTTCAGCCAGGCGGCAAGTTGCTTTGCTGCTTCTTCTTTGTGTCCCGCGTGTCGAAGCAGAGCCACCTCGATCGCTCCCAACCTCGCGGGTCCAGAATATCCGGACAACAGAGGTTTCAAGCTGGTCAGACCGCCCGCGTAGTCTTTGCCGCGTGCCGCGACACGAACCAAAGGAAGAGCGGCCGCTCGCGCAAACGGCGAATCCGGCGTCAATTTGCCCAGCGTCAAACGCGCCGCGTCATCCTGCCCGAGCGCCGCCTGTGCAGCTCCGAGATAATAAATGGCTTCATCGTCGCCCGGAGTAGCACCCAACACCGCAGCGAGAAATTTGGTTGCCTCCGCAAACCGGTTCAACGTCAGGTCCAGCCGTCCCGCGGCCTTTTTCAAGGGAACGCTGTTGGGAAACCGTTCCAGACCCTTGGAGTAATCGGAAAGCGCGGAGCTCCACAGCCGGTTGAGTTCATGGAAAGAGCCTTTCTCCAGAAAAAAGCTCTCCGCCTGTTCCAGTCCACTCCAATCCCGCGGCTGAATCCTCCCCAGCTTCGCCTGTTCGGGACCGGTGCTGTCGTAATGTCCTTCGGTGTGCTCCAGCAACAGCGAACCGCCCGCATCCTTGACCTGAATGACGTAGGGCGCTGCGCCGGGATTCTCTATGATCCGTGCGAAGGTAGACGCCGGAGTCAAATCCACTTTCGTCTCGAAAACGGGCGCGCCGCCGCTCAGTACGCGAATCGTTGCGCCCCTAACGGCATGAGTGACGCCCAACTCCACGAGGAGAACAGCGCCCTTTGCCGGATCATTGCGGCGCTCCGCGTGAAGAATCGCGTCTTGGGTGGCGCGCGTGATGCCGTCCATCTCAGAAGCGGGAATCCAGTATTCGGAAAACGACTTTCTCTGCTGCGGCTGCAGGTACTCGAGGGTTGTCTGCTCTTCAAAAACGCCGCCTTGCAGCTCGAAATACGAAGGAAAGTTTTCCGTCAGGTCTGTGCGGACATACTGGTCGCCTTCCGCGCCCCACACCCAGATCTTCTTTCCGGCCACCGCCGCCGGATCGGCAACATGAACCAGACCCGAGCGCGAGCCCGGTTTGTACGCGCCGAAAAATGGCTCGCGGCTGCCGTAAGCGAACCAACCTCCGCCCTTGGCCAGATTGGCGACCAGCGTTCCATCCTTTCCGTCCGGATGCAAGGGCCAAGCGACACGCTCGATCGGAGCAATGTGGAGGGTCACCACTTGCGCGGGCAGGATGAGTTGCGTCTTCGGATCGTCAAATGCCACGCCGGCATTCGCCCACCAATAGTAGGGCCAACGGCCCTCGGTGCGGTTGTCGAGGAGCACCCTTTGCTCGAGCAGCGCGCTGCCTGGCCTTAAGATGAACTCCACTCTCCACTGCATCCCCGTAATGTGGTCCGTCTCTTCGAGAATCGCCCGCGCCGATCCGTCAGTGTCCGAGTGAATCGCGAAATCGACCGGAGAAGTGCTGACGTAGGAATGCCCGATCGGAAAATTGGATTCAAGGCCGGTCGCGACCCACGAGGTGCGAAGGCCGATGGGTCCCGGCTTGATCACTGGGTTGGCGTAAAACACCTCGCGGCCGTTTCTTTTATCGCGACAGTTGTAAAGATGTCCGCCCAGATCGGGCAGCACACGGCAGAAGAGGTACTCGTTCTCGAGGTTGAGGGTTCGCCAGGTGCGCTCGCGGCGATCCGTGGTGAAGGTTGTACGAGCCGCATACGGGTAAGCGGGGTTGTCGCCCGGCAATGCTGCATAGTGAGGTTTCGGATCGGCCGGACCTTCGCGATACGTCGGAAGGCGGAGCGAGTCCTGCCAAGCCTGGACCGGGGCGTCGCCGGCCAACGCCATCGCCGCACTACCAAGAATGAGAAATACGCGCCTCACCAAATTGCCTTGGGGCTCATGCTAACACGGAGGTTATAGAGTAGATTCATCATGAAAACTTTCGTACAATACGCCGGCAACGATTTTTTCATCGGGGTTAGTCCCGGCGGCCACGCTCATGTGTTTGACACCAACGGAGAGCGGAAAAGCGCGCCGACGCCCGTGGAAATGTTGCTGTCAGCCATTGGCGCGTGCACCGGCGCGGACGTAGTTTCCATCCTGGGGAAGAAGAGGCAAAAGATCACCGGCTATCGAAACGAAGTCAGTGGCGAGCGCCGTGAGGAGCATCCGCGCAGCTTTCAACAGATTCACATTCATCACATCGTGCGCGGCCACGGAGTCTCGGAAGCCGCCGTGGCCCAGGCCGTCGAACTTTCGGATACGAAATACTGCAGCGTGGCCGCGAGCGTGCGGCCCGCCGCTCA
>Ga0075015_100000214_pt1 | contig 18260 bp, 11 predicted proteins | sample AleBraG_ABR_2013_FD_71476 | JGI IMG/M metagenome (GOLD analysis project Ga0075015, IMG submission 71476) | Freshwater sediment microbial communities in response to fracking from Pennsylvania, USA - Alex Branch Run_MetaG_ABR_2013 | ecosystem: Environmental > Aquatic > Freshwater > Creek >...
CCGCCAGCTTGCCGCGCTGGGCAACTTCCTTAAAGATGCGATCGTGAATCAGGTAGAAAAATTGCGGTACCACTGCAAAAACGGTGATTTCACGTTCGTTGAGCGCCCGCAGCAGCTCGGTAGTGTTCAAGGTTTCAAGGTAGACCACGCGTGCGCCCTTCACCAGGGGCAGCAAAAGATTCGCCATCTGGGAGAGCACATGGAAGAGCGGCAACACTCCGAGCACGGCATCTTCAGGACCGACGTGCGCCCACCTGAACACCGATTCAACTTCGCCCAGCAGATTGGCGTGCGTCAGCATCACTCCCTTGGGATGGGAGGTGGTGCCGGAGGTGTAGAGCAGAGACGCGACAACATCCGCTGCGACAGCCGCAGGTGCGAAGCCGCTCGATCCCGAAGCAAAGATGCTGTCAAGATCGGCCACCGGGGCGGGTGTGGCCGGACCGGGATTCGTCTGACCCGATCCAGTCTTGAGCTCGGCTGAATTGATCAGCGCGATCTTGAGCGGCAGCGCCCCGATCGCCTCCCGCGCAGTGGCGAGATGTTTGAAGTTGCAAAATAGCAATGAACTGCCGCTGTCCTTGAGCAGAGTGGTGATCTGGTCGGCGTGTAAGGCTGTGTCGAGCGGAACGGCGGTGCATCCGGATGCGACGACACCCAGGAACACGGCCACCCAGCGGGGATGATTATCGGCCAGAATGGCAACCCGCGCGCCCGATTGAAACCCGTTTCTGGCCAGCCAGGATCCGACCGACTCGGCCATGTGCCGCAGCTCGGCGTACGTGCAACTCTCAACCTTGTCGCGACGCTGGATCTCCAGAGCGACGTTTTTCGGCCAGTGCTCGACGCACTCGACAAAGCGATCGTAGAAAGTGGGCATTGGTTCGCGGAAATAGTACATGAAACTGGCGGTTCCGGACTAAGACCCGCAACGAGGCCTCGTGCGCATGCTCTGCGATTTAAGGTTCCTCCCAGCGACTTACCCGCTGTGCCCGCATCTAATATGCTAGGCTTCTAGTAAGGGCCGTGCGGCCTACAAAAGGTATTTTGATTTGATTAACACTCTATTAGGCAAGGTCTTCGGGACCAAGAACGAGCGTGAGCTGAAGCGTCTGATGCCTCAGGTCGAGGCCATCAGTGCGCTTGAGCCGCAGATGCAGCAGCTTTCGGACGACCAGTTGCGCGCCAAAACGGACGAATTCCGGCAACGCATCCAGCAGCGCCTGGCCGGTCTTCTCGACGAACCGGACGCCGACCACGACCGTCTGAAGCAACTCGAAGAAGAGCGTATTAAGGCGATCAACCAAGCGCTGGATGAGATTCTGGTGGAAGCTTTTGCGGTTGTCCGCGAAGCCGGGCGCCGGGTGCTCAACATGCGCCACTTCGACGTGCAGTTGATCGGCGGCATAGTGTTGCATCAAGGCAAGATTGCTGAAATGAAAACCGGCGAAGGGAAAACCCTGGTTGCGACCCTGCCGGTCTATCTGAACGCGCTGAGCGGCCGCGGTGTGCACGTGGTCACGGTCAACGACTACCTGGCCAAACGCGATTCCGAGTGGATGGGCAAGCTTTATCGCTTCCTCGGCTTGACCGTAGGCGTCATCGTGCACGATCTGGACGACGAAGAGCGACGCGACGCTTACGCCTCGGACGTCACCTACGGCACCAACAACGAGTTTGGCTTCGACTATTTGCGCGACAACATGAAATTCGATCTTCATGATTGCGTGCAGCGCAAGCACAACTTTGCCATCGTCGATGAAGTCGATTCCATCCTGATCGACGAGGCGCGCACCCCGCTGATTATTTCCGGCGCCAGCGAAGAGTCCACCGACAAATACGCTCGGGTCAATCGCATCATTCCCAAGCTGGAAAAAGGCGAGGAGATTGACACCGCCCCCGGCGAGCCTAAAGAACTCACCGGCGATTTTGTGGTGGATGAGAAGCACAAGAGCATCACGGTGACCGACATTGGCTGGGAGAAAGTCGAGCAACTTCTGGGCATCGGGAATATCGCCGATCCGGAAAATTGGGACCTGAAGCACCACGTTGATACCGCGGTCAAAGCCCACGCCCTGTACAAGCGCGATGTTGAGTACGTGGTGAAGGACGGCGAAGTCATCATCGTGGACGAGTTCACCGGCCGCCTGATGCCGGGCCGGCGCTGGTCCGATGGCCTGCACCAGGCGGTCGAAGCCAAGGAGAACGTCAAGATCGAGCGCGAGAATCAGACGCTCGCCACCATCACCTTCCAGAACTATTTCCGCATGTACAAGAAACTGGCCGGCATGACTGGCACGGCTGAAACCGAAGCCGCTGAATTTGAAAAGATTTACCGCCTGGAAGTCATGGTGATTCCGACAAACAAGGTGATGTTGCGGGCGGAGAACCCGGACGTGGTCTATCGGACAGAGAAAGAGAAGTACTTCGCCGCCTCCGACGAAATCCAGAACCTGTACGGCACAGGCCGGCCGGTGCTGGTGGGCACAACTTCGATCGAGAAGTCGGAGCGGCTTTCCGAACTGTTGAAGAAGAAGAACATCAAGCACGTCGTGCTCAACGCCAAGTACCACGAGCGCGAAGCCGAGATCGTGGCCCAGGCCGGACGCAAGGGCATGGTGACGATCGCCACCAACATGGCCGGCCGCGGCACGGACATTCTGCTCGGCGGCAACCCCGAATTCATGGCCAAGCAGGAGTGCGTGAAAAAGGGAATCGCGCAACCGCTGCGCGCGGCCCAGGGCAAGATTCAAATCGATGTTGACGAGACCAAGAGCTCGGTTTGGTATTACGCCGGCAACGAGTACGTCGTTCCCACCGACCAGTGGACCGAGATTTTCAACCGCTACAAGATTCAAACCGACAAAGAACACGATGAGGTTACGGCGGTCGGCGGCCTGCACATCTTCGGCACCGAACGCCACGAAGCGCGCCGGATTGACAATCAGCTTCGCGGCCGCGCCGGGCGCCAGGGCGATCCCGGATCCTCGCGCTTCTATCTCTCGCTCGAAGATGACCTGATGCGCATCTTCGCCAAAGAGTGGGTTTCCAACCTGCTGCAGCGCTTGGGCATGGAAGAGGGCATTCCCATCGAATCGCGGCTGATCACCCGCCGCATCGCCACCGCGCAACAAGCTGTCGAAGCCCAGAACTTCGAGGCCCGCAAACATCTGCTCGAGTACGACGACGTCATGAACAAGCAGCGCGAGGCCGTTTACGGGCTGCGCCGCCAGTTGCTCGAGGGTGTGGAGCAGAAGGAACTCATTCTCGAAGACTACGTCTCCGGCATCCTCAGCGACGTGATGGACCAGTTTTGCGGAGCCAAAGTCCATCCCGACAATTGGGACATGAAGGGAATGAAAGACGCGATCTTCACCCGCTTCGGCGTCGACATTCTTGCGGAGGGAATCAAGCCCGAGTCGCTGAGCAGGCAGGAGCTCGGCGATGCGATTTTCGCCAAGCTGAAAGAACGCTACGACGCGAAAGAAAAGCTTATCGGCCCCGACGCCATGCGCTACCACGAGCGCATGATCATGCTGAGCGTCCTCGATTCGCAGTGGAAAGATCATCTGCGGGACATGGACCACCTGAAAGAGGGCATCGGGCTGCGGGGCTACGGGCAGCACGATCCGCTGGTTGAGTACAAACGCGAATCCTTCGATATGTTCGAAGCCATGATGACGCGTTTTCAGGAGGAGACCGCCCGCTATCTCTACCTGATGCAGATACTGGAGCGACCGGCCGCAGCGCCTGAGTCTCAGCCGCATGGAGCCGGGGCAGACGGCAATGGCAGCCGTCCTCCGCGGAACATTGCCACGTCAGTCGACGAGCTGGAAGAGTCTTTCCAGCGCAAGAAGCGGCGCGAGCTGGAGCAGGCCCGCATGGCGGGGTCCGGCGAGGCGCAAACTGTGCAGCAGGTGGTGCGCAGTAGCGCCAAAGTTGGCCGCAACGATCCCTGCCCCTGCGGCTCCGGCAAGAAATACAAGAAGTGCTGCGGCGCCCAGTCATCCTGAGCGCAGTGGCTACTTCGCTTCGCGAAGTAGCTGCGCTCAGGATGACAAATGAGATATGACTAAATCCGTGAGGATCCGCGCAACTCCGTGGCCGCTTTTAGGGTTTACGGCACGGGCTTGGCCAGCACGAACGACTTCACCACAATGTTATTGGGTTGCACGCCGACTGGGATCATGGTCAGCAGGGAATACTCGCTGGGCTCGAGCTTGGTGGGATTGCGTTTTTGGATGACCGTCACATCACCGGACTGCGAGTCCAGCACCAGCAAGTAATTTTCACTGCGCGAAAGAGCCAGCCCGTCCGGATGACTGCCTACCGGCAGCGTTGCGATCAGCTTGCCAATGTCAATGTCATACACCGCGATTGTATTGGAGCCGAAGTTGCTCACGTACAGCCGCGAGCTGTCGGCGGTCACGAGGCCCCGCGCCGGGTGCGTGCCGATGAGGTAGCTGCCGCCCACTTCATTGGTTGCGGTCTCGATGATCGAAATATTGTCAGAATCAAAGTTGGCGACTACCAGTTCGCCGCCATCCGGTTTCAGCGCCAGGTCTGCGGGGGTCTTGCCCACGTCCAGCAGGGCCAGCAGCTTATCGGTCTTCAAGTCGATGGATGCCACTTGAGCTGAACCGGCGCAGGCCACGAACGCCTTGCTGCTATCGGGAAGGATCGCGATGTCGGCGGGTTCCTGACAGACGGGAATGGTATTTCTCACTTTAAGCTGCGCTGCGTCAATCAGCGAGACTGTATGGTCGCCCCGATTGCTGACGACGACGGTTGAACCATTGGGCGAGACCTGCGCCAATCCCGGCGAAGCCCCGACCCGGATGTTGGCCAACACCAGCCGCTTATCTAGATCCAGTACGGAGACATTTGCGGACTTTGAATTCGCGACATACGCCCGTTTGCCGTCCGCCGATACATCGATGAAGTAAGGTCCGGCATGCACGCCGATGGTTGCCACGACTTCATTGCGTTCCGCATCGATCACGCTGACGCTGTTTGACTGGGTGTTGACGACGTAGACTTCGTTTTTCCTGCCGTTGGCCGCTATGCCGGTCGGTTCGCTGCCGACTCGAATCGTTCTGGCGGGCTGAAAGGTGCGCAGGTCGATCACCGAAACGGTGTTGCTCTTACCGTTGGTGACATAGGCATACTCGCGATAGGCGGGGCCGTAGGTGGGGAGCTGGCGCTCCCGTAGATACCACCATCCCAGACCGACGACAATCGGAAGCGTAACAACGAGGAGAAGAAATTTTCTCAAGCTAATGGACTGATGGCAGATCGAACGCCCGACTGCGCCGACAGCGCTTCCGATGCTCGAGGATAGTTTCCGATTGCCGGCACCATTCTTCCTACCACGGGCGCGATCTGCCGCACTTGCTTCATCAGTGCGTCAAACTGCTCAGGGTAGAGGGACTGGATGCCATCGGACATGGCCCGGTCCGGCTCGTGGTGGACTTCGACGATCAGTCCATCCGCGCCTACGGCGATTGCAGCGCGCGACAGGGGCGTGACCTTGTTGCGCTTTCCAGTGCCGTGGCTGGGATCCACCACGATGGGCAGGTGACTGAGCCTTTGCACCGCGGGTACGATGCTGAGGTCGAGCGTGTTGCGCGTGTGATCGGCGAAGGTCCGCACTCCGCGTTCGCAGAGGATCACTTTGTAGTTGCCTTCGCTCATCACGTACTCGGCCGCCATCAGGAATTCTTCCAGAGTGGCCGACATGCCGCGCTTGAGCAACACAGGTTTCCGGGCCCGTCCCGCGCGCTTGAGCAAGGAGAAGTTCTGCATGTTGCGGGCTCCGATCTGGATGACATCGGCGTACTTCTCCACCAGGTCCATCGACTCGTTGTCGATCGCCTCGGTGACAATCTTCATGCCGAATTTGTCCCGAACTTCGGCCATGATCTGCAGGCCCAGTTCGCCCAGACCCTGGAAAGAATAGGGCGAGGTCCGAGGCTTGTAAGCGCCTCCGCGGAAGAATTGCGCGCCGGCGCGGAATACCTGCTCGGCCACCGCCATGGTCTGCTCGCGATTCTCAATGGCGCAGGGGCCCGCGATGATAGCCAGTCCCGGACCGCCGAAGGCAGCGTCCGTACCGGAAAAAGTGATGACCGTGTTCTCGGCCTTCACGTCGCGGCTGACCAGTTTGTAGGGCTTGCTGACTCGGATAAGTTCCTGCACGCCTGGCATCTCGTCCAGCGTGCCGGGTTCCACTTCGCCGCGGTTCCCGGTAACGCCGATGGCGGTACGCTGCGCGCCTGGCATGGAGTGAGCCCGGTAGCCCAGTTCCTCGATCTTCCGGCAAACCGCGCTGATCTGCTCTTCTGTGGCCTGCGCCTTCATCACGACTAGCATGAATTCCCCCGCTCCATTGCGCGTCTGCCATGAGTTTATCGTTGTTCCCCTTTGCATCGCAAATAGAGCACGCCGGAGCGGCGGTTCGGAGGGAACGAGCCTCGCAGCACGGGCGTCATCCTGAGGGACTTCAGTCCCGAAGGATCTAGCGCGTGCCACCCAGAATCAACCCACGTGCAGATCCGTTTCACGCCAGATCCTTCGCAAGCTCAGGATGACGCCGTGGAAGAAGGACCAGAAACTGGAAACTGCAACCTCGAAAGTGGCAAACTGACTACGTGCCCCGCTCCCTCGCCCGCGAACAGGACATCCTCAAGCTGCCAGCGCCAAAGCGTCCATCCCGTCTGACATCGCGGCGCATTGGCATCCACACATCGAGTGCAGGCGGCGTCCAACTTGCTGCCGAAAGAGCCTACCGGTTGGGTTGTAATACGTTTCAGATCTTTTCCTCCAGTCCACGCCAGTGGGCTCCTTATGAACTGAACCGCCCGCTGTGCGAGGCGATGAAGCGGCTGCGCGACAAGTATGATTTGAGACCCCTGGTGATTCACACCAACTACCTGGTGAACCTGGCGGGTGTGAATGAGCTGTTCCTCAAGAAATCGATAGAGGCGTTCCGCGGCGAAATCGAGCGGGCCTTGGCCTTGGGCGCGGAGTATCTGGTTCTGCACCCGGGATCGTATCGCGGATCTGACCGGGAACAGGGTCTGATGCGGACGGCTGCCGCCATTGCTGCCGCCGCGGGGGGATTGGACCTGGCCAAGTCCGGCCTCACGATCCTGATTGAAAACACGGCTGGAGCCGAATGCTCGCTTGGCGGCAGCTTCGAGCAGGTTGCGGAAGTGCTGGAATACCTGCGCCATCTGGTTCCTGTTGGCGCGTGCATTGATACCTGCCACACTCACGTTGCCGGCTACGACATTGTGAGCCCTCAGGGGCTGCAAGATACACTCAGACACCTGGACGAGACCGTTGGTCTGAAGAATGTTCCTGTGTGGCATTGCAATGATGCCAAAGCCGCGCGGGGATCGAAGCTTGACCGGCATCAGCACATCGGCAGGGGAAGTATCGGGCTGGAACCGTTCCGGCGCTTGTTGAATGACCCACGAATAGCACACGCCGCCTTCATTGCCGAAACTCCAATTGACGAGCCGGGAGACGATGGCAGGAATGTGACGGCTTTGAAAAAGCTAGTCAGGAAATAATTTCAGCCTGGAGGTCCCGAATGAGTTGGGCCAGCAAGTTTTCCAAGCCTTACCGGGTGGAACAGGGCAAGAAATTCCGCTTCAAGGACCACGATCCCGCCGACACCGCCAAGCTCCACTCCCAGGAACGTGCCGAAGAACTGCTCGCCAAGGGTGTCGCACGCATGGCCGAGTTACAGGATAAGCTCTACGCTCAGGACCGATGGGGCTTGCTTCTCATCTTTCAAGCCATGGATGCAGCCGGAAAGGACGGAGTTATCAAGCACGTGATGTCCGGCGTAAATCCGCAGGGGTGCCAGGTTTATTCGTTCAAGACGCCCTCCGCGGAAGAACTGGACCACGACTATCTGTGGCGCACCATGAAATGCCTACCCGAGCGTGGCCGCATTGGCATCTTCAACCGGTCCTATTATGAAGAGGTGCTGATAGTCCGCGTTCACCCGGAGATTCTCGCGAACGAGAGAATACCCGCGCCTCTAGTCACAAAAAACATCTGGGAAGAACGATTTCAGGATATTTGTTCCTTCGAACGCTATCTATCCCGCAATGGCCTTGTGATCCGCAAGTTCTTTCTCAACGTGTCCAAGAGGGAGCAGAAGAAACGTTTCCTGGACCGCTTGCAGCAACCGGAGAAGAACTGGAAATTCTCTGCCGACGACCTCCACGAGCGCGAACGCTGGGATGACTACATGGATGCCTATGAAAAGACGATCGCGAACACCTCTACGCCCCACGCTCCCTGGTTCGTCATTCCAGCAGACAACAAATGGTTCACTCGCCTGGCCGTGGCCGCAGCCATCATCGATACGCTCGACGACCTGAAACTGTCCTATCCCAAGGTGGATGCGAAGAAGCGAAAGGAATTGCAAGCGGCTCGAAAGACGCTCATAGGTAACAAGCACGATGGATTGGGATAGGGTCCGGGCGCCCTTTCGATGCTAGAATCGACCAGATTCTTTCGGGTTGGGAACCACTAAGCGGTCGGGTGGTTGCATCCAAGTCCCCAGTGGCATTGAGAACAGTGAATATCCGATACCGATCAACGAGCGGGTTGAGCTGTCTGGCGGTCGTGTGTTTAGCCACCGTTCTGCTGTCCACAACCGTCCAGACCGCTCATTTCTGCGGCCTTAGCGTGCCTGATGCGCAAGCCGCGGTGGAGTTGGATCGGGCTTCGTCCGGCAGCCCGGTGTGCCTTACCTGCCTGATGGCTCCGTCAATCAGCGCTCTTGTTCTGCTGGTTGCGTTCTTTATCATGTCGGGCAGCACAGTGTTCGTCGGCGGCCTGCAAATGCGTCCCAAACCCGTCCTCTATTCTTTCCAGCTGTACATTCGCCCTCCTCCGTTCGACCTGGCCTAAATCCGTTCCCGATTTGGTGCATTCCCCTGGTAGGTCACATTTCACACGTAAGGAGCTTGATACGGACGCCAGAGCTTGGTGGGGTGCTCGTGAATTCTGAGTATCAGCCGTAAAGCTGTTCCAAGGTCAGCGTTTTTGGATGTGAAGTTTATGCGTTTACGATACTTTCGGATCCTCGCCGCCGCCGGGACGTTCGTCTTGCTGCTGAATGGCGTAGGCGCTGCGCAAAATACGACGGTTATCGGTCTTGACCAGGCCATCGATCTGGCGCTGGCGCACAATCATTCCATCAAGGCCACGCGAACCCTGATTCTTCAGAATCAGGCGCAGGAGATTACGGCAAACCTGCGTCCCAACCCCAGCTTTGGGGCCGATTCCCAGTTCATCCCCATTTTCAGTCCGGGCGATTTCTCCGCCGAGGATTTGAACCTGACCCAACAATTCGACGTGGGGATCTCGTATCTTTTTGAGCGCGGACACAAACGGCAACGACGCCTGCAGGCCGCCCGCGACCAGACCGCAGTCACTCGCGCCCAGGTCACGGATGCCGAGCGCACGCTAGCCTTTAATGTGGGACAGCAATTCGTCAGTGTTTTGTTGGCCGAATCAACCCTGCAGTTCGCGCAGCAGGACTTGAAAGATTTCCAGACAACTGTCGATATTGCCGAGGCTCAATTCAAAGCGGGCGCCATCAGCGAAGCCGACTACCTGAAGATCAAGCTTCAGCTCCTGCAGTTTCAGACCGACGTGTCCTCGGCCCGCCTAGCAAGAGCCCAGGCGCTGGTCGGCCTCCGAGAGTTGCTCGGTTATGACGCAGTTCCGGCCAATTACGATGTCATGGGGGACTTGGCCTACCAGCCGCTCAAAGCGAACCTGGAGGATTTGCAGGCCAAAGCCCTGCGCGAGCGTCCCGACTTCCAGGCCGCCCTGCTGGGTGTGACCGCGGCCCAGAGCCAGACCCAGCTGGCCAAAGCCAACTCCAAGGTGGATGTGAACGGCACCTACGACTTCACTCACACCGCGGGGCAAAATTCGGCTTCGATCTTTGCCGGTTTCGACCTGCCTATTTTCAATCGCAATCAGGGCGAGATCGCTCGTACCCGCTACGCCCTGACCCAGGCCCAGGAGACGCAGCTATCGGCCAGCGATGCGGTGCTCTCCGATGTGGCCAATGCCTACGAGGCACTGCGCAGCAACGACGAAATCGTCCAGCTTTACACCTCGGAATATCTGAAACAGGCGCAGGACTCTCGCGATATCAGCGAGTATGCCTACAAGCGCGGCGCTGCCAGCCTGTTGGATTTTCTGGACGCTGAGCGTAGCTACCGGGCGGCTCAACTGGCCTATCGCCAAGCTCTCGCTTCTTATATGACCGCGCTCGAACACATGAAGCAAGCGGTTGGAGCGAGGAACCTGCCATGAAAATGTGGAATGACAAAGCTCGCAGCCGCAGGAAGTTCTGGCAGCGGCCCGCGTTATGGTTGGCTCTATCATTGATCGTGCTGGCAGTCATCATGCTTGCATTTGCCGGTTGCGAGGGATCGAAATCGCATGCCCCTGCCAACAACCACGGCACAAGGGATCCCAACCATCCCGAACTGTTTACTCTCCGGCCGGAACAGATGTCGCATGTGCAGGTGGTAACGGTGCAACCCACAACCCTGACGCGCACGCTGCGGCTAACCGGAGCCGTGGCGTACAACGGCTTTCGTACTACACCGGTGATCACGCAGGTAAGCGGCCCGGTGAGCCGCGTTGTGGTTGTTCCCGGCCAGAAGGTACATCAGGGCCAGCCCATGTTGTACGTCGCTAGTCCCGATTATTCTCAACTGCGCACCAACTATTTGAAAGCCAAGGATGCGTACTCCCTGGCGCAAAAAACCTACGCCCGGTCGCAGGACTTGTACCAGCATCACGCCATCGCGGTGAAGGACCTGGAACAGGCGGAATCCGCCGAAGTGCAGGCTGGAGGCGACCTGGCATCCGCCGGAGCCGCGCTGAAAGTCATGGGGGTCAGTGATCCCGATGCGTTGGAGAAGGGCCCTGCGTCGTATGAGGTGCCGGTGCGAGCGCCCATAGGCGGGAAAGTGGTTGAACAGTTGGTTTCCGCCGGGCAGCTCCTTCAGCCCGGCAATACGCAATGCTTCACCATTTCCGATACCGGCACGGTGTGGGTGCTGGTGAATGCTTATCAAAAAGACTTGCCCTACGTCCGAGTCGGAGATACGGTCACGATTCAGACCGACGCTTATCCCGATTCCTTCCGGGGCCGCATTTCCTATATTGCAGCGTCCCTCGACCCGAACACCCGCACCTTGCCCGCACGTATTGAGACTCTGAATCCCGGCGAGAAGCTGAAAAAAGACATGTACGTAACCGCAACCGTGCAGGCGGGGAAGATTCAGAACGCGATTGCCGTACCGGATTCCGCGGTCTTGCGCGATAGTGAGAATGAGCCGTTCGTTTATGCCGAGGTGTCTGCCAATCAGTTTGGCAGACGTTCTGTCACCCTCGGGGAAAGCCTGCAAGGGCAGACGCAGATCACCGCGGGTCTGCAACCGGGCGATCATGTGATTGGCGATGGCAGCCTGTTTCTGCAGTTCGCCAACTCACTGCAGCGTTAGCTGGATCGAGAAACTAGGATCGAGAAATGTTGAAGAGAAGTGGCCACCACGACTAATAGATGATCCATCGAATCGTCCAAGCTGCGCTACGCCAGCGGTTCCTGGTGCTGATGCTGACTGGTTTCATCACGGTCGGTGGAATCCTGTCGTTCCAGCGCATGCCCGTGGACGCGTATCCCGACCTTTCCCCGCCACAGGTCGAGATCATTACGCAATGGCCCGATCATGCCGCCGAGGAAGTAGAACGGCTGGTCACTCTGCCTCTCGAACTCGAGATGAACGGCGTACCGCACATGATCACCATGCGGTCCATTTCGCTGTATGGTCTCTCCGATCTGCGGCTGACCTTCGAAGAAAATACCGACGACTATCTGGCCCGGCAAATTGTTTTTGAGCGGCTGGCGCAAGCCACGCTGCCGACTGGCGTGGTCCCTTCGCTGGCGCCATTGTTCAGCCCCAGCGGCCTGGTATACCGCTATGTGCTGGTGAGTCCCGATCGCACTCCGCAGGAGTTGAAGACGATTGAGGCGTGGGTGGTCGAGCGCGCCTACCGCTCCGTCCCCGGCGTGGCTGACGACTCAGGTTTTGGTGGGACGGAAATGCAGTACCAGGTCTTGCTCGATCCCGCCCGCATCTATGGATATCACCTGACGGTTCCGCAGGTCACCACGGCGCTGGCTGCGAATAATTCCAATGCCGGCGGAGGGTTCTATTCTCAGGGAGGCCAGTTCTACTACGTACGCGGAATCGGCCTGGTCCGTAATACGGACGACATTGGGAACATCGTGGTCGGCAGCAACAAAGGCGTACCCATCCGGGTGCGTGACGTGGGTGACGTCACCATCGGCCATGCGCCCCGCCTCGGCGAATTCGGTTTTCAGAAAAGTGACGACGCGGTCGAGGGAGTGATCCTCATGCGCCGCGGCGAGCAGACGCAGACGGTCTTGAAGGGAGTCGAGGCCAAGACCGAAGAGCTGAACCAGTTAATCCTTCCACCCGATGTCAAGGTCAGTCCTTTCTATGATCGCAGCGAGTTGGTAAAACTCACCACCGACACCGTGGAAGCGAACCTGCTCCGCGGGATGGTGCTGGTGCTGATCGTCCTGATCTTCTTTCTGGTCAGCTTCCGCGCCGCCGTCATTGTTGCTCTCGCCATTCCGTTGTCTCTCCTGTTCGCTTTCATCGTGCTGCACGCCCATGATGTGGCTGCCAACCTGCTCTCCATCGGCGCCATCGATTTCGGAATCGTGATCGACGGCACCGTGGTCATGATCGAGAACATCTATCGCGAACTCGCCTTGCGAGAGGGCCAAGAATACAACCTGAACGAAGTGATTCTGGCGGCGGCAAAAGATGTTGACCGCCCGATCTTCTACTCGGTAGCCGTCATCCTCGCCGGATATCTGCCGATCTATGCGCTCAGCGGGCCGTCGGGAAAACTGTTTCATCCCATGGCTGAAACCATGTCTTTCGCGCTGGTCGGCGCGCTGATTCTGACGCTCACGCTGATCCCCGTGCTGGCCTCTTATTGGTTCAGGAAAGGCATTCGCGAAACGCCCAACCGTGCCTTTGAGTGGATGAAGAACAAGTATGCAAGCCAGCTGGATTGGGCCCTGGCCCGCCCCAAGCTCACCATGGCGATCGCAACCCTGATATTCGGCGCATCGCTGCTGCTGGTTCCGTTCATCGGCGGAGAATTCATGCCTCACCTGGATGAAGGCGCGCTCTGGGTGCGGGCGACCATGCCGTACACCATCTCCTTCGAAGAGGCCGGCAAAATCGCTCCCCAACTGCGGGCCATCCTGATGTCTTACCCCCAGGTCACCGTAGTGGGCTCAGAGTTGGGACGTCCTGACGACGGCACCGATCCCACCGGCTTTTTCAATTGCGAGTTCTATGTCGGCTTGAAGCCGTACAAGGACGCCACGTGGAGCGGTGACGTCAGCACCAAAGAAGAACTGATTGCGTCGCTCAACAAGAAGTTCAGCGCTTTTCCGGGAATCATCTTTAACTTCACCCAACCGGCCGAAGACGCGGTGGACGAAGCCCTGACCGGCCTGAAGAGTTCGCTCGCCGTCAAGATTTATGGGCCCGACCTGGGCGTGCTTCAGGACAAAGCCGTGCAGATGAAGAACGTGTTGGCCGGGATTCCCGGCTTTACCGAATTGACCGTGGTCCGTGAACTGGGCCAGCCCAGCCTCTTGCTCGACGTCGACCGCGACAAGATCGCGCGCTACGGAATCAACGTCGCGGACGTGGAAGCCGTGATCTCTGCCGCGGTGGGCGGGCAGGCGGTCACGCAGGTCATCCAGGGCGAAAAGCTTTTCGATCTGGTGGTGCGCATGCAGCCGCAGTTTCGCAGCAACGCTCATGACATAGGGAATCTGTTGGTGGGCACACCAGACGGACAGCAAATTCCGTTGAGCCAGTTAGCCACGATCAGCCAGGGAAACGGCGCGTCGTTCATTTATCGGGAAGACAATTCCCGCTACATCGGGGTGCAGTACAGCATCGAAGGCCGTGATCTGGAAAGCGCGGTCCGACACGGCCAAGCCGCCGTCAACAGCGCCGTGACTCTACCGCAGGGCTACTGGATGATTTGGGGCGGCGAATACAGCCAGCTTCTCGAAGCGAAATCGCAGATGTATTTTATTGTTCCCCTTGCCCTGGTGCTGATTTTCATGATTCTGTTCGCGCTGTACGGAAACTTCAAGTTTCCGGCCACGATTGCGTTGGGTGTGATTATGACGGAACCGGTGGGCGCGCTGGTAGCACTGAAGCTCACTCATACCCCGTTCAGCGTTTCTTCGGTTCTGGGACTACTGGCGCTGCTAGGTGTATCGGTTGAGACTGCCGTCATTCTGGTTTCATATATCAACAAGCTGAGGCAGGAGGGAATGGATATCCCGACGGCCACGCGGACAGCCTCGCTGCTGCGCCTTCGTCCGATCATGATGACCGCCCTGGTGGCATGCCTCGGATTGCTGCCGGCGGCCCTTTCTACCGGCATCGGCTCGGACACGCAGAAGCCTTTTGCCATCGTCATCGTGGCTGGGCTGATTTCCCGGCTCTTCATCGGCTTCTTTGTGAATCCCGTGCTTTATGAGCTGGTTGCCCGTGAAGGCGACGTCCTTCAGGTGTAGAAACGACCTACTGTTCCGAAACTGGCTCCTGGCTCAGGATCGAACCTCGGTATCCCCGGTTACGCCCTGTTACTTTTGTGCCATAGGCATGGCACCAGTGGTTCATTGACCTACGGGTGCCTGCTTGTTAATTTGTCCTCGTATGGTGCGGCTTGTCGCACTCCCCCAACGGCGAGAGAGCATCTAACCATTTGGGGTGAGCCATGAAGCTAGTCTATGTTTGCTATGCGGCGCTGGGCTATGCGGTGGCCCGCTGGATCTTTCAGCGGCAGTCTGTTCCGGTTATGGATCCGGTTACACGCTTCCGTTCCTCTGGTCTGCTGTAAGAGCGTGTAGCTTCGGGCGTGCGGCGCCCCGTTGCGTGCCCTTCGTGTCCCGCACGCCCAGTCTTGTTCGCCCGACTTTGTCGCGGAACCTGCTAACGCTCCGAGGTTCTACGACCTACGTTCGTACCCGCCTTGTTATTTCTGCTTCGCCTCGTGAGTACAATTTTCGTCAGGATCGATTCCCCGGTAGTTATCAATTGAATGCTGCCAGCAGCGATCATGAGCAGGGCTGAGCTACTTGCGGCACAATGCTAAAGGGAACTGTTCTGTGACGACGTCATGACTCGAAAAGCATTCCTGTCGCTTGCCCTCATTCTGCTGGGAGTCTTCCTTCCGGTGTGTGGGATGGCGCAGTCCGATGGCGGGGAGCCGTCTCTCGGCGACTTAGCGCGCCAATACCGAAAAGGCAAAGCCGCCCCGGAGCTCGCCGTCATCGACAACGACAACCTGCATCAGATTATGGATGAAGTGCAGACCCGCAAGCTCAATGGCAGCCTGCTTTTCAGTATCGATGGCGTAGGGAAGAAGTTCCAGGTCTCTTCTCCGGACGTGACCTGCGATCTCTCCTTCAGCGGCTCGGCTACATCCTTGCTGTCGGACCCTTACGCGCCGCAGGATCTGCCGGAGGGCGAATTGGCAAAGCTCGATGGCCCGGCCACGATCAGCGGACACACACTACAGGTTTCCGTGCACAACGGCACCACCTGGAACATAAGGGAAATTACGGTGGGAGTGACCATCCTGCGCAGCTCGGAGGCAAATACGGCCTGGCGAGGTTCAGCCCACCTGATACCAGCGGCGGAGACGACCTCGTTACTTGCGGAAAAGAAACCCGATTCAACCGTTCTCTACCATCTCAAAGGCTCGGCCGCACCCTCGAGTACAACGGTTTTCCACGAGACCCTGGGTACGACGCTGGGCGGGGATCAGGAGTGGCATTGGGCAATCGTACAGGCCAAGGGGGTTCCTTCGCAGCCGGCGCATACGAAAGCGCCATAAGTATTCGTGGTCGGTTCTAGATCACCTGGGCTACGTCTTCAGTTTTGCCGCTTTTCAAACTTCGATAAGCTGCATCCAGAATTTCCTGGTTTTGCCAACCTTCTTCGCCCGGCACCGGAAACTTCGCCTTGCCCTCGACCGCGGCCGCGAAAGCGTCCACCTGTTTCGCATAAGCCAGACGATTCGAGACCTCGTTGGTCTCAACTACGGAGCCGGCGCGAAGCAACTCCAGCTGGATTGGCCGTTCCACGTTCAGCGCGTTGTCGGCCCGGAGAACCCCGGTCTCCCCGACAAGTTCGAGAGGCGTGCGGTATTCGGCCCGGAAGGAAACCGCCACCGTCCCCAGAGTGCCGCGAGAAAATTCCAGCGTGAGCACCGCGGCCGACTCCACCGTGGCTGGGCCAGTGTCGTGCAGACCACTAGCGCTCACCCGCACGACTTCATCCCGCAAAATGTAGCGCAAGGCATCTACACTGTGAACGCCAACGTCGGCAATGGGTCCGCCGCCGGCCACGGCGGAATCATGAAGCCAGGTGCGTGCATGTCCGGTCCCACCGGGGAAGGAAAATTCGGATCGCGCGAAAACAATCTTACCGATCTCTCCTGCAGCCACCCGCTCCCGCAAACGCGCGGTGCTTTCCTCGAACCGGAAAACCTGGGCGACGCCCAGCAGCAATCCGGCGCTGCGCGCCGCCTCGACCATCATGCGACACTCGCTGGCCTGCACACCCATGGGTTTTTCGCACAAAACCGGTTTACCGCATCGGAGGGCCAGCAGCACGTCGGCCAGATGGCAAGCATTGGGCGTGGTGACCAACACGGCGTCGACTTCCGGCGACCGGCACAGGCCCTCGGCCGAATCGAATGCCAGCGGGATCTTGTGTTGCCGGGCCGACTCCTGCGTCTTCTCCAGGGTACGTCGTGACAGCGCGGTAACGCGGCAGTTCTGCGCCAAGGCGAAGCCTGGCATCAGCCGCTTAACCGCGTGCAATCCAAAGCCGAGAATTCCAAAGCGAATCAAAGAGAACCATGTGGTCGCGAGCGCCCTCGCCCGCGGCTTTTGAATTTGATTTTGGCGTTGCCTATCCTACCCAGAGTCTGGTGTCTGCACCATGCAGAGGTTCCATGGCACTTACCTGCGCGGGCGAGGGCGCCCGCGTCCACACACCCACACACCCTCACTTCGCAAATACCAGCGACGCCGGGGCCAGCTGCAGAGTCGTTGAGACAACACTGCTGGGAAGTCCACCGGTGGCCTGGTTGATCTGAAACTTGGTGATGTTCTTGGAAGACTGATTACAAACGTAGAGAAACGCGCCCGCTGGATCGACGGTCGCCGACACCGGTCTGGTCCCCGCCGCGAAAGGTGATGTGAGCGCGGTGGTCGCGCCTGTGCTGGCATCAATCGTGTAGGCCGAGACGTTATTCGAGCTTATGTTGGTCACGTACAAATATTTTCCCGCAGGGTCGACCGTGACTGAAATCGGACCTGTGCCGGCGGCGAACGGAGAGTCCAGTGCGGCGGTCAGGGTGCCGCTGGTGGAGTCGATGCTCAGTCCCGACACGGTGTTATCAATGAAGTTCGTTACATAGAGAAAATGTTCCGAGGGAGTCACAGCCAGAGAACTCGGTCCGTTACCCACCGTAAACGGCGATCCCGGAACCGCCAGCAAGCTGCCCGTCCCCGAAGCGACGGAATAGCCGAACACCAGCGGCAAATTCGAGCTGGCCACATACAGGAATTTTCCGGAAGGAGACAAAGCCAGCGTAACCGGCCGCGAACCCGTGAGGAACGGCGATCCTGCGGACTCCTTCAAACTGCCATCGTTCGAACTGACGGTATACACGGAAACAGTGCTCGACGTTTGATTGGCGACAAACAGCAGATCACCGCCCGCGTCCATTGCTAACGACGTTGGATTCAAACCAGCAGGCGTGCGTGGCAGAACTTCAGTAAGCTCTCCGGTATTGCTGTTAACTGTGAACAGCGAAATGTCGTTCCCGCCCTGGTTGGCGGTATAGACAAACTTGCCGGAAGGATGGACGACAATCGAGATGGGAGAGGCCCCTCCGCTGAAAGGCGAACCCAGCACGGCCTTCAGGTCGCCGGAGCCGCTGCTTACACGGTACGAGGCAACAGCGTTGGCTTCGGGCACGGCTACATAGGCGTTGCCCCCGCTGGAACCGCTGCCCCCGCTGCTGCTGCCACTGCCACCACAGCCCGCGAACCAGGC
>Ga0075015_100000215_pt1 | contig 18254 bp, 17 predicted proteins | sample AleBraG_ABR_2013_FD_71476 | JGI IMG/M metagenome (GOLD analysis project Ga0075015, IMG submission 71476) | Freshwater sediment microbial communities in response to fracking from Pennsylvania, USA - Alex Branch Run_MetaG_ABR_2013 | ecosystem: Environmental > Aquatic > Freshwater > Creek >...
GTATGCCACTGATCGATCCACGCGGTGGTCGGATCCGGGTAGCCGGGGACGTGTGCTTCGCCCAGGATCTCAATCCCCGTGGCGCCGAGGTCCGCGATCTGCGCCATGCAGTCCTCGAGCGTGAGCACCGTTCCGTAGTCGTCCGTGTAACTGTACAGCGAGACGCCATACCTGAAGCCTTGAGTGCTCATAGAATGATCGTGGCCTCGCGCGTCTCGTTCACGATGCTGGGCTGATGTTGGATGGGAAAGTACGGCTGGCGGAGGCGCACGCCGACGGTGATCCTGTGGACACCGATGGACAGGCCGCCGGGCTTGGCTACGCGCACGATTGCCGGTTCGTCGACCGTCCATCGAAGGTCAACCGCCTCGCGCAGACGCTCGAGGCTGAGTTCGCGACCCTGGATCACCATCGTGTTGCCGGTGTGGGGAAAACTCTCGCCGTCGACCGTGACGTCGACGCCGTCGGCGAGGCTGGCGCGCATGCCGCGGTAATTGGGCAGGCGCAGCAGGAACTCAAAGCCGCTGCGCCCGCCTTCCGGCCCGGCATTGCGGAACCCCCGAGTTTGCACCAGTGATCGCTCCAGCATGGGATCCCCTTTAGAATGCGAATAATGAGTCGCATTTTGTGCTATGCTAGATGCAAACGGTGGGCCGGTCAACCGGAAAAACGGACTTTTAAGCGATGGGACGCGATGGACTGAGAGCATCGAAGGCGCTTGCTCCGAGACAGCTTCGAAGCCGGGAAACCTACGCGAAACTGATTACTGCCTCAGAGCGGCTGCTGGCGAGATCCGGCGCCGGCGATTTCACGCTCCTGGCCGTGAGCAGGGAGTCTGGCGTATCGATCGGCGGCATCTACCGGCGCATCGAACACAGGGAAGCCCTGATCCGCGCCGTGCAGGAGAAGCTGTATGCGCGGATGAACGTGGAATATGCGGAGATCGAGGAAAAAGCAGCCGCCCGGTCGGACTCACTGAAGGATCTGGTACCCACCCTGGTATTGGAGACCGCGGAACTGCTGCACCGCCATGCGCCGCTGCTCAAGGCGATCGTGGAAGCGGCCTGGTCCGACGCAGAGGTCGGGAAACGAGGCAGGGAGATTTACCTTGCTCACGAGCGGCGCTTCAGGGACCTGGTGCTGCGGCATCGCGACGAAATACACCACCATCATCCGGAGCATGCAGTCAACTTCTGCTACAACTGCATTTGGGAAAATGTGGCGAGCCATTTCGGATTTGGTCACCGCGAGTCTTCGGAATCGCATCGCTGGACATCGCTCGTCAGCGACCTGCAGCGACTGTGCTTTTCCTTCCTTACCGTTTCGCTGCCACCTGAATTCCTGGCCCCATCAGAGCGACGACGAACGGTTCAGCCCGCGGGCCCCCGTCGCGGTCGGAAGCCAAGGACCATTCGCCGGACCTGATCTCCGCGGATGCTGCGCCCGGCGCCGCAGGCGCAGCGGCTGCATGGTCCGCAAGAACCAGCCGGGATTTGCCTGTCCTGCGGCAACGGACCATCCTAGGACCAGCCCTGGGCGGTCCCTGGTGCGGAAGGAGAGTCATGATGACGAGCCTTGTTAAGGTGCTGACGGCGTCCCTGGCACTGGTCAACGTTTGCGCTGCCGACGCGCCGCCCGCGAGTCCGCTGAGGGATCCGCTCGTGGCCTCGGCGCATATCGGGCTCGTAGACACGAGTTCGGGCAAGGTGCGGGGTTTTGTGCGCCACGGCACCTATACCTATCGTGGCATTCCCTATGCACACGCGGCGCGCTTCATGCCGCCGGAGCCGCCTGCCCGATGGGAAGGGGTGCGGACTGCCCTGACCTATGGATTTGTGTGTCCCCAGGCGGACATCGTCAGGATTGACGATCAGGGTGAATTCCTTACACCCCACCGCTATGGGATCGCGAACGAAGAGTGCCAGAACCTCAATATCTGGACGCCTTCTCTGAGTGCGGACAACCACCGGCCGGTGATGGTCTGGATCCATGGCGGCGGGTTCACGAATGGGTCTTCCATCGAACAGCTTGCCTACGACGGTGAGAACCTCAGCCGCAAGGGCGGTGTGGTCGTGGTCTCGGTCAATCATCGGCTGAACGTGACCGGATTCCTCGATCTGTCGGCCTATGGGCCCCAGTACCGCCAATCCGGGAATGCCGGAATCATGGACCTGGTTGCCGCCCTGCAGTGGATCAGGGTAAATATTGCCAATTTCGGCGGCGATCCCATGAACGTGACGATCTTCGGCCAGTCCGGCGGGGGCGGCAAGGTGACCACCTTGATGGCGACACCGGCCGCGCACGGACTGTTTCAAAAGGCCATCGTCGAGAGCGGTTCCCTGCGGGGCATGGGGATGACGCTGAATGATTCAAAGACCAGCCGGCGTGTGGCTGAACTCACGCTGCGGAACCTGGGCCTCCAGCCGTCGCAGGTGGATCAGCTGCAATCCATGCCCTACCGGCAGCTCAACGAGGCGGCCGGCAAGGCACTGAAGATGGTGGGCGAGGAAAAAGGATCCATGGGCCTGTTTGGCGACGGCATTCCATGGGCTCCCACGGTCGATGGCGAATACATCCCGGCTCAACCCATGGATACCGCCGCGCCGGCGCAGTCGCGGGATATTCCTCTGCTCGTGGGAACCACATTGAATGAGTTTCCATTGGTCAACCGGGACCCAGCTGCGCGAGGCGCCAGCGACTGGAACCTCAGCCAGGTGCGCGATTATCTTCGTGGGAAGTACGGCGACCGCGCTGCGGCCGTCGAGGCGGCGTTCCGGCGGAGCTATCCGGAGATGAGACCGGCTGACTGGCTGTACGTGGACAGACTGTTTAGACCGGGAGCGATCGCGGCGGCCAATCTGAAATCGGATCAGCGCGGGGCCCCCGTGTTTGCCTACCTGTTCGCCTGGCAATCCCCGATCATGGACGGCGTTTCACGCGCGACGCACTGCATGGAAATTCCCTTCGTCTTCAATAACATCGCGCTGGCCGACCAGGTTACCGGCGGCGGCTCCGCCGCGGAGGCGATGGCGGACAAGGTCAGCCGGGCGTGGATTCACTTCGCGCGTAGCGGCGATCCCACCGTAAAGGGCATTCCCCTCTGGCCGGCGTACACGCGCGACAACGGCGCCACGATGGTCCTCGACAACTCCAGCCACGTGGTGCACCACCACGACGACGAGTTGATGTCCCTGATCGGCACCCATTAGCAGCCGGTCCTCGTCCCGAACCAGCGTAAGGGACCGCACTGGGCCAATTCGCTCAAGGCGGCGCTGGAAGCGGCAATGAAACGGCAGGGGTGCCTGGCCAATGGCGGATACGCAGCGAACGCTCCGGGCCGCCGACTGCCGCGGCAGAAAAGGGGCGCCACATACGCTTAACTGACGCACGACTCGCTACAATAGGAGCTGTTGCCTTCAAACCGCAAGGGTGCACCATGACTGTCTCCATGTATGATGTTTCCATTCCAATCTTCGCTCTGAGTCTGAATAATCTCGCCGCCATCCTGGATAAGGCGAGCGGTCACGCCGAAGTGAAGAAAGTCGAACCGAATGTGCTCCCGGCCACGCGCCTGATTGCCGATATGCTGCCGCTCTCGGCTCAGGTTCAGATCGCCTGCGATACGGCAAAGGGTGCTGCGGCACGCCTTGCCGGCCTGGAGGCGCCCAAGCACGAGGACACCGAAGCGACCATTGAGGAGCTTAAGGCGCGTGTCGCCAAGACTCTGGTATTCCTCAAGAGCATCAAGCCCGAGCAGCTCGCTGGAGCGGAGACGCGGGAGATCGTATTGCAGTTCCCGCAGGCCACCATGAAATTCACGGGCCTCAACTACCTCACCAATTTCGTGCTGCCTAATTTCTTCTTTCACGTCACGATGGCCTATGCTCTGCTGCGCAAGAACGGCGTCGACCTCGGCAAGCGCGATTTCCTGGGCCCGATCCAATGACTTTGGCGTGCGTCCGGACTTGATACGGGATCATCCGCCGCTGGCTGTTGGCATCGCTGTCACGAGCGACACCTTGCGGAGCGCCGTGCATTACGTGGATTCCTACACCGCCCGGGCGGAGAAATGATGGACAGCCCCGAATGCCATGCCCCGCCTGGGTGCGAGTTGTCGCGGCGCAGCGTGATCGCAGGAGGACTGGCCGTCCTGGGCGGAGCCTGGCTGCCCGCCGTCCGCGCCTCCGGGAGGAAGGGTTGGATTGACATTCACCACCATTTCATCCCGCCGGCCTATCGCGACTTTTTCTACGAGGCCCAACGCGCCGATGACTCCGTGGTCATACCTCCCATGGCCTGGGAATTGAGCAAGGACCTCGAGGACATGGATCGCAGTGGCACGGCAACGGCAGTGCTGTCCATGTTTGTCCCGCCTGACATCGGCACACCCGCCTCGCGAGCGAGGCTGGCGCGTGACATGAACGACTACGCCGCGCGCCTGGCGGTCGACCATCCGGGGCGCTTCGGCAGTTTTGCGGCGCTGCCACTGCCCGATGTCGATGCCTGCCTGGCGGAGATCGAGTATGCCTTGGACCATCTCCACGCGGACGGCTGCTCCGTATACACCAATGTGGGAAAACGCTGGCTGGGAGACTCTGCATTTGACCCGATCTTCGCCGAGCTGAATCGGCGCAAGGCCGTATTGTTCGTACACCCCACGTCCGCAGACTGCTGCCGCAACCTGTTGCCGGGCGTGCCCGACAACATCATTGAATACGCAACCAATACGACGCGCGCGATAGCTGAGGTCATATTCAATGGCGTGACCCTCCGGTTCCCGCAGATCCGCTTCGTGTTTTCCCATGGCGGAGGAACGGTGCCCTTTCTGATCGAGCGTTTCCTGGGAGGTACCCGTGCCGAGATCGTGCCGGGAATCACGACGACCGGACAGGGTGGGCCCTATGTGCCTCGCCAACCCCCTGAGGGGGCTTTGCATGAGTTGCGCCGGCTCTACTACGATACGGCGCAATGCTCGAATCCAGTGGCCATGCGAGCCCTGAGGACCCTGGTCCCGGTTTCGCAGATACTGTATGGAACGGATTTTTTCTACCGGACCGCTACCGAGACCGTCGACGCGCTCAGGCATTGCGGTGTTTTCGACGATCGCGAGCTGGATCAGGTGGGACGAGGCAATGCCGGAAAGTTGTTGCCTGGTCTCGGCTGAATCGTGTCGGCGGCGTATTGGAATTGATCACTGCATCCCACAGCCTGAGTCCAGTTGCCTAGATCGGGTCTGCGAGCGCCAGCGTTGCGGTTCGAATGACGGCGGCGATGTCGACGCCCGGGGTCTTCTCGACCTCCCAGCGCGCGAGTTGGCAGGATGTGTTCACGATGTGCTGCACTCGGTCATAGCGGCGGGCAATGCCGGTACCGCCCGGCCACCGCAGCCGCGAGTCCGGCGATTCCGCCGCCGGCGATCAACACTGGCAGTTCGCGCCGGATCACCGCGGCGCTTCCGGGCGACCCGTGATGAGTTCTCGATCGCGGAGGTAGTCCAGGCTGCTTCGGAGCGCCGGCATGACCTGCGTGCGGTCCGTGACCTCCATCTCCAGGATGCACCAGTCAGCACGGCTGCCTGCTACGGCCGCCAGGAAACTGGGCCAGTCCACACCGCCTGCGCCGAGTGGTTCTGCGGCAAGGTAAAAGACCGGCTCCGGCGGCGTGAGTCCGTCCCGCAGATGCACCGCGTAAAGATCGTCTGCATGGCGGCGGGCGAAGTCCACCGGGTCGAGCCCATGAATGATGGCGCCGGTCGGGTCGAACTCGAGTCGCCGACCGGCTTGCCGATTCCGCCACAGGTCCAGTTCATCCAGACCGCTGCGATTTCCTTCCGGCGCCCACAGGTCGGGCTGCGTATGCAGGATGAATTCCAGCCCCGCCTCGCTGACGCGTTGTGCGAACTCGTCGACGCGCTTGAAGGCCTGCTGCCAGTCCTCGCGCGACCGCGTCGAAGCGACGGCGAACGAGGTCAATACCAGGCGCGGACAGCCCAGTCCGTGCACCCAGTCGATGGTGGCTCCGAACTGCTCCGCGGACAGTTCCTGCTCCACCACCATCACGCTCGGACACTCGAGTCCCGCTGCCCGAATGCGCCCGGCGATCGTTTCCGGCGGCAGGTCAGTGGCGGGGCCAAAGTCCCCCCACCAGTTACCGCGGCAACCCCGAAAGGACATCATTTCCAGCGCACGGATTCCGAGCTCGGCCACTGTGGCCAGCGTTCGGTCCAGGTCGGCCGCAATCTCGCTGCGCAGGCAATGCGCCTGCACGCCAAGCTGATCTGCACGCACTGGAACCCCCGGATCGCCTTCAGTCTAAGATGCCGGCCGCAAGGCCATTGGAGCTTTAGAAATAGAACCTGTATATTGGTTTGTCAAGCCCGGATCCGGCCCCAAGAGCCGCATCGACCGGTGCGGAAAAAAAGGATAGTGAGTGAGCGCGGAACACACGCCAGAGGAGCAGCCTGCTCAGACCCAGGGCATTGGGGGCACGCCCCAGGCCGTGGTGCTGGTCGTGCTGGCGACGCTGCCTACGCTCGCGATCGCCGCGCTGGTCCCGATCCTGCCGGTGTTGTTCGAGCGTTTCCGCCACGCGCCTCATGCTCAGTGGCTCGTGCCGATGATCCTGACCGTGCCGTCACTGTGCGTGGCGCTGTTCTCCTCCGGCATCGGCGCCATCGCGGACCGATTCGGTCGCCGTCGTGCGTTGCTGATTTCCCTGGTCGGTTTTTCGGTGTTTGGGCTGGCGCCTTTCCTCGTGGACAACCTCTACGCCATTCTTGGCGCCCGCCTGATGGTCGGTGTGGGCGAGGCGGGGATCCTTACCATCGGCAATGCGCTGCTGGGCGATTATTTTCAGGGCGATAGGCGCCGGCACTGGCTTGCCGTACAGACCGTCATCGGGCCATTCGCCTCCGTGGGCTACGTGCTGCTGGGCGGGGCACTCGGCGCCTGGAGCTGGCGGGGCCCATTCCTGCTCTATCTCATGGGCCTGGTGGTATTCATCCCAAGCATCTGGCTCCTGCCCGAGCCGGTTCGTACCCTCCAGCGTGCCACGCCGCAGACGCTTCGGGACTTCCCGTGGACCACCGCATTGCAGGTCGGCGCAGTGACCTTGCTCTGTTCCGTCGTCTTCTTCGTGCAGAACGTGCAGCACGGACGTATCTTCTCGGACCTTGGGGCACATTCCCCGCAACGCATCAGCTGGGTAATCACTGTGGCCGGCATGGGTACCGTGGTGGGCGGAATTGCCTTTCACTACATCCGCGGGAGGTCGGTCGGTACGTTGCTGTCCATCATCTTCGCGAGTTACGGTATCGGCTACGTGGGCCTCGCGTTCGCGCCGAACTACTGGGTCGGCATCCCCTTCGACGCCATGGGTCAATTTGCCGGCGGCTTCCTCATTCCGGTGCTGATCGGCTGGACCCTGAGCCGCTACGCGCTCGAGTACCGTGGCCGGGGCATGGGCATGTGGGCGGCGTGCTTCTTCCTGGGCCAGTTCCTGAGTCCCCCGCTGGTCACGCTGATCGGGCACGGTCAATGGACCTTTCTGACTTCCGTGGGGGCCGTGGGTGCAGCGTGTCTGGTCTGCGCCGTGATCGCGAGTGTGGCCGGACGTAGAGCCGGGCCTGATACTCGGGATCTCAGGCTGGCGCTATAGCCATGATTATCAAGCGATAAATGCTGCCTGGCGGCTCCCTTCCCACTCGTTACCGTCAGGACCCATGCCCACGTCCCGATCGCTTTCGAAATCGCTACAATGAACTGCTGCAATGCAAAGGCCCGGAATCCGGGCGAGCAGCGTATAGCCAGGAACGAGATTCTGAAGGGGATTTGTTGGACACCACGCACGCCCGCCCGCCCAAGCAAAGGCGGAGCCGCCAATCCTACGACCGCATGCTCGATGCAGCGATTGAGATCCTCAAGGAGGATGGCTTGCCTGCGCTCACGCTCGCGGAAGTCAGCCGGCGTTCGCGCGTTTCCATCGGGTCGATTTACTGCCGTGTCAACAGCAAGGAAGACCTGATCCGCGATGTCCAGGGTCGCGCGCTGACCGGGATGGAACAGGAGTTTGCCGCCCTGGTGAACCGCGTACGGCGCAAAGGCCTGCCGCTGCGCGAGCTCGTGCCCTCGATCGTGCGTGAACTTGCGCTTTACCTGCGCCGGCATGCCACGCTATTGACCGCCTTCATGCAGAGCGGGGCACAGGATCCGCTGGTGGAGGCTGCGGGACGCAAGGCGTTCCAGCAGAATGCGCTCGATTTCCGCCTGATCCTGCTCGAGCGCCATGCCGAGTTTCGCCACCCGGATCCCGAGCACGCCGCCTCCACCTGTTTCATGGTGGTCTATGGCGCGCTGGCCCGCTATCTGGGTCTCGGCACGGCGGTCGCCGCGGATGGTGCCGGGGAAGGAGACTGGAAGCAGCTCGTCGAGGACCTGGGACTCATGGCCCTGGCATTCCTCGTGGTGGACCTGCGCCAAATGAGTCAGGGCGAGCGGAAAGCCCCACGCTGAGCGACAGACAACCGGGCGGCCTCAGTGTCCGGGTGTCGTGGCCGCGCCGCCGGACTCCCCGAGCAGGCGTCGGAACATGGCGTGCTGGCGGCGCACCTGCTCGACGCTGTCGACCGGCAGAGCATCCTGGATGTGACGGTTCCCTTCGTACTCGCTCGACAGGTACCCGTCAAATCCTCCCTGGATCAGCACCGGGATGATCTTCTCGTAGGGAATGCTGTATTCGGTACCGTCGTCGAGCATTTCGTAGAACTTGGCGTGGATGTGAAAGATCCAGGGCATGAACTCGAGCAGCCGCCGGGGCTGCGAGTAGACGTTATGCCGGCTGGCTTCGGCGTAGCCCAGGTCCACCGGATTGCCGCCCATGTTGCGCGCCTCGGCAATGATGTATTCGCACAGCACGCCGTTTTCGTAGGCCTGGCTCACATAGTCCAGGATGCGCGGCGTTGCGCCGTTGCGCAGCGCTCGATCCCGCAGCACACGGGGCAGGCGCTTCGTGAAGATGCCCATGTCCGGCACGAAGCCCGCATGTCGCGTGCCGGTACGCTGAATCATTTCGACATGGCGCATGATCCACGGATGATCGAAGTGCCAGGGAGCGTGCACCTCGATGCCCATCCTGATGTCGTACTGCTCCGCGTAAGGCAGGCATTTCTCCAGCAATTCCGGGCTCACGAACACCAGCACGCGCATCACTCTGCAGCCCAGACGCGCCGCGTGCCGGAGATCCCGGACGATCGAGTCGACGCACTCCTGCTCGCTGAGCAAACGGTCCTTGTGGCGCTTCGTATCCAGGAACATGTCATGACAGACCGGGACGGTCTGGTAGCGCGCCATCCACTCCTGCCACTGATCGTAGAAAGCATCCGTGAGATTCGGGAATCCCGGCATCATCTGCTCTGCCAGGCTCTCGATGCCCTTGGCGCCGATGGCGGCGGCCTGGGCAATGCACTGCTCCAGGGAGAGCTTGCGCAGGAAATACTCTTCCTGGTAGCTGTACAGGCTCACACCCCGTTTCACGGCATGCATGGCGGTCATCGGCGCATCCCCATTTATAGAATAAGCGTTCTAATCGACAGATTAGTCAGGTCCCGGATCCCGGTCAAGTCGCAGGGCCGGCGTCAGCCCCACTCCGGTTCGCGGCCCGGCAGCCACTTCATGCTGCAGCCCATGCTGGGGCGCTGCTCCGTCGGGGCCGCGCGCCCCAAGAGCAGCGAATCCAACGCCGCTCGCAGGTCGGCGCCCGTGGGCGTCGCGCCAGCCCCGGGTCGGCCGGCGGTGTGGGGCGTGGTCGGGCGGCTGGCATCGAACTGGCCACGGTAGTAGAGCCGCCGATCGGCATCGTAGAGGAAGAAATCGGGCGTGCACACGGCGCGGAACTGGATGGCGGCGGCCTGCGTGCCGTCGTACAGGTATGGGAAACCGAAGTGGCGCTCGCGCGCGAGCTGCGCCATCAGGAGCGGACCGTCCTCGGGATGGGCGGTGACGTCGTTGGAGCTGATGGCCACGGTGGCCACGCCGCGTGCGGCGTATTCGGCGGCCAGGGCCACGAAGCGGTCGAGAATATGCAGGACGAAAGGGCAGTGGTTGCAGATGAAGGCCACCAGCAGCGCACGGGACTGCCGGAAGTCCTGCAGCCGGTAGACGCGCCCCGACGGGTCGGCCACGGCAAAGGCTGGAGCGGGTGAACCGAGTTCATCCATCAGCGACTGGAATTTCATGCCTAAAACCTCCTCGGCTCAGAACTGAAGTGGGTGGGCCGCTAAGCGCGCAGCGCCGGCGCTGGCGAGAGGCGTCGTGCCACGACGGCCGCTGCGACGGCCAGCACGCCGCAGGTCAGGCCGATCAGCACGATGGCTCCGAGAAAATCCCCGTCCCGTGCGCGCACGATCAGCGTTACAAAAGTGGGGCTGAGAAACTGCCCGCAGAAGAAGCAGGTGGTCCACAGTCCCATGCCACGACCGCGATAGCGGAAATCCAGCGTCTGCAGCGCCCAGCCCACCAGCACCGGCACGACGAGCCCGTTCCCGAACTGCGCCACCACACCGAAGGGTAGGCCCGCGAAATAGCCGCCAGACAGGCCGAGCCCGGTGAGTCCGATGGCGTAGGCCGCCATGATCAGGGCGAGGTTGCGGGCCACCGCGGCCTGCTTCTGGCGCCGGAACCACCATCCGCCCGCCAGCACGCCCATGCTTGCCAGGGTCGTCATCAGGCTGATCACGGAGGATGGGTGGGCACCCAGTTTGGAAAAGATCAGGCCGAGTTCTACCGCCTGCACGAAATACAGCACCGAGACGAGCAGGGTAACGGCGAAGATCAGCCGCATCTGTGGCCACGGAAACCCAGCGTCCAGCGGCGCATCGGCCGCATGCTGCGCCGTACGCATCGGCTCCCACGTGCCCACCAGGAACCAGACGAACACCACGGCGCCCAGGCTGTTGAGCAGGAACGGGGCGCGCCAGCTCACCGTGCCCAGCGCGCCGCCCGCCAGGACGATGAGCGTGGCCAATACTGAACCGAGTATACCCTGCACGCCGAGCCATTTCTGGCGCGCCTCGGGCGCAAAGTAGTCGCCCAGCAGCGTATTTCCGGCCGTCATGATGATGGCCTCGGCCACCCCTACGCCGAGCTGCGCTCCCAGGATCGCATGCAGGCTGTCGAGCCACAGAGGCATCAGTCCGCAGGCGGTGAACAGGGCAATTGCCAGGAGCATCAGGCGCCGGCGACCGAAGCGGTCGATCACCGTGCCCGCCATGGGAGCGAGCACCGCAATGCACACGGAGGGCACCGTGAGAATCATGGGAACCAGAAAATCCCGCCGGGGTGCGGTCGCAAAGTGCTGAAAGAGCTGCGGCAGATTGGACACCAGCGCCAGCAACGGGGTCAGCGGCAAAGTCAGCGCCAGGATCAACGCGAGCGCCTGGCCCGCCCCGGCCTGCCGGCCGCCGATCGACTGCGGACTTTCCACTCGATGACCCCCGTAACGTGTCGACGATCAGCGCTTCCGGTTCACAGTTGCGCGAGCAGCCTGCGGCACAGGGCCTGATGCTTGCGGACGTTCTCGAATCCGCTGGCCTGGGAGTACAGATGACCCTCCCATTCCGTGGACATATGGCCCGTGAACCCGCCTTCCGCGAAAACGGGAATCAGCTCTTCGTAGGGAATGGCCGTCTCGATCCCGCGTTCGTCGAAATCATAGCACTTGCCGTGAATATGGATGATCTGCGGCATGATTTCGAGCCATGCGCGCGGCTCCTGTGTACTGAGGATACTGAACATGACGGCGAGGGCGCTGATGATGGTCGGGTCGACGTGGCGCGCCTGGGCGAGGGCCGTGAATTCCTCCCGCTTCTGCTGGGCGTCCTTCGGTTGCCGCCAGATGTTTACGGCCAGCGCCATGATCTCTTCGGGCATGCCCTGGGACTTCAGGTACGCCAGGTAGCTCGGCGGAATATTGCGGGCCGAGGCGCCGCAATCCGGAATGAACCCGAGGCAGGGCGAATTGACCTTCGCATACATTTCACGGTATGCCATCACCGGCGGCGAATTGATGCTCATGGGCGCATGAATCTCGGGGCCGATCCTGATCTGCAGCTCTTCCACCAGCGGTACCAGGCGGCGCAGCACTTCCGGGGGCGCCGCGAACTGACTGCGCACCACAGGGAAACCGAGCCGCGCGGCGGCCCGGATCTGGGGCTCGTGGTAGGCCACGGCTTCCTCGATACTGAGCATCTGGCCGCGACGCAGCATCATGTCTGAGTTGATCGAGAGGCAGGTGGGTGTGAGGCGGTGCCGCTGCATCAATTCACGGAAGCGCTCGGCAAACGCATCCGTGATGACCGGGAAACCGCGAATACTCTGAAAGCCGACGATTTCCACGCCGGGGCCCATGTTCTGCTCGGCGACCCGGGCCAGCAGTTCCTCGAAGCTGTAACGGCGATTGATGAATTCCGTGGTGAAGCTGTAGAGGGTGATCCCTAGCTTCAATCCAGATTCCGCTGCGTGCGGACGTGTGGCAACGGTCATTGCTGGACCTGCAGGCGCTTGGCGGAGTGAGTAACCCAGGCAAAGCCGGGCATGTAGGGCGGGTACAGGTTGAGCGTCAGATCCACGTCGTACGCGGGCTGCGGCTTCATCCCTTCGAGAGCGACGTGCAGGATCCCATCGTCGAGGACGTACCAGGACTCCGCGGTCTGGTCTGCGCAGTCCGCCAGGGTCCACCGGCGCCCATTGACTTCAAACTGGATCTGCTCTTTGGAGACGGGGTGTCCGTCGATCAGCAGCGAGACCACCTCGACGGTCGACAGCGGGAGCGCCCGGTACCAGGGCAGCCTGATATGGACGGCGATGCTTCCCGACTGTACGCGCAGTTCCTGATCAGCGAGCAGGAAGGCGCTAAAGTTGTTGTCCAAGGCATCCCCACAAATTTAGAATGACTGTTCTAAAGAAAATTATAGGCGTCAGGTGAATGCGCTGTCAATTTCAGAGACTGCACTGGCGCACCAGACCGCCGTTCGGGTCGTGAATTGACTGCAACCGGGCTTCGTGCCTAAACTCAAATCAGAAACCGCATTCTAAGACAGAAGGGGGGTCCGATGGCAAGAACACTCACGGTTCTTTTGACGCTGGTGGCCGGTGCAGCGCTCGGCTGTTGCCTTGCTGCTAACGCACAGGCCGCGGAAAGCGATGATGCGCAACTCGCGGAGATCGTTGTGACCGCTGAGCGCGTGCAGACCAGTGAAAGCAAGACGCCTGTTTCGATGGTGGTCTACCAGCACGAAGAGCTGGCGTCCAAGGGAATCGTCGACATCCAGACGCTGTCGCAGCAGGATGCTTCAATTAATTTTGATACCGGTAACGGCAACGGTTACGTGACCTTGCGCGGTGTTTCGGGCCAGGGCGGCATCGGCCCTGCTGTCTCGGTGGCATTCGACGGTTTCTATTACAACCTGCCGTACGTGTTCAATAACTCCCTCTATGACGTGAACCGCATGGAGGTGCTGCGTGGACCGCAAGGCACGTTGTTCGGACGCAACTCGACGGGCGGCCTGATCAATGTGGTGACCAATGATCCTGCCAGGACTTTTGGCGGCTATGGGCAGGTCACCTTGGGAAACTATAACGCCATTGAAGCGGAAGGTGCGCTGAATCTGCCGGTCAACGACCGCGTGCAACTGCGCCTGGCCTTCTCTTCTGCGCAGCATGCCGGTTATCGCAATCTGATCTATGGGCTCGGTGAGGTCGCGGACGATCAGGATGCGAAGTCGGCGCGGGTGAAGCTCGCTGTCGAGCCGACCGATCACCTGAAATTCCTGCTCTCCTTTCAGATGATGCACGTCGGCGGCGCGGGCGCCGCGGACAACATCTTCGACCTGCCTGCCGTCGTCGCCGACCCCGCCCTGGGGCCGTTCCCGACCCATGAGGCCATCCCGCTTACGGGCTACAATTCCAGGGTTTACCAGGTCGGATTTTCCTCGGCCCTGAATATCGAAGACCGGCTGTTGCAGCTGCACATCGATTACGATGGCCTGCCCCATGGGATGACGCTCGCCTATCTGGGTGGCTACGATCGGATCTCGGACCTGCATACCTCGCCGGTAGTGGGCATTGATGCCGCGGCCGCCTACGGGATTCCCGCCACGGTCGAGATACTCTCGACGCAGAGTCCGCGAACCCTGAATCAGGAGCTGCGGCTGGCCTCGGACCAGAACCAGACGCTGACCTGGCAGGCCGGCTTCTACTATTTCCGCCAGCACATTCCCGACAACAACACGCATTTCCGCGACATCGGAATGCCGGGTGCTCCCGATATTGTGACCTTCCCCTACGATAACGAACAGGAGTCGACGGCGGGCTACGGCCAGGCCGGCTGGCACATCGGGCGGCTGACCCTGAGCGGGGGGCTGCGCTATACCAGCGATTATGTGGCGCAGGTGGACCAGCTCTCGCCTTCCGACGGCATCTTCCCGGCGCTGGCGGCGATCAACTTCTCGAAGTTGACCTGGCACGCCGGTGCCGACCTGCAGCTGACGGACCGGAACCTGGTCTATGCCAAGGCTGACACGGGCTATCGGGCGGGCGCTTTCAATCTGAATGTGCCCTGCAACTGTACCGGCGGCCCGGCACTTCCTTCGACGATCGTTCCTTATGCGCCGGAAACCGTGACCGCCTACGAGATCGGATCCAAGAATCGGCTGCTCAACGACCGGTTGCTGGTCAATGCCGACGTGTTCTACATGCAGTATAAGGGTCAGCAGATCACCGAATCCAACCAGGGCGGTATCTTCACGGTGAACGCCCAGGGTACGAATATTTATGGTGCCGAAGTAGGGGTGACGGCGCTGGCTGAGCCCGTGGGGCGCTTCGACTTCAATGCCACGTTGTTGCATGCGCGGTTTGCGTCCCAGGTCCTCACCAACGCATTGAATCAGGTGTACGACATCGGCGGGAACCGCCTGCTCCAATCGCCCGAGCTGTCCTTCACGGCGGGCTTCGAGCACGACTGGAAGGTGAAGGCGGGCACCTTTGTGGCGCGGGTGGAGACGAAGTACCAGGCCGGCCAGTATTTCGATATCTACAACTTTCCTGACAGCTACCAGGGGGCCTATACCCGTACAGACGCGCATCTGATGTACAACTCGAAGGACGACCGGCTGGACGTGGATGTCTTCGTACGCAATATCGAAAATTCACTGGTGATCGCGGATGAAAGCGAGAGCTTTGCGCCCCCCCTGTCCCAGCCCGGCACCTACAATGTGGGCTTTCAGTCGCCCCGGACTTACGGCGTGATGGTCAGCACGCACTTCTGATGCCGAAGCGACGCGGCAGGGCGGCACCATGAGGGCCTCCATCCACACTTGGGCAGCCTGCGCCGTGGCGCTTGCCTGCGCATCGATGGTGAGTGCGGCCTCTGCTGCGGGCTATTACCTGATCCGCGCAGTTCCAATGCCGGATATCCTGGGCTGGGATTACCTGGCCATCGATCCGGCGGCGCGCCGGCTGTTCCTATCCAACAATACCGGCGTCGTCATCCTGGATGTCGATACGCTGCAGCGCATCGGTACGGTGCCGGATCCACCGACCTTCAGGGGCGTGGGGCTCGTCCACGGCGTTGCCGTGGCCGCCTCCCTGGGGCGCGGATTTATTTCACACGAACTCCCGCCCTCGGTTTATGCCTTTGACCTGAAGACCCTGGCCCCTTTGGGAACAACCGCGACCGATCGTGGCACAGACGCCGTGGTCTACGATGAATTCTCGCGGCGCGTGTTCACCCTGAACGGCAAACGGCCAGGCATTCACGATGCCACGGCGATCGACGCGACCAGCGGCAAGGTTCTCGCGACCATCCCGCTGCCCGGTCGACCGGAGTTCGCGGTGTCCGACGGCGGCGGGCACCTTTATGTGAATATCGCCAGCCGCGGTACGCTGGCGCGCATCGATACCCAGACGCTCAGGTTCGACACGGCCTGGCCCCTGGCGCCCTGCAAGGAGCCGGGCGGCCTGGCCATCGATGTGGCCCGACGGCGCCTGTTCGCCGCCTGCGACAACCGGATCATGGTGATGGTCGATGCGGACACCGGCCAGGTGCTCGCGCAGCTGCCAACCGGGGACGGCACCGACGCCGTGGCCTTCGATCCCGGAACCGGCAACGTCTTTGCGTCGAACGGCGCAGGCACCTTGACGATCGCCCACGAAGACAAAGGTACCACGCTGCGCCTGCTTGCGACCGTTCGAACGGCGCCCGGCGCGCGCACCCTGGCTCTGGACCCGACGACTCATCGGGTGTTCCTGCTTGCCGGGGACTTCGGCGCACCGCCGGCCGCGTCGTCAGCCGACAATCCACACGGCTACCCCACTGCGATCCCAGGCAGCGTGAAGTTGATGATCGTCGGACCCTAAGCCAGGTGCCCGAACGGAGTTCAGTACTCGAAGGTCTGTCCGAAGGTGTCGTAGGGCACGGGTAGCGCCGGCTGCAGTTCGATCCGGCCATCGGGGCGATAGGGGTAGGCCAACGACTTGGGCGGACCGTCGACGGGCGGCATGAAGACCGGCTTGCCGTCGTCACCCAGGTACATCAGGTCGCCATTGAATTTGCTGTTTGCCGCGCTGTCCTGCATCTCGGCGGCCATGCCGATCCAGTTGCGGTCAAAGCGGGCGCGGCTGATTTCGAAGCAGCGGAAATGCCAGATCTTCCACTGGCCATCCTGCCGGATGAAATCGACCCCGTATTTCATTTGCACCCAGTGGGCCCAGACTTTCCTGCCGTGTACCTGCGTGCCGCCCGCCTCGTCCTGCTCAAAAAGGTATTTCGGCGCGTGGGCGGCCTGCTCCGCGGACATCAGTCCCGATTCGACGCCCGCGGCAATCCACAATCCCTTGGCCGTCTGCCGGTCGCCGGCAACCTGGATGGACGGGGTCGTGACGTAGTGGAAGACCAGCTTGCCGACCGGGTCCGGGCGGCCGGAATGGTAAGCCATGATGCTTTCGTAGCGCGTATAGACGCCCGCATTGCTGTACTGCGCACTCATGCCAGGCGTGCCGCGCTTGGCCCAGAGCGCCTTGATGTCCTCATCATGAAAAGCGTTGTGCAGGTACATGTAGTTGGAAAACACATTTTCGATTGCACCGCGATCGAGCGCGGTCTGCGAATCGTGCTCCACGCGATCGAGCTTGGACTCGAGGGCCGCGATTCGCGCCTCGAGACCGGCGACCTGGGAGGGCATCGCCGGGTCTGCGGCGCGGACGTTGGGCGCGGTGGCCAGCAGGGTCACGGCAACTGCGCACGATATGGCGCTCAGTCTGTTCATGGTCTGAGTTCTCCCTTGCCTTTGGTCTGATCTCATTAGAGGGGCGGCCCCATCGTCCCCAGCCGGCCGCAGGATAAGAACAAGGATTCTAAAACGACAGACGCGGCATGCGCAAGCGCTATCAAGCCGCGCAACGTCCCGCCACGCTCAGAACATCGCGTGCGGATTCGCCGGATGTTCGGGAATGGGCTGCAGCACGTCCCAGTGTTCGACGATCTTGCCGGCGGCAAAGCGATACAGGTCCACGACGGCGCCGCCGAGCACGTCAGGAGAGCGCCGCCCGTGCAGATGGATGGCGGCGTGGTCGCCATCGACGAGGATCCTGTGGATCCGGAACGACGCCGTAGCCGAGCCAAACAGCGGTTCGAGCGCGACGATGGCCGCCTCCCGGCCATCCCGGATGTTCGGGTTATGCTGAATATAGTCCTCCGCGACGTGACGTTCGAAGGCGAGCCTCACCTTGCGCTGCTGATAGAAGAGATCAATGAAATCCATCAGGATCTGCCGGTTATCCGGGAATGCCTTGGGAGCGTTGGTCATGAATCCTCCGGGACGTGCCTTTAGGGTAGAGGGGCGAAAGCGGCTGGTCGTCAGGGCGGTGGGCATCAGGTCCTTTGCCCAGACGGCATTGGACTTCAAGCCGATCCTCCGCGAGCGCCACGCGGAATTTCGGCATGCAGAGCCCGAGCATGCCGCCGCCACCTGCTTCACCGTAGTCTACGGTGCCTGGGCCCGCTACCTGGGGCTCGGTGTAACGATCGAACTCGAGGGAGCGCGCGCGATTGCCTGGAAACAACTTGTGGAAGACCTGGGCCTGATGGCACTGGCATTTCTGGTGATCGATGTGAGATTGCTGCAACAGGGTAGCGCGCGGCCGCGGCCGCGCGCTACCCTGTTGCAGCAATCTCACATCGATCACCAGAAATGCCAGTGCCAT
>Ga0075015_100000216_pt1 | contig 18123 bp, 15 predicted proteins | sample AleBraG_ABR_2013_FD_71476 | JGI IMG/M metagenome (GOLD analysis project Ga0075015, IMG submission 71476) | Freshwater sediment microbial communities in response to fracking from Pennsylvania, USA - Alex Branch Run_MetaG_ABR_2013 | ecosystem: Environmental > Aquatic > Freshwater > Creek >...
GTCGGACATAGAGGCGCGCGCCGCGGGCGACCCTGGCCACCGGTTCGGCGACGTCGGGCGCAGGCACAGCGGGACCACCGAGGGTCAGATCCAACAGGTCCTTCAGCAGCGCGGACTCGCTGAGACCGCGCCTGGCCGCCAGCATCTTAAGACGAGCTTTGGTGTCGGCGGGAACACGCGCTGCGATGAAATGAACGGCACCCACGGCCGACATTGTTCAACAACAGCGGCCGCGCGCCTATCCTGCAACCTACCCCAAAACACGCAAAAACCTAACGCCTGCTAAATGCAGCGACACGCAAAATGGAGATCTGGCGAGGACTGCGTCACCGGTGGCGATCCCACGCCGCTAGCACGATACCTGGGTTTTGCCCAGTTTTGCCCCTAGATTCGGCCTCGAAATCTTGCATCGGTCAGCGATACCCTTGTTGTCGGTGACAATTTGCCCAGGCGCTACCGGAACCACACATTGAGATTGCCTACATGCCTGTTCAATCCGCTGCATCAATGCCTACTGTACAGATTCTTCGTCTCCCGCAAGTCTGCAAAGTCACCGGCCTTGGACGCTCTATGATCTACCAGCTCGAGGCCGAACGCCGGTTTCCGAGCCGAGTGCGCATCGGCTTGCGCGCCGTGGGATGGGTAGAGTCGGAAGTGCAGCTCTGGCTCGCAGGCCGCATCGAACACTATCGCGCCGGCATGGTTTGAACCACGTCGACTCGGCCGTGCATTTGTCACGCGGCGACACCACGCGCCATGCGCAGAACGTTCTCGCGGTGAAAGTCTAGATAGCTCCGCTGGCCCTCAGAGAACGTACCGACGTTCACGCGGCGTTCGGGATCGACGCCCATGCGCTTTAGGGACTTGGGATCAGCGACAGGCGACACGATCAGTTGCCCAGAGTCCTCGAAGGAAATGAATCCCTTATCGAAAAGATGATCCACGGTCGGCGTCAGCAGCAGTCCGTTCTCGCCATCGAGCCGCTGCTCGTTGCTGCTGTCCCGCCAAGGTCGGACGTGGCTGGCGATCAGGTGCTCCATGCGCTCGACCTTGGTAATGCGGCAAAAGCGCTCGATGCAACGCACGCTGTCCCGAAAGAGGCCTTGACCGCGGCGCGCCTGGACGAGAGCGGTTCTCTCGGTCTCCCGGATAGCCGCGTCGCTAGTAATTGCAACCTCGATCCGTCGCTCCCATTCCTCGATGTCCCGCTCGGGTGCTGGCGAATCCCGTTCGACCTTGCTTACCTCGTGCCCGACATCGGCCACACTCGTGGCCTCCTTTCCGATCAGGGCAAAGAGCGTCGAGGCGAGCCCAGCGCCGACCTGTGTTAGGTAGACACTTTGCAAGCCGTTGCCGTCCGGTGTCAGCGGGGCGTACTTGCTCGCCAGATCGGGGCGCAGCCGGACAATGTGGTCTTTAGGACGAATGACGTTGGTGAGCCGCTGCCACCGGACTCCGACCCGCCAGCCAATCTGACTCCAATTCATACCGGCGCTTCCGAATTCCTCCGGCTTCGGGCTCTCGCGGCAATAACCACTGACAACGCCGAGCGCAGCGACGCGTGTATCGCAGAAGGAGAAGACGAAATCTCCGGGAGCAACCTCGCGCATGAACTCATAGAAGGGGTTACGGTTGCCGTTTTTGTTGCGCTTGGGCGACCATAGATATCCGCCATCGATCTCTTGACGGAAAGTCTGGTTCTGGTTGACCCACCAATAGCGCATCGACTAGGGCTAAATCTTAACGGTCTCGATGACCTGGAAGAGTAGGCTAACGCCAGGCACGATCTTGGCGTGCGTGCTGCCCTCGTTGTACCTACCGGGCCAGACTAGCTCGGCCTTCGTGGTGTCGATCTTTGCCATGTTTGTATTGCTCCCCTGAACACCCTGCTTATTGCAAGCTGGCCCAGACATCATGCTCGGTCAAAGCTCTGGTCGCCGTCCTCATAAATGTTTCTGCCTGCCTTTTTCCCGAATTCGCATTGCCGGCGGGGCGCAGTGTTTTGAGGCGCCATCCACTGCCTAGTAGTGACAACTTGACGATGTCGAGCGGATCCGCGGCGCGATCGGCAATGCCGCCAAAACGGATGACCAGGCGGGCGTCCGCCTCACACCCGTCGGCGGCATTCCTCCAAACCTTGCGAAGATCGTCGGCGAATGTCTCCGGACTGTTGTGGACGACTTGTACCCCGTGCCGATAGTCCACGGTGGCTGGGCCACCCAGAAACCAGTGTCGCAGCCATTGGTCGGCCACATAGGTGCGCATTCCGTAGTAGGGCGGAGATGTAATTACCCATTGAAATGCCTGGCGAGTAGTACGTGGACGCAACGCATCAGGATTACGGCTGTCGGCAAGGCGTGCGTGCCCCATCGCAGCCGGCGAACAGGAGAAGTAGCGCTCGGCACGCCGTGCAATCACGCCGACCATGTCAACTCTCTCGGGCCGAAGTCTGCGCTGCTTCCAATAACGCAAGGCATACCCTGGCTTCGGTGCATACGTCCTCGGACATTGATTCGAAAAGTAGCTTGGGAACGTCTGTTGCTGCGGCCCGTGAAGAGCACCGAGGATTATGCCGCGTAGCGCCAACCGAGCCGAACTATTGCAGTCGCGGAGGAACGCCGCGCGGAAGCGGCATAGGTCCACAAGTACGTCGCGATGAAAGGCCAAATTCCAGAATGATTCGCGGGGCACGGGAGCATACGGCTCAGACGCCAGAATGGAGCGCGCCTCCGCAACGATCGCTCTTGGTTTCACATTGACGAGTTTGGCCGCGGTAATGGCTGCAGCGACGGGACTGGCATCCACACCGATTGAGTCCAAACCGAGCAGTCGGGCGGCGTAATTCGTGGTGCCGCGCCCGCAGAACGGGTCAAGCACATTGTCACCGCGTCGAGCATGACGGCTCAGCACAGACAGCGGAAACGCAAGCGGAAACATCGTAAAATACGGACAGATGGCATTAAGCGCCGCTGCGGTTGGATCAATCGGGGTCATCGCTTAATTCCGTCTGCGGATGTACGTCGTGTTGTTTCTGGTCGCGTTCTTGTAGGACTCCCAGGCTTGGCTCTGCGGGCCGATCAGACGGTCCATCGCTTTGCGGACCAAATGATAGGCGACCGTATCCCGGTCATCCAGCTCCTCTGGCAGGTGCATGAGCAAGAAGGCCTTCACGGCACCCCACGCGGCGCCGTCGGGCGAGCCAATCCTCGTAATCAGATTTTGATCGGCGCGCAGAGCCTCGATGGCCCGATCTTCAATCCGCTCCAGTACGTCGACGCCACTGCCGTCTTCTCCAGATGGCTGCGGCGCCACACCGGCAGCCGGTGGCACTGGTGCGTCACTGAATGTTGCACGTAGCGTGGCCGCATAAGTGCGTCCGGCTGGTTGGCTGTACAGCACGTCACGCACTGCGAACAGCTTTTCAAAGGACAAGGCACGAAGGCTTATTGGATATGGCTTGCCGCCCACCGAACTCCAGAATATCCCCTGACCCGGTATCGGCTCATTGAGCAAGGAGCTGAGAAGGTCCTCGGAGAAATGAGCGTTCGCCTTTCTCAACGCCGTCAAGTCGGCCGACGATAGAAGGTGGAAGATGAACCAGTTATCGCCCTGGCTGAGGATCTCTACCGGAATACTGCCGGGCTGCTGAGTAATTAAAAGTGCACCGAGATCGTACTTGCGGCCCTCCTTGACCCATGCAATGTAGGGCTCTGATGCCGATGCGCTCTCGTTAAGAACTGACTGCGCCTCTTCAACTACGGCTATTGTCGGAATCGTCTTCGGATCAGCCGCCGTGAACTCCTTCTGATTGCGATCGAAGATTCGCCGCAGAATCAGTCCGGAAAGTACCAGCGATTGTCCTCCACGCATCTGAGATACATCAATCACGCAGAGCTTTCCTTCACTTAGTGCATGTACCAGCATGTCCATTAGTTGGCTGCTCTTGTCGTGCAGCATTCGCACGATCGTGGTCATGTTCGCGCGGGCGGCGAGAGCCTCGGCTTCCTGTCGCTGCGGGTCAAGGTCGAGAAGACGACAAACATCATCCAGCGGCGTCGCATTGCCGTTGGCATCTATCTGGTTCACAAGGGTTTCCCATCGCTCCTGTGAAAGGCCGCGCAGCTTGCGCACGTTTTGCTGATCCTGCCGCTCCGGGCCGAGGGCGATGGCGATCACGTCGCCCGGGCGTAGGCGACGGATATCTAGGCGGATCCCACCCGCCACAAACGACTGGTAAAAGGGGCTTGGGTTGCGCCGCTCAGTGAACACAACTAGCTTGTCTTCCAGTGTCGGAACGTCGCAGAGACCTGGGCGTCCTTTGTCGTCAGGCCAAAAGTACTCGCCGTCCGGGTCGAATATAACTGTACCCACAGCCACTTGCTTGCCTGCCCGCTTCGTGACGCGGGGTGTCGTTTCGTAGAGCTTCGCGAACAGCAGCTTGTTCAGGTTTGACTTGCCGAACCCCGCGCGAGCGAATACGAAACTCCGGCGCGACACCAGCGATTCAACCGGAAACCGAACTGCGATTTCCGGCTGCAAAAGCTGCATCCACTCCTGAGCTTCGAATTGCGCATTGTTACCAGCATAAATGAATTCACCGAATGCAAGATGACCGATCTCGGCGCCGACAATGTTGTGACCAGCAATCTCGCGAAGCACCTCACGCGCCGGAAATGCGACCTTACTGCCGACATGCGGCAAGCGCCGATGCGAAGGTACAAACGTCAATCGATCGCCGTTCTTTCGCAAGACACCAAGAACCCGGATGTTGACCCGATACTTGAGATATTGCTCACGCAGGTCCTCTGGTATCGCCCGTTCCTCTCGTACAGCGCGGATGTTGAACTCTTCGCCGGAACCGAAAGAGAGCTTGCCCTCGGAAGAGAAGGACGCAATGCGACCCAGCACGGCTTCATCAGGCGTTTCCAACTGCACCAGCAGGAACTGGCCGTGCATCGGTACATTCTGAAAGTCGTTTCGATACGGAAGTACAAGGTCTGCATGAAACTCGAGACCACCCTGCTGGAATCCTCGAAAGACGCCGACAATCTCGTCACGGGGAAAGAGTTGGAGTTCTGGCATGTTATAGGCTCCTTAACTGTATCGGCGCTGAGCTGGATCGGCATCCTGCAGCTGAAAGACGTCGAGCAACGCCCCATTAGTACCAAGGCTTCGCCGGACGCCCTCAAAGATGAAGTCCTGCAGTACATCGAAATCAAAATCGACCAGCGCCGCATTCTCGTGGGCTTTCTGTAGGCATCGGGGATAGTGCGGCACAGGGAAGCCGTTGATCGCGTCGGCGAGCATCGAACCCAAAATCGTCTGAGCGTCGCTGACCTGTGGTTGGAAGATGTCCACTGGCCACACGGGGTCGCGACGGTGAGCACCGAACTTCACGAGGAACATCTTCCCGCCTACAAAGCGGTTGATCTCTCCGCCTTCACCTGTTCGGTCGTCACCCCTCGCAAACTCGGACCACACGTAGGCGCGTTCCTCCACGTCACGCGGCACTTCAACGTAGGCTGGGTAGTCGCCGCATAAGACACCTTCTAGAGCCATGGCAAGCCGGTAACGGGCGAGTACCTTGCTGTGCTTCGCAACGCCAGCCACATACACACGCCGGCGGTGTTTTGCCCATTGTGCGTCTATACGCTCGTGCATGCCGTGCAGCAACCGGGGAAAGCAATCGCCCGCGAAGACCTTACTGCGCAATAGTCCGTCGCACACGATCAACGTGTCGGTTCCAAAGTCCTTCTTGAGGATCGAGAATAGGATGGCCCACTCGACCAATTCTCGGTAAACCTGCACCCAACTGGGCGACACGGGGCGGCCCGCCTGGCCGGATCGGATCATGTGAGACAATTTGGTCAGTGATCGGACGCCGACGTAGACCATCAGTTCTCCGAGCGCAGTTTGCGGCGTGCCGTCTGCGCGGAATTGTCTCGCGTCCAGGTGGTCTATTGGCGTCGTCGGTGAAACGGCCTCCAGGCAATACTCGTTGTTGCTGCTATCGACCACGCGCACAAGCTGGATCAGGAAGGGATCGAACTGCAGCTGATTGTTGCCTCCATCGGTTCCCACAAGCGAGATTGACGTGGTTGCGCGCGGCTGTATTTGGCGTGTCGCGCTTCTCAGGGGTCGAATCTCGTCGCGCAAGGACGTCAGCACACCTTCATCCGAGGCGATGCATTCCGCAATTGCTTCCTTGAGGTTCGCGACGCTGTCCGGTTCGATCATCGTTGCATTTCCTCTGTTGGATCGATTTTCGCCACGTCCCGCCATCCGTGGTCTGCCGTGAACCCAGTCAACTTGCGGCTACGCGCCCCATTTTTTTCGATGTGGTTCATGCCGCGAGCCATTCCGTGACTGGTCGCTGCAAGAATTCGCCGACCTGCAAACCATCGCCACCAATGAGCAGTGTCCGCTTCACCTTGAACGCGGCCGAAAAAGCCGCCGTGCCGGCGTGTGCCTGCGGCGCCCGGCCGCTCTTCACTTCTATCGCGGTCAGTCGCGAGCCGGCTTTTGCGACAAAGTCGACCTCTTGGCCCCTATCGCGCCAGTAGTAGAGCTCGCACTCCCCCGCAGCCGCCGCGTTGGCAAGGTGGGCACCAACCGCGGATTCCACCAGCCGTCCACGAAACTCCCGGTCCGACCGCGCTTCTTCCGGACTCACGCCAGCGGTAACAGTCATAAGCGCAGTGTTTAGAACCTGCAGCTTCGGACTGGATCCCCGGCTCCGCGCGGCGTCGCCCGCGTACTTAGGTAAACCGCAGACCATTCCCGCGCCGGCCAACAGGTCGAGGTAGTGCGCGAGCGTCGTCGTATTGCCGGCGTCCTGCAGCTGACCCAGCATCTTCGTGTACGACAGGATCTGACCGGAATACCGGCACGCCAACTCAAACAGGCGACGGAGAAGCGCCGGCTTGTCCACGCGCGTGAGTAGCAGCACGTCGCGGGCAATAGAGGTCTCGATAAGGCTGTCGGCGATGTAGCGGGCCCATCGTAGGGGATCGCGGGCCAGCGGAGCCGCACCGGGATATCCGCCAAAGTACAAGTACTGGTCGAGCGTGAAGTCGAAGGCCTCGCGCATTTCGGAGTAAGACCAGTGCGGCAGGCGCAGTGTCTCGAAGCGACCAGCCAGGCTCTCCGTCAGTCCTTGGGCAATTAGCAGCGGGGCTGATCCAAGCAGAACCACCTTGAGCGGCCGCTTCTTGCGTGTGTCTTCATCCCAGAGCCGCTTCACCGTCTCGGACCAGGCCGGAATCTTCTGGATCTCATCTAGCACGAGTACCGCACCCGCTTTGCCGGTGGCCTCGAGCCGCGCGGCCTCCCATTGCTGACCAATCCAGTCGGTGCTGCGCAACGTCGGCTCGTCTGCGCTGACGTAGCGCACGGGGACACTGAGTTCACCGGTGACTTGCTGGACGAGAGTAGACTTTCCAACCTGGCGAGGGCCTGCGACGACCTGCAGGAACCGGCGCGGCTCGGCGAGCCGCTCGGCGAGAACGCCACTTTGAGGGCGCTGGAAGTCAGTCTTTGTTTTACTCACGATACTGAGTATTTTTACTCAACGTCGTAAGCGAAGCAAATCGCGCCGATGGCCCAGGTTTCGCATCCCCTAGACCTAAGGACTGTAGCTAGAGATGTAGCTAGATGAACTTATGACCAGGAAAGACGCTTGTGAATCAGAAAGATATGCTTACTTGGCGTGAGCAGGTGCAGAACATCGAATAGGCTTTGCTGGCTTCTCCAGTCGACTGCCAAGCCAACCGCCTTTACTCAATCAAATGATTGACTTTCAATATTATGATTGATAGTATGCGCACATGCCCGCCACACGCCCAGCGCCACTGCCTTTGCCAACGCGGCCCAAGCCTGCCGACGCGCAGCTCGATGCCGTCTTCTTCGCCCTCTCGGATCCAGTGCGCCGCGCGTTGTTGGAGCGGCTGAAAGTCGGTTCGGCGAAAGTCGGTGAGCTGGCCGAGCCGTTTGGCATCTCGCTGCAGGCCATATCGCGGCACTTGCAGGTGTTGGTGAGCGCCGGGCTCGTTACGCAGGAGCGCACCGGGCGCATCAACCGCTGCAGTCTGACCGCGGGCCCGATCCTGGATGCCACAGTCTGGCTCAGCCGCTACAGCCATTACTGGGAGGCCCAGTTCGAGGGCCTCAAGGCCGCGTTGGGTGTGGCATCGAAGCCGGCACGGAAACGATCAAACAAAGGAGGAGTCAAATGAAATACACCGAGGGACATGCCAAGCTCGAGGGCGCGCGCAAGAAAATCGCCGCCCTGCGCGAGGAAATGCGCGCGGTGACCAAACAGATCGAACCCGAGGAGGTCAAGGACTACACGCTGGAAACCGCGCAGGGTCCGGTCACGCTATCGGCACTGTTTGGCGATCGCAACGATCTGATCGTCATTCACAACATGGGAGCCTCCTGTCCGGCGTGCACCATGTGGGCGGATGGCTTCAACGGCATACTCGATCATCTGAAGGCGCGCGCCGCTTTCGTCGTGATCACGCCGGACCCACCGGCCACGCAGGCGAAATTCGCCGCCATCCGCGGCTGGCGGTTTCCGATGGCCAGCCATATGGGCGGGCAGTTCGCCAAGGATCTGGGCTATTGGTCGGAACAGCGCGGCTGGCAGCCGGGCGTGTCCGCCTTTCGCAAGAGCGGCGGCAAGATCGTGCGGGTATCGGACACCGGGCTCGGACCATACGATGATTTCAACGCGGCCTGGCACCTGTTCGATCTGTTTCCGGACGGCAAGGGCGAGTGGTGGCCGAAATTCAAGTATTAAGGTAGACGCGCTCATCGTCCCTGGCGCCCTTTCGTTGGGATCCGCACACCCGTGAGTGGGTCTCGCGGTACGATTGGCGGATGCGCAACGCGGGCCAGTTATATGTCCTCTCCGCCCCTTCGGGCGCCGGGAAAACCAGCCTGGTGAAAGCCCTGCTGGCCGCGCGGCCCGGGCTCACCGTCTCGGTCTCCCACACCACGCGCACACCGCGACCGCACGAGGTCGAGGGCCGCGATTATCATTTCGTCTCGGCGGAGCGCTTCGTCCAACTGGCAGCGGCAGAAGCCTTTCTGGAGCATGCGCAGGTTTTCGACAACTTCTACGGTACGGGACGCGAACAAGTGGCCGCCAAGCTCGCCAGCGGTGCCGATGTGTTGCTGGAAATCGACTGGCAGGGGGCACGGCAGGTGCGCAAGGCCTTGCCGGCCTGTATTTCCATCTTCATCCTGCCGCCCTCACGCGCGGCGTTGGAAGAGCGCCTGCGGGCCCGACGCACCGACAGCGACGCGGTAATCGCCCGCCGGCTCGCCGACGCGGCCGCCGACATGTCCCACTGCCGGGAATTTGATTATGCCGTGATCAACGACCAATTTGAGCGCGCGGTGGTCGATCTGCTGCGCATACTGGATGGACAGGGCTCGGACCTGCGAGCGGGCCGGGAAGCGCTGGGACCGCTCCTGGCTGCATTGACGGGCTGAACGGCCACCGGTGGGGCCAGCCGGTGGGGTCCGCCTGAAGTGCACAGTGGCGTAAAACCCACCGCTTGCCGTACACTGGGGCCGTCTATTCCCCCGAGCTTTTAAGGATCCTACGGCAGCCATGGCCAGAGTCACCGTCGAAGATTGTCTTGAGAACGTCGATAACCTGTTCCAGCTGGTGCTGCTGGCCTCCCAGCGTGCGCGTCGCCTGGCCAATGGAGCCGAGGCCACGGTGCCGGTCGACAACGACAAGGCCACCGTGCTGGCGCTGCGCGAGATCGCGGCCGGCAATATCACGCCGGAGATGCTCAAGGAGCCCGAGCCTCCGCCAGCACCGATGGTGATGCCGGAGGCGGACAACGATTCTGGCTTCCGCGCGCCCCAGTTTGGTTTGATCGATCGCGACTGACACCGAGGCACACCACTGCTTAGGCGCAACGTTGCCTAAAAGGGCCCCATGGACTATGCGTCGTCGTTACTGGGACTGCTACCCGGCACCCGACGCACCCCGGGCCTCAAGGAGCTGCTGAGCAAGGTCAGCCGCTACCTCCCCGCCGATCAAGTCGAGCGGGTCCGCGCGGCGGCTGAGTTCGGCGCCGAAGCCCATCAGGGACAAAAGCGCCTCAGCGGCGAACCGTACATCACCCATCCGGTAGCCGCGGCGGAGATCCTCGCGGATCTGCACCTGGACGCCGACACGTTGATCGCAGCCATCCTGCACGACGTCATCGAAGACACGCCCACTCCGAAAGAGGAAATCGCCGCGCGCTTCGGCACGGATGTGGCCGAAATCGTCGATGGCGTCACCAAACTCGATCAGATCAGTTTCAAGAGCCGCAAGGAAGCGCAGGCCGAGAGCTTTCGCAAGATGCTGCTGGCGATGGTGCGGGATCTGCGCGTCATCCTGGTCAAGCTCGCCGATCGCACTCATAACCTGCGCACCATGGACGCGGTGGCGCCCGCGAAGCGGCGCCAGGTGGCGCGCGAGACCCTGGAAATCTATGCGCCGGTGGCCGAGCGGCTGGGACTGTACAGCATCAAATTGGAATTGGAAGAGCTGGGGTTCCGCTCGCTCTACCCGCAGCGCTATCGGGTCATTGATCGGGCCCTGAAACGCGCGCGCGGCAATCAGAAGGAGTTCCTGGGAAAGATCCACGCGCAACTGGAGAGCGCGTTGAAGAAGGCGGGCATCAGTGCGCAGATCGAGGCGCGCGAGAAGCACCTGTACAGTGTGTATCGCAAGATGCAGCGCAAGCGCGCACCTTTGGCCGAAATCGTCGACGTGTATGGCCTGCGCATCATCGTCGATCAGGCCGACACCTGCTATCGCGCCGTGGGCGTGGTGCACAGTGTCTATAAGCCGATGCCGGGCCGCTTCAAGGACTACGTCGCCATCCCGCGCGTGAACGGCTACCAGTCTCTCCACACCACGCTGTTCGGACCCAATGCGGTGCCCATCGAGGTGCAGATCCGCACGGCCGACATGGACAGAGTGGCGGAATCGGGCATCGCGGCGCACTGGAAGTACAAGGAGGATGCCACCGAGGGCTCGGCGCAGCAGGAACGGGCGCGTGCCTGGCTGTCCAACCTGATGCAGATGCAGGAAGGCGGCAACTCGGAAGAGTTCATCGAAAGCGTCAAAGTCGATCTGTACCCGGACAAGGTGTACGTGTTTACGCCGCGCGGCGAAATTCTGCGCTTGCCGCGCAGCGCCACAGTGGTGGACTTCGCCTACGCGGTGCACACGGATATCGGCAATCGCTGCGTCGCCGCCAAAGTGGATCGCCGACTGACGCCGCTCCGCACCGTACTGCGCAACGGGCAGACGGTACACATCATCACGGCCAAGGGCGCACGCCCCAATCCGGCCTGGGTAAACTTTGTGGTCACCGCCAAGGCTCGGAGCGGTATTCGCCACTATCTCAAGGGCCTGAAACACGGCGAGGCGATCGAACTGGGGCGGCGTCTGCTCGAGCAGGCACTGGAGGAGTTCAACGTCAAGCTCGAGGCGGTTGCGCCGTCGCTGATGAGCGCGGCCTTGAGCGATCTGGCCCTGCACAACGTCGACGAATTGTTCGAAAAGATCGGCTTGGGCGAACGCATGGCGCCGCTGGTGGCGCGCCGCCTGTTACAGGCGGAGCCGGTAGCCGCGATCCTGCCGGTCAGTGGCGCCAACTCACCGGCTGCCGTCCGGCCGCTGGCGGTGGCCGGCGCCGAAGGATTGCTGGTCACCTACGCTCATTGTTGCTACCCGCTGCCCGGGGATCTGATCGTCGCGTTCCTGAGCGCCGGCCGCGGCATCGTCATTCATCGCGGCACCTGCGCGAACGTGGCCGACAGCCTCAAGCATCCCGAGAACTGGCTCACCGTGAACTGGCAACCCAGTGAGGGGCGCCTGTTCAAAGCGGAGATTCGCGTCGAAGCCATCAATCGCGTCGGTCTGCTGGCGGCCGTATCGGCGGCCATCTCCGGGACCCAGACCAACATCAGCAGTGTCAGTCTCGAGCAGCACGAGGCAGAGACCGCGACCATCATTTTTGTACTGGAAGTCACCGATCGCACGCACCTGTCGCGCGCAGTGCGTGTGGTACGGCGGATGAGCGGCGTGCTGCGGGTAGTGCGTACAATGGCAGGTCAACAGCGACGCAGGACACCATCGTCAACATAAGCGAGCTTGTCAACATGAACAATATTATTCACACCAGTCGGGCACCTCAGGCCATCGGCACCTACTCACAGGCTGTGCGGGCCGGTGATCTGGTGTTTGTATCGGGGCAGATTCCGCTGGATCCGGCCACCGGCACGCTGCTCACGGGCGACATCGAGGCCGAGATTCGCCGTGTGTTCGACAATCTGGCCGCCATCGCGCAAGCCGCTGGCGTAACGCTGGCAGCCTGCGTGAAGTTGACGGTGTACCTGACGGACCTGGGGCATTTCGGCCAGGTCAATGAGATCATGGCCACCTATTTTGCCGCACCGTTCCCGGCCCGCGCTGCCGTCGGGGTCGCGGCGCTCCCACGCGGCGCCCGGGTCGAGATGGAGTGCATACTCAGTCTCGCGTGACGCGCACCGGTGCCAACGCGTCCGCCGGTGCTCCATCGGCTCTGGGTGCACTGCGCGGTGTCGGCCCGGCCCTCGCGGCCCGGCTCGCCCGCTTAGGAGTGCGGGAGCTGGCGGATTTGCTGTTCCTGCTGCCGCTCCGCTACGAAGACCGCACGCACCTGGTGCCCCTTGGCGCGCTGCGTGCGGGCAGCCACGCGGTGGTCGAGGGCGAGGTATTGCTGGCCGAAGTCGTCATCCGCCGTCGGCGCCAGTTGCTGGTGCGCCTGGGGGATGGGAGCGGCTCGCTGACTTTGAGGTTTTTTCATTTCTCCAATACGCAACGCGTCGGCTTGACGCGCGGCACGCGCTTGCGTTGCTTCGGTGAGGTGCGGCGCGGGCCGCTGGGTCTGGAGATGGTGCATCCCGAGTATCGCCATCTCGGCGCCCTCGATGAGCCCCTGGCCCAGACCTTGACGCCCATTTATCCGGCGACCGAGGGACTCACCCAGGGCCGACTGCGCGCGCTGGTGCAACGCGCCTTTGAAGCCGGCGCAAATGTGCTGCTGACCGATTACCTGCCCACCGAACTGCGCACGGCGTTGCACTGCTTAGGATTGCGCGATGCGCTGGAGTTTCTCCACCAACCCCCCGTGGGCACAGCGCTCGATACCCTCGCCGCGGGACGGCACCCGGCCCAACGTCGGCTGGCGCTCGAGGAGTTGCTGGCGCACCAGCTCTCCTTGATGGCGCTGCGGCGCGCCACCAAGCAGACGGGCGCGTTGGCGCTTGGGGATCCGCAGCAACTCGAGCCGCGCTTGCTGGCGGCGCTACCCTTCCAGATGACCGCTGCCCAGCAGCGGGTGCTGGCCGAGATCGACAGCGATATGCAACTGAGCGCGCCCATGACGCGCCTGGTGCAGGGTGACGTGGGCTGCGGCAAGACGGCGGTGGCCGCGGCCGCAGCGGCGCGTGCCATGGGCAGCGGACAACAGGTGGCGCTGATGGCGCCCACGGAATTGCTGGCCGAACAACATGCGCGGACGCTGACGCAGTGGTTTGCGCCGTTGGGAATACCAGTGGCGCTGGTGATGGGCTCGCAAGGGGCCCGCGCGCGCCGCACGGCGCACGCGGCCATCGCGGCCGGACACTTCGGCCTGGTGGTGGGTACTCACGCGCTGTTTCAGGAAAACCTGCAATTCAAGTCACTGGCGCTGGCCATCATCGACGAGCAGCATCGCTTCGGTGTGCAGCAGCGACTCCTGCTGCGCCAAAAAGGTGGCGCCTTGATGCCGCATCAGCTCATCATGACCGCCACCCCCATTCCCCGCACGTTGGCCATGACTGCTTACGCCGATCTCGATGTGTCCGTGATTGACGAGTTGCCGCCCGGCCGCACGCCCGTGCGCACGGTGGTGATCCCGGAGGAGCGGCGCGCCGAAGTGGTGGCGCGCGTCGAGGAGGCGTGCCGCGGCGGGCGCCAAGCCTACTGGGTGTGCGCGCTGATCGATGAATCGGAGGACTTGAACTACCAGGCCGCGGAGGAGACCGCCGCGGCGCTGACCGAGGCGCTGCCGCAGCTGCGGGTTGGCCTGGTACACGGGCGCTTGACGGGCAAGGAGAAGGAGGTGCGCATGCACGCCTTCAGCGCCGGGGAGATCCAGTTGCTGGTGGCCACCACCGTGATCGAAGTGGGCGTCGATGTCGCCAACGCCAGCGTCATGGTGATCGACAACGCCGAGCGGATGGGTCTGGCGCAGCTCCACCAACTGCGCGGCCGGGTGGGACGCGGCGCGCACAGCAGCACCTGTGTGCTGTTGTACCGTACTCCGCTGTCGGAAATGGCGCGCGCGCGCCTGGCGGCGCTGCGCGACACCAACGACGGCTTCGAAATCGCCCGACGCGACCTGGAGCTGCGCGGACCGGGCGAGTTACTGGGCACCCGGCAGACGGGATTGGCGCAGCTGCGCGTTGCAGATCTGATCCGCGATGCGGACCTGTTGCCGCAAGTGCGCGCAACGGCCGCAACCTTGAGCGAAGCAAATTCGCCAGCTTGCGCAGCTTTGATTGCCCGCTGGATCGGCGCCGGAGAGCAGTATGCCAAAGTCGGTTAAAGGCGCGGCGCCGAGCCAGTCACTTGACCTGCCCTTTGACGAGCCGCCGAACGTCCCCGGAGCGGAGCGAGTCGACCTGCCCATCGACGCGTCAGTAGAACCCTTCGCCGGTGAGTCGGGTGAGCCGCGCGGGCCGCGTGGGCCGGGTGGGCCGCCTGGATCTGCCGCGCCGGTGCCGCTCGATCTACCCCTGGGCCCGTCAGCGCTGCCCGATTTTCCAATGCCGCCGGCAGGAGCGAGCGTTGCAGCGGCCGCGGAGCCTGCCGCCCGGCACTGGCTCTGGCAACGCCTTGCGGATATGGCGCAACTGATGCGACTGGACCGACCGATAGGCATTTGGTTGTTGCTGTGGCCGACCTTGTGGGCACTGTGGACGGCGACGGGCGGTCATCCACGACGCAGCGTGCTGGCGATCTTCGTGGCCGGCACCGTGTTGATGCGGTCCGCCGGCTGTGTGATCAACGATTTTCTGGATCGCAATATCGATCCATTCGTGCGCCGCACGCGCAATCGCCCCTTGGCGGCGCGGCGCATCTCGCCCAACGAGGCGCTGATACTGTTTGCGCTACTGGTGGGGACCGCTTTCGTGCTGGTGCTGCAGCTCAACGCTCCCACCGTGCGACTTTCGTTCATCGGCGCCGGACTGACGCTCACCTATCCGCTGATGAAGCGCTTCTTTCCCATACCGCAGTTGTATCTGGGTTTGAGTTTCGGCTGGGGTGTGCCCATGGCGTTTGCGGCTGAACTGGGCGCGGTGCCGCGGGTGGGCTGGGTGCTGTTGCTCGCGGCCGTCGTCTGGGCCGGGGTGTACGATACCTTTTACGCCATGGCCGATCGCTCCGATGATCAACGCATCGGCATCAAGTCCAGCGCGATCACCTTTGGTGACCTGGATCTGCTGATGATCGGAGCCATGCAGCTCATGGTGCTGTTGTCGCTGGGGTTGGCAGGGCGCCTGCTGGAACTGGGCACGCCTTACTACGCTGCCATCCTTTGTGGGGCAGGATTGTTTGCGCATCAGCAGTGGTTGGCGCGCGGCCGCGATGCAGCCGGCTGTTTGAAAGCCTTTCACAGCAATAATTACTTCGGTCTGGTGATATTGGCGGGCGTGGTGGTCGAGTACGCCACGCGCACCAGGGGACTCTGACATGATCGTTCGAGCATTCTGCATGGCGTGGCTCGTGGTCCTTGGCGCGGCTGCACCGGCACCGGGGGCAGCGCGGACCGGCGCCGCGTCGATCGCCGACAAAACGCGCTCGATGCAGCACATGCCTGGCCTCCTGACGCTGCATTGGGATGCCAAGGCCGGTAAACTGTACTTGGAAATACCACTCCTGAATCGGGACCTGCTGTATCTCGACTCACTCCCCTACGGAGCGGGTTCCAACGATCTGGGACTGGACCGAGGTGAAATTTCCGAAGCGCGCATCGTCCGCTTCGAGCGGGTTGGGGAGAAGATCCTGCTGCTCCAACCCAACGAACGATTCGGCGTCTCCTCCAGCGATCCGGCCGAGCAACTCGCGCTCCGTCAGTCTTTCGCCGAGTCGGTGCTGGCCGGATTCAAGATCGAGGCGGAGGATCCCGCGACCGCAGGCAAGGAGGGCTCAGTATTGGTGGACGCCACGGAGTTCTTCGCACGCGATGCGCATCACGTGGCCGAGACCTTGGCCCAACACCAGAAGGAGAGCTACAAGCTCGATGCCGCGCGCTCCAGCCTGGTGCCCGAAGCGACGCGCGCTTTTCCGAAGAATGTCGAAGTCGAGTCGCTCCTCACCTTCACCGCGGACGTGCTCGCGCCAAGCGGCTTCGTACGCGACGTGGCCCCCGACCCCCATGCGCTCACTGTGCGTGAGCGCCAGTCGTTCGTGGAACTGCCCGGGCCAGGATTCCAGCCCCGCGACTTCGACCCACGGGCCGGATATTTTGGTGTCACACACCGGGACTACGCGGCGCCGTTGGGCGCTCCGCTCGAGCACAGTTTCATCGCGCGGCATCGGCTGTTGAAGCGGGACCCGGCCTGCACCAGCGCCTGTGTGGCGCAACAGCCCATTCAATACTACGTCGATCGCGGTGCGCCCGAACCCATCCGCAGCGCACTGCTCGAGGGCGCACGTTGGTGGGATCAGGCGTTTCAGTCAGCTGGCTGGGCGCCCGGCACCTTTCGCGTCGATTTGCTGCCGGCGGGCGCGGATCCGATGGACGTGCGCTACAACATCATTCAGTGGGTGCATCGCTACACGCGCGGCTGGTCCTATGGCGAGGCGGTGACCGATCCGCGCACTGGCGAGATCATCAAGGGCAATGTCACGCTCGGATCGCTCCGCGGCCGGCAGGATTATTTGGTGGCGGAATCATTGCTGGCCCCGTACACCAGCGAGGGATCGTTGAGTGCGCAGCGGGATCCGCTGCTGCAGCTGGTGCTTTCGCGACTACGGCAACTAGCGGCTCATGAGACCGGACACACGCTAGGACTCATGCATAATTTCGCGGCCAGCGCCTTTCCGCACCGACCGGAGGACACAGTGTCGGTGATGGACTATCCGCACCCGTGGGTGACGCTCACTGCGAATGGCGTACCCGATGTGTCACAGGCCTATGGCGTTGGCATCGGTAGCTGGGACAAGGTGGCCATCGATTTTGGCTACCGGGAATTTCCGCCGCAGAGCGAGGAGTCGGCAGGGCTGGCACGTATCCTGGCGGCCGCGGCTGCCACCGGACTTGAATATATTACTGACGATGATGCCCGGCCGTTGGGGGGAGCGCATCCGCACGCGCACCTTTGGGACAACGGCGTCGATCCGGCCGATGAGCTCAATCGCATCATGGCTGTGCGTACCGCGGCGTTGGCGCGTTTCGGCGCAAATGCGGTCAGACCGGGTGCTCCGGTGGCGCAGCTGGAAGACACGCTGGTGCCGCTCTTCCTGTTGCATCGCTATCAAACGGAAGCGGCGATCAAGGAGATTGGCGGCTTGGACTATCGCTACCAACTGCGCGGCGACGGCCAGATGAGCCCGCGCGTGGTCGCGGCGGCGGAACAGCGTAAAGCGTTGGGTGCCGTCTTGAACACACTGTCGAGTGAAGCGCTGACACTGCCCGAATCGCTCCTGCAGATCCTGCCCCCACGGCCGCCCGGCCTAGCGCGGACCCGGGAGTCCTTTCCGGCCTCGACCGGGCTGACATTCGATCCGGTGGCGGTGGCCGAATGCGCCGCAGATCTGACCCTTAAGGGTCTTCTCGATCCGCAGCGCGCCGCAAGACTCACACAGTACCACGCCCGTGACCCGCAATCCCTGTCATTCAAGGAACTGCTCGAGCGCACGCTGCTTAAGACGCGTCCGGCTCCGAATGAGACGGACCGCGCGCCGGACTCGTTGGCTCGCGAGATCAAGGATGCGATTTATGTGCGCACGGTCGAGGCGCTGCTGGCACTCGCGGCCGATCCCACGGGCGCCGCGGCCGTGCGTGCCGCCGT
>Ga0075015_100000217_pt1 | contig 18121 bp, 11 predicted proteins | sample AleBraG_ABR_2013_FD_71476 | JGI IMG/M metagenome (GOLD analysis project Ga0075015, IMG submission 71476) | Freshwater sediment microbial communities in response to fracking from Pennsylvania, USA - Alex Branch Run_MetaG_ABR_2013 | ecosystem: Environmental > Aquatic > Freshwater > Creek >...
CTGAGAGCTGACAGCTCTTCCTGTTAACTCATCCCGCAATTGCCATTCAACAGCGGGCGCAGGTATCCTGCCAGTGACTCGTCGCAGCCGCCCGATGGCCAAACTTTTCGAAAGTCCCCGCTACATTGCGCTGGAAGGACCCATTCGAGTGGGCAAGAGCACTCTGGCCCGCATCCTGGCGGAGCGGCTGAATGCACAGCGCATCATCGAGCCTGACGATAATCCGTTCCTGAAGGCTTTTTATGAAGGCGAACCGGGCGCGGCCTTTCAGGCGCAAATGCACTTTCTGGCGAGGCGCTTCGAGCAACTGCGCGAACTCGACATGGGCGCGGCCTCACAAAAAGTGGTCGTTTCCGACTTCATCATCGAAAAAGACAAGCTTTTCGCCTGCCTGAACCTGAACGATCAGGAACTCGATATTTACAACCGCTACTACAATTTCTTCCGCGAGCAAGTGCCCACGCCCGATCTCGTCATCTACCTGCAGGCCACGCCGGAGGTGCTGCGCAAGCGGCTGAAGCGGAAGAACTTGGCGAGCGAGAGCGCTATCAGCGACGATTACTTGCAGGAAGTGGTTAAGGCTTATGAGCATTTTTTCTTTCACTACAGTGCATCCGACTTGCTGATCGTGAACACCTCGGAAATCGACTTCGTCGAACGTAACCAGGACCTGCAGGAGCTGCTCAAAAAAGTGTCAGAACCGGTGCGCGGAACGCAGTATTTCCTGCCGCTGGGATCGGAAGAAGCGGCGTCCGCTTGAGTCCGGCTTAGAAACCCACATTGCCTCCGCCTTCGGCGTCCATTTAGAATTCTTGTTCGTCTCACCTTGTCAGCCTGAGGGAACTTGAAGCGCACGATCGTCATCTACCCGGGGTCCTTTGATCCTCCTACCAAGGGGCATCTGGACCTTATTGCCCGCGGAAGCAAGATTTTCGACGAGTTGATCGTAGCGATCCTGCGAAACACGGATAAGGCCCCCCTGTTTTCCGTCGCAGAGCGCCGCGAGATGATCGAGACGCTGACGGCGGAGTTCAAGAATGTACGGGTCGATACTTTTGACGGGCTCATGGTGGACTACGCCGAGCGCATGGGTGCAACGGCTGTTCTGCGCGGCATTCGCGCCATCAGCGACTACGAGTACGAACTGCAGATGGCGCTACTGAACCGCAAATTGAAGCCCGAGTTGGAAACGGTATTCATGATGCCGGCGGAAAAGTACTCCTACGTCAGCTCGCGCCTGGTGCGGGAGATTGCTCAGTTGGGCGGTCCCGTCACTGCGCTTGTGCCGCCCGTGGTTGAGCATCGCCTGCGCGGCCGCTTTGATCCTGCAATCAAGCTCGCGTCAGAAACTCCGGCGAAGAAGAGGAAGAAATGACCACCGCAACCAGTGAACTCCAAGCCCTGAAACTCAGCGCCCGCATCCAGCGTATCGAAGTGTCAGCCACCATGGCCGTTGTGGCGGAAGCCGACAAACTCCGCCAGCAGGGCGTCGACGTGGTCGACTTCGGTGCCGGTGAGCCGCACTTCACCACGCCGCAGCACGTGAAGGAAGCGGCCATCAACGCCATCCAGTCGAACTTCTCGAAGTACACGGCTGTGGGCGGCACGGCTGAGTTGAAGGATGCGATCGTTCACCGGCACGCGGTTGATTTCGACTCGGACTACCGTCGCGAAGAAGCCGTCGCCAGCGTGGGCGGCAAGCATGCGCTGTTCAATGCGTTCTCTGTGCTGGTGGATCACGACGACGAAGTGATTCTTCCAGTGCCCTACTGGGTTTCGTTCAAGGACATGATTCGCTATGCCGGCGGCACGCCGGTCTTTGTCGAAGCGGACGAGTCGCAGGGATTCCGCGTGACGGTCGCGATGGTTGAGCGACTCATCACGCCGCGGACTAAGCTCATCGTGCTGAACTCGCCGTCGAACCCTTCAGGCGCTGTCATGTCGCCGGAGGATATGACGGAGGTGACGCGCCTCGCCCACCAGCGCGGCATCTGGGTCATCTCAGACGAGTGCTACGTCTATCTGAACTACGGCGGCAAGCGTTTCTCGCTGGGGTCACAGCGCGAATATCGCGAGCGGATGATTATCGTCGGATCGCTCTCGAAGACGTACGCCATGACCGGTTGGCGGCTCGGATATGCCCTCGCTCCAGCGCCAGTCGTTTCTGCCATGCAGAAATTGCAGAGCCAGTCGACCTCAAATCCGACTTCGATCGTGCAGAAGGCGGCTGTCGCTGCCCTCAAGGGGTCGCAGGAATGCGTGGAGAACATGCGGCAGGAATACATCAAGCTGCGCGATCACGTGGTGAAGGGCCTGCGCGCGATTCCCGGGATCTCCTGCACGCTGCCGGAAGGCGCCTTCTACGCCTATCCCAATGTGTCATCGTTCTTTGGCAAGGGTGGACTGAAGTCGGCTTCCGATGTGGCCGGCAGATTGCTTCGCGAGGCTCACGTGGCGACCGTGCCCGGCGAGGGCTTCGGCACCCGCGAGCACATCCGCATCTCTTATGCGACTTCCGTGGCAGAACTTGACCGCGGGCTGCAGAGGATGCGCAAGTTTTTTGGATCGCTCTAGAAAAGGGCCTCGACGGTTGTGCGCACTGAAGTCAGCAGTTCAGGCGGCGGGCCGCCCAGATGGGGCGGCCTTTCGCTGTTCGGCACATGAAGGACCTGTATCCACTTCGCATGCAGCCGGTGTTCGATCCGCGTCCCTGGGGGACGTTCGATCTCGCACCCGTCTATCCCGATCGCAAGTTCGACGAGAAGATTGGCGAAGCGTGGCTTACGGGCGATCATTGCCAGGTGGAGAATGGCCCGCTGGCAGGCAGTTCGTTGAGCAAGCTGAGTAAAGAGTTCGGTCGCGCCCTGGTGGGCGAAGCGGCACCGGACGCGCAGCGTTTTCCGCTACTCGTGAAATTTCTTTTCCCGCACGATAAGTTGTCGGTTCAGGTGCATCCGGATGATGAAGCAGCGCGGGAAGCTGGTGAGCCTTGGGGCAAGACGGAATGCTGGTATGTGGTACACGCGAAACCAGATGCTCAGATCGCACTGGGATTGAAAAGCGGCGTGACACGCGACGACTTGGCTCGCGCGATTCACGACAAGCAAGCTGAGGATCTGCTCAACTGGATCCCGGTCCACACGGGCGACATGATCTACGTTGCTGCCGGCACCGTCCACACGCTCGGACCTGGCTCGATCCTGGTGGAAACGCAGCAGCAGTCTGATGCTACCTATCGCCTGTATGATTACGGACGGCCTCGCGAACTGCATCTGGAGCGGGGCATGGCCGCGGTCAAGGAGCAAGTCGGATCAGGCAAAGTGGCGCGAAGCAAGAACGCTGCAAGCGCGACGGAACTTGTCGCGTCTCCATACTTTATTGTCGAGAAGAACGACCTGCGCGAGGCGAGAGAATTCTTGACGAGCGAATCAGGCGCCACCTCGGCGCATGTGTTAGTGGCGATTGAGGGGTGCGCCCAGATCGAGTGTGAAGGCTGCCAACCGGTCACGCTGGCCAAGAGCGATGCGGTGGTCATTCCCGCTGTTTTGGGCAAGTATCGGATCCAGCCGCAGTGGGAAGTAGAGTTTCTCTGTTCGCGCGTGCCCGGTACTACGCGCCCGGCGCCGGAGACGCGACTTTGATGCCGCTGCATCGGGGACTGTCGAAATCTGTGAGCACTCGCAACTTTTATCCCGTGATTCTGGCCGGTGGACGCGGCACGCGCTTCTGGCCGCTTAGCCGCAAGCGTCGCGCCAAGCAGGTGCTGGCTCTTGACGGCAAGCAGACGATGATTCAGCAGACCGTCGCGCGTCTGCTCCCGCTCTCATCGGCCAAGCGGTTCTGGGTCATTACCAACGGAGACCTGCGCTCCACGATCAGCAAGCAGTTGCCTCGGCTGGCGGCAAAGCAGATCGTCGCGGAACCTGCCGGAAGAAACACTGCTCCAGCGATCGGGCTCGCGGCCTGCATTCTTCTGCGCCAGAACCCTGATGCCGTTCTCGGGCTGTTCCCGGCCGATCATGTCATTACGAATGCGAAGAAGTTTCGCGCTCAGCTGGAAAAAGGAATCTCTATCGCTGCTGCCGGTGAGAAGATCGTGGTACTGGGAATTCCACCCAACCGTCCGGAAACGGGCTACGGATACATCGAAGCAGGCGCATCTTCTGCGGGAGGTGTTCTGCGTGTTCGACGATTTACGGAGAAGCCTGACGCGCAGCGTGCCGCCGAGTTTTTGCGCGCCGGTAACTATTACTGGAACAGCGGCATGTTCCTGTGGAGCGCCCGCACGCTGACTCGCGCGCTCGAAGAACATCTGCCCAAGACAGCGGCGATCCTAGCCGAGATCGCTTCAAACTACGGGTCACGAAAGTTCGACTCTGCTTTCCGGCGGCTGTATCCGAACTGCGAAAACATCAGCGTAGACTACGGGTTACTTGAGCCGCGCTCTGCCAAAGGCGAGCAGGCTTCTGGTATCTGCTGCCTTCCGGCTGATTTCGGATGGAACGATCTCGGGTCGTGGACGGCGTTATACGAGCATCGGGCCGCAGATAAATCAGGCGCCAATCTGGTGACGAGTTCCGGTAATTTCGCCCTGGACGCGAGCGGCAACTATATTCATGCTCCAGGTAAGTTTGTCGCCGCAGTGGGTGTAGGCAATCTGGTCGTAGTCGAAACCGACGACGCCCTGCTCATCACCACGCGCGAGCGATCGCAGGATGTGGGCAAAGTCGTGAAGTATCTGGACGAAAAGAAACTGAAGAAACTGACGTAGTCTCGCTCGCAACCTGAAGCTTGAAACTCAATGCCTGATATCAAATTTGGAACCGACGGCTGGCGCGGCATCATCGCCGATGACTTCACTTTTGACAACGTACGCCGGGTTGCTGGCGCCATCGCCTCTTACGTGCTCAAGCACGAAGCTGCGGCCCGTGGCGTCTTCGTCGGCTACGACACACGGTTTGCCTCGCACCGAGCCGCGCAGCTTGTCAGCGAAGTCTTGGCGACCGCTGGCATTCCAGTGAAGCTCTCGAACGACTACACGCCCACTCCAGCGATCTCTTACAACGTCAAGAACAACGGCGCGGCCGGTGGCGTCATGGTGACTTCCAGCCACAATCCGTGGAACTGGAACGGAGTGAAGTTCAAAGCCAAGTTCGGCGGGTCGGCCACGCCCGCCATCATGCAGATCATCGAGCAGGAACTAGCGGCGGGCGCGATGCCCAAGGGGGCAAAGGCCACGATTGAAGAAGTGGATGTGAAGGGCTCCTACGTCGAGGCCATCTGTCAGTTTGCCGATATGGGTCTCATCGCCAAGTCGGGCTTCAAGCTGGGCATCGATGCCATGCACGGTTCCGGGCGCAACGTGTTGGCGGAAATTTTCAGCCGGTTCGGAGTGAACTTCATCGCCATCCGCCAGGATGTGAACCCACTTTTCCCGGGCATCAATCCCGAGCCCATTGAGCCGCATGTGGCAGCGCTGCAAGAAACTGTCGTCCGCGAGCATTGTCAAGCAGGACTGGTGACCGACGGCGACGCCGACCGCATCGGCGCTGTGGCTGAAGACGGCAGCTTCGTCGATTCCCACAAATGCTTTTCTGTCCTGCTGCGCTGGGTTCTCGAACGCCGTGGCTGGCCCGGCGATGTGGTGCGTGCTTTTAACACGACGCGCATGCTCGACCGCATCGCCGCGAAGCATGGCCGCAAGCTGATTGAATGTTCGATCGGATTCAAGTACGCCGCCGACATCATGATGGAACGCGAAATCGTCATGGGCGGCGAAGAGTCGGGTGGTATTGGATACTCGCGGTTCCTGCCAGAACGCGACGGCCTGCTCAACGCGTTGCTGCTGGCGAATGCCATGGCCGAGGAAGGCAAAACGCTCGGCCAACTGGTAGCTGCATTGCAACGCGATTTTGGTCCGCATTATTACGGCCGCCGCGACATGCATATTTCGGACGAGTTGAAGCACGCCGGCATCCGGCGAGCGAGCGCAGAAGGAACGCGGGAACTCGGCCGCTTCAAAGTCCTGCGCAAAGAAGATATGGATGGCATCAAGTTTTTCTTAGACGCTCCGACCAACGGGAACGGAGCCGACGCTTGGGTACTGTTCCGCGCTTCCGGCACGGAACACTTGTTGCGGGTTTATGTCGAAGCCGCTTCGCCGGAACTGGTGCAGGAAATCCTGTCGGTCTCCGAAACTTTCGTCAACGGAGCCGCCTGAAACAGGTAAAGTAAGGACAATCGCAGGAAGGTGGGACCTGCCTCTGTCTGGCCGGACACGGACGTTCGGGTGTCGCTTTTCGCGCCGAACCTATAGATAATCTGCAAACGATGACCACGGATGCCCTCAATTCGGGCTCGGCCGATTCCGCCGCCGCGCGCAGCTACAACCGCACCAAGCGCTGGCTCGGCATGGCGGACTACGCCGTGAGTTTCCTGCTCCTGCTGCTGCTCTTAGTCATGGGCTGGAGCGGCCGCCTGCGCGATCTGGCCTATTCCGGCGCGTCGCAGGGGTACACGCTTGCGGTTCTGTACTACGTGTTCATGCTGCTGGTCATCAGTAAGGCAGCCGGCTTTGCGCTCGATTACTACGGCTTCCGGCTGGAGCATCGGTATCATTTGTCGTCACAAAAAACGCGCTCGTGGCTCTGGGACCAGGTGAAGTCGTTCGTGCTGGGCTTCGTCATCGCCGCCATCCTGGTCGAACTCGTCTACTTCACCATGCGGACCTGGCAGGACTGGTGGCTGGTGGCCTGGGGAATCTTTCTGGCTCTCTTTGTTCTCATGGCACAGATCGCACCAGTTGTCTTGTTTCCAATCTTCTACAAGTTTTCGCCGCTGGAGAATGAAGAACTCAAACAGCGCCTGGTACGCCTGGGCGAGCGTGCCGGCGCCAGGGTGCGGGGCGTTTATGAGTGGAAGTTGTCAGAGAAGAGCAAGAAAGCCAACGCCGCGCTCACCGGTCTCGGCGCCACGCGCCGCATTATTCTGGCCGACACACTGCTGCAGAATTACAGCACCGACGAGATTGAGGCAGTTCTGGCGCACGAGCTTGGGCACCATGTGCACCGTCACATCCTCAAGAGCATTGCCGTCGAAGCGGCCATCACGTTTGTGGGTTTCTGGGTGGGCAAGGAAGTTCTGCAAGCCTCCGTTGATCGCCTGCACTGGTTCGCTGCCATTTCGGATTTCGCGAACCTGCCGCTCCTCATCCTCGTCTCGACGCTTTTGTCACTCCTGCTGATGCCGCTGCTCAACGCTTACTCGCGATTCAACGAGCGCCAAGCTGATCGCTACAGTTTCAAATCCATTCCTTCGGTCGGACCATTCATTTCCGCCATGAACAAGCTGGCTGACCAAAACCTGGCGGAGAAAACGCCCTCGAGGTGGGTGGAGATTTTCTTTCACTCCCACCCTTCGATCGCGAAAAGGGTTGAAGCTGCGAAAGCGTGGACGGGGACGGGCTCCCGTTAAGCAGGAGCGATTCCCGTTTCTCGCGGGTCAGCGCAACTTCGCGAGTATCTGCTCCACGCGTCTGGCATCCTCTTCCGTATCCACGCCGACCGTATCGTAGGGCGTTTCACCCACATAAATCTGGATACCGTTCTCCAGGAATCGCAGTTGCTCCAGCCGCTCGCTCCGTTCAAGCGATGATTCCGGCAGTGCTACAAAGCGATCAAGCGCGGCTTTCCGGTACGCGTAGAAACCAAGGTGCTTGTAGTACCGAGGGTTAGTCTTGTCTCGATCGAACGGAATCGTGGCCCGCGAGAAATACAGAGCGCGTCCAGCAGCATCGGTCACCACTTTCACCGCGTTCGGATTGTTGACGTCATGCTCGGGACAAGGAGTCTTCAATGTTCCCACCACCACTTCGGGATCGTGCATCACCGCCAGCAGCACGCGCAGATGATCGGCCTGAATTAGCGGCTCGTCCCCTTGCACGTTCACATAGACATCGGCCGCTACTGACTGGGAAACCTCGTGCACGCGCTCCGTGCCGCTGCGGTGCGCCGCCGAGGTCATACGCGCATTCCATCCATTCTTTTGGCAGAGGTCGAAAATCTCGCTGGAATCGGTGGCCACAATTACGTCGGCGACGGACGGGGAAGAGCGCACACCGCGGTAAACATGCGCCAACAGAGGTTCTCCCGCAATCGGGTAAAGCATCTTGCGCGGCAGCCGCGTCGATGCCAGACGAGCGGGAATGATCGCGATAGCTCGCATTAGACAGTCAGTTTGCCGACTTCTGCGCAACTTGTCCAATGCGCGAGTTGTCGAACCAGCCGGCCTGACCCGCTACGACGCTAAGGGTGTGTTGCAGCCCTCGGGAGTCCCATTTTGGGAATCCACGGGCGAGACACGGTGCCGAACATCACTGCACGAAGCCTGCGTTTCGGTGTAAGGGTGGTCTGTCGCGAAAAGCCACCAGAGGGCTCTTTTCTTCGCTCGCGCGCTTCTGCGGTCGGCTCCTTTTTCGGGGAGACGAACGTAAGCCTTGTTGTGTCGGGCGGGCAGTTTAGTCCTTTGGCGGTCGCCCTCCCCTTGCAAGACCGACAGTTATAAAGACCTCGCGACGGGCTGCTCAAGCCGTCTCGCGGTTTGCGTCGTCTGCCCAGACTGGTCTGAAAAGGGGCTCGGGTGCATTCGGTAGAAGACCATCCCGCAACGATGTCCATCCCGGCGGTCGAGGTCCGCTCCGCCCTGGAGCGAGTCCTTACCTGCGATGGTTTCCAGCGCTCGCCCCAGATGCAGCGCTTCTTGCGATTTATCGTCGAAGAATCCCTGGCCGGCCATCAGAATCGGCTGAAAGAGTATGTCGTCGCGACCGAGGTCTTTGGCCGCCCGTCTGACTACGACCCCCGAGTCGATTCGCTCGTGCGGGTGGAGGCGCACCGATTGCGCAACCTGCTTGATGCGCATTACCGCGCTGAGGGGCGCGAAGATCCGGTCGTCATCGAACTGGCCAAGGGCTCCTATGTTCCTTCGTTCCATCATCGAGTGGAGGCTGCGGCAACCCCGACCGAGGTCGCGGTCGACCGCCGTCCGCGGAGGCCACAGGCATGGCTGATCGCGCCTGCTGCACTGGCGCTGGCTCTTGTGGGGCTTCTCCTCTACCGGCTGAGCGCGCCGACGCCGCACCGCCTGCCTGCCAACCCCACGATTGCCGTGCTCCCTTTCGACAACCTGTCGACCGATCCTGAGAACCAGTTCTTCTGCTTCGGCCTCATGGATGAAATCACCACCGATCTGGCGAGAACCGGAGAGTTGCGGGTTGTGGCCCGCACCTCGGCGGCCAGCTTCAAGCGCGGCGATGACATTGCCACTATCGGCCGCCAGCTCAAGGCCGATGCTGTTCTGGAAGGCAGCGTCCAAAGAAACAACGGTCGCGTGCGCGTTACCGTACAGTTGATCAACACTGCCGATAGCCTTCATCTCTGGTCTGACACCTACGAGCGTTCCAGCGCCGACTCGCTCCGCGCACAGGATGAGATTGCCCGCACCGTCAGTGACGCGGTTCGTCCCCATCTGACAGGAAGCCGGGCGGGCGAGCCGCATCGCCCCGCCTTCAGCGCCGATAGCGAAGCCAACCGGCTGTACTGGAAGGGTTCCTACTTCCAGTCTCCCATGGGAAAAACGGGCTGGCGAAAGGACCTCACCGCGAGCGCCGACTATTTCGAACAGGCGGTCCGCCGTGACCCTCAGTTTGCTCTCGCCTATGCCGCGTTGGCCGATGTGTATATCAGCCTGGCCTGGGAACGCGGCGGTGGCGAGAGCACACGCGACTTCATGACGCGCGGGCGGCAAGCGGCCGAGCGAGCGCTGCAAATTGATGGCAACCTGGCGGAAGCTTACGCCGCGCTGGGAACCGTTCAGTTCTTCTATGACTACGACCGCGAGGCCGCCGAGAAGAGCTTCCAGCGCGCCCTGCAACTCGATCCCAACGATGGCAAAGCGCGGATGTGGTACGCCCACGCCCTGGCGACGCAGCGCCGCCCAGATGAAGCTCTGGCCCAGGCGCAGCAGGCAAGCGAACTGGACCCTCTTTCCTATGTGGCCACCACGCATTGGGCGGTCGTCAACTACCTCGCCCGGCGCAACGACAAGACGATTCGAATCGTGCGCGAAACACTGCGCGTGGCCGACACTGCCCCCGGGCATGGAGTGCTGGGCATGGCCTACGAAGTCCAGCATAACTACGACGCCGCCATCGCCGAGTACCAGGCTGGCCTGCGTCTGGTGCCCAACCATGCGTACATCAAGGGCATGCTGGGACACGCCTACGCGAAATCCGGGCGCATCCAGGAAGCCAAGCTGTTGCTGAAGGACGCCAACGCCGGCTTCGAGAACGGCGGTCTTTCCGATCTCAGGGTCGCTTACATTTATATGGGACTAGGGGACTATGATCGCGTATTCCAACTCCTCGAGCGCGACTATGAGCAGCGCGACCCTGACCTGCCCTACATCAACGCCGACCCTGTGTTTGACCCAGTGCGGGACGACCCTCGCTTCGTCGCCCTCCTGCGGAAAATGCACTTGTCCTCGCGATAAGCATTGCTGGAATTGGTCCAACCCACTCGCCGCTGCCCCTTACGCCGTATCATTTAACGGTTAAAAGGCTTAACAGGCCCTGCCTGTAAGCGCCACATAACAGGGGAGATCGGACCTCTGTCCTCTTTTTCACCCCGTTTAACTTCTCTTCCTTCCCATCGGCGTCCTAGCTTGACCACGGTACTTCCTCGCGCAGGGGGGAATGCGAGCGGCCCTTCGGGACAAACAGCAAGAAGTTCTCCTGCGCTCTCTGGTGCCGTTCTTTTTGCGATCCGCAGGGCCGCTCACCCATTCACCCCTGGAACAGGAGCACCAGAGCGTCGTCCACTTGACTCACCAGCAGGCGAGGACGATGGGAGGAGCGCCATGAAACGGATTGCGGCACTAATAGGACTTCTTGCTCTCGGTTTCTTAACAGCTTGCGGAGGCGGCAACGGCGGCGGTCAACAGCAAACCATCACCGTCACCGTCGGCCCCAAGACGGCCAGTGTCGCTGGCGGACAGACGCAGACGATCGTCGCCACCATTCTCAACCCCAACAACACCGGCGTCACCTGGACGCTTTCCGGTACCGGTTGCACTGGAGCGGCCTGCGGTAGTCTCTCGAACCCCGGTGGCAACAACAATCAAGGCTGGACCATCGACTACACCGCGCCGCTGAGCATACCGAGCCCGGCGACGGTGACGATTACGGCGACCTCCAAGGATGACCCCACCAAGTCCGATACGGCCACCATCACTGTGACCGCAGCCGTCGTCAGCGTGACCGTCGCGCCAAGCGCATCGTCCGTGAATCTCGGCGCTACGCAGCAGTTCACGGCGACCGTCAAAGGTACAACGAATACCGCGGTCACCTGGAGCACGGCCGGACCGGGGACCATCAACAGTAGTGGTCTCTACACGGCCCCGACAACCTTGACCACGCCGGCTACCGTCACCGTGACCGCCACCTCGCAGGCGGACAACACCAAGTCCGGAACGGCGACCATTACGATTCCCGCCGTGGCGATCTCCGTCTCCCCCAGCACCGTCACCAGCGTGATCCTGGGCGCAACCCAGCAGTTCACCGCCACGGTCACAAATGCTACGAACACTGGCGTGACCTGGAGCGTGTCGGGTCCGGGCATTGTCAACAGTTCGGGTTTTTATGCTGCGCCCGCAACTCTGAACACTCCGTCTACAGCTACAGTCCGGGCGACATCGCAAGCCGATCCCAACAAAACGGTGTCCGTCACTTTCAGCATTCCGGCGGTGACAGTCAGCATCCCGCTGCAGAATCAGTCTGTCAGCCTCGGCGCCACGCTGCAGTTCGCGGCTAGTGTGGGGTATGCGACAAACACTGCGGTGACGTGGAGCATGACGGGTGTAGGAACCGTCTCGGACGCCGGACTCTACACGGCGCCGGCGACCCTGACCACGCCTTCGAGCGCCACCGTAATCGCAACTTCGGTGGCCGATCCATCGAAGTCCGCCTCCACCACGATCACGATTCCAGCGGTAGGCGTTACCGTCGCGCCACCAACAGCCAGCCTGCAGGGCGGGGCCAGCCAGACATTCACCGCAACCGTGACCAAGGCCACCAACACGTCCGTGACGTGGTCTCTCTCCGGCCTGGGCACGCTGGGAACGAATGGCGCTTACACCGCGCCCACGGTTGTCCCCGGCCAGCAAACCGCCACCATCACCGCGACATCGGTCGCCGATCCCAGCAAGTCGGGCAGTGCGGTTGTCACGCTCGTGCCCGTTTCTGTTACCGTTACGCCCGCAACTGCAACCGTAGCGATCAACACCACGCAACCGTTCTCCGCCATGGTGTCCGGTACATCGAACACCTTGGTGACGTGGAGCGTCTCCGGCACGGGATGCAGCGGCAGCGACTGCGGCACAATCAATTCCAGCGGACTCTACAGCGCGCCCGATTCCGTACCCAATCCGGCCACGGTCACGGTGAAAGCGACTTCGTCGGCTGATCCCACCAAGTTCGGCACCGCCACAGTCACCATTACCGACAATGCCAACGCCAGGCTCAACGGCTCGTTTGCCTTCACGTCCCAGGGGTTCACGGGCAGCAACATGACTGCGATGATCGGCAGTTTCACCGCCGACGGCCAGGGCAACCTGACCAACGGTCTGGTGGATGTGAACACGATTGCCGGCACGCCGGCCACGAAACAGACCTTCACCGGCACCTACCAACTGCACGGCGACGGACGCGGGACCATGACTTTCACCAGCCTCCCGAACTCGCCGTCGTTCCGCTTCGCTCTCAACGAGACCGGCTACAGTGGCTCCTTCGCCGAAATTGACTCGACCGGGACGATCGGCGGGGGCACCTTCAGCAAACAGACCACCACAGACTTCGCCGCCTCGAAAATTCCCGGTAACTATGCCTTTGGCTTCTACGGCGACGGCGTAGGCGCCGAGCGCAACGCCGCCGTCGGCCAGCTATCCACGAACAGTGCGGGGAGCGTCACCGGCTCCATGGATACCAGCTCACCGGCCTCCACCACGTTGAGCGGAAGCCTGAAGTTCGACAGCACAACCGGTTCCGGCAATGGCCGAGGCACCATGAGTATCACGGTTGTCGGCGAATCGGGCACGTTCGCGGCCGCGTTCTACATGGTGAACGCCGACTCAATGCTCTTCCTGTTGGTGAATCAGACTGGCATCAACGCACCGCTGCTGCTGGGACAATTGCGCCGTCAGTCGGGTACGTTTACGGCTTCGTCGCTGAATGGCGCTGCCGTCTTCTATTCCAACGGTCTGTCCTCGACGGGCACCACGACCAAAGCGCTGATTGGGCAATTCTCCGCGAATGGTGTGTCCACTCTGAACGGCGAAATGGTCGTCAGCAACGGTGGATCACCCATGCCTTTGGCCACTTTCCCCAACGCAACCTACAGCGTAGCCAGCAACGGTCGCGGCGTATTTAATTCCACGGCCACCGGGCAGGTCATCTTCTACCTCATCGGCCAGAATGCCGGCTTCTTGCTCTGGCCCACCGGCGCGGGTCTCGGCATGATTGAGTCGCAGACTGTGCCCATGGGTGGCTTCGGAAACTACACTCTCAACGGACGTTATGTTGTGGCTTACTCAGAGGTAACCGTAAGCAGCGCCAGTGGAATCACGGGCTATGGCAATTTCGATGGCAACGGTAACTGGACTGACATGGTGGATTTCAGTTCCTTCTCCTATGGCGCGACCGACCACGCGGATGCAGGCACGTACTCGGTCGCCAACTCCACCACGGGACGCTTCAACTTTACCGTCACCTCATCCGGTCCGTTCAACCAGATCCTCTACGTGGTGTCGCCTCTCAGATACGTCGTGGTGGATATGGACCCGTCCAGCACCAACCTGGGTGCGGCCTGGCAGGCCACGGGTTTTGGGGAGAAGTAAACGCTGCACTAATCTCCCGCCTCCTGCGGAGCCCTCCGCAGGAGGCTTTCTCATGCGCTCCAAAGCTGTCCTTAGTTGTGGTACTCTCCCTCCTCATCCCAGTCCGCGGGCAGGACGCCATGGCCGAACCGCTCTCCATCCTCTGCATCACGTCTTACGAAAAGGGTCAGGAATTCATGCGCGAAGCGCGACGCCTCGGCGGCCGCGTCTTCCTTATCACGATCGAGAAGCGCCGCGATTCCGACTGGCCGCGCGAGAGCCTCGACGACGTTTTCTACATGCCCGAGAACCTGACCATCGACCAGATGATCAACGCCGTCAGCTATCTGGCGCGCACCGTGCGCATTGACCGCATTGTCGCTCTCGACGAGTTCGACATGGAAAGCGCCGCTGCGCTGCGCGAGCACATGCGCATTCCCGGCATGGGCGCCAGCACGCTGCGGTATTTCCGCGACAAGCTGGCCATGCGCGAAAAGGCGCGTGAGAGCGGCGTTCCCGTGCCCCCTTTCTGCCCTGTTCTGAACTACAACCGCCTGCGCGACTACATGGCGCAGGTCCCGCCGCCGTGGGTGTTGAAGCCGCGTTCCGAGGCTTCTGCCATTGGCATCAAGAAGCTGCATCACGCCGATGAACTCTGGCCCTCTCTTGATTTGCTTGGTGACCGCCAATCCTACTACGTGCTCGAGAAGTTTCTGCCCGGCGAGGTCTACCACGTCGACGCCATCATTTCCGAGCGCCACATCGTGTTTGCCGAACCGCACAAGTACGGCAAGCCGCCCATGCAGGTGTCGCACCAGGGCGGGGTGTTCTCCACGCGCTCGCTCGATCGCTCCGGGACCGAAGCTCGCGAACTGCGCCGGGCACACGATCATTTGATCGAAGCCCTGGGCCTCGTCCGAGGAGTCACTCATACCGAGTTCATTCGCGCTGACGCTGACGGCAAGTTCTATTTTCTGGAGTCCTCCGCTCGCGTCGGTGGCGCCTATATCTCCGACGTCGTCGAGGCTGCTACGGGAATCAACCTGTGGCGCGAATGGGCACGCATTGAAGTGCTGGGCGCAAACTATCAACTGCCCGCCCCGCGTCAGGAATACGCCGGGATAATTCTGACTCTGTCCCGCCAGGAAACGCCAAACACATCGGCCTACACCGAGCCCGAGATCGTCAAGCGGCTGGTCAAGAAGCATCATGCCGGATTGATCGTTAAGTCAGCTGAGTCACAGCGCGTGGAGTCGCTGCTGAATTCCTATGCCGAACGCTTCGTCGGTGATTTCATGGCCAGCCAACCGGCGCCTGCAGACCGGCCCCTCGACTGAGACGCGCACGCCGAAATCGACGCCCAAACCGGCTCGTGTCGCCAAAGCGGCGCCCGGCGCGAATGCTACAATAATTAAGTTTTCTCCCACCTTGCGTGTGGCGGTGTAGCTCAGGTGGCTAGAGCGAGGGTCTCATAATCCCTAGGTCGTCGGTTCGAGTCCGACCGCCGCCACCAGCCTCCTTCGACAGCCCCCTTGCTCGTCCGTAACTAATTCGTGGCCCGAAATGTCACAGCCATGTGAATTGACCCGTATCCAAAACGCAACGGGTTGCTTTCCCGCGTCCCAAAGCACATAATTCCTAGCCGCCGGAGAGACCAGCGCCGAAATAACTCGGTGGAGTAATAACCCGCTCTGCGCCTGACGCGGTGCGCATCGCCCCGGAGATGATGTCAATACGCCCTCGTTGAACGCAAACTAGATCTATCGGCCCACAAGCGTTCCCTTGCAAGAACAGCACATTCTGATCAGCTGTTCGCGAACTCTACCCTGGAGGAAATCATGACGTACCTATCGCGGTTGAACCGGTCGGGCTTGCTCAAGCTTCTTCTTTTGTTCGTTTGCGTCGCCGTTCTTGCCTGCTCGGCGAGCGCCGCTGCGCCTGCGACCGTGCGCATCCACTACAACCGCAGCGCCGCCGACTACGCCGGCTGGCAGCTCTATACCTGGTACGGCGCGCTCAATCCCAGCCCGCAGTGGAACCCGGCGCAGCCGCCGGATGGCACCGACAGTTTCGGCATCTTCTTCGACGTTCCATCCATTACTACCGATACCGGTTTGAATTTCATCTTGCACGATGCCAGCGGCAACAACAAGAATTGTCCCAGCGACATGTTCTTCCCGTTTCCGACCGGCTTCGCCTCCAATGGCGCCGACATTTGGCAACTGCAGGATGACTGCACCATCTACACTTCGCAGCCTCCGCGCAAGGTTGGGGACGTCCACAAGGCACACGCGCATTTCGTCACGCGTGACACCATCGCGTGGCCCAATGCCGATTCGACAAATACCTACCGCTTGTACGATTCGCTGACCGGCGGCATTTCTTCGGGAGAAACCGGTGTCTCGGGCGGGCAATCCATTGCCCTGACCGTGGATCCAGGCGGCCTGTCTTCCGCGGTGCTCGCCAAGTTCCCCGCGCTGACCGGCGCATTGGCGCTGAAGATCGGTTCTGCCGATCTCGCCAATGTTCCGAACATGCTCCGCGGCCAACTGGTAGTTGCCCGCTTCGATTCAACCAACAATCTTCTCGACGCCACCGCCCTGCAGATTCCCGGCGTGCTCGACGATCTCTATGCCTACGACGGACACCTCGGCTCGTATCTCAACGGCGGCAGTCTGAACTTTAGAGCCTGGGCTCCCACCGCGCAATCGGCGAAGCTCCACGTTTATGACACGGCCACCGGTCCCGAGTCCGCCATTCTCCCGATGGCTTTCAATTCTAGAACAGGAGTCTGGCGGGCCTCCGGTAACGCCAGCTGGGCCAACCGCAAGTACTACGCCTACGAGGTGCAGGTCTTCGTGATCAGCACCGGCAACGTGGAGACCAACCTGGTCGCCGACCCGTATTCGCTCGGAGCCGCTGCCGGCAATGGCCGCAGTCTCGTCGTGGACCTCGACGACAGCCGCACCAAGCCTCGCCATTGGGACCAGCATGATCGTCCGCCGGTCCAGGACGTCGTTCTCTACGAGCTCCACGTCCGCGATTTCTCGGCCAGTGACACGACAGTCCCTGCCGCCGATCGTGGCAAATTCCTCGCCTTCACTCACGAAGAATCCGACGGCATGCAGCACCTGGAAGCCTTGCAGCGGGCTGGCCTCACGCATGTTCACTTGCTTCCGTCGTTCGAAATCGCGAGTGTTCCGGATAGCGGCTGCATCAATCCTGTGATCCCCATGGCCGCTCCGGACTCAGACGCGCAGCAAGCCGCCATCAATCCAGTGCGCGATCAGGACTGCTTCAACTGGGGCTACGATCCTGTGCTCTACACCGTCCCAGGCGGCAGCTACGCCAGCGATCCCAATGGTGTTGCCCGAATCGTCGAGTTCCGCGAGATGGTTGACGCCCTGCACCAGGCCGGCCTGCGCGTGGTCATGGACGTGGTCTACAACCACACCAACTCCTCCGGCCAGAATCCGAACTCCATCCTCGACAAACTTGTCCCCGGCTATTACTACCGGCTCGATCAGAATGGCTTGGTCGAAACCAGCAGTTGCTGCCAGGACACCGCTGCCGAGCACTTCATGATGGGCAAGCTCCTTACCGACTCGGTGCTGACCTGGGCCCGCGATTACAAAGTGGACGGCTTCCGCTTTGACATCATGAGCTTCCATCCCAAGCTGCTGATTGTCGCGCTCAAAGCCAAGCTGGCGCAGATTGACCCGTCCATCTACATCTACGGCGAAGGCTGGAACTTCGGGCAGGTGGCGAACAATGCGCTCTTCATGCAGGCCTCGCAGCTGAACATGGCGGGAACAGGCATCGGCACCTTCAACGACCGCATGCGCGATGCAGTCCGCGGCGGCGGCCCCTTTGACGGCGGCAATTCACTCGTCATCAATCAAGGCTTCATCAACGGTCTGTGGTATGACCCGAACGACCTCGCTGCACCCGCTACACCAGCTCAACTCGATACACTGAACCGCGATGCCGACTGGATTCGATTAGGAATTACGGGAACGCTGAAGGACTACGTGTTCACCGATAGAAACAACAACATAGTCACTGGCGCCCAGATCGATTACTTCGGTCAGCCTGCCGGCTACACCCTCAATCCGCCCGACGTCATTAACTACATCTCAGCTCACGACAATCTTGACCTGTTCGATAATGACCAGCTCAAGGTGCCGACCGAAGC